>Ga0299906_10000013_pt1 | contig 175393 bp, 147 predicted proteins | sample RVTome_14_FD_200259 | JGI IMG/M metagenome (GOLD analysis project Ga0299906, IMG submission 200259) | Soil microbial communities from uranium-contaminated site in the Upper Colorado River Basin, Wyoming, United States - RVT145D125 (version 2) ...
CTCGTCGGTCACGTTGATGGCGGCGGCGCGCAGCGGCTCGCCCTCGCCGGTGGTGAGGTTGAGGTCGGGGTGCCACCAGCCGGCGAGCGCCGCGAAGCTCGTGGCGTGGTCGCGGACGTCGTCGAAGGTCACCGGCGACACGCGGCTCTCGTCGATCTCCTTGCCGCGGTTGGACTCCCACAGGCGCACCAGCCTGCCGGCGTCCGGATAAGGCAGCGGATCGAGGAGGACGGCGTCGAAGACGCTGAAGATGGCCGTGTTGGCGCCCACCCCGAGCCCCAGGGCGAGGAGCGCGGCGACGGTGGTGACGGGCTTCTTGGCGAGGACGCGGACCGCGAAGCGGAGGTCTTTGAGGACGGATTCCATGGCGTGGCTCCCGAGGTACGTCGACCATACGATATACTCCTGATCGGCCTGGAAGTTACGGATTCAGCCGCCGGGGAGGTATGGTAGCCTTACCCCACAAGGAGCCAGCGATGCTCAGCCTACCCATCGACGCAGAGATCGAGCAACACCTTGAAGCGCTAGGGGCCAAGACCGCCGACAGCAAGGCCCAACTCGCCCGAGAGAGACTTCTTGCAGCCCTCAAGGAGGACCGTGAGGATCAGGGGTGGATCCGCATCGCGGAGGAGCGCTTGGAGCGGCCCGAGAAGACCTACTCCCTCGAAGAGGTGGCCCGCGCTCTTGACCTGGAAAGTTAGATTTCGCGAAAGGGGCGCTGGCGTTGGACCCCTGCGGCGCGGGCCGAATCGTGGCCGCTCTGCAGTGGGACTTGGAGCGTCTCGACGGCGACGTCGGCTGACGCCGGAATCAGCGCGACACGGGATCGCAGAAAGTGATAGAGTCGCCCGAGAGCCGCGCCGGACATCGAGGTGGAGGAGGATCCCATGGGGCTGTCGCTGCGTCACCTTACCTCCACAAGCTCCTCGCAAGTACGGCATCGACGCCGGTGATATGAGCGAGGAGTAGCGCGCTAGCCCCAACTTCCGCAGGACGGTGGATCATGGACGATGATGCGAACGCCGCAGAACCTTCCACGGCGCTCGCCTCTCCTGAGACGGAGACCGATCGCGCGCGGGTGCTCGTGTTTCTCTGCTATCGCCAGGTGGACGGGGTCCGCACCGCCGAGTGGGTGTTCGATCTCCTGCACGGGAGCAAGCTCGAGGACGAAGGCCAAGCGGACATCGAGGTCTACTTCGATCGGACGGCCCGGGTCGTCGGTGACTGGCGTGAGATCCACGAGCCCTCGCTGAAATCGGCGCGCAGCCTCATCTTCGTCTGCTCGCCGGGCGCCTATTCCCAGCAGGAGGGTGACGATTGGGTCCACATGGAGCTCGATTGGTGGCTCAAGAACCGAGAATCGCCGCCGATCCTCATCGATTCGACGAAGAGCGAGGGGCGATGGCTGCCGCGCTCGATCAAGAAGCGCTGGCCGCACCTGCAGCGCGTGAACCTCGACCTCGATCTGATCGCGTCGCTCTCCGATGGCGATCGCCAGCGCCACATCGCGCCGATGCTGTCGCAGATCAAGAGCGGCATCACTCGCGGGGCCGCGGAGGTCGCGTTCGAGGATCTGCGGCGGCAGCGCCGCCTCACCAAGATCGCCTCGGTCCTGGCGGTGCTCTTCCTGGCCGTCGGGGTGCTGGCGGTGTTCTTCGGGCTGCGGTCCCGGGCGGCGAAGGTCCGTGCACAGCATGCACGAGGGATCGCGCTGGAACAGATGCGAGGCGCGGTCGGAACGCTCAGCTCCGTGACCGAGCGTGCGTCTCGAATTCAGGACTCGACCGAGGCCAGAGAGATGGTCGGGGAAGCCGTGGCCGGCTACAACCGGGTTCTCGCCGGCCCGTCCCTGGACGAGCCCGACTTCCTGTTCGAGCGGGCGTGGATGTTGAACCGCCTCGCGGAGGCGCTGCGGAAGTTCCGGGGGGACGGCGGGAACCTGATCGGTCCCCGCCCGCCTGTATACATCACGGACCCCGAGATCGCGGCCCAGCAGGCAATCGCCATCCTGGAGCGGTTGGTGGCGAGCGACGATCACTGGCGGTACCGCCTGGAGCTGGGGGATGCGTGGCTGGCCGCGGCCGAGAACAGCATGGTGCACGATCGCTTCGAAGAGGGAGCCACCCGAGCGCGGGCGGCGATCGCGCAGTTCGAGCAACTCGTGGCGGAATGCGATTCCTCGCTATGTCACCGCCAGCTCGCCTATGGCTGGAGGTTGCTCGGCGACGCGCTCTATGACCAGGTTGGCAAGAAGGCACAGTCGCTCGATGCCTATGATCGCGCCGCGGAGAGCATCGACAAGGCCGTCGTGGCGGGCCGCCCGGACGGCGAGGACGACGACGACGGTGGCAGCGAGTCCACGGCGCGCGACTATGCCTTGGAGATTGGGCTGCGCCGGATTCACGTGAGGAGAGACCTCCAGAGGCCATTCGAGGAGCTGGCGCGGCAGCTATGCAAGGACGGCTACCGTCTCGCGAAGGATCTTCGCGGCCGCGATCCCGCGCGCGCCGAGCACGTCGCGTCACACGGTGTGGACCTCTGCGCCGCCGACGAGCCTTCCTCGGAGGCCAACATGCTCAATCTCCGGGGCGACATCTACGCGAGCGGAGAGCGAATGCTTGATGCGCTCGCCGACTTTCGCAAGGCGGTATTGATCCTGGCGAAGATGGACGATCGCGATGCGCAACAGGACAGCCTCTACGCGGGGATCATGAACAATGTCGTCGACATCCAGCAGGAGCATCCCGACCTGCCTCGCTGTGGACTGTCGCCCCACGTGGAGATCATGGAGCACGCGCTCGAGATGCAGCAGAAGAGCATCGCGGCTGTGCCCAAGGATCTGGGCTTCCGCGAGTTCCGGCGGAATCACCGCGTCGTGCTGGGGCGCGCACTTCTCAAGGCGAAGCGGCCCGCCGACGCGGCTCTCCAGATCCGGTCCCTTCTGGCGGACATCCGCGCCGACGCCGAAGTGACGCGGCGAGCCGGCGACAAACCGACCATCTCTCTGCGCGATGTCCAACGTCACTGCCTCATCGCGGCCGGCCTCGCGCAACGCGTGCCCGATCGCGCCGCGGTGAAGGAAGCGCTGGAGTGCCATCTGGAGCTGCGCGATTGGGTCGATCCAGAGGTCTTGAGCGCCGACGGCATCGCCGAGGCGCAGCTTACGGCGAAGATCTTGTCGGAGCATGCGTCGATCGTGCATGACGACGATCCGTCGCGTGCTGCGACCGATTGCGAGGAGGCCAACCGGATCATGCGCATTCTCGTGGCAGCCAATCCCTTGGCGCCGGCCCTTGCCGGGGCCAGCGACCGCATCGCGACGCAATGCGCGCGCCTATGAGGCCGGCGCGCAGACCGTGGGCCACGGGCCCGGCGGCAGCTTGGCCTCGCCAGCGAGCTTGGTGCATGAGGCGCGGGCTGCGGCGGCAGCGTCGCGCATCATCTGGACGACCTCGCTGAACTCCTCGCAGAACACCTTCGGCGTCGCGCGCAGGTGCGGCGGGATGGGGATCGAGGCGACCAGCATCGCGGCCTGATCGAAGGCGTGGATCAGGCACACCGTGGCGTTGACCTTGACCTGTGCGGTCGCGTGATCGAGCGCGATGAAGCGCTCCTGGAAGGTCCGTGCGGCGTGGAGCCGCAGCATGAGCAGCTTGAACCACTCCTCGAAGCGGCTGGTCCTTTCCATCCGGCGATTCGCCGCTATACTCCTTTCAGGAACGTGGAGTCAGGGGAGGAAGGCCAGGTGACGATGGAAGCGCTGGCGGATCGCGAGGTACCGGAGACCGACTGGGTCATCCTCGAGCCCACGACCGCGGCGCCCGACCGCGACGCGGCGCGGCTGCGCGAGCTGCTCGAGGGCCGCACGGTGCGCCGCGGCGAGAGCGTGGAGGTGACCTTCCCCGACGGCCGGACGCTCGATTTCACCGTCGCCAACGCAAGCCCCAAGGGGGCCTCGCGCGTCGCCTTCACCACCCGGCTCATGCTGCAGCCCGCCGCCGCCGGCGGCGTGCGCAGGGTGCTGACCTACGCCGACGTCGGCGGCCTCAAGCCGCAGCTCGGCCGGGTGCGCGAGGTCATCGAGCTGCCGTTGCGCTTCCCGGAGGTCTTCGAGCGCCTTGGCATCGCGCCGCCCAAAGGCGTGCTGCTGCACGGTCCGCCGGGCTGCGGCAAGACGCTGATCGCCCGCGCCGTTTCCCACGAGATCGACGCCTCTTTCTACTCGGTGAGCGGCCCCGAGATCATCCACCACTCCTACGGCGAGAGCGAGGCCCATCTGCGCAACCTCTTCGAGGAGGCGACCCGCACCGCCCCGAGCGTGCTCTTCCTCGACGAGATCGACGCCATCGCGCCGTCGCGCGAGCGGGTGCAGGGCGAGGTCGAGAAGCGCGTGGTGGCGCAGCTCCTGGCCCTGATGGACGGCCTCGCCCCCCGCCGCCAGGTGATCGTGCTGGCGGCCACCAACCGGCCCAACGCCCTCGACCCGGCCCTGCGGCGGCCCGGCCGCTTCGACCGCGAGATCATGATCCCGGTGCCCGACCGCGCCGGCCGCCGCGAGATCCTCGAGCTCCACAGCCTCCGGATGCCGCTCGCCGAGGACGTCGACGTCGGCCATCTCGCCGCCGTCACCCACGGCTTCGTCGGCGCCGACCTCGAGGCCTTGTGCCGGGAAGCGGCGATGAGCCGCCTGCGCCGCATCCTGCCGCGGATCGACCTCGACCTCGCCGAGATCCCGGCCGCCGAGCTCGACGCCCTCGAAGTGACCATGGACGACTTCCTCGCGGCCCTGCACGAGGTCCAGCCCTCGGCCCTGCGCGAGGTGGCCATCGAGGTGCCCAACGTCCCCTGGGACGCGGTCGGCGGCCTCGCCGGCGTCAAGGCGCGGCTGCGCGCCGTCTTCGAGTGGCCGCTGGCCCACCCGGAGCTCTTCGCCGCCGCCGCCGTGCGCCCCACCAAGGGCATCCTGCTGCACGGCCCGCCGGGCTGCGGCAAGACGCTGCTGGCCCGCGCCCTGGCCTCGGAAAGCGGCGTCAACTTCATCTCCGTCAAGGGGCCGGAGCTGCTGTCCATGTACGTCGGCGAGTCGGAGGAGCGAGTCCGCGACGTCTTCCGCAAGGCGCGGCTGGCGAGCCCGTCGATCGTCTTCTTCGACGAGATCGACGCCCTCTTCTCGGCCCGCCAGGCGGCCGGCGAGGCACGTACCGCCGAGCGCCTGCTCAGCCAGCTCCTCGCCGAGCTCGACGGCATCGAGGAGCTCAAGGACGTGCTGGTGCTCGGCGCGACCAACCGCGTCGACCTGCTCGACCCGGCGCTCCTGCGTCCCGACCGCTTCGACGAGGTGATCGCCATCCCGCTGCCGGACCTCGAGTCACGGCGCGAGATCTTCGCCGTCCAGCTCCGGGACAAGCCGCTGGCCGCGGCGGCGGACGTCGACGCCCTGGCCCGCCGCGCCGAGGGCTGGAGCGGCGCCGAGATCGCCGAGGCGGTGCGGCGGGCGGCCCTGCGCGCCATCGCCCGCCTGCTCGACGGCGAGGCCGAGCCCGACCCCGAGGCCCTGCGGATCACCGCCGACGACCTGACGCAGGCGATGGACGACGTGCGGCCCGGAACCCTCACCCCCGGCCCCTCTCCCAGGGGGAGAGGGGAGTAGGATCCGGGGGCTCGCGCCCCCTCTCCCTCTGGGAGAGGGGGTTGGGGGGTGAGGGTTCCGGTAGAATGCACGCGATTCCACGGAGGAAACCCTTTGACGCGGATTTTCTATGACGAGGACGTCCCTCCGCACGCGCTGGAGGGCGAGACGGTGGCCGTCCTCGGCTACGGCATCCAGGGCCGCGCGCAGGCCCTGACGCTGCGCGATTCGGGCGTCACCGTCGTCGTCGGCAACCGGGTGGACCAGTACAGCCACCTGGCCAAGGACGACGGCTTCACCGTCCACGACCTGCCCGAGGCCGCCGAGCGCGGCACCGTGCTGCTCCTGCTGGTCCCCGACGAGCTCCAGGCCCAGGTCTACGACGACGTCGTCAAGCCGCGGCTGAAGCGTGGCAAAGCCCTGGTCTTCGCCCACGGCTTCGCCGTCCACTATCAGCTCATCGAGCCGCCGCGCGACGTCGACGTGCTGCTGCTGGCGCCGCGCATGCCGGGCCAGTACCTGCGCGGCCGCTACCTCGACGGCTGGGGCGTGCCGGCCTTCGTGGGCGTCCACCACGACGCCACCGGGCGCGCCTGGATGCGTCTGCTCGGCCTCGCCCGGGCCCTCGGCGTCACCCGCTGCGCCGCCATCGAGACCACCTTCGCCGTCGAGACGGAGCTCGATCACTTCGCCGAGCATGTGACCTACCCGCTGATCTTCCACGCCCTCGAGCTCGCCTTCGAGTCCCTGGTCAACGAGGGCTACCCGCCGGAGATCGCGCTGATGGAGCTGCACGGCTCGGGCGAGATGGGGCAGATCCTCGAGGCGGCGTCCCAGGAGGGGCTCTTCGAGATGCTCGAGACGCACGCGTCGCCGGCCTGCAAGGCGGGGATCGCGCACCATTGGGAGCGGGCCGTCGGCTCGTCCGAGGAGATGCGGACGCGGATGTACGAGGCCGTCCGGGCAATTCGTTCGGGCGAGTTCGCGCGCCACCTCGTAGATCAGGTGTCCAAGGGCTATCCGGAGCTACGCGACTGGAAGGCGAGCCGTTCGCAACGGTTGAGCGAGGCGGAGGCGTCGCTGCGGGATTGGCTGCGGGGGCCGACCGCCTCGCGCTACGCGTAACAAGCTGAACCGACACCCGAGGAGGACGTCATGGAAACCGAGATCACGAGGCTCGTCGACGACTTCGAACGCGGCCGGCTCACCCGACGCCAACTGGTCGCGCACGTAGCGGCCCTGGCGGCCGCCGTGGCGGCGGCGCCCGCCCGCGGCCAGGGGGCCGCCAGCACCTTCCAGGCCACCGCCGTCGACCACGTCGCCCTGCGGGTGACCGACGTCGAGCGCTCGCGCCGCTTCTACGAAGCGCACCTCGGGCTCAAGGTCACCGACTGCGGCGCGCAGAGCTGCTTCCTGAGCTGCGGCGACGACTTCCTGGCGCTCTTTCGCAACGCGAGCCCGGGCCTCGACCACTACGCGTACGCGATCGAGGGCTACACGGCGGACTCGGCCGTCGCCAAGCTCGAGGCGGCGGGGCTCGCGGCCAAGCGCCGGGGCAATCGCGTCTACTTCGACGACCCGGACGGCATCGAGGTGCAGGTCACGGCGGGTGAGTACTAGCTGCTAGACTCGCGACAGCGTCGACGAAGGCCGCGCGCAGGTCGCGAGCGAGGCGACGCCGTGCCGGCGACGGGCGAGGCCGTCAAACGGCCGATCCCGGCGTTCTCGTCACGGCTCCGAACCCTGGGAGCCTTCCGAGGACGTCCCCGAGCTCCTCGGGCACGCAAATCGCCGAGAGACGGCGTTCCCCGGCTCCGGCGGCAGGAAAAGGCCTCAGGGACGCCGTCCCCGAGCGATTTTCACGTGAAAATTGGGCAGGGACGGCGTCCTTACGCTTATTTTACGCCTTGTTCGCTCGAAGACGCCGTCCCTCGGCGATTCTCCGGCCGATCCGGCTCGCGGGCGCCGATGTGGCCTCCCGGCTCCCGGGGCGTGACGTCGCGCACGGGACGCCGGCTGAAGCCGCCGGCGTCGTGGAGGTCGACGGAGACCCGCACCCGGCCCTGTCGCACCGCTGCCTCGAATCTGCGACGGAAGGTGCTCTTGAGCCAGCGGCGCGAGGCCGGCACCAGACAGGCGAAGCCCACCGCGTCGGTGAGCAGCCCCGGCGTCAGCAGCAGGGCCCCCGCGGCCACGATGATCACGCCGTCCACCACCGCCTCCGCCGGGAGGGTGCCGGCGGCCGTCTCCTCCCGCATGCGGCGCAGCACGCCCAGGCCCTGGCGCCGGGCCAGCCAGGCCCCCACCGTGCCGGTGACCACGATGAGGCCCAGGGTGGCGGCGAGGCCGACGTGACGGCCGAGCTCGATCAGCAGCGCCAGCTCGACGATGGGGACCAGGATGAAGGCGAGGAGCAGTCGGGCCATTCCGCGGGCACAAGGCGCTTCAGGCGCGCAAGGCCGAGTCGAAGGGTGGCGAGCCTAACACGATGTCAGCTCAGAGCGCCACGACCCGGACCGCGAGCTCCCGCCAACGCGCCGTGATCAGCTCCATGGCGAGATCCGCGTCGCTCACGTAGCGCCGCGCGGGGACGTCGCGGCAGGGGACGCGCAGGGTCGTGGCGCCGGCCAGCGGGAACGGGTCGATCGCCAGCACGCCGCCCGCGGCCTCGCCGCGGAAGCCGTGACGCTCGACGGGCCGGTCGAGGCCGCCGCAGGCGGTGAGCGAGAGGACGTCCGTCAGGTCGATCCAGCGGTAGTCGTCGGCGAGCGTGGACGCGCCGGCGCCGGTCGCCGCGTGGAGCTCCTCCTCGAGCGAGCGCCAGACCGCGAAGACCTCGGCCCATTCGGGGTCGCCGGCGCGGTCGCGGTGGAGCTCCAGGGCGTGGCGGGTGATCAGCAGCGACGCGTACGGCTCGCGCCCGGCGTGGCGCCGGGGACCGCGCAGCCAGATCCGCCGGCGCTCCGCGCTCGGCAGCGTCATGAAGTCGTGCGGGCGCCCGGTCTCGGGGTCGTGGAAGGGGGCCGAGTCCGCCTCCTGCCAGCCGTTGTCGTGCTCGCGCGCCGCCAGCAGCAGCTCGCGGCGGCGAGGGTGCTCGGGCAGGCCGTCGGTCACCCATATGGAGAGGAGGTCGGCGGCGAGGTGCGCGTGGTCGCTCTGGGTGACGCAACGCAGGCGGCCGTCGTGGGAGCTGACGATCATCACTTCAGTCCGCGGGTGGGCGCGCTAGACTACGCCTATGGACAAAAACGTCGAAGAGGCTCTCGGTTACCATTCGCGAGGTCGCAAGGGCAAGATCCAAGTCGTCCCCACCAAGCCCACCGCGACCCAACAGGACCTCTCGCTCGCCTACACCCCCGGCGTGGCCGAGCCGTGCCGCGAGATCGCCCGTGACCCCCAAACGGTCTGGGAGTATACCGCCCGCGGCAACCTGGTGGCGGTGATCACCAACGGCACCGCCGTGCTCGGCCTCGGCGACATCGGCCCGCTCGCCGCCAAGCCGGTCATGGAGGGCAAGGCGGTGCTCTTCAAGCGCTTCGCCGACATCGACGTGTTCGACCTCGAGCTCGACACCCACGACGTCGACGAGATCGTGCGCACCGTGAAGCTGCTCGAGCCCAGCTTCGGCGGCATCAACCTCGAGGACATCGGCGCCCCCGCTTGCTTCGAGATCGAGGCCCGTCTCAAGAAAGAGATGGCCATCCCCGTCTTCCACGACGACCAGCACGGCACCGCGATCATCTCGGCGGCGGCGCTGCTCAACGCCCTCGAGGTGGCGGGCAAGAAGGCGGCGGAGGTCAAGATGGTCATCTCCGGCGCCGGCGCCGCCGCCATCGCCTGCCTGCGCCTCTACGTCGCCCTCGGGGTGAAGAAGGAGAACGCCGTCCTCTGCGACTCGAAGGGGGTCATCTACCAGGGCCGTACGGTGAACATGGACCCGACCAAGAAGGAGTTCGCCGCCGCCACCGACGCCCGCACCCTCGCCGACGCCGTCGTGGGCGCCGACGTCTTCATCGGCCTGTCGGTGGGCGGTCTGCTCAAGCCCGAGATGCTGGCGACGATGGCCGCGCGGCCGATCGTTTTCGCCATGGCCAACCCGGATCCCGAGATCGCCTACGACGTGGCCAAGGCCACCCGCGGCGACGTGATCGTGGCCACCGGCCGCAGCGACTTCCCCAACCAGGTCAACAACGTCCTCGGCTTCCCCTTCATCTTCCGCGGCGCCCTCGACGTGCGCGCCACCGACATCAACGAGGAGATGAAGCACGCCGCGGTGCGCGCGCTCGCCGATCTGGCGCGCGAGGACGTGCCCGATTCGGTGCTGCGCGCCTACGACGTCGCCTCGCTCAGGTTCGGCCCCGAGTACCTGATCCCCAAGCCCTTCGACCACCGGGTGCTCCTGCGGGTGGCGCCGGCGGTGGCCAAGGCGGCGATGGAAAGCGGCGTGGCGCGGATGCCGATCGACGACTTCGAGACCTACCAGCGCCGGCTCGAAAGGCTGGTCTCGCGGCGCCTGCAGATGATGCACCGCATCCTCGACCGCGCCCGCTACGACCCGAAGCGGGTGGTCTTTCCCGAGGGTGAGCACGACAAGATCCTGCGCGCCGCCAAGGTGCTCGTGGAGCAGAAGATCGCCCACCCGGTGCTGCTGGCGCGGCACGAGGTGATCCGCGACAAGCTCGCCGAGCTCGACCTGGCGCAGGAGGACGTGACGATCATCCACCACGAGACCTGCGAGAAGCTCGAGGGGTACGCCGAGGCCCTCCACCGGGTACGCCGCCGCGAAGGCGTGACGCTCGAGGACGCCCTGCGGCTGATGCGCGCCCGCAACTACTTCGGCGCCATGATGGTCGAGATGGGCGACGCCGACGGCCTGCTCTCGGGCCTGACGGGCCATTACAACGAGACGATCCGCCCGGCCCTCCAGGTCATCGGCGTGCGCGCCGGGGTGCAGCGGGTCGCGGGCGCCTACATCCTGATCTTCGAGAACCGCATGTTGTTCCTCGCCGACACCACGGTCAACATCGAGCCGACGGACGAGCAACTGGCGGAGATCGCCATCCTGACCGCCGAGTTCGCGCGTCAGTTCAACGTCACGCCGCGGGTGGCGATGCTGTCGTTCTCGAACTTCGGCTCCAACCCCCATCCGGCGGCGCGCAAGGTGCGCCGCGCCGTCCGCATCGCCCGCGAGCTCGCGCCGGGCATGATGATCGACGGCGAGATGCAGGCCGATACGGCGGTGCTGAGGTCGATCCTCGAGGAGACCTACCCGTGGAGCGAGCTGCGGGAGCCGGCCAACGTGCTCATCTTCCCCGAGCTGCAATCGGCGAACATCGCCTACAAGCTCCTGTGGCGCCTGGCCGACGTCGAGGCCATCGGCCCCATCCTGCTCGGCATGGGCAAGCCCGTGCACGTGCTCCAGCGCGGCGTCGAAGTGGCCGACGTCGTCAACATGGCGGCGATCTGCGTCGTCGACGCCCAGGAGCGCGAGCGGCGGCCGGCTTAGGAATCGTCCTACGCCCGAACGCGCGGGCGCCCGATGGCAGCGGCGGGCTGGCCTTCCTAGACTGATCTCCTGATCGGCACGCCGGGAAGGCGGCCTGACCGGTATCCACCACGGAAGCTTGACGGAGGAGCACGGCCATGAGGACGAACGGAACCAGGAGCAAGGACACTCTGACGGAGCGCAGCTTGACGGATCGCCCCACGATCCTCGTCGCGGACGACGATTTCGACGTCCGCGAGCTGCTCAGGTTCCTGCTCGAGTCGGAGGGCTACGAGGTCATCACCGTGGGCAACGGCTACGAGGCGCTCGGCGCCGCGATGCTCCGGCACCCCGATCTGGTGATCCTCGACGTGATGATGCCCGGCGAGAACGGCTACCTGGTTTCGCGTGCCCTGCACGAGCACGCCGCCGGCGAGGGACGTCCGTCGCCCCCCGTGATCCTCCTGACGGCCCGCAACCTCAGCGCGGATCCGGAGCGAGAGCGGGCGTTCCTCGAGCTCAGCGGCGCTGACCTGACGATCTACAAGCCGTTCGACTGCTCCGAGGTGCTCCGGCGGGTCAACGAGACGCTGGGCGCGAGGCCGAAGGAGGCGGAGTCGAAGCTGTTCCCTCGTCTAAGGTGGAGGGAAGTGCAGCTCGACGCCCGCGACCACGGCCTGGCGGCGGACCACGGCTTGGCGGACCACAGCGCCGCCGCGGCCTAGCGCGGGCATGGCAATTCTCCGGCCCGCACGTAATAATCGTGGCGTGTTCAAGCACCTCCTCTTCCCCCTGGGCGTCGAAGACGTCCCCCCCGACCTGGTGGCGGCGATCCGCGACCTGGCGCTCCACAACGCGGCCCGGGTGACGCTGCTGCACGTGATCGAGACGATCGAGGAGAGCGACGATCCGGAGCTCAGCGCCTTCTACGAGCGGCTCGAAGGGCGGGCCGAGAAGCGGCTGCGGCCGGTGACGGCAGAGCTCTTCGAGGCGGGCGTCGAGAGCGAGCTGGTGGTGCGTCTCGGCCGGCGGTGGGAGGAGATCGTGCGCTTCGCCGCCGGCCACGAGGTCGATCTCATCGCCATGCGCTCCCGCACCCTCGCGCAGAGCGAGGGGCGTGCCTGGCCCTCGATCAGCATCCAGGTGGCGATGGTCTCCCCCGTCCCGGTGCTGCTGCTGCGGTAGGGCGGCTTGTCCGGACACGACAGCCACCCGCTCTCCCTGACATGTGAGAGACTCCCCTCGGAGGTCACCCATGGGAATCACTGGCGCCCACGCTCTGCTCTACTCCACGGAGCCCGACGCGCTTCGCGCGACGCTCCGCGACGTCTTCGGCTGGAAGCACGTCGACGCCGGCGACGGCTGGCTCATCTTCGCCCTGCCGCCCGCGGAGCTCGGGGTGCATCCCGCCGAAGGGCCGACCTACGAGTCGGGAATGCGCCACCAGCTCACCCTGACGTGCGATGACATCGGGGCCACGGTCCGTGAGTTGCGGGCGAAAGGCGTCGAGGTGAAGGGCGAGCCCCAGGACGAAGGCTGGGGCATCACCGTCATGCTCGGACTGCCCGGCGGCGTCGAGGTCATGCTCTACGAGCCCCGTCACCCGGTGGCGTGGTAGGATCTCCGGCAGGAAGAAGCACCATGAGCCGAGTCGTCACGCTGGTCGCCGGAGAGCCTCGGGACCTGAGCCTTGAGATCGAGCGCATCTCGCCGTCCGCACCGGTGATCCCCTGGTCGGTCACAGCGGATCGTCGTTGTCGCTGTCGCCGAGACACCAGTGGAACCGTGCCCGCGCCAGCGCCTCCATGACCTCGCGGTCGAGGCTCGACCAGCAGAACCGCGCCACCGAGCCGAGACGGAAGCCGCTCCTCCGAAACGCGGCAGCAAGCTCGTCGTAAGCCGCCAGTCCTGTGACCTGGGCCGCCCCGGCACGGACGGCCTCGCCGAGGATCGTGCGCAGCAGATCGTCGAGCTCGTCGCGACGGGCGAGGTCACCGAAGAGGTCGAGCACCCGCTCCTCGACGCGCCCGCCACGCTCCAGGCGACGGCTGACGGCGACGATCGAGCCCGTCTCGTAGAACAGGAGCTGGTCGCGGTAAGGCGCGTCGACGTAGCGACGACGCAAGTAGGCGGCGTCGCGCCAGGTCGTGGCGAGCCCCGCCGAGCCGACGCGCGCCAGCTCGGCCCAACGCTCGACGTCGGGCGCGTCGACGCGCCGCGCCGTGCGCGGGCGCCAGGCCGCGAGACGCCGGCGCCACAGCCAGGCGAACGGCGACAGCGCTCCCGCCGCGAGGCGCACCGCGACGCCGGCGCGGCGGACGGCGTTCAATCGTCGCGGGTCGAGCGGCGCCAGCACGGCGCGCAGGTCCTCGCGCACGCCCCATCCGTGCTTACGGTGGATGGCCGCCGCGAGCTCGTTCGGGAAGCCCAGCAGGAGCGGCGCCCGCGCGCGGACCTCGCGGTCGATGAGCGACTGCAGCCCGCGTCCGCGGAACTCCGGCGCCACCACCAGGTCGATCCACCACAGCGCGTCGTGGACGCCGCCGTCGATCGCGACGCGGACCGGAATCACGCCGCAGTAAGCGGCCACCTCACCGCCGGCGAGGAGCACCAGACGGTTGACTTCCCCGCCGTGCCACCACGTTCCGTGACGCCTCAGGAAGCCAGCCTTGGCGTCCCCGAAGAAACGCGCGAGAAAGGCGTGGAGCGCGTCGGCGTCGACCTCGGCGGCCGTTCGCAGGCGGACGTCGCTCACGTCGTCCTCCCCTTCAGGGCTTCTTCGTAGAGCGACGCCAGACGCGCCGCCGCGCGCCGGCAGTCGTGCTCGGCGACGACGAGCCGGCGGCCGTGGGCGCCCATCTCGGCGGCCAGGGCCGGGTCGGCGAGAAGCCGGTCGACGTCGGAGGCGAGGCCCGCGGCGTCGCCCGGGTCGACGAGGAAACCGTTCCAGCCGTGGCGCACCAGCTCCGGCACCCCGCCGACGCGGACCGCCGCCACCGGACGTCCGGCGGCCATCGCCTCGAGCACGGCGTTGGGCATGCCTTCGCTGTGGGAAGTCAGGCAGAGCACGGCGAGACGCGCGTGTACGCTCGGGACGTCGTCGCGGAAGCCGGTCAGGATCACCCGGCCCGCCAGCCCGAGCCGGGCGATCTCGGCCTCGATCTCGGCCGGGTAGCCCGGCTCGCTCGCCAGGGCCTGGCCGACGATCACGGCGCGCGCCCGCGGGTGACGCGGCAGCACCTCGGCCATGGCGCGCACGAACGTCTCGTGGCTCTTGATCCGCCGCAGGTTGCCGACGCTTCCCACCACCGGCGCCTCTGCCTCGATCCCCAGGGGCGTCAGGTCCGCCGGCGCCGCCGCGACGCGCTCGACGCAATTGGGCAGCACGGCGACGCGGGCCTGCGGAAGGCCCGCCGTCGCCACTTCGGCGGCGAGCGCGCGGCTGTTGACGACGAGACGGTCGACCGAGCGCAGGATCAGGAAGCGGTAGAAAGCCGGAAGCCGCTCGAGGCCCGGCGACGCGAGCGAGCCGCGCAACGAGCCCCAGCGCACGGGCACGCCGAGCAAGCGCCCGAGGACGCCGGCGTACGGGTTGTCGTGGACGGTCCAGGAATGGAGCACGTGGGGACGCCGGCGGCGCAGCCGCCGGCCCAGGTAGAAGAGGCGACGGGCGACGCCGCGGACGTCCTCCGGAAGGCTCTCGACCTCGACGCCGAGGTCGGCGAGCTCGTCGTCCCAAACGCGGTGGGGGCTGGGGTTGAAGACCACCACGCGGTGGGCGAAGCGCTCCCGGTCCATGTGACGCAGCAGCAGCACGAGCTGGCGCTCGGAGCCGCCGCGCCCGAGGTGGTTGATCAGGTGCGCGACGCGGATCCGGTCATCCCGCAAGGTGGCGTCTCCAAATCCGGCCCGCGAAGAGCCCGCTGAGCTTGGCGCTCAGGTAGGCGGGCACGGCCGAGTAAAGGCCCACCCGCGGGATCTCCCAGCGTCCGCCGCCGAGACCGCGGGAACGCTCGACGAAGGCGGCGCGGTAGCCGGCATCGCGCACGGCGGCGATCGTGCGGCGGTCGTAGTCGCCGGTGGGGTAGGCGAAGAGGTCGACGGCGTCTCCCGTGGCGTCTTCGAGGAACCGCTTGGAGTCCGCGAGCTCGCGGGCCAGCTCGTCGTCTTCGAGGCGGGTGAGGAAGGGATGGCTCACGGTGTGGGAGCCGATCGTCACCAGCGGGCTCGCCGCCGCGGCGCGGAGCTGCTCGGCGGACATGCCGTCGAAGAGGTCCCGCCGCAGCTCCGGCGGCAGGGGCCCGAGCCGCCTGGCGCGGACCGCGGGCAGCCAGTTGCCCGGATCCAAGACGTGCCGGGTGGTGACGAAGAAGACGGCGGATGCCCGGTATTCCTCGAGCAGCGGCAGGACGACGTCGACGTGGTTGGCGTAACCGTCGTCGAAGGTCAGGAGCACGCCGGGGGCGTTGCCCGCGAAGAGCGCTTCGGGCGACAGGAAAGGGAAGCGCGGACGCAGCCACTCGAGGAGCGCGGCCAGCTCGGCACGGGTGAAGCTCGGCTGGGCATCACGCGGCAGCTCGGCGACGCGCCGGCTCGCCACGCCGTGGAGCTCGAGCACGAAGCGTCCGCGGCGGGCGAGGAGGGCGTACGCCAGCCGGCTCGCGCCCGTCCACCAAAGGAGGTGGAGCGCCAGCGTCTTCAATCGCTCCCTCCGTCCTTCAGCGAACGTCCCCAGGCCGCTTCGAGCCGCGCCCCGATCTCGTCGCGCCAACGCTCCAGGCTGAAGCCGCGGGCGTGGAGGCGGGCCGCCTCCGCCGTCGCCGCCAGGACGCCGGGCTCGTCGAGCAGCCCGAGCACGGCGGCGGCCACGGCCTCGGGCGTCGTGTCGTCGAGCAGGACGCCGCGGCCGTCGGCGAGGAGCTGGGACAGGACCGAGACGCGCGGCGCCACCACCGGCAGGCCGCAGGCCATGGCCTCGAGCACCGCCTTGGGGAAGCCCTCGGCGACCCGCGTGGGGAAGACGAACACGTGCGACGAGGCGAGACGCGCCAGCACCCGGGAATGCTCGAGGTTGCCGTGGAAGGTCACCGCCTCGGCGAGCCTGAGCTCGCCGGCCAGGGATCGCAGGGGCGCCAGCTCCGTGCCGTCGCCGACCAAGTCGAGGGTGGCGCCGGGATACCGGCGGCGGACCTCGGCGAGGGCACGGACGGTGGCGGCGGCGTTCTTGCCGCGCGTGAGGCGGCCGACGCTGACCAGGCGCGGCGGACGTCCGGGCTGCCAGGTCTCGGCCCGCGGCAGGGTGGCGAGCTGCGTCGCGGTGAGCGAGGTGGCGAAGATCCAGTCGATGGGTCGGCCGTCCTCGGGGGGCGCGCCGCCGCCGCCGGTAGCGAGCACCACGTTGCGGCCGCCGGCGATGCGCACCAGGGTGGCGTGGAGCAGGCTGTCGGCGGCGGTGGCCGGCCGTCCCCAGGTACCGCAATGCCGCACGAAAAGCGGCTTGCGGCGCGCCAGCGCCAGGGGGACGGCGAGGGCGCCGACGTCGCCGGGCACCGCGGCGTGGACGGCGTCGGCGCGGCCGAGCTCGCGCCACAGGCGCGGAAGCTGCCACGGCAGCCAGCCGGCGAGGGCGAGCTTGCGCCCGATCCCGCGTCCGGGCGGCTCGGCCAGCGGACGCACGGAGAGGCGATGGCCGTCGAGAGGCCGCAGGCCGGCGGGCGGCGGGCTCGCGCGTCGCGGCAGTACGAGGGTGGTGGCGTCGAAGAGCTCGGAGAGCGCCGCCATCTGGAAGGGGAAGCCGCCGTCGGTGCCGAAGCCCGTGGGCGAGCCGGCGCTGGGCCAGCACGGCTTGTGGGAGACCACGACGAGGCGCATCGCGAGAATTGTAACGACGAAGGGCGTGGCGGCTTCCCAGGCATGGCGGCTTCCCAGGCGTGGCCCGTCAACGATCGAAGTACGCGCCGCGCCAGCGCAGCTCCAGGCCCCGCCGCTCCACCTCGACGCCGACGCGCCGCCAGCCCGGATCGGGGAAGCGCGGCTCGGGGTAGTAGCCGATCGCGTACTGCTCGCGCAGCTCGGCGAGGACCTCGCTGAAGGCCGGGGCGATGTCCTCGGCGGCGGCGACGGTGACCACCCGGCCGCCGGTCTCGCGGACCAGCTCGCCGAGACGCTCCAGGTCGGCGGCGAGCACGTCGCGGCTGCGCCAGGTCGTCAGGGGCAGGCTGTAGCCGGTGGGCAGGCGCAGCCAGTAGACCAGGGCGCGGCTGTAACGGGCCACCTCGCGCAGCTCCTCGAGCGTCAACACGCTGTGGGCGTCGCAGCCGTCGGAGAGCAGGATCACCACCCGCCGTCCCTGGCGGCTCTCCAGCGCCTCCAGCGCCAGGTAGAGATAGTCGTAGAGCGCCGTGCCGCGGACGACGGGCTCTTCGGAGCGGACCTCGGCGCTGATCTCCTGGCGCCCGAAGAGGGGTCCTTCGGGGTGACGGATCGCGATCTCGATCGGCGGCACGGCGGAGGCCGCCGGGGCCACCAGGACCGCGGTCACGACGAGCGCCGCGAGCTTCATTCCAGCCACCTCGCCTGCTTGCGGCAGAGAGGCGACGTGGGTCGTCCGGCGTCGCCCGCGAGCTCACTGAGCGCGCTCGCCAGCAGCGGCCGGCGCCGGTCCATCTCGGCGTAGAGCCGCGCCCGCAGCTCGCCGAGACGCCGCGGCTCGTGCTCGTAGCGCAGCCGCGGGGCGACGCCGGTGTCGGCGATCCAGGCGTTCAGGACCTCGCCCGCCAGCAGCGAGGGCCGGCCGTCGCGGCGGCGCAGGTGGTGGGTGAGCTGGACCGCGAGTTGCTCGCTCTCGGGGAACCGGCCGAGCGCTTCCTGGAGCAGGGCCACGGCGTCGTCGCCGCGGCCGCGGGCCGACGCCAGCCTCGCCAGCTCCTCGTAGGCGAGCACCCGCACCCAGGCGTCGCCGCGGCCGCGCGCCACCGTCCCGAGATCGCTCACGGCGGCGTCGAGGTTGCCGGCGCGCGCCCGGTTGACGCCGCGGCGCAGCCGCGCGTGGTCGTCGCCGGGCCGCAGGGCGAGGAGCCGGTCGAGGTCGGGGAGGGCCGCTTCGTACTCCCAGGCCCGCTCGGCGAGCAAGGCGCGCAGCAGCAGCGCCTCCGCGAGCTCCGGCGCGTGGACGAGGGCGGCGTCCAGGAGGTCGTCGGCCCCCTCGGGATAGGACGACTCGATCAGCAGCGCCGCCCAGTGGACCAGGAGCCAGCCGGCGCGCTCGCCGGCGCCCGTCTCTCCGGTCCCGACGTAGAGCTCGACGATGGGCAGGGCCTCCCGCGTCGCCGAGAACGCCAGCCAGAACTGTTTCTGGCGCACGTGGCGCAGCCAGGTGTCGACGTGCAGGGTGAGCGCCGGCAGCAGGCTTTCGGGCTCGGCCCGGGAGAGGCTCGCGAGGGTGTTGTGCCGCGCCCAGGCGACGCAGGCGGCGGGGCCCCCGGCGGCGAAACGGCTCTCGAGGTCGGCGAGCGCGCCGACGGCCGCCTCGAAGGAACCGTCGGCCCAGGCGGCGAGGGTGGCGCGGTAGGCGTCCTCGACTGCCACTGACTCTGGCCGTTCGGCGGCGATGGCCGAGGAGGACCATCCCAGGCCGACGAGCAGCGACAGGACCCGGATCCGGTTCATCGCGGTCCGGGAGAAGCAAGACGGATGCCTGGCCGCGGGGCTCGATCTGCGGGAGGTGAGGAGGCGGGGCGTCCTTCAGAGAGGACTGGGACGTCCCATCGGCAGTCTCGCCCACCCTGTCGACCGCGAGGGCCTGCGTCGAGCGGTAGGGAATCTTCACGGCTGCACTGCCAGCTTCGAGTAAGAGCACGCCGGGGGCGTTCCCCGCGGAAGCGCGGTTCCAGCCAGTCGAGGAGCGGCCGTCAATGCCGCCCAGTTGCGGTCTAGAGGCTGACGCTTCCTGGTAGACTCAGGACATGATCACCCGAATCGAGGTTCGCCGCTACCGGTGCTTCGAAGGGCTCGAGGTGGAGCCGGGCCCCTACAACGTGCTGGCCGGGGCCAACGGCTCAGGCAAGACGACACTGCTCGACGTACCGATCTTGCTCGGTGACCTCCTGAACGCTCGGGTGGTGAGCACCGCTTTCCTGGAGTCACACCGGTCCGGAGCACCTCCCCGCGCTCATACGCTTCGCGAGATTGTCCATCGGGACGAGGGCGACGAATTCGCCCTCGCGATCGAAGCTCGGCTTCCGAACCAGGTGATCGAGACGTTGCTCGAAAGCTCGACGGACAGCGTCCGAAACGATCCGGCCCGCTGGCCCTCCCGAGTGCGCTACGAGGTGGGCTTTCGAATATACGGCGCCGTCGACCTCCAAGTGGCTCGCGAGGTTCTCTGGCTGGTCCCCGCGGAAAGCCAACGTCCAGGGTGGAGCGCGGAGCTCGAAGGAGAGGTGCCTGAGCCGCGGGTTGGGCAGCGGATCCTCCATCGCTCGGGTGGCGAGCTCGCCGAGGTCCGGATCGAGACGGAGCCCGGGAGCCGGCCCCAGAGCTCGCACATTCCACCCACCCAGTTGGCCCTCGCCAACGTGCCCTACGACGCCCGTCGCTATCCGGCTACGGTGTGGCTCCAGGACCTGCTGCGCCAGGAGTGTGTCTTCTACCGCCCCGACTGGCGACAGCTCAAGCAGGCCGCGCCGCCCGGTTTGCCGCGCAAGGTGATCGCGAATGGCGCCAACCTTCCCTGGCTGGCTCTGGAGCTTGCGAAAGAGGATCCCAAGCGTTTCGGTGGCTGGGTCGACCACGTCCGTGAGGCGCTGCTCAACGTCACGTCCTTGCGGATCCGGGAGCGGGAGGAAGATCACCATGCCTATTTCGAGGTGGGCTATGGGAACGGCTTTCGGGTGACTTCCTCCGGGCTCTCCGAGGGGACGCTCCGAATTCTTGCCCTGACGCTCCTGCCGTATCTGCACCGCGTGCCATGGATCCTGGTCTTGGAGGAACCCGAGACCGCCATCCATCCCAGAGGTCTGGAGAACGTGCTCCAGTCGCTCCAGTCGCTCTACGACACGCAGGTGTGGGTGGCCAGCCAGTCGTCACAGGTGCTCGCCCACACCCGGCCCGATCAATTGCTCTGCTTTCAGCTCGACGACGAGGGCCGTTCCACGGTCGTGTCCGGGAATCGACATCCGCGGCTTCAAGATTGGCAAAAGGGACTTGACCTGGGGAGCCTGTTCGCAGCCGGAGTCCTCGATTGAAGGATTGCGTGTTTCTTCTCGCGGACCGGAACATACAGGCCACGTTCGAGGGATTCCTCGGCCGGCCGCTGCACTGACCCCTCGTTTCAGGAGATGCTGGCGGCATTGCGGAATTGGTTCCCGCCAGAAAGCCGCCATGCCCGAGCGTGAAGCCGTCAACCGCGACGCCGCCAACCGCGACGCCATCGAGGTCGTCAAGGCCCACACCCACAACCTGCGCGGCATCGACTGCCGCGTCCCCCACGGGCGCGTGACGGTGGTCACCGGCCCCTCGGGCGCCGGCAAGTCGTCGCTCGCCTTCGACACCGTCTACGCCGAGGCCCAGCGGCGCTTCGTCGAGTCGATGTCGACCTATGCCCGGCAGTTCCTCGAGCAGATGGAGCGGCCGCCGATCGAGGCCATGCACAACATCCTGCCGGCGGTGGCGCTCGAGGCCCGCAACTCGATCAGGAACGCCCGCTCCACCGTGGGCACCATCACCGAGGTCCACGACGTCCTCCGCCTGCTCTTCACTCACCTCGGCAAGGTTAGCTGCCCGCAGGGCCACGGACCGGTGACGCGCTCCACCCCCCAGCAGGTGGCCACCGCCCTGACCCGCGGCGACGCCGGCGAGCGCTTCGCGCTGATCGCCAGCCTGCCGCGGCCCAGGAAGCAGGCGAACGCCAAGCTCGCCGAGCTCGTGCGCCAGGGCTTCTTCCGCCGCTGGGAAAACGGCGAGGTCGTGCGCATGACGCCCTCGGACCGCTGGCTCATGGTGCTCGATCCGCTGCGCCTGGTGCTCGGGCGCTTCACCGCCCAGGACGAGTCGCGCCCGCGCGTCGCCGAGGCCGTCGAGCAGAGCTACAAGCTCGCCGGAGGACGCGTCGAGGTCGAGGACGAGAGCGGCAAGGTCGTCTATTTCGGACGCGCGCTCACCTGCACCGTCTGCGGCACCTCCGTGCCCAAGCCGACGCCGGCGCTCTTCTCGTTCAACTCGCCGCTCGGCGCCTGCCCCGAGTGCCAGGGCTTCGGACGGGTGATCGGCGTCGACCGCGGGCGGGTGATTCCCGACCCCAGGCGGACGCTTCGGGAGCGTCCCATCGCGCCGTGGAATTCGCCGTCCTACGAGGAGCTCTACAACGAGCTCTACGACGCCTGCCGGCGACGGCGGGTGCCGCTCACCGTGCCCTGGGAGAAGCTGTCCGAGAGCGACCGGCAATGGATCTGGCACGGCCCGGGACCGCACACCTCCCTCGACGAGTTCTTCGCCTACCTCGAGCGCCGCAGCTACAAGGTGCACGTGCGCGTGCTGCTGGCGCGTTACCGCGCCTACAACCCGTGCCCCTCCTGCGGCGGCAACCGCCTGCGGCCCGAGTCCCTGGCCGTACGCTTCAAGGGCCTCACGCTCCCCGAGATCACCGGGCAGTCGATCGAGAAGCTGCGCGCCTGGCTCGCCGCCCAACGTTGGACGACGGAGGAGCGGGCCGCCGGCGGCCAACTGCTCGAGAAGCTCGAGGAGCGCCTCGAGACGCTCCACCGCGTGGGCCTCGACTACCTGAGCCTCGACCGCCAAGCGCGCACCCTCTCGGGTGGCGAGGCCCAGCGCATCCAGCTCGCCGCCGCCCTGGGCTCGGGGCTGACGAGCACCCTCTACGTGCTCGACGAGCCCACCATCGGCCTCCATCCGCGCGACTCCGGGCGTCTGCTCGACCTGCTGCGCGACCTGGCCGGGCGGGGCAACACGGTGCTGGTCGTCGAGCACGACCCGACGCTGATCCGCGGCGCCGATCACGTGATCGACCTCGGGCCGCTCGCCGGCGAGCACGGCGGCGAGGTGGTGGCCGAGGGGACGATCGACGAGGTGCTGGCGAACGAAACGTCGCTGACCGCCAAGTACCTGCGGGAGAAGCCGGCGACGCCGGCGCGCCGCCACCGCGAGCGCTTCCGCCGCGAGAAGGGGCTGGCGAGCCCCGCCGAGGAGCTGGCGCGGCGGCCGCGGATCACCGTCCGGGGCGCCGCCGCCCACAACCTCAAGGGCTTCGACGTGGAGCTGCCGCTCGCCGCCCTGGTGGCGGTCACCGGGGTCTCGGGCTCGGGCAAGTCGACGCTGGTGGAGAACGTGCTCTACGGCACCTACCAGCGCGCCCGCGGCGTGGTCGACGTCGAGCCCGGCGAGTGCGAGGCCCTGCTCGGGCTCGACGGCCTCGCGGACGTGACCCTGGTGGACCAGCGTCCCCTCGGGCGCTCGAAGCGCTCCAACCCGGTCACCTACGTCAAGGGCTACGACGAGATCCGCAAGCTCTACGCGGGGACCGAGACGGCGCGCCGGCGCGGCATCCAGGCGGGGCACTTCTCGTTCAACCTCGACCGCGGACGCTGCCCCGAGTGCGAGGGCACCGGGGTGATCGAGGTCGACATGCAGTTCATGGCGCCGGTCACGGTGACCTGCGACACCTGCCAGGGCCGTCGCTTCAAGCCCGAGGTGCTGGCGGTCGTCTTCCGCGGACGCAACGTCTACGAGACGTTGGAGCTCACGGTGGACGCGGCTCTCGACGTCTTCGCCGACCAGACACGCCTGTGCCGCCGCCTGCGGGCCCTGGCGGACGTCGGCCTCGGCTACCTGCGACTGGGGCAGCCCACGTCGACGCTCTCGGGCGGCGAGGCCCAGCGGCTCAAGCTGGCGAGCTTCCTCGACCGGCGGACGGCCGAGCAGCCGCGCCTCTTCGTCTTCGACGAGCCCACCACTGGCCTCCACCTCGCCGACGTCGACCTGCTCTACAAGACGCTGCGGCGCCTGGTGCGGCGCGGCCACGGCGTGATCGTGGTGGAGCACAACCTCGACCTGATCGCCCGCGCCGACTGGATCGTCGACCTCGGCCCGGGCGGCGGCGAGCACGGCGGCGAGCTGCTCTACTCGGGTCCGCTCGAGGCGTTCCTCGACGGCGTCGACAGCCCTACGGCCGAGGAGCTGCGGCGTCACACGCGGTGGCGCCGGCGGTGAGCGCGTCAGATGCCGCGTGGATAAGGGAATTGCTCGGCGGCGTACGCGTTCTCGTCGAAGTGGCTCCGGATGGCCCGCTCGGCCATCCCGTAGCCGAAGTTGACGAGCCGCTCCTGCAGCTCGTCCGGCAATCCCTTCAGCCGGGTCGCGACGCCGGCGAGCTCGCCGGCCTTTTCCCTGGGCAGCGTCAGCCGGCTCTGCGCGGGGTACTTGTCCGGATCGGTCCGCATCCCCCAGTAGGCCCCGCTGCGCAGGCCGCTCTTGAACGCCGAGACGATCTGCCGCTTGCGCAGGCTGCGCACCTGGTTGTCGATGAGCGAGTTGACGCGCAGGCTGTGGGAGGCCCAGTTGATGGCGGGCTCCGCGTCCGGCTGCATCTTCCCTCCGGCGTCGCTGACGAGGACCGTCTTGCAGCGCTTCCACGCGGTCTCGATCCCCACGTTGTCGTAGACGCCGCCGTCGGTGAGCACCGCGCGGGTCGTGAACGGTGGCCGGGAAAGGGGTCCGTCGCCCGCGGCGAAGTCGTTGGCGCCGAAGCGAAGGACCACCGGCGAGAGCACCGGAGGAAACGCCGAGGAGGCGGCCACCGCCTCGGCGACGCTCGTCGTCGGATTTGGGTAACGGCCGATCTGCCAGTCGGCGACGTAGGGCTTGGAGAACCGGAACAACGAACCGGTCTGGACGTTGGTGGCGTTGATCACGAAACGCGGATGGTCCGGGAGGTCTTGCAGCGTCCGGTCGCCGAAGAGGTATTCCTTGTATCGCTTGATGATCCGGTCGCTCACCGTGCCGAGCCACAGGATGCCGCCCAGCACCGACTTGGCGTCGATCGTGGTGCTGGCCATGCGCCGCAGGGGAGAGACCACGTGCTCACGGAACGCCGTGGAGGGGGCGTCCGGGCCGAGCTCGGACCAGCGGGTCCCGAGGACTCCGGCCGTGATCGAGCCGCCCGACACGCTGGAGATGCGCGAGAGTCTTCGGAGATAGCCGGCGTCGTGGAGGTACCACAGCACGCCGAGGTGGAAGAGCATCGCCCGGTACCCTCCGCCCGACAGGCACAGGGCGATTCCGTCTTCGAGCTTCTCCTCCTGGGTGCCCGAGATCAGCGGGAACTCGTCCGACTGCGCCTGGTCCGACATGACAGCCCTGCGCCGGCCATCGGCGTACGAGAACCGGCCCGGCGCTTCAACTCACTCCGACCTGAGGTTGAAGAGACTACTACCTGGACGGGAGCGTGTCAACGTGGCCGACGAAGGCCCTCTTTGGCGTAGCCGGACCTGTGGTCACCGTCCGCGCGCGTGCTAAGCTTCCTCAGATGAAGCCGCTCCCCGACTCCCGCGGCCCCTTCCGTGCCGAGCAGCTTCGCTCAGGCGACCCCTACGAGCTCTCCAACGGCCACGCCGTCTATTGCTCCCCTACCGGCGCCCGCGGCTCGAAAGCCGAAGGCGCCGGCTACAAGGTGCTCGCGACCGACCCGGCCAGCGAGGACGTGGGGATCGACACCGGATTCTCGCCGGAGCCTGGCACTCTGCGGGCCCCGGATCTCTCTTACGGACGGATCCCCGACGAGCCCGGCTGGGTCGAGGGCGTCCCGCGTCTGGCGGTGGAGTACGCCGACACGGGCCAGGACGAGGACGAGCTCACCGCCAAGATCGGGGAGCTCCTCACCGCCGGCACCGAGCTCATCTGGGTCGTTCGTCTCCAGGGGCCACGGCGAGTCGAGGTCTACCGCCCCGGGCAGCGGATGCGGATCGTCAATCCTGGCGAGACGCTCGAGGCCCCGGGCATCCTCAAGAACGTCGTGCCGGTTGAAGCGCTCTACGACGCCGATGCCGCCAACGACGTGGCACTGCGAAATCTCTTGCAGCGCCAGGGTTATGCCGATCTCGAGGCAGTCCTGGACAAGGGCGCGCTTCGAGCCTTGCGAGACGACCTTCTGGCCGTGCTCGAAGCGCGTCAGGTCGAGCTTGACGACGAGCAACGAGCGGTCGTCGCCGCGTGCGCCGAGACCGCCGTGCTGCGGCGCTGGCTCGTGGCAGCCGCCACGGCCTCAGCGGCGGAAGACGTCTTCTCGTAGCCGCGTCCCAGGACGCAGACGCTCCACCAGCAGGTAGAGACACGGCAACACCGTCAGCGACCCCACCGTCGACGCCAGGAGGCCGCCGATGATGGTCAGCGCCATCGGGCTGCGCAGGGCCGCGGCCTCGCCGGTGCCGACCGCCAGCGGCAGCAGCGCCAGGACGGTGGTCAGCGTCGTCATCACGATCGGCCGCAGCCGGATCCCGGCGGCCCGCGCCAGGGCGCGGCGACGTTCCACGCCCTCCGCGATCAGGCGGCGCGCGGCGGCGGCGAGCAGGATGGCGTCGTTGACCGCCACGCCGGCGAGCACGATGAGGCCCAGCATCGCCATCACCCCCACCGGACGCCCCCCGGGCACCAGGGCCGCGGCCACGCCCACCAGCGCCAGCGGCACCGCCGAGAGCACCGTCAACGGGTGGAGCAGCGACTCGAAGGTGCCGGCCAATACCATCAGCACCAGGAGCAAGGCCAGGCCGCCGGCAAAAGCGAGCTCACGGACCGTCTGCTGCCGTTCCACTTCCTCGCCGGCCAGCCGGGCGCGCAGTCCGGGCGGCAGCGCGGCCTGCGCCACCGCGGCCTCGGCGGCGGCGAGGGCCGCGGGGTAGTCGTAGCCGTCGCGGATCAGGGCCGTCACCTGCGCCACCCGGCGCTGGTCGCGGCGGAAGATCTCGCGCGCGCCCTCCGCCGGCTCGAAGCGGGCCACCTGGCCAATGGACAGCCGCGCCCCGGCGTCGCTGGTGAAGCCGATCGACGAGAGCTCCTCGCGCCGCGGCGAGGGCAGCCGCAGGACCACGTCGCGCTCCTCGTCGCCGAGGGTCAGCCGCGTCACCTGGCGGCCGTCGAGCGCCGCCTCGAGCACCCGCGCCACCGTCTCGAGGTCGACGCCGAGGCCGTCGGCCACCGTGCGGTCGAGGATCACCCGCAGCTCCGGCGGCCCGCCCTCGAAGGACGAGCGCACGTTCCACAGCTCCGGCCGCGCGGCCAGACGCGCGCGCAGCGTCTCCGCGCCCGAGCGCAGGTCGGACAGCGAGCGGCCGGCGATCTCCACCACGATCGGCGGCCCCGAGGTGCCGAGGGCGCGGGCGAGGGCCGAGGACCCGGTCTCCCAGGAGATCTCGATGCCCGGCAGCTCGGAGAGGGCCGGGGCCGCCGCCCGCACCACCTGGCCGCCGGTCCTGCCGCCCGCGGCGAGCAACGCGAAGACCCGCGCCGTCGACTCCTCCGTCTGCTCGGCGGTGATCAGCCGGTCGTCCTCGGGCAGGCGGCCGACCTCGGACTGGAGGGCGACGAGGTCGTCGCCGGCCGCCTGCCGCAGCACCTCCTCGACCGCCGCCACCGTCCGCGCCGTCGACTCGACGCGTTGCCCGGGCGGCCCCACGACCCGCAGCGAGAACTGCCGCGGGTCGGCCGGCGGCAGCAGCTCGGTGCCCAGGCGCTGGAGGGACCAGACGGCGCCGGCGGCGAGCAGGGCGGCGACGAGAACGACGAGGGCGGGACGACGCAGCAGACGTTCGACGAGGCGCTCGACGCGTTCCGAGTAGGGCAGGCTGTGCCTGCCGATTCGCGATCTCTGATCACGGGAATCGTCAGGCGGAGCCTGACCTACTCCGTCGCGGGCGGGCATCAACCACCGCGCCAGGGCCGGGATCAGCAGCACCGCGACCCCCAGCGAAGCCAGCAGCGACACCACCACGGTGAAGGCGATGCCCTCGACCAGGCGCGCCGCCAGGCCGCGCACGAAGAGCACCGGCAGGAAGACGACGCAGGTCGTCAGCGTGCTGGCGGCGATCGCCCCGGCGACCTCGCCGGTGCCGCGGGCCGCCGCGTCGTCGCGGTCCTCGCCGGCGGCGAAGCGGCGGTGGATCGCCTCCACCACGACGATCGCGTTGTCGACCAGCATGCCGGCGCCGAGGGCCAGGCCGGCAAGCGTCATCAGGTTCAGGCTGTGGCCGCCGAAGCGCATGAGGAAGACGGCGGCCAGGAGCGAGACCGGCACCGCCGACGCCACGATCACCGTGGCGCCCGCCGAGCGCAGGAAGAGGGCCAGCACCGCCACCGCGAGCACCACGCCGACGGCGGCCGCGGTCTCGACGTCGGCGATCGCGTCCTCCACCAGCGCCGCCTCGTCGCCCACCACCGTCACCTCGACGCTCGGCAGGTCGGCGGCGAGGCCGGCGAGGGCGTCGCGCACCCGCCGCGACACCCGCACCGTGTTCGAGTCCGCCTCCTTGTAGATCGAGAGCCCCACGCCCTCCCCGCCCCCGACGCGCACGAGATGGTCGATCTCGGCGTCGGCGACGGTCACGTCGGCGATGTCGGAGAGGCGCACCGGACGCGACCCGTCGTCCCCCGTGCCCGTGCTGAGGACCACGCGTTCCACGTCCTCCGTGCGCTGGAAGCGCGACAGGCCGCGCACCAGGAGGACCTTGTCGCCCTCCTCGATGGTGCCGGCGTCGACGTCGACGTTGGCGGCCCGCAGACGCGACTCGACCGTCGCCAGGGTGAGGCCGTAGGCCTCGAGACGGTAGCGGTCGACCTCGACGCGGATCTCCTTGTCGCGGCCGCCCAGCACCCGTACCTCGGCGACGCCGGCGAGCTGCTCGAGGGCCGGCGCCACCTGCCGCCGGGCGATGCGCCGCAGCTCGGCGAGGTCGGGCTGGCCGCCGGGCGCGCGCAAGCCCAGGGTGAGGACCGGCATCTGCCGCGGGTCGAAGCGCCGCACCAGCACCTCGTCGACCTCGGGGTCGGCCGCCACCGGCCCCACGGCTTTCTGGACGTCGACGAGCGCGAGGTCCATGTCGGCGTCCCAGTCGAAGACCACGCTGGCGATCAGGCGGCCGGTGCGCGCCACCTGGCTGACCTCGCGGATGCCGCGCACGGTGAACAGGCGCTGCTCGACCTGCTCGCCGTAGAGGCGCTCCATCTCGACCGGCGGCCGGTCGCCGGAGCGCACCGAGACGACCACCGTGGGGCTGCGCACGTCGGGCAGCAGGTCGAGGCTCAGGCGTCCCCAGGCGATCCAGCCCAGCAGCGCCACGGCCACGGCGAGGACGGTGACCGCCACCGGACGGCGGGTCGCGAGACGGGCGAGGGCTTCCATGTCCGCCGCGGCCCCTCAGCCCTGGGAGACCCGCACGCGGGTCCCGTCGCTCAACGTCTCGAGGCCGCGGACGACCACGCGCTCCTGGGGCTCGAGGCCCTGGCGGATCTCGACGACCTCGTCGTCGCCGAGGCCGGTGACCACCTCGCGGCGCGTCACCCGCTGGCCGCTCAAGACGAAGACCACGCGCGCGCCGCCGCGCTCGGCCACCGCCTCGCGCGGCACCACCGGCACGCCTTCGCGGCGATCGGCCACCAGCGTGACCTCGACGAACATGCCGGGGCGCAGCCGGCCGTCGGCGTTGTCGACCTCGATCTCGGCCTTGACCGTGCGGGTGACCGGGTCGATCGACGGCGCCAGGCGCACCAGCCGCCCGCGGAAGCGCTCGCCTTCCCAGGCGTAGTGGCGCAGGCGCGCCTCGAGACCGATCTCGGCGCGGGCGAGGTCGGGGCCGACCAGGTCGACGTCGGCGATCAGGGTCGAGGTGGGGGCGATGCGGGCGATCACGAAGCCGCGCTCCAGGCGCTGGCCGTCGGCCACCGGCAGCCCCGAGTCGTCGCGCGCCAGGCTCAGGATCATGCCCGAGATGGGCGCGGTGAGCTGGGTGCGGTCCTCGGTGAGCTGGCTGCGATCGAGCTCGAGGCGCGCCTCCTCGACCTGGGTCTCGGCCTCGCGGACCTCCTCTTCGGGCACCAGGCCCTCCGCGAAGAGCTTCCGGCGCGCCTCGAGCACGCGCTGGGCCGACTCGTAGCGCTTGCGGGTGGCGGCCAGGCGCGACTCCAGGGCCACGTCCCTGCCGGTGACCTCGGCGATCACCTGCCCGGCGCGCACCCGGTCGCCCTCGGCGAGCCGGCCGGCGGCGCCGCGCGCGACGGTCAGGAAGCCGGTGGTCTCCACCCGCACCTGGGCGCTCTCCAGGGCCCGCAGGGTGCCGGTGGCGACGATCAGGTCCTCGACCGTGCCCACCGTCACGTCGCGCACGGTCACCGGCACCCGGAACTCGACCGCTTCGGTGTCGGTCCGGGTGTCGCAGGAAACGAGGAAAAGGAGAAGGAAAAGGTGTAGGGGCGCACGGCGGTGCGCCCGCGCTCTCCTAGTCGCCATCCGTCCCCTCCTTCGCCTCAGCCGACGCGTCCTCGGAAGCCGCCGCCGTCCCCAGCGGACGCCAGCGGATGGCGTCGGCGAGCACCACCCGGCCGTCGCTCTCGTCGGACACCGTGACCCGCGCCTCGCCCGCCGGCATCTCGAGCTCGCCCAGCAGGTTCCAGCCCTCCTCGGCCCCGTCGGCCGCGAAGCGGAGCTCGTGGCTGTCGGCGCCGTCGTGAACGGTCACGTTGAAGGTGCCGAGCTTCCACCGGCGGCGGGCGCTCTCCGGCGGCATGTGGAGCTCCAGGCGCCACGGGCCCGGCCGCGGCAGCTCGGCGGCGAACACGGCGCGCTGGTTTCCCGTGCCGGCGCGCACGAAGGCCAGGGTGTGGCGATACTTGCCCCACGCCTCGCTGAGGCCGAGGCGCGACCACTCGCGGGGCGGCTGGAAGAGGTTGCCCACCGGCAACCCGCCGTCGAGGGTCGCCTCCGCGCCGCGGGCGCCGAGACGCAGGCCGGTGCGCGCCTCGTCCTGCTCCACGGCGAAGCCCGGGTCGAGGTCGTCGACCACGATCGCCGCGGCGTCCGCCGCCTGCCAGTCGCTCGGGCGCACGCCGGTGAAGGGCTCGGCGTCGACGGTCTTCTGCTCGTCGAGGGCCGGCAACGGCACCGTGAACTCGCCGCGGTTGAGCGCCAGGTAGGGGGCCACCCGCAGCTCCTTCACCGGCTTCGACAGCACCAGGCCGATCTCCACCGCCTCGCCGGGCCCGACTCGCAGCGGCTCGCTCTCCTGCCAGCGGCTGCGGTTGCGAGGCCCGCCGGCTTCCTCCTCGCCGGCCGGCACGTAGCGCAGCCGCGCCAGGCCGGGAGCGGCCTCGTCGTTGCGCAGGGTGAGCGCGAGCTGGTAGCGCGGCGTCCCGTCGGCGGCCTCGGGGAGACGGTAGAGCCGCGGCTGCGAGGCCACGAAGCCCGGCAGCTCGGTGGCGTCGATCCAGTCGCCCACCACCCCGCCGAGATCGATCTCGAGCGCCGCGGCCACGCCCACGAGGTCGTCGCGGGTGAAGGTGCGGCCGGCGGTTCGCTGGCGCAGCGCCGCCAGGAGCGCGCCGGCCCTCTCGCGGCCGAGACCGTCGAGGAGCGAGCGCGACATGGCGCCGCCCTTGAGCAGCAGCACGTTCACCGTCCGTCCCGGGTCCTCCCACGGGTCCATGTCCGCCAGGGCGACGCCGAGGGCCTGCTCCCACACCTTGGGCTGCTCGGTCAGGGCGGTCTGCATGGCCTCGTTGAAGGAGCCGCCCGGCTCGGAAAAGAAGCGGGTGAAGGCGTTGCCGATCGCCTGGTTGAGGTCGCCGCTGGTGCCGAACAGGTGGGCGGAGAAAAACCCCTGCTGGCCCGTCACCAGGCGGTTGGTCAGGTCGTGGCAGACGAAATCGAGCGCCAGCGCCCCCGGCCCCTGGGCCGAGGTCTGGTGGAGGAAGAAATTGCGCGCCGCGCCGAGGAAGACGTTGCCGCCGTTGAAGTCGTTCTCGAAGAAGGTGGTCAGGACCTCGACCTTGGCCCGGACGATGCCGCCTTCCTGGTCCTCGAAGTCCTTCGGATCGCGGAAGCGCACGTCGAAACGCGCCGTCGGCAGGCTCGACTCGCGCAGCAACAGGACGCCCGGCGGCGCCATCACCGTGTCCATGCGCCAGCCGCCGCCGAAGCCTCGCAGCGTGGCCGGCACCTCGACCATGGTCAGGCCGTCGTAGGGGTAAGGCAAGCCGAGCTCGGCGGCCTCGCGCAGGCGCTCTTCGATCCAGGAGCGGATCTCTTCGCCCGCCTCGGCGAAGACCTCGAGGTTGCCCGCGTGGCCGCCGGCCAGGAGGAGCTCGAGCTCGACGCCCGCGATCTCGACCGCCCGCCGCTCGTAGGGCGCGGCGACGAGCACGGTCTCGGGCAGCGGCGCTCCGGGAGCGAACCGGTAGCGCGCGCGGCCGGCGGCAGCGCCTGACGCCTCGCGGCGGCGGCCGGGCGCGGCCACGAGCCAGCCCTCGGGCACGTCGACGGTGAGGTCGAGCTCGTAGAAGTCCGTCGGCCGCCGCGGGTCGTCGCGCCCGACGTTGGCGCCCGCGGCGGGCAGCCAGCGCACGTCCGGCATCAGCGCCACGAAGCGCCGGTCGAAGATCGCCGAGTCGTAGCCGAGGATCGCCACGTTGCCCTCCATCAGGCTCAGGTCCGACCACTGCCGAGAGCCGTCGAGGTAGGCGAAGCCGGCGTCGGGAACGCCGCTCGCGCGGACTTTCAGGGTCGCGCGCGAGCCGCCGGCGAGCGCCAGGGCCACCGCCAGCAGACCGTCGCGGTGGGTGAAGGCGACGTCCCTGCCGGCGCCGTCGGTCACGCTGGCGACCGCGAGGCCGGGGTTGAGGCTGAAGAGCGCCTGGTCGAGCGCCGTTCCCGCCGGCGGCTCGAGGTCGAGCTCGAGGTCGAGATCGAGGGAGCGGCCCGGCTCGATCCTCACCTCGCCGCGGACCGCGGTCACGTCGGGCGCCGGCGCGTCGCGAACCGCCTCATGGGCCGCGCGCCAGGCGCCCTGGCGGTGCCGGACCTCCAGGATCTGTCGGGCCACCAGCCCCGCCGTGACGAGCCCCGCCAGCAGCAGCACGCTCCCGGCCGCGGCCCAGGTCCGACGCTGCCCGCCGTCGGGCCGCGGGTGGACCGCCGCCGCCAGCAGCAGCAGACCCAGGCCCGCGACCAGCACCGCCGCCCGTTGCACCAGCCCCCGGCCGGTGAACACCGAGACCAGCTCCGAAGCGAAGTTGAGCGTGTAGGCGCCGGTGACGTCGTAGGCCGACGCCACGTCGATCGGGATCCTGGTGAGGAAGACCCAGAAGTAGGCCACGAGGACGACGATGAGGGCCAGGGCGGTGACCAGCCGGTTGCGCGCCAGCAGCGAGACCAGGAAGACCAGGGCCAGGGTGAACGTGAAGGCGGGAATCGCCATGGTCACCAGGAAGCCGACGATGGACCAGGGCTCGAGGGGCTCGCCGATCGGCCACTCCAGCGCTCGTCCCAAGAGCCCGATCACTTCCACCACCACGATCGCGGCCGCCATCGGCAGCCAGCCCATCAACAGGATGCCGAGGAAGCGCCCGGCCACCAGCTCGAGGTTGGTGCAGGGCTGGCTGTCGAGCACCTCGACGATGCGCTCGCGCTCGTCGCGGGCCCGCACGTCGAAGCCGAGGAAGAGCAGGCCGAGCATGAAGATCATCACGCCCCAGGAGCCGAAGGCGGCGACGAGATAGCGCGGGTTGATCGCGCCCACCGACGCCGAGTACGACGAGAAGAGCCCGTGGAGCAAGGCGTAGTAGAGGTAGGCCACCACGATCAGCAGCACGGCGAGGACGCCGAACACCCAGTAACGGGCCAGGCGCCGGGTCAGGCGCGCCTCGGCGCGGGCGAGACCCCAGACGACGTCCCAGCTCATGGCGCGGCCTCCTCTCGGCGCGCGGCGTGGGCCCGTCCGCGGCGGGCCATGAACGCCAGGTAGGCTTCCTCGAGGGTCGGCGCCGCGGCCGGCGTCGACCCGGCGGGCAGGGCGCCGTCCGGCGCCACGCCGCGGATCCTGACGCCCACGCCGTCGGGCGCGCGCGACACGATCTCGACGCCTTCGCCCAGGCTCTCCTCGCCGCCGTGGGCCGCCACCGTGGTCTCGAAGACCTGTCCCACGGCGGCCTCCAGCAGGGCGGCCGGCGAGCCGCGGTAGACGACCTCGCCGGCGTCGAGGAGCGCCAGGTCCTGGCAGCCGGAGCCGAGGTCGGCGACGATGTGGGTCGAGAGCACGATCGTCCGTTCTTGCCCGAGGCGGGCCATGAGCTGGCGGAAGCGCAGCCGCTCCTCGGGGTCGAGGCCCACGGTGGGCTCGTCGACGACCAGGATCCGCGGCTCGTGGATCAGGGCCTGGGCCACCCCCAGGCGGCGCACCATGCCGCCGGAGAGCTGCTTGACCTTGCGGTCGCCCACCTCGTCGAGCCCTACCGACTCGAGCACCTCGCGGATCCGCTCGCGGCGCCGCGGCCGGTCGCGCAGCCCGGAGAGGATGGCCAGGGTGTCGAGCACTTCTTCGACGCGCTGCAGCCGCCAGGCGCCGAACTCCTGCGGCAGGTAGCCGAAGAGCTTGCGCACCGCGAGCCGCTCCTTGACGACGTCGTGGCCGAGCACCCTCACGCGTCCGGCGCTGGGCTCGAGCAGGGTGCAGACGATCCGCATCAGGGTGCTCTTGCCGGCCCCGTTCGGGCCCAGGAGGCCGAAGAGGCCGGTGCCGATGGACAGGTCCACGCCGGCGAGCGCGGTCACGCTCCGGCGCTGGCTCTTGAAGACCTTGCGGACCCCCTCGGCGACGATCACGGCGCCGTCGCCCCCGAGGGGTCCCGCGGTCGGGAATGGCGAGCTCATCCGTTCTCCTTCTTGTCTCTCGGGGAGTGTATCGAGTCGTCCTCCGTATAGATACCGCGCTGGGCGGCGTTTATTCGGACCAGCGCCGGCGTCCTGACGCCGGCTCGAGCCGTCGAGATCCCGATCCACGGACTCGTGGCCGACGAAGGGGGCAACGCCGGGCCTGGCCTGGGCGACCCCCTCCTACGACCGTGCGAAGAGCTCGTGGAGGCGGCCGAGGGAGACGTCGGCGAGCGAGGGCACCACGTGGTCGGCGGCGGCGAGCTCGTCGGCGGGGTAGGTGTGGGCCACGCCGAGGGTCATGAGGCCGGCGGCGGCGGCGGAGCGCAGGCCGGCCGGGGTGTCCTCGACGGCCAGCACCTCGTGGGGGTGGAGCAGGCGGCGGGGCAGGGGGGGCAGGGCGTTCAAGAGCGCGAGGCCGCGGCGATAGGGCTCCGGGTCGGGCTTGGTCTCGCGCACGTCCTCGATGGTGACCAGGGCCTTGAAGCGGCCGGTCGCGGCGAGCTGCTCGAGGGCCCCTTCCACCTCCTCGCGCAGGGCGGCGCTGACCACGCCGAGCATGAGGCCGGCCTCGGCCGCGGCGGCGATGAGCTCGGCGGCGCCGGGGAAGATCGGATAGCCTTGCTGGCGGATGCGGAGCTGGTAGTAGGCGGCCTTGCGGGCGATGAGCCGCGAGAGGGTCTCGGGCGAGGCCGTGCGGCCGGTCGAGTCGAGGACCTTGGTGAAGCAGGCGCGGTCGTCGAGGCCGACGTACTTGGCGCGGTAGTACTCCTCGGAGGTGAGCACGAGGCCCTCTTCCGCGAGGACTTTCTGCAGCAGCTCGAGGTGGATGGGCTCGTCGTCGACGAGGACGCCGTTGAAATCGAAGAGGATGGCGCGCAGCACGGCGTCCATCTTAACCGCGGTTGGCGGTGGGCGGTTGGCTGTGGGCTCCGAGTATTTGACTCCGGGAATATCTCTTCGTATCCTGGAGGTTGATCTGGACGGGAGGAGCCTTCGCTCGCCCCCGGAACAGGAGGAGCTCCGAACATGACCCAAACCGAAGCGGCGACGCCCACGACCGCCGGCGACTACCCGGTGACGATCACCAAGAAGGCGGTCGACATGGTCAAGATCACCCGCGAGCAGGAGGGGATCGAGGCCACCTTCGGCCTGCGGATCGCGGTGCGCGGCGGCGGCTGCAGCGGCTTCGAGTACGCCATCGACTTCGAGAACGAAGCGCGGGACAACGACCTCGTCTACTTCCAGGGCGACCTCAAGGTGATCGTCGACCCGATCAGCGCCCGCTACCTCAAGGGCACGGAGATCGACTACCAGCTCGGCATGAGCGGCGCCGGCTTCAAGTTCAGCAACCCCAACGCCGTGGGCACCTGCGGCTGCGGCTCGTCGTTCACGGTGTAGCCGGAGAATCCCCCCTCGGTGATCTGGGGGTGCATTCCACGGGGCAGCGGCTCACGCAGACCGGTCAAAGGGTTCGGCGCCGATATGACGCCATCGTCGTCTCCGACGAGCCGGAGGTCCAGTGGCACCGGCACCATTCGCAGGAAGCGAGGGAGAGCTTGTGGGGTGAGCTCAAGGCGTTCACCGCTGTGACAGCTTGTCTCGGCCTCGAGGCGGGACGGGAGGACGGCGATCTCGACGAAGTCCATCGGCCTTTCCCGGTTCACGCGAGCTCCGCCGCCGGCAATGCCTCGACGAGCTTTGCCGGGCCCACCAGGTCGCAATGGCCCGCCGATCCCAGGGCCCGCGCGATCTCCCGCGGCAATTCCGGGTCGACGGGAATCCGGTAGCCGTCGGCCGTGGTGCGCACGACGGCGTCGTCGAGGTGGATCTCGAACTCCACCGTGGCCACCGAGCCGTTGACCTTGAGCTTCTGGCGGTCGAGCACCTCGCGCAGCCCCGACAGCTCTTCGCCGACGGCGTCCGCCGCGCCGTCAGGTTCGAGCACGATGCGCACTTTTTCGGTGAGCTTGGCCACCGCCTGGTCGGGAGTGATCACCTGGCTGACGAGCAGGTTGGGCTCCTCGCGCCGGCGGTCGACCTGGGCGCGGAAGAAGAGCACGGCGTCCTCCACGAGCAGGTGCTCGAAGGTGGCGAAGGTCTCGGCGAAGACCACGGCGTCGATCTTGCCGGTGGCGTCCTCGAGGGTGAGCATGCCCATCTTCTGACCCGGGTTGCGCCCCTTGCGGGTGCGCGTGGTGCGCAGGCTCGACACCATGGCGCCGACGATCACCTCGGTCTTGGCGTCGAGGCTCGCCACGTCGGCGACCGAGGCGGTGGAGAAGCGCTCGAGGCGGTCGCGGTGCTCTTCGAGGGGGTGGCGGCTGGCGAAGAAGCCGAGGGCGGCCTTCTCGTGCCGGAGCTGCTCGGCGAGCGGCCAGGGCGGCACTTCGGGCAGGCGCACCGGCGCCGCGTCGGCCGCGGGCGTCTCGATCACGGTGCCGAAGAGGCTGGTCTGGCCGCTCTCGCGGTCGGCGGCGGCGCGCTGGCCCGAGCGGATGGCGCCGTCGAGGGCCTCGAGCATGGCGGCGCGCTTGTCCATGCCGTGGACCGAGTCGAAGGCCCCGGCCTTGATCAGCGCCTCGATCGTGGCGCGGTTGACCGCGGTCATGGGCACCCGTTCGCAGAATTCGTAGAGGCTCTCGAAAGGTCCGCCCGGCAGCTCCTCGTTGCCGCGGCGCGCCGCCAGGATCGCCTCCACGGCCTTGCCGCCCACCCCCTTGACGGCCGAGAGCCCGAAGCGGACGTGCCCCGCCGACGTCGTGCGCTCCTCGCCGGCGCCGTAGGCGACGTGGAAGCGCTCGCCCGAGAGGTTGACGTCGGGCGGCAGCACGTCGACGCCGCGGCGGCCGTCGGGGAGCCTGACGCGCCGGCACTCGTCGAGGTAGACGGCGAGCTTGTCGGTGTTGACGGACTCGTAGGTGAGCACCGCCGCCATGTACTGGATGGGGAAGAAGGTCTTGAGGAAGGCGGTCTGGAAGGCGAGGATGGAATACCCCACCGAGTGCGACTTGTTGAAGCCGTAGCCCGCGAACCTCAGGATGAGGTCGAAGAGCTCCTTGGCCTTGCGCTTGGGCAGCCCTTTCTCCTGGGACCCTTTTTCGAAGCGCTCGCGCACGGCGTTGATGGTGTCGGACTTCTTCTTGGAGATCGCCTTGATGAGCTTGTAGGCGTCGCGCAGGGGGATGCCGCCGAGCTCGTGGACGATCTGCATCACCTGCTCCTGGTAGACCATGATGCCGTAGGTCTCGGCGGTGTAGCGGTCGACGATCTCGTGCACCTTGGGCACCGGCTGCTGGCCGTGCTTGCGCTTGCAGTAGTCGGAGATCAGGGCCATGGGGCCGGGACGGAAGAGGGCGTTGGCGGCCACCAGGTCCCCGATCCGGTCGGGCTTCATCTGCAGCAGCATGTGGCGCATGCCGTCGGACTCGAACTGGAACGTGCCCACGGTCTCGCCGCGGCGGTAGAGATCGAGCACCTTCTGGTCGGCGAAGTCGATGCGGTCGAGGTCGAGGGGGTCGCGGGTCTCGCCGGGGGCGAGGCCGACGGCCTCGCGGATGGTCGTCTCGTCGAGGCTCTCGCGCACCAGGGTGCGGGCGCGCTCGACCGCCGAGAGCGTCTTGAGCCCCAGGAAGTCCATCTTGAGCAGGCCCATCTTCTCCACCGTGGGGCCGTCCCACTGGGTGACGACGATCTCCTTCTGTCCCTGCTGCTTGGCCAGGGCGAGGGGCACCAGGTTCTCGAGCGGCTCGGTGGCGATCACCACGCCGGCGGCGTGGACGCCGCTGTGGCGGGTGATGCCCTCGAGCGCGCGCGCGGTGTCGAGCACGGCGCGCACCTCGGCGTTGCGGGCGTAGAGGGCCTTGAGCTCCGGCTCCTGCTCGAGGGCGGCGTCGAGGGTCATGCCGAGCTGGTCGCCGATGAGCTTGCAGACCCTGTCGACGTCGGGCAGCGGCAGGTCGAGCACGCGGCCCACGTCGCGCACCGCGGCGCGCGCCTTCATGGTGCCGAAGGTGATGATCTGGGCCACGTAGCCGTACTTGTCGCGGACGTAGTCGAGGATCTCCTGGCGTCCGTCCTGGCACAGGTCGACGTCGATGTCGGGGTATTCGCCGCGGTCGGGATCGGTGAAGCGTTCGAAGAGCAGGCCGTACTTGACGGGGCAGGCGTTCGAGAGCCCGAGCACGTAGCCCACCATGGTGCCCACGCCCGAGCCGCGGGCCATGGCCGGGATGCCGCGCCGCCGCGCCTCGGAGACGAAGTCCCACACGATGAGGAAGTAGGCGCTGATCTTCTTGTCGGCGAGCACCGCCAGCTCGCGGTCGAGCCGGGCGCGGTGCTCGGCGGTCACGGCGTCGCCGTAGCGCCACTTGAGGCCCGCCTCGGCGAGCTCGCGCAGGGCCTCGTCGCACTGGCGCTCGATCTCGTCGGGCGAGGAAGCGGACTCGGCGGTCGAGCCGAGGGGCACGAGCTCGAAGGTCGAGCAGAGGCGCTTGAACCAGTCCGTGGAGCCCTCTCGAGCGTCGCCGCCGTCTTCGGCCTCCTTGCGGCGCACGCCCACCAGCGGCGCGTGGTTGGCCGTGAAGTCGAGCTCGACGTTGCAGCGCTCGGCGACGCGCACGGTGTTGGCGAGGGCCTCGGGCACGTCGGCGAAGAGCTCGCACATGTCCGCGGGGCCCTTGACGTAGAGCTCCCGCGGGTAGCGCAGGCGGCTCGTCTCGGTCTTGAGCTTGCCCGTCGACACGCAGACCAGGGTGTCGTGGTTCTCCCAGTCCTCGACGCTCATGAAGTGGGCGTCGTTGTCGCACACCAGGGGCAGGCCGGTCTCCTCGGCGAGGCGCAGCACGTGGTAGTTCACGGCGTCCTGCTCGGGGGTCTGGTGGCGTTGGAGCTCGAGGTAGAAGCGGGGCTCGCCGGCCTCGTCGGGCGCGAACGTGGCGGCGTGCCACAGGGCCTCCTGGCGGGCCTTCTCGAAATGCTTCTCGTCGCGGCTGCGCTCGTACTCGGTGAGGTAGTAGGCGATCGAGGAGCCGAGGTGGCCGTTGATGGCGATCAGGCCCGCGTTCCACTGCGCGAGGGTCTCCTTGTCCATCCGCGGCTTGTAGTAGAAGCCTTCGAGGTAGGCGTCGGAGGAGAGGCGCAGGAGGTTCTTCCAGCCGGTCTCGTCGAGGGCCAGGAGCACGAGGTGGAAGCCGCCGTCGGCCACGCCCTGGGCCTCCTTGTGGCGGCGGTCGCTCCTGGGCGTCCTGACGTCGGGCGCCACGTAGGCCTCGATGCCGAGGATCGGCTTGACGCCGGCCTTCCGGCACTCGGTGTAGAGCTCCACGGTGCCGAAGAGCGTCCCGTGGTCGGTGAGGGCCACGGCGCCCATCCCCAGCTCCTTGACGCGGGCGACGAGCTGGGGGATGCGATTGGCGCCGTCGAGCAGCGAGTACTCGGAGTGCAGGTGGAGGTGGACGAATCCGGATGGGCTCATGGGTCACTCTCCCGGGCTGGACGAAAGTCGCATCTACTCTATCCCTTGTGGTGCGTCCGTGGGGAGAGCGGACGAGAAAACTCGATCAGGGTTGCGTCTGCTCGGTCCGGCGGACTGGGCGCTGCGGCGGATCCGGGGACGCGGCCACCTGCCGCCGCTCTGGCTGCGGCGTCACGTGGGGCCGGTGGGGCGCTTCGAGAGCGCGGCGCGGGAGATGGCGTCGACGCTCGCCGGAACGGGGCGGCCGTGCGCTGGCGTCTGGCGGTCCGGCCGCAGGCCGCGGTGGCCTACGATCGCGGCCGTTTCGAGGAGCTGGTCGCGTCGGCGGGGCTGACGCTGACGGACTTCGTCCCCGGCTTCTGGCCGGGCGCCGACCGGCCGCCCCGCGGCCAGGACGTGCTGGTGGTGGAGCGGCCGAATGATCCGAAAAGAGACGATCGACCGCGTCCCGAGGCCAGCAGAGTCTGTGCGGCAGGGACCGTAGACCGGTCCCTCACGGTCCGGGGACGATGGTGAAGCTTCCGATTCGATCGGGACGGTAGACGCTGAAGTCTCGATAGTCCACGGTGAAAACCCGGCCGATCCGCTGACGCTCCGCGACCCTGACCAACGCTGCGTCGGCGAAGTCCATCGGCAACTCCTGGTACTTCGCCATCAGCTCGCGCATCCGCGGCACGTCCTCCATCTCGAGCGGGAGGATCGTCAGGGCTCCGCGCTCGAGAAAGCTCCAAAGAGCGTCCTGCGCCTGCCACGAGAACCCGAGGAGATACATCGCCTCGGTCACCGCCGGCCACACCGAGACCAGCGGCTCGTCCAGTGCCTGGAACGTCTCTGCACACCGCCGGTGGTGGTTGTCGTCGGCGTGGATCAGCGCCACGAGGGGACCGGCGTCGACCAGGATCATGTGGACCGTTTCCTGATCAGGAGATCGCGGTATTTCCGCCCCGTGTCCTCCGACAAGTCCGGGGGACCGCCACTCACGCACCCGATCAGGTCCGAAACCGCTTCAAATGGGTGCTGCCGCTCCTGGGCAGCCAGCACGTCGATCGCCTGGCGGACGATCTCGGACTTCGTCTGGGACCTGGACCTCGCGAGACGCTCCAGGACACGCTCTGTCCTGGCATCGAGACGAACGCTTGTGGGCATCGGCGGCTCCTCCGTAGGACGGAGTGTACTACAGTTCGGCCTTCGGTGGGCGCCAAGCGTCGGACTCGCGGCGTCCGACGCCGCGGCGCGCCCGTTCGGTATGTCCCGCTCGGTCGCCGGCCGAGTACCGCGGCCAGGACGTGCTAGTGGTGGAGCGGCCGGCCGAGGTGTAAGAATCGGCGGATGCCGAATTCGACTCCCGTGGTCCTGGGCGTGGCCGGCGGCACCGGCTCCGGCAAGACGACGATCGTCCGCGTGATCCTCGACGCGGTGGGCCGTGAGCGTCTCGCCTTCCTGCCGCAGGACAGCTACTACCGGGACATCCCGTGGCGCGACGAGGAGCACCTCGTGGGCTACAACTTCGACCATCCCTCGGCGCTCGACACGCCGCTGCTCGTCGCGCACCTCGAGGCGCTCAAGGCCGGCCCGATCGAGGCCCCGGTCTACGACTTCGTCCGCCACCGGCGCAAGAGCGAGACGCGGCACGTCGAGGCGCGGCCGGTGATCCTCGCCGAAGGCATCCTGCTGCTGGCCGAGCCCGAGGTGCGCGAGCTGCTCGACTTCAAGATCTACGTCGACACCGACGCCGACGTGCGCCTGGCGCGGCGCATCAGCCGCGACCTGCGCGAGCGCGGCCGCCGCGGAGCTGATGCTGGCGTCCGAAATCACGCCCATGGCGGACGTGGGCGTGATCCTGGATCCCAGGATCGGACCCTTGGTCCGCCGGAGACCCGATCCTGGCACCCAGAATCGCCTTCGCGGCGTCCGCGGACGCGATTCTGGGTGCCAACATCGGCCTCGCGGCGTCCGCGGACGCGATTCTGGGTGCCAACATCTGCCCCGCGGCGTCGAAGACCCTTGATGTCGGGTCCCATAATCACGCCCACTCCCGCCGTGGGCGTGATTGAGTCGCTCGAATCGGCTCGGAGGCAGCGCGGGGGGCGATGCTGGGTGCCAGCATCGGCTCCGTGGCCGGTCGTTTGGTCTTTCTGGGTGGCAGGATCACGGCCACAGGCGCCGACGCCCGGAAGTAGAATGCCGGCGTCATGGAGCAGCGAAGGAACGAGCCGCTTGGGGACGCCGCGGAGGTGCGGTGGTGAGCGACCATGGCCCAGGCCCGACGCCCATCAGGTGACCGATCGTCATGGCGGGTAGAGCTTGGATTCCGCGACGACGATCGCGGGGTCCACTCCAGCCGCACCATCATGCTCACCGAGCTCGACGCTCTCTTCCAGTCGTCGTCGCCTGAGACGAGGGTTCCCGACTACCGGCGGCTCGTCGTCGGCGACAACGTCCTCGCCAAGCCCACCCGCACGACTCGCGAGCACACCGCGGCAAGGACCCCGAGGACGCCCTGGTACCATCTCGGTCCCGAATACGGCGGCAAGAAAGGCGACCGGATCAACGACCACCACCTGTCGCTCGAGGAGAAACGCCGGGCGCGCCGCGAGGCCGGTAAGCCCTCGGAGCCATGAAGCCCTCAGAGCTCTCCATCCTCCTCGGTGAAGGCGAAGGGACCATGCTGGAGTACAAGGAGTCCCTCTCCTCGTCCTTCGCACGGGAGATGGTAGCCATGGCGAATACCGCGGGTGGAAAGATCCTCCTGGGAGTTCGCGACGACGGGACGGTGAAGGGCGTCACCGATTCCAACGCGCTGCGGGCGCGCATCCAGGACATCGCGCGCAACTGCGATCCGGCGGTCACGGTGTTGGTGGAAGCGGTGAGCGGCGTGCTAGTCGTCACCGTGCGCGAGAGCAATGCCAAGCCGGTGCAGTGCAGCGACGGCTTCTTCTGGCGCCAGGGAGCGGTCACCCAGAAGCTAAGCCGCAACGAAATCCGGGACTTCTTCCGCAGCGAGGGAGTGATCCGCTTCGATCTCTCCCTCTGCCCGCGGTTCCGCTACCCCCAGGACTTCGACCGCAAGAAGTACGATGCCTGGCTCGGCCTGAGCGGTATCACCGGCCGGCCGCGTATCGAGGACGTCCTGGTCAACATCGAGGCGGCCGAACGCTCGGGTGGCCGGCTGGTGTTCCGCAATGCCGGGGTGCTCTTCTTCGCCCGGGAGGCTCGACGCTTCTTCAACCAGGCCTACGTCACCTGCCTTCTCTTCAAGGGAACCGACAAGGTCCACGTCCTCGATCGGAAGGACTTCGCGGGGGGCGTCGTAGCCGACATCGAAGACAGCCTGCGCTTCATCGAGCGCAACACGCGCACGGCGTACCGCATCGAGGGGCTGCGGCGCGAGGAGATCCCTGAGTACCCACCGGCGGCCTTGCGCGAGGCCATCACCAACGCGGTTATGCACCGCGACTGGTTCAACGAGGGGGCCAACGTCTTCGTGGAGATCTACGCCGACCGGATCGAGGTCAGCAATCCCGGCGGCCTGCCCAGCGGAATGCTCCCCTCGGACCTCGGTCGCAAGAGCGTGCGCCGCAACCCGCTGATCGCCGATCTGCTGCATCGGATCGAGTACATCGAGAAGGCGGGCACGGGCATCCGGCGCATGCGGGAAGCGGTCAGGCTGCACGGCAGCCCGGCGCCTGTGTTCGAGTCCACCGGGTTCTTCACCGCCATCTTTCGGCCGCTGAGCACCCGGACCCCGGAAGTCACCGGAGAGGTTGCAGGTCAAGCCACGGGTCAAGGCGCGGGTCAAGTTACCAGTGAAAGCGGCACCCCTCAAGCGACCCCCCAAGTCACCCCCCAAGTCGGGCCCCGGACCCCGGAAGTCACCCCGGAAGGCACCCCGGAAGTCCGGCTGTTGGAGATCATGGAAGGGGAGATGAGCCGGCAAGCTCTGCAATCCGCCACGGGCCTGAAGGACGCCGAGCACTTCCGCAAGGCCTATCTTCTGCCGGCGCTCGAATCTGGGCTGGTCGAGATGACCATACCCGAAAAGCCCCAGAGCTCGAAGCAGCGCTATCGGATCACGTCCCTGGGGCTTGAAGTCCTGAAAAACGCTCGGCCGGACAGCAAATGAGTAGTCCCGTAGCCACCGAGACCTTCCTCGAAGCCCTCACCGCCGCCCTCGGCTGGGCCGCCCGCTACAACCGTAGCGCCCTGGTGGCCCCCGCAGCCGTCCTGTGGCCCGACGAGACCCGTCAGTGGGAGCCCCTGGTACCGCTCCTGCGCGAGCTCCTGCCGGCCTTCCTGACCCTTGGTCAGTACGCCCCCGAGGAGCGCATCGGACCCGCGATCTGGATGCGCTGCCTGCTGGCCGGGGAGCTCGAAGCCGCCGAATGGTCCGAGGGCGGGCTCGGCGCGGCTCTCGGCGAGCTCACCGAGCTGGCCCCTCACGAGGCCGAGGCGAGAATCGCCGAGCTCGAGCAGCAGCACGGCGTGCGACGCGAATGGGTGTGGGCGGAGCTCGGGCAGGCGCCGCTGGCGCGAGCCCTGGAGTACCTCGCGACCTCGCCCGGGTGACGACGCCGCTGACCGGGTCCACGCCCGAGGCGATGGCCGAAGCCTATGTCGCGAACGGTTGGCGGGCCGACGCCGCGGTGCTCCACGCCCTGGCCGCTGTCCGCGCGGCTGACGACCTGTCTGCGGTCAAGTCCGCGCTCCGGGCGGTCTACCAACCCTGGCTCGAGCAGACGGCGCGGCGGCTGCAGGACCTCGTCCGCGACTCCGAGTACCCGGGCTCCGCGAAGAGCGGTCCGGGCGCGGTCGAGGCGGCGCCCGGCGAGACCTTGCTCTTCGCCGACGGCCTGCGCTACGACGTGGGGCGGCTCCTTCACGAAGCGTTGGAGCGGCGCGGCCTCGAGACCGAGCTCGAGGTGCGTTGGGCCGCCCTGCCTTCAGTCACCCCGACCGCGAAACCCGCCGTGTCGCCGGTCGCGGACCTGATCAAAGGCAAGGACTACAACGAAGACTTCCTGCCGCGGATCGCGGCCAGCGGCAAGCCCCTCACCACCGACCGCCCGGCAGATCGACGACCAGGTGCGGGAGCTCGCCGAGCTGGTCGAGGCGCTCCTCCTCGCGGGCTGGAAGAGCGTCCGGGTCATCACCGACCACGGCTGGCTGCTTCTCCCCGGTGGCCTTCCCAAGGCCGAGCTGCCGAAGTACCTCGCCGACACCCGCTGGGGCCGCTGCGCGGTGCTCAAGAGCACGGCCGCCGCGGTCGAGGCCCAGGTCGTCGACTGGCGCTGGTCGAACGCCGTACGGATCGCCGTGGCTCCCGGCATCACTTGCTTCAAGGCTGGCATCGACTACGCCCACGGTGGTCTGAGCCTTCAAGAGTGTCTCACGCCGAGCCTTCGGGTGCGGCGGGGCGCCGCGGCGGCTAGGGTAGCTATCGAAGACGTGAGCTGGCGCGGCCTGCGCTGCCGGGTCCGGATCGCCGGTGCCCACCAGGATCTTCGCGCAGACCTGCGGCGGAAGCCCGCGGCGGCGGACACCTCGATCGCTGATGGAGGCAAGCTCGTCGACGCCGGCGGATATGCTTCCCTGGTGGTGCCCGACGACGAGGACCTGGGCCACGCCGCCTTCGTGGTCGAGGTCTCGGCCGACGGCACGGTGGTCGCCAAGCAGTCGACCACCGTGGGCGGAGGAGACTGACGATGGAGCTCGATGCCCTCGACCGCATCGCCGCCAGGGCTTTCGACGGCTACCTGGTGCGCAAAGACCTGGTTCGTCAATTCAGCAAGCAGTTCCCGGTGCCCACCTACGTGGTCGAGTTCATGCTCGGCCGCTACTGCGCCTCGATCGACGAGGCAGAGATCCAGGAAGGTCTGGAGATCGTCCAGCGCCAGCTCGCACTGCCGCCTGGCCAGATCTGGACCATCGGCCCGGGCGGCATGGACGAGTATCCGGGCCTCTTTCGGATCGAGGTCAACAGCGGCCCCGGGTCACACGTGAAGGTGCTGAACCGGCCGGCGCCGGCGCCGTTCATGGAGAGCGTCCGCTACGCCGAGCAGAACCTCTATGCCAGGGGCCGGGATCTGGTGGGGGACCGCGATCCCCGGTCCTACGAATTCACGGTGCAGCTCAGGGTATTCGACGCCTCGAAGAGCGGCCACCAGACTGGCGTAGGCGTACTTGTGGCGCTCTGCAGCTCACTCCTCCAGAAGAGCATCCGCGGCGGCCTGGTGCTGGTCGGCGGCATCAAGGAACCGCCGGCGAAGCGCTCGTGGCGTCGACACAACTCGCGTCAAGGCTTGACATTCCCTCCAAGATCCGACTATGATCAGCGGTAACGAAGCATCCGCTTCACCAACCAAGACGGCCCGAGCGAGTTAGTGGCTCGCCCGAGCCTGACCAGGCAAAGGAGTTGCCCCAATGCCCGATCGCGACGATTCTACCCTCGTCAACGCCTTCCATCCGAGCTACCTCCGAAGTCTCGATCAGCACGACGACCCCGTGACCGCCGGCGAGGCGGTGACCGGCGGCTTCTGGCGCGTGGTGCCGCTCGGCGACGAGCGCTACGGCCTGTTTCGCCTCTGGGAGAATCCGGAGGACGGCGACGAGCCCTTCGGCACTCTCACCGACCGCGACACCGCCCTCCTCGCCGCGGCCTTCCTGCCGCTCGTCGACCGGACGCGGAGCTTCTCCGTCGACCCGGAGGACGCCGGCGGTCCGGTGCTCTACCGCGACGGCCGCGCCGTGGGCCGGCTGCGCCACGGCAATCCGGAGCTGACGGAGGCGCTGAACCTCGCCGACGGCCTGGCGCGCTCGCCGGCGTCGATCGCCAGCTTCCTGGAGGCGGCCGGCGCGGCGGCGCTCGAGCTGGCCGGCAAGATCCTGGTGCGCCGGAGCTGAACGGAACCCCGCAGGGAGCGCAGACGAGGCGCGCTGGCGTCTCGTCTGCGCTCTCAGCGTCTATGCCAACCTGGGATATCCAATTTCCCGGATCGCTCCTGCCGGACTGGCTTGCCCGGCGTAAGCCTCGTGTTTCCAGCGTTTGTGGGGAGGAGTCGGCCGATCGCACCGCTGAGACCGTGACTTTGCAGCCTCTGCAACGCCATTCCCTCGATTGGCAATGTTGCGCTGCGGCCTCTGCAATGCACTTTCCGGAATCGGCAGAGGTGCGTTGCAGCCCCTGCAATGCTACTTCCTCAATTGCAGAGGTGCCCTGCAGACCCTGCAATCCAGTTTCGGGAATTGGCAGAAGTGGGCTGCAGCCCCTGCAATGCTACTTCCTCAATTGGCAGAAGTGCGTTGCAGCCGCTGCAATGCACTTTCCGGAATTGGCGGAAGTGCGTTGCGGGCTCTGCAATCCAGTTTCGGAGAGGTGCTCGACGCCGCGACCCGGTGAGGCGGGGATAGACTGGCCGCGGCCGACCGATGACCACGTCCGCGTCCAAGCCGCGCCTCGCCCGCCTCGCGGATCTCGCCAGAGCTGCGCGCACCCTCTTCCTGTTCCTTCTCGGCCCGGCGGACTGGGCCCAGCGGCGGATCCGGGGACGCGGCCGCTTGCCGCCGCTCTGGCTCCGGCGTCACGTGGGGCCGGTGGGGCGCTTCGAAAGCGCCGCGCGGGAGATGACGGCGACACTGGACCGGTTGGCGCTGGTTCGGCCGGGGGACCTGGCGGTGGACCTCGGCTGCGGCTGCGGCGCCATGGCGGCGGCCCTGGGGGAGCGGGTGGGAGAGGCGGGCCGCTACGTGGGCGTCGACGTCCACGCGGCTTCGATTCGTTGGTGCCGCCGCCGCTGGGCGTCCGACCCCCGCTTCCGCTTCGAGCACGTGGCGCCGGAAGCAGGTCGGCTGCCGGTCGCGGACGGCGCGGCCGGGCTCGTCCTCGCCAAGTCTCTGTTCACCCATCTGCTGGAGCCGGAGACGCGGGCCTACCTGGCGGAGATCCGGCGGGTGCTGGCGCCCGGCCGGCGGGCGCTGCTGACGGCGTTCCTCTTCGCCGGCGACCGGGAGCCGGCGGCCTTCCCCCATCCCCGGCGCGGCGGAGCGTCCGTGCGCTGGCGTCTGGCGTCGCGTCCGCGGGCGGCGGTGGCCTACGAGCGGGGGCGCTTCGAGGAGCTGGTGGCCGCGGCGGGGCTGACGCTGACCGCCGTCGTCGTCGGCTTCTGGCCGGGGAGCGACCGGCCGCCCCGGGGCCAGGACGTGCTGGTGGTGGAGCGGCCGGCCGAGGTGTAAGAATCGACCTATGCCGAGCTCGACTCCCGTGGTCCTGGGCGTGGCCGGCGGCACCGGCTCCGGCAAGACGACGATCGTCCGCGTGATCCTCGACGCGGTGGGCCGTGAGCGTCTCGCCTTCCTGCCGCAGGACAGCTACTACCGGGACATCCCGTGGCGCGACGAGGAGCACCTCGTGGGCTACAACTTCGACCATCCCTCGGCGCTCGACACGCCGCTTCTCGTCGCGCACCTCGAGGCGCTCAAGGAGGGCCGCTCGATCGAGGCTCCGGTCTACGACTTCGTCCGCCACCGGCGTAAAAGCGAGACGCGGCACGTGGAGGCGCGGCCGGTGATCCTCGCCGAAGGCATCCTGCTGCTGGCCGAGCCCGAGGTGCGCGAGCTGCTCGACTTCAAGATCTACGTCGACACCGACGCCGACGTGCGCCTGGCGCGGCGCATCCGCCGCGACCTGCGCGACCGCGGCCGCAGCCTCGACGACGTGCTGCGTCAATACATGGAGACCGTGCGGCCGATGCACCTCGAGTTCGTGGAGCCGTCGAAGCGCTGGGCCGACGTCATCGTGCCGGAGGGCGGCGGCAACCGGGTGGCGATGCAGATGGTGGTGGCGCGGGTAGAGCAGTTGCTCGCCGCCGCCCCCTGAGGTCCGATGACGCAGGACGCCTTACCCGTGCTCTCGGCGGTGGTCGTCCACTGGCGCGACGAGGGCGGCCTCGCCCGGCTCCTGGCGGCTTGGCCCGACGATCCGCGCTGCGAGCTGCTGGTGGTGGACAACAGCTCGTCGCTCGGTGAGCTGACGGCGCCGGCGCGTCGCCTCGATCCTGGCCGCAACCTGGGGTTCGCGGGGGGCGTCAACCGCGGCGTCGCCGCCGCCCGCGGCCGCTGGGTGCTGCTGGCGAACCCCGACGTGCGGCCGGAGGAGGGCGCGATCGCGGTCCTGCTCGCGGCGCTCGAGGGCGCGGCTCCCGGCGTCGCGGGGCTGGTGCCGGCGCTGGTCGACGAGGCGGGGCGCTCCCAGGCGCGCTGGCAACTGCGTCCCCTGCCCTCCCCCGCGGCCCTGCTCGCGCAGACGGTCTTCCTCTCGGGCGTCTGCGGGCCGCGGCGCGAGCCGCCGCGGGGGACGCCGATCGCCCAGCCGGCGGGCGCCGCCCTGGCGCTGCGGCGGCGCCTCCTCGTCGAGATCGGCGGGCTGGACGAGGGTTACTTCCCGGCCTGGTTCGAGGACGTCGACCTCGCCCGCCGGCTGGCGCGCGGCGGTCACCGGCTGCTCTACGAGCCGCGGGTACGGTTCCGGCACGCCACCGGCGGCTCGCTGCCGGCCCTCGGCTACGGTCCCTTCCTGTGGGTGTACTACCGCAACCTCACGCGCTACCTGGCGCGTCATCACGGCCGCGCCTGGGCGTTGGCGGCGCGCGGCGCGCTGCCGCTGGGTATGGCGTTGCGCCTGGCGCTGCTGCCGCTGCGCCGGCCGCGGCGCGCCGCGACCCGCGCCGCCGCCGCCGCCGGCCTGGCGGCGGTGATCGCGGGCGCCGCCACCGGCTGGCGCCGGCCGCGGGGCCATGCCGAGCGCTTCGCGCCGCCGGCGGACGGAAACACGGAATGACGCAACACGCAATGACGCCGCCCGCGGTCAGCGTCGCCATCGTGACCCACGACTCGGCCACGGATCTGCCGGCCTGCTTCGCCGCCCTCGCCGCCCAGGACTTCCATGACTTCGAGGTCGTGGTGGTCGACTGCGCGAGCGCCGACGACAGCGTGGAAGCGGCGCGGACCCTGGAGCTCGGCGGCGCTGTCCGCAAGGTGGTGGCGCTCTCCGACAACCGCGGCTTCGCCGGCGGCATGAACGAGGCCCTGCGCCACGCCGCGGCGCCCCACGTGCTCGCCCTCAATCCGGACGCCCGCCTGCGGCCCGACTGCCTGCGCCGTCTCCACGGCCGCGCCGCGTCGCCGCCGGCCGGCCTGCGGCTGGCCGCGGTCACGCCGCGCCTGGTGCGGCCCGCCGAAGGCGTCGAGCCGCGGCGTCTCGACGCCTGCGGCATGGTTCTGGTGCGCGCCTGGCGTCATCTCGACCGCGGCTCCGGCGAGCTCGACCGCGGCCAGTACGGCGAGCCCGAGCGCGTGTTCGGCGCCACCGGCGCGGTCGTCCTCTACGCGCGCCGCGCCCTCGACGACGTGGCCTTGGGCGGCGAGGTCTTCGACGCTGCCTTCCACACCTTCCGCGAGGACGCCGAGCTCTGCTTCCGCTTTCAGGAGCGCGGCTGGGAAGTGCTCTACGAGCCCGGCGCGGTGGCGGAGCACCGGCGCACGGTGGTGCCCCGGAGGCGGCGCCTGCTGCCCGCCGCCTACAACTACCATTCGCTGAAGAACCGCTACCTGCTGCGCGCCTATCACCAGACGGCGGGCAACTTCTGGCGCACCTTGGCCCCGGCGCTGGCGCGCGACCTCTTGGCCCTCGTCTACGTCTTGGCCCGCGAGCGCACCTCGCTCGCCGCCTATGGCTGGCTGTGGCGCCACCGGCGCGAGATCCGCGACCGCCGCCGGCGGATCCGGGCGCGGCGCACGGCGCCGGCGTCGGCGGTGGAGCGCTGGTTTTCGCGGCAGGCCCTGCCCCTGGAGCGCGAATGAGCGGCCCCCTGCGCATCGCCCTGCTGGGCAGCCGCGGCATTCCCGCCCGTTACGGCGGCTACGAGACGCTGATGGAGGAGATCTCCGTGCGTCTGGCCGAGATGGGCCACGAGGTCACCGTCTACTGCCGCTCGCAGTACACCAGCCGCGGCGAGACGAGCTTGCGCGGCGTGCGCCTGGTGGTGCTGCCGACGATCCGCACCAAGCACCTCGACACGCCGGTCCACACCTTCCTCTCGTGTCTCGACGTCCTGCGCCGGCGTGGCCCCCGGCGCTTCGACGCCGCGCTGGTGGTCAACGCCGCCAACGCGCTCTTCCTGCCGCTGCTCGCCCTCGCCCGGGTGCCGGCGGCGCTCCACGTCGACGGCATCGAGCGTCGCCGCGCCAAGTGGGGGGCGTTCGGCCGCGCCGTCTACGCCCTTTCGGAGCGCCTGGCGTGCCGCTGGCCGCGGGCCGTGGTGACCGACGCGGAGGCGATCCGCGACCACTACCTCGAGCGCTACGGCGCAACCTCCTGGCTCATCACCTACGGCGTCGAGGCGCGGCCGCCGCGCGAGACCGGCGCGCTGGCACGGCTCGGCCTCGCCGACCGCGGCTATTTCCTCTACGTGAGCCGCTTCGAGCCCGAGAACAACCCGCACCGCGTGGCCGAGGCCTACCGCGGCGTGGGCGGCGACCTGCCCCTGGTGATGGTCGGCGACGCGCCCTACGCCGAGCGCTTCATCGCCGGCCTGCGCGCCGGCGCCGATCCGCGCATCCTCTTCCCCGGCGCCGTCTACGGCGAGGGGTATCGCGAGCTCCTCTCCCACGCCCTGGCCTACGTGCAGGCCACCGAGGTCGGCGGCACCCATCCCGCCCTCGTCGAGGCGATGGGCTACGGCAATTGCGTGGTCGTCAACGACGTGGCCGAAAACGTCGAGGTGGCCGGGCCCCACGCCTACACCTTCTCGGCCCGCCGGCCCGCCACCCTCACCGCCGTCCTCGAGGAGATCCGCCGGAACCCCGAGGAGGCCTGCCGCCGCGGCGGCGCGGCGGCGCGGCGGGCCGCCGAGCGCTATTCGTGGGACGCGGTCAGCCGCCGCTACGCCGAGCTCTTCGCCGCGCTCGCCGGCTCCCGGCGCCGGCGTCGAGGGGCTTGACAAAAACGGATGCTCCGGTAACATTTGATCAGCGGGTCCCTGGCGGAACGGCTCATGGCGCCCCGGACTCGCCAAGGAGGTCCGCTTTCGGATAGACTTCCCGTTCAAGTCACCGTCATATCGTTGGTTGGCGACGTTTTCCGAGAGGAAAAGCAGAGAGATTCACTGCGATGCTCAAGGAGCAGACCCGCTTCCTCGCGACTTCGGTCTTCCTGATGGACCTGGCCCTCACGTCGGCGGCCTTCTTCTTCGCGTTCTGGGTCCGCGCCGTGGTGCTGCCGGCCGTGCTGCCCGGCAGGTTTTCGGCCTTCTATCCGCTGTCCGCCTACCTGCCCCTGCTGCCCCTGGTGCTGCTCATCTGGGGCGTGCTGCTGCTGGCTTCCGACCGTTACCGGTCGCACCGCACGGTGGTCCTGCTCGACGAGGCGCTCGAGATCGTCAAGGTCTGCGTCAGCGGGCTGGCGATCCTGGCCTTCGCCTTCTACGCCTTGCGCCTCGACGAGCGCCTGCTCGGCGGCGACGAGTTCAGCCGCCTGTGGGTGCTCATGGTCGGGATCTTCGCCTGCGTGCTGCTGCTGATGGAGAAGCTGGCGCTGCGGCTGCTGTCGCGCTACGTGCGCTCGCGGGGCTACAACTACCGCACGGTGCTGATCGTGGGCACCAATCCGAGCGCCGTGGCCCTGGCCGACTCGATCCGCAACCACCGCTACTGGGGCTTCAAGATCGTCGGCTTCGTGGCCCATCCGCCGAGCGAGGGCGGCGTGGTGCCGGAGGAGTGCCGGCCGCACGTGGGCACCATCGACGACATCCCGAGGCTGGTCGAGGAGAACGTCATCGACGACGTCTTCTTCTGCCTCAGCCGCCGCGACCTCGACCAGATGGAGGACCTGTTCCTGGCCCTGCAGGAGCAGGGGATCCGCACCCGCTTCGCCGTCAACCTCTTCCCGCACACCAAGGCGCGGGTGAAGATGGAGGACGTCGACGGCATGCCGCTGCTGACCTTCTCCACGGCGCCGGAGGGCTGGCTGCCGCTGGTCGCCAAGCGCTTCCTCGACGTCGGCCTCTCGCTGCTCCTGGTGGTCCTGTCGCTGCCGGTGATGGTGAGCATCGCCCTGCTGATCCGGCTCACCCAGGGCGGCGGCGTGCTCTACGCCCAGACGCGTTGCGGCCTCAACGGCCGGCGCTTCACGCTCTACAAGTTCCGCACCATGGTCGAAGGGGCCGAACAGAAGCGCCAGGACCTGCTCCACTTGAACGAGATGGACGGCCCCGTCTTCAAGCTCCGGCAAGACCCCCGGGTCACGCGCCTGGGCCGTTTCCTGCGCCGCTTCAGCCTCGACGAGCTGCCGCAGCTCTGGAACGTGCTCGCCGGCGACATGAGCCTGGTCGGTCCGCGGCCGCCGATCCCCGACGAGGTGGCGCAGTACAAGCGCTGGCAGCGGCGGCGCCTGTCGATGAAGCCGGGGCTGACCTGCCTGTGGCAGATCAGCGGCCGCAACCAGATCGATTTCGAGAGCTGGATGGCGCTCGACCTCGAGTACATCGACACCTGGTCGCCGTGGCTCGACATGAAGATCCTCCTCAAGACGGTCCCCGCGGTGCTGTCGGGCCGCGGCGCTTCCTGATGACGCCGAGGGCTCCCACCCCCGGCCGGCTGGTCGAGATCGTCGACGCCATGGCCGGCCAGCCGGTCGCCATGCTCGTGGACCTGGTGGCCGACCGCTTCATCTCCGGCACGCCGAAGCGCATCAGCCGCGAGGCGCCGGTGCTGATCCTGCGTTTCGAGAGCGAGACCCTGGCGCCCGGCGGCGGCGCCAACGCGGTGGCCAACGTCGCCGCATTGGGCGGCCGCCCCTTGCCGCTCGGAGTGGTCGGCGACGACGCGGCGGGGCGCGAGCTCCTCGCCCTTTTCGAGCACCGCGGCATCCCGATCCACGGCATCTTGCAGAGCCCGGGCTACCGCACGCCCACCAAGACGCGCATCCTGGGGGGCGGGCGCACCTCGATCAAGCAGCAGATCGTGCGTTACGACGTCGAGGACGTGGTGGCGCTGACCACCGAGCAGCGCACGCGGCTGCTCGAAGCGCTCGCCGACAGCTCGGCCCGGGTGGCGGTGGTCTCCGACTACGGCTACGGCACGGTGGACCCGCGGCTCCTGCGGGAGCTGCGCCGGCTCCTCGGACCCGCGACGCCGATCCTCGGCGACAGCCGCTACCGCCTGGGAGAGCTCGGCGGGCTCGACGGCGCCACCCCCAACGCCGAGGAAGCCGAGGCCCTCCTCGGCCGCCTCCTGGACGCCGACCTCGAGGGGGCGGGCCGCGAGCTGCGCGACCGTCTCGCCGTCCGCTTCCTGCTCATCACCCGCGGCAGCGCCGGCATGTCGCTCTTCACCGCCGAAGGCTCGGCCCACTTGCCGGTCCACGGCACCGACCAGGTGGCCGACGTGACCGGCGCCGGCGACACGGTGATCGGCACCTTCGCCCTGGCCCTGGCGGCGGGCGCCACGGCGCTGGAAGCGGCCTGCCTCGCCGACTACGCCGGCGGCGTGGTGGTGATGAAGACGGGCACGGCCACCCTGAGCCGCGGCGAGCTGCGGGCGGCCGTCGAGCGCGATCCGGAGCTCCTGGAGGCGATCCGGTGGGGCGCGCCGTAGGGCTGGCCGAGCTGCGCGCCCGTCTCGCCGAGCTGCGCGCGGCGGGGCGTCGGGTCGCCTTCGCCAACGGCCACTTCGACCTCCTCCACGTGGGGCACTTGCGCTACCTCGCGGCGGCGCGGGCCGAGGCCGACGTGCTGGTCGTGGGCCTCAACGACGACGCCTCGGTGGCGCGTCTCAAGGGACCGGGGCGGCCGATCGTGCCGGCTGCCGAGCGCGCCGAGCTGGTGGCGGCGCTGGCGCCGGTCGACTACGTGGTGGTCTTCGCCGGCGACACGCCGGCGGCCCTCATTGCCGAGCTCGAGCCCGACGTCCACTGCAAGGGCACCGACTACGGACGGCCGGAGAACGTGCCTGAGTACGAGGTGGTGCGCGCCTACGGCGGCCGCACGGCGCTGGTCGGCGATCCCAAGGACCATGCCACGAGCGACCTGATCGCCCGCATCCGTGCGCTCCCCCCCGATCCCCCCCGAGGGGGCCGGGCGCTACCCCCGGCGGCAGGGGAGCCCGGGTGAGGATCCTCATCGTCCGCACCAGCGCGCTCGGCGACGTCGTCCACGCCCTGCCGGTGCTGCGCGCCCTGCGCCGCGCCCACCCGGACGCCCGCATCGCCTGGGCCGTGGAGGAGAGCTTCGCGCCGCTGCTCGCGGGCCACCCCGACCTCGACTCCGTCGTTCCAGTGCGCTTGCGCGCCTGGCGCCGGAGTCTCCTGGGCGGCGCCGCGCGCCGCGAGATGGGGGCGGCCTGGCGCTCGCTTCGGCGCTTCGCGCCCGACGTCGCCCTCGACCTCATGGGCAACCACAAGGCCGGCGCCCTCGCCCGCCTGAGCGGCGCCCGGCGCGTGATCGGGCCGGCGCGCCGCGACCGCCGCGAGCCCTCGAGCGCGGTGTGGATGAGCGAGGGCGTGGCGCTCGCCGGCGAGCACGCGGTCGACCGCATGCTGGGCGTGCTGGCGCCGCTCGGCGTGGCGCCGGCGCCGGTCGATTTCGGCGGCGAGGCGCTGCTGCGGCCGGCGCCGCCGGAGGCGTCGGCCTTCCTTGACGGTCGCGCGCCCTACGTCCTGATCCTGCCCGCCGCCGGCTGGGGCAACAAGGTCTACCCGCCCGCGCGCTGGGGCGAGGTCGCCCGTCGCCTGCGGGCCGCCGCGGGTCTCGACGCGTGGGTGCCTTTCGCCCCCGGCGAGGAGCCCCTGGCGCGGGCGGTGGCCGTGGCGAGCCGCGGCGCCGCCCGCGCCGTCGACGCGGCGGCCTTCCCCTTTCTGGCGGCGCTGATCCGCGGCAGTCGGCTGGTGCTCGGCGGCGACACCGGCCCCCTCCACCTCGCCCAGGCCCTCGGCGCGCCGGTCGTGTGCGTCATGGGGCCGACGGACCCGCGGCGCAACGGTCCCTACGGCGCTCCCGAGCGCGCGCTCCATCGCCGTCTCCCCTGCAGCTTCTGCTATAAACGGTTCGGCGAGGTCAAGGCGTGCCTGCTCCAGCTCAGCCCGGCCGCGGTCGCCGATCGGGGCCTCGAGCTCCTGGCGGCGGAGGGGTGGAGCCGGCCGCCTTCTGTGTCAGAATAAGCGGCCCGCACCGCGGGATGGGCCGGGACAGGCGCCGACCGAAGGCGACACAAGGGGCACGAATAAATGAGCGACCGATTGGGCGACTTGCTCGTCAAGGCAGGGAAGATCACTCCCCAGCAACTCAAGGAGGCCCTGGCCAAGCAGTCCGATGAAGGGGGGCGGCTCGGCAGCAACCTCGTCAAGATGGGCGTCTTGAGCGAGCCCGAGCTCGTCGAGTTCCTGTCGAAGCACTTCAAGGTCTCGGCGATCAACCTCAGCCAGGTCCTGATCGACGACGCCATCGTCAAGCTCATCCCGGCCGACGTGGCCCGCAAGTACACCATCATGCCGGTGTCGAAGACGGGCGCCAAGGTCACCATCGCGATGCTCGATCCGACCAACGTCTTCGCGATGGACGACATCAAGTTCATGACCGGCTACAACGTCGAGCCGGTCATCGCGTCGGAGTCCGCCATCCGCTCCGCCATCGAGAAGTACTACGGCTCCACCCACGCCATGGAGCTCAAGAAGGTCATGGAGGACCTCGACGAGGAGATGGGCGGCGGCGCGGACCTCGAGGTGCTCGAGGAGGAGGAGGAGTTCGACATCGACGCCCTCCAGGAGGAGTCCGACGAGGCGCCGGTGGTGCGGCTGTGCAACATCATCCTCATCGACGCCATCAAGCGCGGCGCCTCCGACATCCACATCGAGCCCTACGAGAAGGCCTACCGTTGCCGCTACCGCATCGACGGCATCCTCTACGAGGTGATGCGGCCGCCGCTGCGGCTCAAGGAGGCGATCACCAGCCGCATCAAGATCATGTCGGCGCTCGACATCGCCGAAAAGCGCCTGCCCCAGGACGGGCGCCTGAAGATCAAGACCAAGATCGAGGGCAAGGACAAGGAGATCGACTTCCGCGTCTCGGTGTTGCCGACGATCTTCGGCGAAAAGATCGTCATGCGCATGCTCGACAAGGACAAGCTCATGCTCGACATGACGAAGCTGGGCTTCGAGTCCGAGTCGCTGGTGCGCTTCAAGGACGCGGTGGGCAAGCCCTGGGGCATGGTGCTGGTCACCGGGCCCACGGGCTCGGGCAAGACCAACACGCTCTACTCGGCGCTCCAGAGCCTCAACACCGTCGGCACCAACATCATCACCGCCGAGGACCCGGTGGAGTTCAACCTGCCGGGCATCAACCAGGTCCAGATGAAGGAGTCGATCGGCCTCAACTTCGCCACCGCGCTGCGCTCCTTCCTGCGCCAGGACCCCAACATCGTGCTGGTCGGCGAGATCCGGGACTTCGAGACCGCCGAAGTGGCGATCAAGGCGGCGCTCACCGGCCATCTGGTGCTCTCCACCCTGCACACCAACGACGCGCCGTCGACCATCAACCGCCTGATGAACATGGGCATCGAGCCCTTCCTGGTGGCGACCTCGGTCCATCTCGTGGCAGCGCAGCGCCTGGTGCGGAAGATCTGCAGCTTCTGCAAGGAGCCCGCCGACATTGCGCCCGCCGAGCTCACCGCCATCGGTTTCTCCGAGCGCGAGGCGCGCACCCTCAAGATGTTCCGCGGCCGCGGCTGCGAGCAGTGCGGCGACACCGGCTACAAGGGCCGCTTGGGGCTCTTCGAGGTCATGCAGATCACCGACACCATGCGCGAGCTGATCCTCTCCGGGGCCAACTCCATCGAGCTGCGCGATCAGGCCGCCGAGGAGGGTATGCTCACCCTGCGGGGCAGCGGCCTGCAGAAGATCCGCGACGGCACCACGACCATCGAGGAGGTCGTCCGTGAAACGGTGGGGTAAGAGTCTCGCTCTCGTCCTGGCCCTCGCGGGCGCCGCCGCCGCCGACCAGGTCGCGATGCCGGAGATGCCGGAGATGCCGGAGCGCTTCGCGCGCTGGCTCGAGGAGGTCGAGGCGCTCATCACCACGGTCGAGCGCGAGCTCTTCACGTCCCTGCGCCGCGACTACCAGCGCGAGGCCTTCATCGACAAGTTCTGGCGGGTGCGCGATCCCCACCCGCGCACGGTGCGCAACGAGCTCAAGGACCGCTGGCCGGAGCGGGTGGCCCAGGCGCGGGCCAACTACGCGTCCCTGAAAGACGCCCGTGCCCGCATCCTGCTGGTCCACGGGCCGCCGTCGGCCGCCTTCGCCGTCACCTGCACCACCACCCGCAAGCCGGCCGAGGTCTGGGCCTACTTCGAGGGCAGCGACCACATCGACTTTCCCTTCTACCTCATCTTCGTGCGCCCCGACTTCAACGACGACGCGCGGATCTGGCAGCCGGGCGCCGGCGGGCCGATCGAGCTGATGATCGGCCGCGTCCGCGGCTGCATCAACGGCGACCGGTTGACGCGGGTCGTCGATCAGGCGCGCAACGACGCCGATTACGCCGCCGTGGTGCAGCGGGCGGTCGCCAAGCCGCGGCCGCACAGCGAGGAGTGGGTCTACACCTTCATCGCCCACTCCACCGACCTGCCGCCCGGCGCCGCGCCGCTCGACGGCGAGCTCGAGATCACCTACCCCGGGCGCCACCAGCTCCGCACGGTGGTCCAGGCCTACCTGACGGTGCCGGCTTCCCAGGCCACGGCCGCCGAGTACGCCGGCTACCGTTCCTACGAGCTTCAGCTCACCGGCGAGGTGGTCCGCGGCGACTCGCTCTTCGAGAGCTTCCGCTACAAGTTCGGCTTCCCCGCCGACCAGGCCCCGGCGGCGATCCCGATGGCCTTTCAACGCTACCTGCGGCCCGGCGGTTACCGCCTGGTGCTGCGTCTCGACGACCTCAACTCGAATCGCGTCTGGCGCCGCGAGCTCGACCTCGAGGTGCCGGAGGCCGCGGAGCTCGTCGACACCGCGGAGATCCGCGACCCGGTCTCCGCCAAGCTCTTCGCCGAGGCCACCGCCGCGATCGTCGACGGCGAGACGGCGGTGCGCATCGTGCCGCCGCAGGAGCGGCTCCTCACCGGCTTCGTGCGCTTCACCGCCATGGCCACGGGCGAGGAGATCGTCAAGGTGCGCTTCTTCCTCGACGACCACTCGGTGCTGACCAAGAACCGCCCCCCGTTCAACGTGGAGATCGACCTCGGCGAGTTTCCGGACTTCCACTCCCTGCGGGTCGAGGGCCTCGACGCCGAGGGCCGCGAGGTGGCGAGCGACGAGCTCCTGATCAACGCCGGCGGCCACCGCTTCGTGGTCAAGCTCGTCGAGCCGCGCTCGGGCAAGCGCTACGAGCGCTCGATCCGCGCCCGCGCCGAGGTCGAGGTGCCCGAGGGGCGCAGCCTCGAGCGCGTGGAGCTCTACCTGGGCGAGACGCTCATGGCGACCCTCTACCAGGAGCCGTTCGTCCATCCGATCATCCTCCCGGCGGGCGGCGAGGTCTCCTACGTGCGGGCCGTGGCTTACCTGCCCGACGGCAACTCCACCGAAGACATGGTCTTCGTCAACGCCCCGGACTACTTCGACGACGTGGAGGTCCAGTTCGTCGAGCTCTACACCTCGGTGCTCGACCGCGACGGGCGGCCGGTGGAAGGGCTCGGGCGCGGCGACTTCGCGGTCTTCGAGGACGGCCAGCGGCAGGAGATCCGGCGCTTCGAGCTGGTGGAGAGCCAGCCGATCCACGTCGGCATCCTGATCGACAACTCGGCGTCGATGGTGGGCACCCTGGACGAGGTGCGCAAGGCCGCCCTTTCCTTCTTCCAGCAGGCCATCACTCCCAGGGACCGGGCCGCGGTGGTGACCTTCAACAGCTTTCCCAACCTGGCGGTAGAGCTGACCAACGACCGCGGCCGGTTGGGCAGCGGCCTGGCCGGGCTGGTGGCCGAGGGGCAGACGGCGCTCTACGACAGCCTGATGTTCAGCCTCTACTACTTCACCGGCATCAAGGGGCAGCGGGCGATCCTGGTGCTCTCCGACGGCAAGGACGAGTCGAGCCGCTTCAGCTTCGACGCCACCCTCGACTACTCGCGTCGCGCCGGCATCACGGTCTACGCCATCGGCCTGCGCCTGGCCGACGGCGGGGCGCGCTCGCGGCTCTCTCGCCTCGCCGACGAGACCGGCGGCCGCAGCTTCTTCATCCGCGACATCGGCGAGCTCGAGGGCGTCTACTCTCTGATCCAGCGCGAGCTGCGCTCGCAGTACCTGATCGCCTACCAGTCGTCGAACACCGCCGCCGACGGCAAGTTCCGGAGCGTCGACCTCAAGGTCGCCCGCGAGGGCGTGACGGTCAAGACGTTGTCCGGGTATTACCCATAGCCGCCGAGGCCACCCAGGAGAACACACTCATGCGTCCAGCATTGATCATCGACGCCGTCCGCACCCCGCGCGGACGCGGCAAGAAAGACAAGGGAGCGCTCTCCCACCTGCATCCCCAGGAGCTCTTCGCCCAGACCCTCAACCAGCTCGCCGAGCGCGTCGGGCTCGAGCGCGCCGACGTCGAAGACGTGGTGGTCGGCTGCGTCACCCAGGCCGCCGATCAGGGCGCCAACATCGCGCGCAACAGCGTGCTCGCGGCGCTCTGGCCGGAGAGCGTCACCGGCGTGACCTTGAACCGCTTCTGCGGCTCCGGCAGCCAGGCGGTCAACTTCGCCGCCGCCGGCGTGATGAGCGGCCAGCAGGAGCTGGTGGTGGCGGGGGGCGTCGAGTCGATGTCGCGGGTGCCGATCGGCGCCGACGGCGCCGGCCTCGACGGCAACAACGTGCGCCTGCGCGAGAAGGTCTTCCAGGTGCCGCAGGGCATCAGCGCCGACCTCATCGCCACCCTCGAGGGCTTCACCCGCGACGACGTCGACCGTTTCGCCGCCGAGTCGCAGCGCCGCGCCGCCGCCGCCCAGGAAAGCGGCTGGTTCGACCGCGGCCTCTTCCCGGTCCGTGATCCGGAGACCGGCGAGGTCGTGCTCGATCGCGACGAGCACCCGCGCCCCGGCACCACCGTCGAGACCCTCGCCCAGCTCGACCCTGCCTTCGAGCGCGTGGCGGCCACGCCGGTCGACGGCACCACCCTGGGCCGAATCGCCCTCGATCGCTATCCCGAGGCCGGCGCGCTGCGGCACGTCCACACCGCCGGCAACTCGAGCGGCATCGTCGACGGTGCCGCGGCGCTCGCCATCGCCTCCGAGGACTACGCCCGCGCCCACGGCCTCGCGGGCCGGGCGCGCATCCGCGCCATGGCCACCGCCGGCGCCGAGCCGCTGATCATGCTCACCGCGCCCACGCCGGCGTCGAGGAAGGCGCTCGCCAAGGCGGGCATGACGGTCTCCGACGTCGACCTCTGGGAGATCAACGAGGCCTTCGCCGCCATCCCGCTCCAGACCATGCGCAACCTCGAGCTCGATCCCGCGCGGGTCAACGTCAACGGCGGCGCCATCGCCCTCGGCCATCCCCTGGGCGCCACCGGCGCCATGCTCCTCGGCACCCTCCTCGACGAGCTCGAGCGCCGCGGCCTGACGACCGGCCTGGTGACGCTCTGCATCGGCGGCGGCATGGGGATCGCGACGATCATCGAGCGGATCTGAGCTAGAATGGCGCTCACCCAACCGAAAAGGAGGATCGCCATGAGATTGAGGAGCATCTCTGCCGCGTTCACACTCGTCCTGCTGCTGGGAACGGGCGTGCCCGCCCTCGCCGAGGGTCCCGAGACCGCATACTCCCGCAACCTCGCCTTCGTCGGCGACCGCATCGTCCAGCTTGCCGAGGCCATCCCCGAGGACAAGTATGGCTGGCGGCCGATGGAGGGCGTGCGCTCGGTCAGCGAGGCGATCATGCACATCGCCGGCGGCAACTATTTCCTGGCCGGGCGCCTGGGCGCCTCGCCGCCCGAAGGCGTCGATATGGAGAACCTGGAAAAGGTCACCGGCAAGGCCGAGGTCATCGCCGCCCTGAAGGAGTCCCTCGCGCACATGTCCAAGGCGTTCGACGCGGTCACCGACCGGAGCGCCAAGATCGACATCTTCGGCCGCGAAGGCACGGTGGAGGACATGATGGTGATCGCCATCAGCCACGTCCACGAGCACTTCGGCCAGCTCATCGCCTACGCGCGCTCGAACCAGGTGGTGCCGCCCTGGTCCCAGTCCGAGGGCGACGGGGGCTAGGTGGCTTATTTCGTCGATCTCCTCAAGGGCCACCAGGCGTCCGTCACCTCCCACGACGGACGCACGCTGCGCATCGGCCGCGGCACCAACGCCGACCTGCGCTTCGACGACGCCGGCGTCGCCCTCGAGCACGCCGCCGTCGAGGAAGACGTCGACGGCTGGGTGCTCCACGACCGCGGCAGCGTGACCGGCACCTTCGTCAACGGCGAGCGCGTCGCCTCGGCGCTGCTGGCCGACGGCGACCGCGTGGAGATCGGCGGCTACCGCCTCGAGGTGGAGATCCTCAGCCGCCAGGACCCGCTCTTCCTCCACGTGGCGCGCATCGGCGACGAGCCCGCCGCCGGCACCAAGGCGATCACCATGTCGACGCTCCGGGCGTCCAGCGGGGAGCTGCTGGACTTGGCCCAGCGGACCGTCGCCACCCGCCTGGTGCCGTTCTCGGAGATCAGGAGGATTCGGGAAGCCGCCACGGCCGCTGCGTCGACCACTCCGCCCTCGGAGGACAAAGGCGCGGCGCCCGCGGGCACCGTGCTCGTCTCGCCCGAGGCCATGGCGGCGACGCTCAAGCGGGTCCGGGACGCACAGGAGGAGGCGCCGCCGGCCGAGCCGCCGCCCGCGGAGCCGCCTGCCACGGAGCCGCCGCGTCCACCTGTTCGCGCGGCGCCGCGCCCGCCCGCCCGCCGCGTCGACTACGCGCGCGCCTACGGCCTGCGGCGGGGCGTGCTGCGCAAGAGCGTCTTCGCGGCGGTGCTGTCGCTGGCCACGGCGGGCACCCTGCTCGCCCTCATCCAGCGCGGGCGCCTGGACGTCTTCAGCCCCGGCCCCCTGACCGCGGTCCACCGGCAGGCGACCCGCAACGCCTGCGGCGGCTGCCATCTCGGCTGGCAGCGGGTCGGCGACCGGGGCTGCCTCGCGGCCGGCTGCCACGCGACCGCGGGCGCCCACCAGGCCAACCTGGCGCGAGAGCCCTCGTGCCTCGAGTGCCACACCGAGCACCGCGACCTCCAGGCCCTGCGCCTGCTCCAGGAGGACGGCGGCTGCGTGGGCTGCCACGCCGCGCTCGAGACCCGCGGCGGTTCGCCGCGCTTCGCCGCCAGCATCACCGGCTTCGGCGCCGGCGAGCACCCCGACTTCACGCCGCGCTCCGACCCGGGCGCCCTGGACTTCCATCACGCCTGGCACCTGAATCTCCGGCGCGGCGGCGAGCCGGCGCTCGCCTGCGGCAGTTGCCACACCCGCGGCGACGGCGGCGAGATCGAGCCGGTGCGCTTCGAGAGGCACTGCCAGCGGTGCCACAACCTGAGCTTCGACCGCCGCTTCGGCAGCCAGGAGGCGCCGCACGCCCCGCCCGCCGAGGTGCTCACCTACCTCGCCGGTTTCTACTCCCTGCGCCCCGAGGTGCTCGGCCGGCTCAGCGCCGGGGAGCGCGGGCGTCTCGGCGGCGGCCGCGGCGAAGAGCGGCAGCTCGCGGCGGTGGCGGAGTGGAACGCCGAGGCCCTGGTGCGCAACAAGTGCGCGAAGTGCCACGGCTTCAGCTCCGACCCCCGACGCACCCGCCTGGCCGCGCTCGCGGTGCGTCCGCCGCGGCTGCGCGAGGGCTGGCTCGAGCACGCGAGCTTCCGCCACGCCCCGCACCTTGCGCTCGAGATGGCCTGCGACGACTGTCACCGCGCCGCCCGCGCCAGCAACGCCGCCGCCGACGTGCTGCTGCCCGAGGTCGCCGCCTGCCGCGACTGCCATCGTCCTCCCGAGCCGGGCGAGCGCTCCGGCACCGGCAAGCTCGGACGGGTCGACTGCCTCGGCTGTCACGGCTATCACCCCGAGGCGGGCGAAATCGCTCGCCTCGCGGTCCGCGATGAGGAAACGGCGTCCGCCGTCCGTTGAGGAATCGGAATGCGACGTAGCACAGTCTTCGCTGTTGTCCTGGCGGGTCTGACCAGTCTGACAGGTCCGACTGGTCTGACAGGTCCGACTTCCGCCGACGCCCAAGGACCGGTGCGCGACTGGCCCGCGCCGCCGCCACCGTCGCCGCCACCGCTGCCGCCGCCCGGCGGAGGCGGCCCTCCCCGCGGCCCGCAGCTCTGCGCCGACGGGCCCGCCCTGGCGGCCGCCGAGGTCGACGCCCTGCTGCGCGCTGCGGCGGCGGCGCTCTCCTCGCCCGAGATGACGGTGGCGGTGGTCGACCGCGCCGGCGTGGTGCTGGGCATCTACCGGCGTCCCGGCGCGGTCCCGGAGCAGGACGACGAGGCCGTGGGCCTGGCGCGCACCGCCGCGTTCTTCAGCAACAACCAGGCGCCGCTGTCGTCGCGGACGGTGCGCTACGTCAGCGGCATCCACTTCCCGCCCGGCATCCCCAACACCGCCAACGCGCCGCTCTACGGCATCGAGGGCACCAACCGCGGCTGCGACCTCGGCGTGACCTTCAACCCCGGCAAGGAGCTGCCGCCGGCGACCTCCGTGGTCCGCGCCGGCGATTGCGACGCCTTTGACGCCGCCGGTTGCGGCCCCGGGCCGGTGACCGGCAAGGCCGACGTCCTCGACAGCGATCCGCGCAGCGTCAATCCGGGCGGCGTGCCGGTCTTCCGCGGCGCGACCCTCGTGGGCGGCATCGGCGTCGCCGTGGCCGGGCCGCGGGCGGCCGAGTTCGCGGCGGTCAGCGCCGTGCTCGCCCAGGGCGCCCTGACGCCGTTCCCGAGCCCGCTGCCGCCGCCCGGCGTGGTCTTCATCGACGGCCTGCGGCTGCCCTTCGTCGAGCAGGTCACGCGGCCGCCGGGCACCTCGCCCGGCGACGTCGCCGCCGGCGCCGTCGTCGACGGGCCGCGCCCCGGCACCTGCGCGCCGGACGGCTACCTCGCCGGGCCGCGGGCCGGCCGTTTCCTGACCCGCGACGACGTCGAGGCGATCGTGGAGCAAGCGCGCGCCGCGGCCGGCCGCACCCGCGCGGTGATCCGGCTGCCGATCGGCGAGCGGGCGCGCATGGTGATCGCCGTGGGTGACGTCGACGGAGAGGTCCTGGCGCTCTTTCGCATGCCCGACGCCACGGTCTTCTCCGTCGACGTGGCGGTGGCCAAGGCGCGCAACGTGGTCTACTTCAGCGACCCGACCTCGGGCGGCCACCTCGACCTGCCAGGCGTGCCCCGGGGCACCGCGGCGACGAACCGCACGATCAGCTTCGGCGCCCAGCCGCTCTTCCCGCCGGGAATCGACCGCGGCAGCGCGCCGCCGCGCCCGGGGCCGTTCTTCGACCTCTTCCGCGCCGCCGCCGCCAACCCCTGCTCGCAGGGCGGCCAGCCGCCCGGCGACAACCAGAACGGCGTCGTCTTCTTCGCCGGCGCCATCCCCCTCTACAGCGGCGGCGACCTGGTGGGCGGCCTCGGCGTCAGCGGCGACGGCGTGGAGCAGGACGACTACGTGGCCTTCCTCGGCGCCCGCGGCTTCCGGCCGCCGCGCGAGATCTGGGCCGACCAGGTGCGGATCGACGGCGTGCGTCTGCCCTTCCTCAAGTTCCCGCGCAACCCGGAGCAGTGATGGCCCGACTCTTCCTCCTTCTCCTCCTCCTCCCCTCCCCCCTCTCCGCCCGGCTCGCCATCGAGCCCGAGATCTACAGCCAGAGCCCACGGCCTGTGGTCAGCGGCCTGGCCGACGCCGGCGCCCGCGTGACAGTGACGATCGGCGGCGGAAGCCACGCCGCCCTCGCCGGCGACGACGGCCGCTGGAGCCTCGTCTGGCCGGACGAGCTGGAGCCCGGGCTCCACCCGGTGACGGCGAGCGCCGGCGAGGAGAGCGTCGAGGCCGTCGTCCTCGTCGCGCCTTCGGGACGCCTGCCCCGCCGTCCGCTGCTGACCGCGCCCTACGACTACGCCCTGCCCGAGCGTCTCCATCCCGACGACTTCCTCGAATTCACCGACCGTTGGCGAGTGCCGCTGCCCGACTACGAGATCAATCGCCGCGGCAGCCGCTGGGACCCCTACAACCAGAACAAATGGAAGGGCGACTTCCCCATCCGCGGCGAGGACCTCTTCCTCGTGCTCACCGCCACCGCCGACACCCTCCTCGACTTCCACCAGGTGCCGGTGCCGTCGTCGGTGAGCGCCGATCGGCCCGGCTCGATCGAGTTCTTCGGCGAGGGCGACCAGGTCCTGGCGCAGGAGAACCTGGTCTTCTCAGCCGACTTCTACAAGGGCGCCACCGCCTTCAGGCCCTTCGACTGGCGGCTGAAGGGCACGGTGGTGGTCAACGGCAACCACCTGGACGTGCGCGAGAACGCCGCCGTCTCCCCCGACGTGCGCCGCGGCACCGACCGCACCGACGGCCGCCTTGCCCTGCAGGAGCTCTTCTACGAGCGCAAGCTCAAGGACCTCTCGGCGGCCTACGACTTCCTGTCGCTGCGGGTCGGAGTCCAGCCCTTCCAGAGCGATTTCCGGGGCTTCGTCTTCACCGACACCAACCTCGGCGTGCGCCTCTTCGGCAACTGGGGCGCCAACCGCTACCAGTACAACGCCGCCTACTTCGAGCGTCTGGAGAAGGACACCAACAGCGGCCTCAACACCTTCGACTTCCGCGACCAGCAGGTGGCGGTCGTCAACTTCTACCACCAGGACTTCCTGGTGCGCGGCTATACCAGTGAGTGGAGCCTCCACTACCTGCGCGACGAGCCCACCTTCCTGCTCGACAAGAACGGCTTCCTGGCCCGCCCGGACCCCGTGGGCTCGGCCACCCCGCACGAGATCGAGGCCTTCTACCTCGGCTGGGCCGGTTTCGGCCACTTCGGGCGGCTCAACGTCGACCACGCTCTCTACTACGCCTTCGGCGACGACAGCCTCAATCCGATCGCCGGCCGCGACGTCTTCGCCGGCCGCGACGACGTCGACGTCGGCGCATTCATGGCGGTGCTCGAGCTGTCGATCGACCGCGACTGGCTGCGTCCCAAGCTGGCTCTCTTCTACGCCTCGGGCGACGACGATCCCACCGACCGCGACGCCGAGGGCTTCGCCGCGATCTTCGAGAACCCGAATTTCCTCGGCGGCGGCTTCAGCTTCTGGAACCGCCTCGGCATCCGCCTCGCCGGCACCGGCGTGTCGCTCGTCAACCGCGGCTCGCTGGTGCCCGACCTGCGCAGCAGCAGGGAGGAAGGCCAGCCCAACTTCGTCAACCCCGGCATCTTCATCGCCGGCCTCGGGCTCGACGTCGAGCTCACCCCCGAGCTGCGCACGGTCTTCACCGCCAACTACCTGCGCTTCGACCACACCGCCGTGCTCGAGCTGCTGACGTTCCAGAGCGGCATCGACCGCGAGATCGGCCTCGACCTCTCGGCGGGCGTGCGCTGGCGGCCCTTCCTCAACAACAACGTCGTGCTGCTCGGCGGCGTGGCGGCGCTGTTGCCGGGCGAGGGCTTCGAAGACATCTACGAGGACGACGATCCGCTCTTCGCCGTCTTCAGCAACCTGATGCTGACGTTCTGACGGGGAGTGAAGATGCGACAGCCTTCGACCCTGCTTCTCGCCTTGCTCCTCGCCGCCCCCGCATTCGCCGGCGGCGAGCTCTGGCGCCAGACCGCAGACGCCGCCGCCGCCAAGAGCCGCGGCTGCCTCACCTGCCACGCCGGCATCGAGCCCATGCACGCCTCCCCTGCCGTCAAGCTCGGCTGCACCGACTGCCACGGCGGCGACGCCGGCGTCCTGGGCAGCCTCGAGGACCAGGACGCCAAGAAGCGCGCCCACGTGGCGCCGCGCTTCCCCGAGCGCTGGCCGAACGCCGCCAATCCCGAGCGCACCTACACGCTTCTCAACGCCGAGTCGCCCGAGTTCGTCCGCTTCCTCAACCCCGGCGACCTGCGGGCGGCGCCGGCGGCCTGCGGCGACTGCCACCCGAAGCAGGTGCAGGCGGTGGCCAAGAGCACCATGACGACCTCGGCGATCTTCTGGGCCGCCGCCGCCTATGCCAACGGCATCCTGCCCACCAAGCACGCGATCGTCGGCGAGAGCTACGGCGAAGACGGCCGCGCGCGACAGTTCGTCCAGTCCACTGCGCCCGACGCCCGGCGCGCGCCCCTCGCCCTGGAAGCCCTCTACCCGCTGCCGCGCTGGCACGTCGTCCAGCCCGGCGAGTACTTCCGAGCCTTCGAGCGCGGCGGCCTGCTGCAGCCGGCCACCTTCCCCGAGATCGGCAACCCCAACCGGCTCGACGAGGCCGGGCGTCCCGACATCCGCGTCTCCGACCGCGGACGCGGCACCGGCCTGCGGGTCAGCCCCGCGGTGATCAACCTCCACAAGACCCGCCTCAACGACCCGCACCTGTCGTTCCTCGGCACCAACGACCATCCCGGCGACTACCGCTCGAGCGGCTGCTCGGCCTGCCACGTGATGTACGCCAACGACCGTGACCCGGTCCACTCCGGCCCCTGGGCCGCCTTCGGCCACCGCGGCGAGAGCGCCGGCGCCGACCCGGCCATCCCGCGCGGCGTGAGCGGCCATCCCATCCGCCACCAGCTCACCCGCGCCATCGCCACCAGCCAGTGCATGTCCTGCCACATGCACCAGCCCAACGCTTTCGTCAACACCTATCTCGGCTACACGATGTGGGACTACGAGACCGACGGCGAGCACCTCTGGCCCGCCGAGCAGCGTTACCCCACCATGGCCGAGCGCCGGGCGAGCTTCGACCACAATCCCGAAGGCGCCGCCGCCCGCGGTCTGTGGACCGACCGCGACTTCCTCGCCGGCGTCAGCGAGCTCAACCCCCGCCTCGAGCACACCCAGTTCGCCGACTACCACGGTCACGGCTGGATCTTCCGCGCCGTCTTCAAGCGCGACCGCCAGGGCCGCCTGCTCGACGCCGACGACCGGGTAGTGCCCTTCGACGACCCCGATAAGTTCGCCAGGGCCGTACACCTGCGCGACGTCCACCTTGAGCGCGGCATGCATTGCGTCGACTGCCACTTCTCCCAGGACGCCCACGGCACCGGCTACCTGCACGGCGAGTACGGCGACGCCATCGAGATCGAGTGCCAGGACTGCCACGGCGACGTCGACGGCAAGACCGGCCTGGTGACGTCGGGGCCGGCGGCGCCTCCCGGCGGCACCGACCTCTCGCTCGCCACCACGCCCTTCGGCCGGCGCCGCTTCGTGTGGCGCCTGGGCGGCCTCTTTCAGCGCTCGATGTTGACCGAGGGGCTGGAATGGCCGGTGCCCCAGGTGGTCGACACCGTGACTCCGGGTCACGCCGACTACAACGAGCGCTCGGCCCGTGCCAAGACGCTGCGCCGCGGCGGCGGATGGAGACAGGCGGGCGGCGACCTGCCGCTCGCCCACTCGTCCGACGACATGACCTGTTACGCCTGCCACTCCTCGTGGATCACCGCCTGCTTCGGCTGCCACCTGCCGCAGGAGGCCAACCAGCGCTCCGAGGTCTACCACTACGAGGGCGGCGTCCAGCGCAACTACGCATCCTACAACCCGCAGGTGATCCGCACCGACGCCTACATGCTGGGAAAGAGCGGCGCGTCCAAAGGCGGCAAGGTGGCGCCGGTGCGCTCGTCGAGCGCCCTGGTGCTGAGCTCGATCAACCTCAACCGCCAGCGCATCTACATCCAGCAGCCGCCGATCTCGGCCCCGGGCTTCTCGAGCCAGGCCTTCAACCCGCACGTGCCCCATACCGTGCGCGGCCGAGAGACCAAGCGCTGCAGCGATTGCCATCTCTCCGAGGCCAACGACAACAACGCCTGGATGGCCCAGCTCCTCACCCTCGGCAGCCAATTCGTGAGCTTCGTCGGCCGCTACGCCTGGGTCGCCCTCGAGCACGGCTTGGAGGCGGTGGAGGTCACCGAGTGGGACGAGCCCCAGGCGGTGATCGGCTCCTACCTCCACCGTCTCGCCTACCCCGACGACCACGCCGAGCACCAGGCGCGCGGGCGCGAGCTGCGCCAGGCCCACCATCACCACGGCGAGGTCCGGAGCCTGCAACTGCGCGGCGAGTACCTCTACACGGCCGGTCCCCATGGCCTCGAGGCGTTCGACGTCGCCAACGTCGACAACAAGGACTTCTCGGAGCGCATCGTCACCGCTCCCGTCTCCCCCCTCGGCCAGGACACCAGGGTGCGGACCGCGGACGCCACCGCCGTGGCCCTGCCCACCACCATGCCGATGCAGCCCGGCCGCACGCCGCTGCCCGAGAACCTCGAGCAGCCGATGCACCCGATCTACCGCTACGCCGCGGTGAGCGACCGGGTGGAAGGGCTGGTGCTGGTCGACGTGACCACGCTGACCAACGGCGATCCGCGCGACAACTTCCTCGAGCGCGCGGTCGCCTTCAACCCCGACGGCGCCCTGGACGGCGCCGAGACGCTCGTCTTCGCCGGCCACTACCTCTACGTGGGCACGCCGCGCGGGCTCGCCGTCGTCGACCTCGACGAGCCGCCGGCGCCGCGGCTGGTGGCCACGGTGACCGACGTCAAGGACGTCCGCGACGTCGAGGTGCAGTTCCGCTACGCCTTCGCCGTCAGCGCCGAAGGGCTCGTGGTGCTCGACGTCACCGACCTCGCCTCGCCCCGCCGGGTCGCCGCGGTGCCGTTCGAGGAAGCGCGACGCGTCTACGTGGCGCGGACGTACGCCTACGTGGCCGCGGGCTCCAAGGGCCTCGCGATCGTCGACGTGGAGAACCCCGAAAAGCCGCGGATCGACCAGGTCTTCGACGCCGCCGGCCGGCTCACCGACGTCCACGACGTGGTGGTGGCGTCGACCAACGCCAGCCTCTACGCCTACGTGGCCGACGGCGCCCACGGCCTCGCGGTCTTGCAGCTCACCTCGCCCGAGCGCACGCCCGGCTACCTGGGCTTCAGCCCCCGTCCCGATCCCGAGCTCATTGCCCACTACCCCACCAAGGCGCCCGCGGTTGCGCTCTCGAAGGGTCTCGACCGCGACCGCGCCGTCGACGAGACCGGCCACCAGGTGTCGGTCTTCAACCGCATCGGCGCCCGGCCTTTCAACCGCGAGGAGATGGAGCGGCTCTACCTGCGCGATGGCGAGATCTACCGGGTGAGCGACGAGCCAGGAGACGAAAAAGGAGAAGCGCCGTGAGAGGACAACACTTTCTTATCGTCCTGTGGATGCTGGCCGCCGTTTCGTCTGTGGACGCCCAGGTCGACGACGAGCCGCTGCGCGAGGTGCGTCCGGGCGTCTACGTCGGCATCTCGAGCTGCGCCAACGGCTTCTGCCACGGCGCCGTCGAGCCGCTCGCCGAGACCGCGGTGTTGCAGAACGAATACCCCACGTGGATGCTCGACCCCCACCGCCGCGCCTACGAGAGGCTCGCGGGCCCCGAGTTCCAGGCGGTGGCCGAAGCCCTCGAGCCGGGCAAGAAAGCGACCGAGGTGAAGCTCTGCCTGGGCTGCCACGCCCTTGACGTGCCGCCGCAGCTCAGCGACGGCCTTTACATAGAAGACGGCATCTCCTGCGAGGGCTGCCACGGCCCGGCGGGCGGCTGGCGCGACCGTCACTTCGAGGAGGGGTGGACGCACGCGCAATCCGTGCGCGCCGGCATGAAGGACCTGCGCGATCCGGCCCGGCGCGGCGAGGTCTGCCTCGCCTGCCACCTGGGCGCGGAGGGCCGGGCCGTGGACCACCGCCTGATCGCCGCCGGCCACCCACGTCTTTTCTTCGAGCTCGACAACGCCGCCGGCGCCCTGCCGCGCCACTGGAAGCTCGACGCCGAGCGTCCCGACCGGCCGGCCAGCCACGGCGTGCGGGCCTGGGCCGTGGGCCAGGCGGTGGCCTTCCGCGAGGGCCTCGAGCAGCTCGCCCGGCACGCCGAGAGCGGCACCTGGCCCGAGTTCGCCGAGTACAACTGCCAGAGCTGCCACCACTCCCTCGCCGACGCCGCCTGGCGCCGCCAGCCGGGCTACCGCCACCAGGGCGGCCTGCCGCGCTGGTCGGCGGCGCGCGCCGCCGTGCTGCGCCACCTCGCCGGCGAGCGCGAGGACCTCGATCGCGCGATGGACGGCCTCGGGCGCCTGATGGCGAGCATGGGACCGCGCGAGCAGGTCGCCGTCAAGGCGCGCGAGCTCGCCGGCCGCCTGGACGCGGTCGCCGGCGAGCTCGCGAAGAAGCGCTGGACGAAGGACGAGGTTCGCGACACCATGCGCCGCCTGGCCGCCGACCGCGAGCCGTTCCTCACCGACGTCGCCGCCGCGGAGCAGCTCGCGTTCGCGTTGCAGAGCCTGATGAGCCGCCGGGTCGAGCTCGACCGCCGTCAGCTCCGCAGCACCGCCGTCGCCGCCATCGACGGTCTCTTCTCCGAGCTCGACGATCCGCACGCCTTCGACCGCGAGCGCTTCGACCGTCGGCTGGGGGAGCTCGAAGAAGCAGTGAACCAGACGAAGGAGTGAAGAGGATGGAGACCGCGACCCTGGATCGCCGGAAGCGTTACGAACGCTCGTCCGCGGCGGCCGCGTCGAGGTCGACGCCCTTCTTCGCCAGGTAGCCCTTGAGGCGCTCGTAGACGTCGTAGCCGACCAGGGCGTGGGCGGCCTCGAGCACGTCGCCGAGCACTTCGCGCAGCTTCCGCGAGCCGCTCCAGTAGCGCTCGGCGTAGGGCTCGAGCTCGCGGCCGAAGGCCTGCGACAGGACCGCCACCGCCAGCACCAGGTCGTCCACGAAGCCGCCGGCGCCCAGCACCGCCTCGGGCAGGAAGTCGACCGGCACCACGAAGTAGGCGAGCGTGGACGCCACCATGAGGCGCCTCGACTTCGGCACTTCGCGGTCGAGCGCCAGGCGCGCCAGCAGGATGAAGACGTCCGGCACCAGGAGCAGCGCCTCGACGGTGCGCTCGCCGAGCCGGCTGCCGCGGCGCTCGACCGCCGCCAGCACGCGCTCGCGCAGGCGGTCGTAGAAGCTCAGCAGGCCGCGGCTCGGCAGCTCGTCGTCGTAGCGGTCCGGGGCCGCCGGTTCCTCGTACGTGTCGGATGTCTCGATGGCGTTCATCACGGCCCTATCCTAGCTAGCGAAAAGGGGACCGCCGAAGCGGTCCCCTTGGGTTGGCGCGGTGGCGCGGAGATCAGAAGGTCCAGCGGATGCCGACCTTGGCTCTCCAGCGGGAGTTGACGTTGTGGGTCGTGAACACCGGAGCGGTTCCTCGTGACACGTTGTTCAGGGAGATGATCGGGGTTCCGTCCTCGGTGAAGCCTTCGAGCTCGAAGATCTCGATGGCGCTGAAGTTGGCGAACCGCAGCGTCCCGGAGTCCTCGTCGATCAGGTTCAAGACGTTGAGGATGTCGAAGGTGAGCTGGAGCCGGGTGTTCCTGATCGGGAGGTCCTGGGCGATGTGGAGGTCGAGGCTGTGGCTCCAGGGCGCCACGTCGGCGTTGCGCGGCACCAGCTCGCCGCGGTGGGCGTCGAGCACCGGGAAGGAGCGGATGAAGGCGTCGAGCTGCTCCCAGGTGCCGCCGCCGACGATGACGACGTCGTCGGCCGTTGCCGGTACGAAGACCAGGTCGTTGCCGTCGGTGCCGTCGCCGTTGTAGCTCTGGCCGAAGCCGAAAGTGACGAAGTCGGAGCCCATCAGCCACGAGAACGGGCGGCCCGACTGCAGGTTGTAGAACGCCGAGACGGTGGTCGACCAGGCCTTGTCGCGGTTGAAGCGGTAGGAGAGCGAGGCGTTGAACCGGTGCTCGACCTCGAAGTCCGAGATCGAGGTCCCGGCGTTGTTGGGATCGAAGGCCTCGTTGAAGTTGTAGTTCGAGACCGCGCGGCTCGAGGTGCCCTCGTTGACCACCGTGGAATCGTTCCAGGCGTAGGAGACGAAGCCCCAGACGCCGTCGCGGAACGGGCGCTCGAGCTTGAGCGCGAAGTTGGTCTGCTCGCCTTCACTGGTGTTGGCGATCAGGAAAGCGCCGGTGACGCCGGGATCCACGCGCGAGTAGCGCGGCCGGCCGTCGAAGGTGACGCCGGTCTGAGTGAGGTTGACGTTCTCGTAGTCGATCTCCTTCACGCTGTCGGCGTAGATCACCTCGGCCGAGGCGACGAGGCCCCACCACGGGAGCTGGCGGTCGTAGGCCAGATTGTAGCGAAACACTTGCGGGAACTTGAAGGCCGGGTCGATGAAGTTGAACTCGCCGATGGTGCCGCCGGCGGCGCAGTCGGCCGACTGTCCGAGCGGATCGGGGTTGAACGGCACGTTGAAGCAGGTCACGAAGAGCTGCTCGATGCCGGTGCGGGCGTAGGTGTTGGAGATCCACACGTAGGGCGTGCGGCCGGCGAAGATGCCGGCGCCGCCGCGCAGTTGCGAGGCGCCGTTGCCCTCGACGTCCCAGTTGAACCCGAACCGCGGCTGCCAGAGCTGCTCGCCGTCAGGGATGTCGTCGGTGCGGAAGCCGAAGGTCTCCTCGGTGAAGGGGTTGCGCGAGGGCGTGTCCGGGAAGAAGGGGATGTCCACGCGCAGGCCGAGGGTGAGGGTGAGGTCCGGCCTCACCGTCCACTGGTCGCCCACGTAGAGCCCGATCTGGGTGACGTCGAACTTCTGCGTGTCCGACTGCCCCGGCAGCACCAAGGTGTAGTCGAACTGGCGGGCGTTGCCCGCCAGGAAGGCGTCGAGGTTGGCGAACTGGTACGAGCCGAAGGCGTTCTGGATGAACAGGTTGGCGAACGTGAAGAGCTCGTTGTGGGTGCCGAGGGTGATGGTGTGGTTGCCCTTGAGCCAGGTGAAGTCGTTGTGGATCTCGAGGATGTCCTGGTCGACGGCGTTGCGCGTCGAGAAGGGCTCGGTCCCCGCCTCGAACTCGTTGCGGCCCGAGGCGGAGCCGTTGACGTCCTCGATCTCGATCCACGGGAAGACCACGCCGTCGCGGCCGGCACGGCGGTCCTTGATGTTCTGGATAGCGATGCGGGCCTCGTTGAACGCGTTGGTGCCGAAGACGCTGTTGACCTGCAGGACGGTCGAGTTGGTCTCGGTCTGGAAGTCGTAGCTCTCGCTCGGCCATTCGTACGTGAAATCGCCCGGGCGGTTGATGTCGTTGGCGGCGTCGACGTAGTTGTGCCGCGCCGTCACGTTGTGGCTGTCGTTCGGGTTGAAGTCGAAACGCAGGAAGTACTTGTCCGACGGGTTGTCGCGGACGTTCTCGCTGAGCGAGCCCGGATCGAAGCCGTAGCTGTCGATGAGGAAGTTCCGGAAGGTGTTGGCCTCGTCGACCAGGGTGCCGTTGGCGAACTGCAGCCCGCTGGCGCCGTCGAGCGACCAGCCCGACGGCGTCTGGCGCTCCTCGACGTCGGCGTTGACGAAGAAGAAGACCTTGTCGCGCGAGATCGGGCCGCCGAGGCGGAAGCCGTACTGGTCCTCCTCGAACTGGCCGAATTCGCCGAGCGTGTCGGGACCGTCGCCGAAGAAGCCGTCGTCGCGGGTGTAGTAGAACACCGACCCCGCGAAGTCGTTCGAGCCGCTGCGGGTGATGGCGTTGACGGCACCGCCCGAGAAGCCGCCGTTCTTGACGTCGAAGTCGGCGAGCACCAGCTCGAGCTCCTGGATGGCGTCGAGCGAGATCGGCGTCGTGCCCGACTGGCCGCCCGGCGTGCCGGTGGCGGCGAGGCCGAAGAGGTCGTTGTTGACCGAGCCGTCGATCGTGATGCTGTTGTAGCGGTTGTTGCGGCCGGCCACGCTGATCGCTTCCGGATCCTCGTTGTTGGAAGTGATGGTGAAGAACGGGTTGGTCCGCGCGAAGTCGTTGAAGTCGCGGTTGACCGTCGGCAGGGTCTCTAGCGCCTGCGTCGCCACGTTCGAGGCGGCGCCGGTGCGCGACGGGTTGAGCAACGGCGACGACTCGGCGACCACCACCAGGGTCTCCTCGATCGAGGCGAGCTGCAACGAGAAGTTGAGGAAGGTGTCCTCGCCGAGGCGCACGTTGACGTCGGTCGCTTCCTGGGTGTGGAAGCCGTCGAGGGCGGCGCTGACGGTGTAGGGACCGCCGACCCGCACGTTGACGATTCGGAAGCGGCCGTCGGCGCCGGTGAGGCTGTTGTACCGGGTGGCGGTGGGCACGTGGACGGCGGTGACCTGGGCGCCGGGAAGCGCCGCGCCGTCTTCCTTGGCGGCCACCGTGCCGCTCAACGAACCGGTCGTGCTCTGGGCGAAGGAGACCGCGGCGGTGCCGAGCACCAGGCACGCCAGGGCCAGATACGACGGGACTCGGGTAGGGGCTTTCATCTTGAGACCCTCTGTTGTGTTGACGATGTGCATGGATTGGGCTCTCGCGGACCGTGCGAGCCAACCCTGGGGAGAGGGTTGATGGGTCCCTTGGGTCCTGGCTCGTCGGCTCCGGGTTCTCTGCGCTTTATAGAGATCGAGAATGACACACAACGCACCCCGAGCACAAGAGCGCGGACGCCCGTTCCACGACTCTTGACGCGATTTTCACGCCGTCGTGCAGCCTCGGGACCGGCGTTTCAAAGATTTGGACGGTCATTCACCATTCTGGATCGATTCGCCCGGCCGCAGGGTCGCGCGCGAAGGCCTTTTGTGCGAGGATGTCTCGCCGGCCTGAAGCTCGGCTTCCCCCATCGTGCTTGGCGTGATACCATACCCCTGGCGTGCCACCGCCAGGCAGGTATAACATCGAGGTCTTGATGTCCACCGCAGCGCTTCCGATCCTTTCCCCGTCCCCGTCCGCCTCGGCGGACCCGGCGGCCGCCGGCTGGCGGCCGAGTCCCTACCTCCACGTCAGCGACGACCGCCTCTACAACCCCCACGCCGACCGCACCCTGCTGCGCGGCGAGCCGGGCTACGCCGCGCTCCGGCACCTGCTCGAGAGCCCGGCCGCCGAGCCCGAGCTGACGAGCGAGCTGCGGCCGTTGGCCGACGCCGGCTGGCTGGTCGACGGCGCCGAGGACCTGGCGCGGCGTTACCACCTCAAGTACGTCTCGCTCGAGGCGCACACGGTGTGCAACCAATCCTGCTACTTCTGCCCGGTGTCGGTGGCGCCGCGCGAGTCGCACTTCATGCCCACCGGGACCTACGAGCGCATCGTGGGCCAGATCGCGGAGCTTGGCGAGCCCATCGAGGCCGTCTTCATGATCAGCTACAACGAGCCGACGCTCGACTCCCGCTTCGTCGACCAGGTGCGGGCGATCCGCGACGCCGGCCTGCCGCCGGCGACGCTGACCAACGGCACCGGCCTGACGCCCGCGCGCATCGACGCCCTGGTGGCGATGGGCGGCCTGCGCTTCCTCTCGATCAACCTCTCCACGCTCGACCGCGGCCGCTACCGCCAGGACCGCGGCGGCGATCACCTGCGCCAGGTGCTGCGCAACCTCGACTACGCCAAGGACCGCCCGGTGGCCGACGACATGCACGTCGTGGTGCTCGGCACCGGCGACGCCGCCCACCGGCGGGATTTCGCGGCGATGCGCGAGCGTTTCGCGGGCAGCCGCTTCGACGTGCGCTACTTTGAGGTCAACGACCGCGCCGGCTATTTGGAGATCGGCCTCAAGGCCGCCGGCGGCGGCAAGCGCCTGTGCGGCTGCGAGCACATGGGCTCGCGGCCCCTCCAGCACCTGCACGTGAACCCTTACGGCCAGTGCCTCCTGTGCTGCCAGGACTACAACGAGACGGTGGTGGTGGGCGACCTGACGCGCCAGAGCGTGCGGGAGGTCCTGGCCGGCGACGACTTCGCCCGCGCCCGGCGCTGGGTCTACGGCCTCGAAGAGCCGCCGGACGCCTTCATCTGCCGCAATTGCAAGTTCGCACTGAAAGGGTAGGGTGCGCAATGCGCACCCTACCCGCCGTCAGTCGATCACGAAGGGGATGGACCGCTGATGGCGGCTGCCGGTCGCCGGATCGGTGACCGCCACCCGCAGGGTGTACTCACCCGTCGCCAGGTCCTTGGGCCGGAACCGCGCCACCAGCTTGTCGAAGCCCGAGATGCCGGTGATCGTCCGCTCCACCAGGGAGAGACGGCCGTTGGCGGGCCGTTCCTCGCCGTCGGGACCCGCCACCCAGGCCTCCAAGTCCGGATCGCCGGCGCCCAGGTTGTAGGTCATCAGGCAGAAGTCCACCGGCTGGCCGGCCCTGAGCGCCGGCCTGGCCGCCGGCACGAAGGGCTGCCCCTTGAGGGTGAAGGGATAGATCACCGAGATGCCGTCGTCGTCCTCGCCGCGGTAGCGCAGGAGCAGCCACTTGTCCACCGGGTCGTCCATGAAGAACGGCGGCAAAAGCGTGGGGCCGGCCTCGGCGTCGTAGTGCGGGATCTCGAGCTGCGAGGCCACCACGCCCGTGCGGCCGGTCTCGGCGTTGCGCACCAGCACGCGCAGCAGGTAGGAGCCGGGGGCGAGCTCCAGGTGGCCGTAGTACTTGACGCCCGAATAGAGGATCTTCTCGCGGTGCTTCGACACGTCGAAGGCGGCGACCTGCGAGAAGTAGTCGCGCATCTCGCCCTGCTCGTTGGTCACGTAGGCGTAGACCTCCACGTTGAGCTCGTTCGAGGTCTGGCCGGCGAGCAGGCTCTCGCCCTGCACCTCCACGATCACCGGCACGTAGGCGAGCTCGTCGGTGGCGCGGAAGGGCGCCGCCAGCACGTCCATGGCCACCTCGGTGCGGGGCTCGGCGCTGGCGATGGCGTCGGAGGCGAGGAGGGACTTCTCCAGGGGATGGAGCGCGGCGAACGGCCGCGGTGCGTAATAGCCCGCGCGGTAGGAGACCCGCGACCCGCGCACCCCGTCCACCTCGACGCGGAGGCGGTGGTAGCTGCCGTCGAGCTCGAGCCCCTGCGGCTGGAAGGAGAGCACGTAGGTGACCTCGGAGCGCTTCAGCACCCGGTCGAGCTGGTCGACGAGGTCGTTGGTGGCCTCGAAGAGCTCGCCGCCGGTCTCGTTGGCCAGATAGAAGAGCGCGTCGGAGCCGGTCGAGCGGGCGTGCGTGGAGTCGAACCCGGCGCGCAGGCCGGCGATGTCGACGGCCTGGATCACGCAGTCGGACCGGCGGAAGGCCTCGAGCATCTCGTGGACGTCGCCCTGGAGCATGGTGGAGCCGTGGGTCTCGTCGGAGGGGAGCATGTAGAGCTGGCCGGTGACGCGGTCCTGCATCTCCTGGTTGAACTCGGCGCCCTGGGCCACCGGCCGGCGGCCGAGCAGCAGCTCGCTGTTGAAGCCCTCCGAGAAGTAGACGACGTGCTTGCGGCCGGCGACGCCGTTCAATGCCTTGGCGAAGTCGCCGAGCGCCCGCGACCAGGCGGTCACGCGGCCGCGGTCGTAGCTCTGTTGGGCCTTTTCGATCTGCTTGCCGATGATCCGCAGCGATTCGATGGCGGTGGCCTCGAGCTGCGACTTGATCTCGCGACCGTCGCCGCCCTCGGCCTCCCCGGAGCTCGCCGCGGAGCTCGTCGGCGGCTCGATGATGAAACGCAGGGGATCCTCGCCGAAGGGCGCGCCCGGCCGCCGCGTCATCCCCAGGGTGTCGATGGCGCGCGCGAGCTGCGCGCGGTCGGGCGTGAAGGTCACGAGCAGCCGCGGCCCGTACTCGAGCGAGAAGGTGGCGATGGCCACCAGGTCGCTCGGGTGAAGGGCGTTCAAGACGAACTCGTGCGCCGCATGCCGCGCCTTGACGATCGACGCCGCGGCGGAGAAGGAGAAGTCGAAGAGCAGGAGGAAGTTGCGCCGCGCCACCTTGGGCAGCTCGTCGATGCGCTCCGCGGCCTCCTCGGCGTCGAGCTTCCCGAGGTCGATGACCTCGAAACCCACGATCTCCTGCCGCTTGCCCTCGTCGAAGACCCTGAAGCTCCCGGCCGGCAGGTCCGCGACCGGCCGGCCGTCGCGGGTGACGACGTTGACCGGCACCTCGACCTGGATGACCTGGGTGGTCTCGTCGAAGGTCGAGGCGGGCTCGGTCTCGGAGGCCTTCTTGGAAGCGGCGGCCAGGAGCAGAGGCGTCAGGGCGAGCGCCGCGATCGCGATCCGCCGCCGTGACCGTCTCCGAGGTCGGATCGGTTCGCGGTTGAGCGTCCCGGGGCTCGAGATCCCACGTTCGGTCGCCATCGCTGTCCCCCTTTCCTCGTCGGGTGCAACGTCTCTGCCGGGGGGGTGGTGCCCAGCTTCTCTCAGATCAGGTCGTCTATCCTGACACGAAATCCTCCGCGAAGGAAATCGGCGGCGACGCAGCGCCCCCTAGCGGGGCCGGTTCGCGACGATCGTGGCCAGCTCCCGCGCCTCCTGGTGGGTGGCGTCGAGGCGCAGGGCGCGGCCGAGGTGGTGGTCGACGCGCTCGAGGTCACCCAGCGCCAGGTAGACCTTGGCGAGGCCGACGTGGACCTCGGGGATCTCGGTGTCGAGGCGCAGCGCCTGGCGCATGAAGCCGAGGGCCTCGGCGGCCTCGCCGCGGGTCAGCGCCAGCTCGCCCCGGTAGACGAAGTAGAAGGGGTTGGTGGTCTGCGCGCCCTCGACCCGCGCCAGGACCTCCGCCGCCCGCTCGACATCGCCCCGCTGCTGGTAGAGGCGCGCCATGTTGGTCAGGATCGGCACGTTCTTCGGATCGCCGGCGAGCCCTTTCTCGTAGGCCTCGAGGGCGCCGTCGACGTCGCCGAGGCGCGCCCGCACCACGCCGAGGTTGTTGAGCGCCTTCTCGAAGGTCGGCACCAGCTCGGTGGCGAGCGCCAGGTAGTGCTGGGCGAGCTCCGCGTCACCGTCGGCGAGCAGGGTCTCGGCCGCCAGGTTGTTGTAGTGGTGGGCCGCGGCGGTCAGGTCGTCGATCGGGTTGAAGTCCTTGTACGACTTCGGCGTGTAGGGCAGGAAGTCGACGGTGCGCAGCTCGCCGTTGATGTAGAGGCCGGCGACGATGTGGCCCTGCGAGAGCACCATGCCGTTCGAGTGGCGCCAGCGCTGGTGGTCGGTCACCTCGACGTAGAAGGGGTTGAGCCGGTTGTGCCGCGCCACCCCCACGAAGAGGTTGACGAACGAGAGGCAGTTGCCCTCGCGCGCATGGTAGACCTCGACGGCGTTGCGCGTGGGCGTGAGCGAGTATTGCAGGCCGACCTTGCGGAAGATGAAGTCGGTGACCTGCTCGAGCCGGAACTCCTCGCGCAGCGCCGGCTTGAAGCGCGACTCGATGTCCTGGCGGATGAGGTCGTCGAGCTCGAAGGGAACGAGGATCTCGCCGGGCGCGGCCCGCCGGGTCCTCTCGGCGTAGATCTCGCGCAGGTGCTGCGCCGAGTCGAACGGCTGGTGGGGCGCCGCGCACGCCGTGGTCAGCGCCGCGAGCGCCGCCGCCAGCAGCTTTGCCGTGACGAACGCCCATCCGGAGGTGACGGGTGCCGGGAAGAAGGAGGGACGGGGCTGGGACATGCATCCACTATACGACTTTCCGCGCGCGCCGGTCGTCCCTGGGCCCGCCGGTTCCTGTTTGCGATAAGCTGTGGGCTGACGAAGGAGACCACCATGCGGAAGCTACGCGAAACCCGACTCGAATACCTGGCGTTCGCCGTCGTGCTCGCGCTCGCGTTCAGCTCGATCGCGTCGGCCCAGGCCTGGGCCGGCAAGGGCCGGGTCCAGGGCAAGGTGACCGGCCCGGACGGCGAGCCCCTCGAAGGGGTGAAGGTCACGCTGCTCAAGGGCGGCGTGGAAGGAGAAGGGCCCGAGCCGCAGGCGACCAACAAGAAGGGAAGCTGGTCGTATCTCGGCCTGACGGGAGGCGCCTGGACCGTCATCCTCGAATACGAGGGCATGCTGCGCAGCGAGGGCACCGTCCACGTGTCCGAGTTCTCCGTCAACCCCCAGGTCAAGATCGAGATGAAGCCGATCCCCGAGGAGGCCCTCGAGCAGGCTGCCGCCGACGAGCGGCGCCAGCTTCTCGACCGGGGCAACAGCCTGCTCGAGCAAGGCAAGCTCGCCGAGGCGCGCGCGGCCTATATGCAGGTCATGGATCTGATCGAGGAGTCGCAGCACCCGGCGCTGCTGCGCGGCATCGCCCGCACCTATTACCAGGAGGGCGACGTCGACCAGGCCATCGCGTCGCTCGAGAAGGCGCTCGCCGTGGCGCCCGAGGACGAGGAGACCCTGCGCCTGGCGATCAACCTGCTGGTGGCGTCGAGTCGCGAGGCCGACGCCCAGGCCTACATGGAGCGGCTGCCGCAGGGCACCAAGATGGATCCCAACACGCTCCTCAACCTCGGCATCCAGCACTTCAACGACAACGACTTCGAAGGCGCGCTCGGCTACTTCAACCAGACCGTCGAGGAGAACCCCGACATGGCCGACGCCTACTACTACCGGGGCCTGACCAACCTCAATCTGAGCCACAACGAGCAGGCGAAGGCCGACTTCAAGAAGCTGCTCGAGATCGATCCCGACCATGCCAACGCGGGCGAGGCCCAGCAGTTCCTCGAGTACCTCGAGTCGCAGGAGTAGCTGCTCGCTGCGCCCGGCCGCGGCCGCGGTGCTGGCGGCCGCCGGCGTCGCGCTCGCCTGCGGCGAAACCGCGGCCGGACCGCCGGCCGCCTCCCCGCCAGCCGCGGCGGCCGCCCCCGCCGCGGCCGGCGTGCCGCGGCCGCCCCTGCCGGCGGGAACCGACGTCGTCCTCGTCACGATCGACACCCTGCGCGCCGACGTCCTGGGCTTCGCCGGCCATCCCGAAGTCGCCACGCCGAACCTCGACCGCGTCGCCCGCGGCGGCCGCCGGCTCACCTCGGCCTATGCCCACAACGTCGTCACCCTTCCCTCCCACGCCAACATCCTCACCGGCCGCTACCCGTACCAGCACGGCGTGCGCGAGAACAGCGGCTTCAAGCTCGGCCCCGACCTGCCCACCCTCGCCACCCTCCTGAAGGACGCCGGCTATGCCACCGCGGCCTTCGTCGCCGCTTTTCCGCTCGACGCGCGCTACGGCCTCGGCCGCGGCTTCGACGTCTACGACGACCGCTATCCCTTGCCCTCGCGCGCCGACCAGTTCGTGCCCGCGGAGCGCCGCGGCGACCAGGTCGTCGCCCTCGCCCTCGAGTGGTGGTCCGCCACCGCGGGCCCACGCTTCCTGTGGGTCCACCTCTATGACCCGCACGCGCCCTACGCGGCGCCCGCGCCCTTCGCCGGCCGCCATCCCGACCGGCCCTACCTCGCCGAGGTCGAGGCCGCCGACGCCTTCCTGGCGCCGCTGCTGGCGCTGCTGACCGCGGCCGCCGATCCCCCGCTGCTGGTCGTGACCGCGGACCACGGCGAGGCCCTCGGCGACCACGGCGAGCTGACCCACGGCCTCTTCTGCTACCAGGCGACGCTCAAGGTACCGCTCCTGCTGTGGGGGCCGGGCATCGAGCCCGGCGTCGACGACCGGCTGGCGGGGCACGTCGACGTGGTTCCCACGGTGCTCGAGGCGCTCGGCCTGGAGGCGCCGGCCGGCCTGCCCGGACGCTCCCTGCTGGCGTCTCCCGTGCCCGGACCGCCGCTCTATTTCGAAGCGCTGACGGGCTTCTTCAACCGTGGCTGGGCGCCGCTGCGCGGCGTCCTCGAGGGCTCCTCGAAGATGATCGAGGTGCCGCTGCCGGAGCTCTATGACGTGCGGGAGGACCCGCTAGAGCGGGACAACCTCTTCGCGGCGGACCGCTCCCGCTTCCAGGGGCTGCGCTCGCGGCTGCCGCGCGAGGAGCTGTGGCCGCCCGAGCAGCGCCAGGTCGGCGCCGAAGAGGCGCAGCGCCTGCGCACCCTGGGCTACCTCGCCGGCTCGGCCCCTCGCCGCACGAATTTCCGTCCCGAGGACGATCCGAAAAACCTCGTCGGGCTCGACCAGAAGCTCCAGCAGATCCTCCTCGCCTACGGCGCCGGCGACCTCGCGCTCGCCGCGACGCTGGCCCGCGAGGTGATCGCGGAGCGGCCGGACATGGCCCTGGGCTACGAGCGCCTGGCCTTCGTGCTGCGCCAGCTCGAGCGCCCCGGCGAGGCCGTGGCGGCCCTGCGCGCGGCGCTCGAGCACGGCGTCCGCGACGAATCCTTGCTGCGCCAACTGGGCCTCACCTACGCCGAGAACGGCCAGGCGCGCGAGGCCATCGAGCTGCTCGAGCCGCTCGCCGGCCGCGGCGATCCCGAGACCTTGAACGCCCTCGGCATCGCCCTCTCCGACGCCGGCCGCCACCGCGACGCCCTCGCCGTGCTCGAGCGCTCGCTGGCCCTCGACGCCAACGATACCGGCACGCTGGAGACCCTGGGCGTGGTGACGCTGCGCAGCGAGCGTCCGGCGCAGGCGAGGCGCTTCCTCGAGCAGGCCCTGGAGCTCAACGAGAATCTGCCCTTCACCTGGAACACCCTCGGCGTGGTCCACGCCTACCAGGGCGACCACGCGGCGGCGATGGCGGCGTGGGAGAAGGCGATCGCCCTCGATCCGCGCCAGTACGACGCGCTCTACAACCTCGGCATGACGGCGGCCCGCCTGGGCGAGAGCGCGCGGGCGCGCCGCGCCCTCGAGCGCTACGTCGCGACCGCGCCGCCGGAGCGCTTCGCGGCCGACGTGGCCAAGGCGTGGCAGGTGCTGCAGAGCTTGGGTTGAGCGCCGATAGATCGAGACGGCAGTCTCGTCTCGGTCAGAGGAACCGGTCGAAGAACGCCTTCTCGCCGGCGGTCAGCCGCTCGCCGGGGATCAGGAACTGCTCGCCGGGACCCGGCAGCGGCACCGTGACGACCGAGAGCGCCGTCTCGATGCCGGCGCAGTCGACCGGGATCAGCGGGAGCTTCTCGAAGACCCGGCAGAAGGCGACGAGCCGGCCCGCCAGGTCGCTCCTGATCTCGAGGTCGACCTTGGGCTGCGCCTCGACGACCGTCATCAGGTAGCCGCCCTCGTCGCGTTCGAAGCGCACCTTCGCCCACGCCGCGACGCTCTGGCGCGGCGCCGTCACCCGGTCCTCGATCCGGTTCTCGAGGCCGGCGCTGACCAGGTCGGCCACGATCTGCCCCTCGCCTTGGAACTCCACCTCGAGCGAGGCGTCGACCGGGCCGTCGCCGTCCCGGGAGAGGGTCAGGCGGTTGCGGTGCACGGTGACGCGATGCTCCGGCGAGGCGACGCGGATCGTCAGGCCGCCGCGGCGGACCGGCTGGAAACCGGAATCCAGATCGGCCCAGACGCCGTTGACGAATCCGAGCTCGATCTCTCCGCGCACGGTCTCGTCACGCACGGACCCACTGGCCGCCAGCGGCGCGGCGAAGAGCAGCAGGAGCAGGCCGAGCATGCGCGAACGCGTCCTCACGCCGCCATCCTATCGCCCTACCGGCGAGACCGGGCTACAGGCTGCGCTTGCGGCCGCGGAGGTTGCGCCGGCTTCCCTTCGGCTTGGAGGGCGGCGGACCGGACGGCCTGCCTCCTCCTCCCGAGGAAAAGGGCATGCGGGGCGACCGGGCCGGACGCTCCTGGGCTTCGTTGACGCGGATCTCGCGCCCGCCGAGCTGGTGGCCGTCGAACCGCTGGATGGCCGCCGCAGCCGCCGCCTCGTCCGCGAACTCGACGAAGCCGAAGCCGCGGGGCCGCCCGGTAGCGCGATCGGCCGGGAGGATGACTTCCACGACCTCGCCGGCTTCGGAGAACAGAGTCTCGAGCTCGTCGGCCGTAGTGGTGTAGTTGAGGTTTCCGACAAAGAGTTTGGATGAAATGACTGATCCCCCTTTTGGGTTCGTGAGTTCGATTGCGCTACCGGATCGCGCGCCGGTGGGCGATCCGAAACTAGCCGATCGTGGCCGTCGATGCAAGGACGAGGGGGAGAGGGGAGTAAGATGCCGGAGATCGAGCCCTCTCTCCTCTTGGGAGAGGGGTGTCGGGTGAGGGCAGCCGTCTCGCCCCGAGCCGATGAGCCGCCGCACGACCACCATCGCCTGGACCGCGCTCGCCCTCCTTGTCCTGGTCCTCGCCGTCGCCGCCCAGGACCGCGCCTGGAAGGGTCTGCAAGCCGAGTACCGCGAGCTCGAGCTGGCCCGTCTGCGCGCCGAGCTCGACGTCGAGCTCGGGCGCAGCGAGGACGCCGCCGCGGCGCTCGAGGGCGAGCTGGAGCGGGCCCGCGACCGCTTCGAGGCGCGGCGCGACGATGTCCGGCAACTCGAGCGCCAGCTCGCCCGCGCGCGCCGAGCCGCGAGTTGGGCCGCCGACGAGCTGGCGCGCCAGGAAGCCGTCCGCGGCGGCGGCGAGGCGGTTCGCGAGGCCCGCCGGCGGCTCGAAGAGCGGCGCCGTGAGGAGCTCGAGCTCAGCGAACAACTGGCCGGGCTCGAGGGCGAGCTGGAGGAGGTCGAAGCGCGCCGTCGGGCCGTGCTGGAGCGCCCCGAGTCGCTCGCGCGGCGGATCGCCGAGCTCGAGCGCGGCCGTTGGTTGCGCCGCGTCCCCGGGCTGCGCGGCCTCGATCCGACCCTCGCCGTCCTCGCCGATACGCCGCCGGGGCTGACGCGGCCGACGTTCGCCGGCGCCGCGGCCCGCGTCGACCGCTGCCGGACCTGTCACCTGCGCTCGCACGAGAGCGATCCCGGAATGGAGGCGGGAGAAGCGGCGCCGTGGCCGTCGCCGTTCGGCGGCCATCCGGGCCGCCTGGTGGGTGACGGCACGCCGCATCCGGCATCCCGTTTCGGGTGCACGGCCTGCCATGGCGGCGAGGGCCGCGCCACCGATTTCTCGCGCGCCGGCCATTGGCCGACGAGCGCCGAGCAGGAAGCGGCATGGGCCGGCGAATGGGGCTACGCGCGCGAGGCGGTGTCGGCGGCGGCGATCCTGCCGCCGGCGCTGGTGGAGGCAGGCTGCGCCCACTGTCACGTGGAGGCGCCACGGAGCATCGAGGGGCGCGCGTCGCTCGACCGCGGGCGCCGCCTCGTCGCGCGCATGGGCTGCGACGGCTGTCATACGAGCGAGGGCACCGGCGGCGATCGCCCGGGACCGCCGCTCGACCGTCTCGCCGTCAAGACCACGCCCGGCTGGGCCTTCCAATGGATCGCGGCGCCGCGGCGTTTTCGTCCGACGACCTGGATGCCGCACCTCCTCGCCGAGACCGGGAGCGAAGAGCGGCGCACGGCGGAGATCCGCGCCATGGTGCTCTACCTGTGGTCGCGATCCGCCGCGGCGGCGGCCTACGCCGAGGCGCCCGCGGGCGACGCCGGGGCCGGCGCCCGGCTCTTCTGGGCGGTGGGCTGCGCCGGCTGCCACCTGATCGACGCCGCCGCGAGCCGCGACGAGGAACCCTCACCCCCGGCCCCTCTCCCAGGGGGAGAGGGGAGCAGGACGACCTTCGAGCGTCTCCACGGGCCCAATCTGGCGCGCACCGGCAACAAGGTCGACGCCGGTTGGCTCTACGCCTGGCTGCGGGACGCGCGGTCGTACCGGCCCGACACGCCGATGCCGGACCTGCGGCTCACCACGGGCGAGGCGGCGGACCTCACCGCTTTCCTGATGGCGAGCCGCGATCCCGAGTGGGAAGGGCTCGAGCTGCCCGCCGCCGACGCTGCGGTGCGCGACGAGCTGGTGCGCCAGCTCCTCGAAGACGAGCTGACGCTGGCCGCGAGCGCCGAGCGCCTGGCGGCGATGGACGCCGACGCCAAGGAGCTCTACCTCGGCCGCCGCAGCCTCGAGGCCTACGGCTGCCACGGCTGTCACGAGGTGCCCGGCCTCGCCGAGGCGCCGCCGGTGGCGGCGCCGCTCGCCGCCTTCGGGCGCGATCCGCGGCGCTGGCTGCCGCGCCCCGAGAGCGGCAGCGCCGCGGCGCTCGCCCACCGGCCGCGGCCCGGCGCGCGGGCGGCGCCGGACTACGGCTGGAGCCGCGCCGAGGCCGACGCCGTGCTGGTGGCGCTGCTCGCCCGGACGCCGGCGACGGCCGAGCCGTGGCGGCGGGCCGAGCACGGCGAGCGGGCGCGTGCTCTGGCGGCGGGTCGCCGCCTGCTCGAGCGCTACGGCTGCCTCGGCTGTCATCGGCTGGGAGGCGACGGCGGCGCCGTCGCCGCCACCCTGGCCGGGCGCGAGCAGCGGCCGCCGGACCTGACGTCGGCCGGCGGACGCTTCCAGCCCTCGTGGCTCTTCGCCTATCTGCGCGATCCGGCCGCCTTCGCCCGGCGGCCGTGGCTCACCGCGCGCATGCCCACCTTCCAACTTGCGCGCGGGGAGACGGACGCGCTCGTGCGCTTCTTCGCCGCGCGCGAGGACGAGCCGCTCTTCGCCGCGCCGCTGCCGGAGCCGGCGCAGCGCGACGTCGAGGTCGGCCGCGCCGTCGCCGCGATGTTGCAGTGTCACGCCTGCCACCTCGAGGCGCGCGACGCACTGCAACGTGACCAGGGGGAGCTCGCGCCGCCGGAGCTGGCGCCGTCGTACCGGGGCGTCCGCGACCGCCTGCGGTCGCGCTGGGTGGTGGAGTGGATCCTCGATCCGCGCCGATTCGTGCCCGACACCGAGATGCCGGTGATCTTCCTGCGCGACGCCGGCGGCCGTCCGGACGCCTCGTATCTCAAGCCCACGATCTCGGCGCCGATGTTTGCCGACCAGCGGGCGCGGCTGATGCCGCACTTCGCCTCGGAGCAGGAGCTGCTCGACTATCTCGAGGACGCGCCGCGAGTGGCCCGTGCGCTGCGGGATTACCTGTGGTCTCTCGATTGACCCATATCGGTGAGCCGAGAAACTTACCGACAGCCGGATCCACAGCGGACGAGGCCGGGTCGGGGCTCACGAGCGAAGCGAGCCAGGCTCGAGCCCGTCGAGCGGCACCACCGGCGCCCCCCGGTGGCGGTAGCGGGGGAGCAGACGCGCCGCCCGCCCCCAGCCGGCGACGACGCCCGCGGCCCGGCGCCCGTCGCCGCGCGCCAACGCGGCGCCCAGGTCGCGCGCGTCGCGCCGCCACGCGCGCGGCAGCTCGGCGCCGAAGGCGCGGCCCAAGAGCCGCGCCAGCACCAGGTAGCGGTTGCCGTAGACGAGTCGCCAGCCGCCCAGCGCCAGCCGGCGCCCGCTCGCCGAGCCCGCGTGCTCGGCCCGCGCCGCCGGCACCAGCAACGCGCCATATCCCGCCGCGCGCAAGCGACAGGCCAGGTCCACGTCCTCGTAGTAGGAGACAAGGCGGACGTCGAACGCTTCGCCGGCCAACGCCACCTCGGCGAGCGCCGAGCGCCGGTAGAGCGCCGCCGTGGCCGAGACGCCGAAGACCTCGCGAACCGGCTCGGACGGCGGCGGCGGCGCCTGGCCGTGGGCGATCTGCACGGCCTGCCAATGAGGGTTCCACTCCAGGCCGCAGCCGTCGGCGACGGCCGGGTCGCCGAGCCGCAGGTTGACGCCCTGGGCGGCTGCCGCTTGCGGCTCCGCGTCGAGGGCCGCCACGAGCGAGCGATACCAGCCCGCGTCCACCACCGCGTCGTCGTTGACGGTCGCCACCAGCTCGCCGCCGGTCGCGGCCAGCGCGCGATTGTTGGCGACCGCGAAGCCGGCGTTGCGCTCGAAGCGCAGGGTGCGGTCGGCCAGGCGCGACGCCGACTCGGCCGCCGCCAAGCCTCCGCGGCCCTGCGCCACCAGCACGATCTCGAGCTCCGGCCCACCCGCCTCGCGCAGGGCCTCGAGGCAGCGGCCGAGCCAGGGGCTCGTGCCCATGGTCGGCACGATCGCGGTGGCGCGAGGCACGATCGCGGCGCCCGGCGTCATTCCCAGGTCCATTCCACCCGGTCGACGGCCACCCGTCCCGGAAAGGACGGTCCGGCGCCGCGGAGCACCAGGGCCTCGCCCTCCGGCCAGGGGAAAGGTCCGAGCTCGATCTCCTGCCAGGGGCCGGCGCGCACGTCGACGCGTGCCAGCGGCGCGGCCCCGGCGGCGACCACCAGGCGCGAGCGCACGCCCGGCTTCACCGCCCGCGCCACCAGGCGCAGCCGCGCCGTGGCGCCGCCGGCGGCGATCGGCGCCTCCGCCCGCCCGCGCGGCGGGATCACCCAGCCGCTCGCGAAGCGCGTGCGCTGGCGCACCCAGTCGTCGGGAAAGGCGCGGCCGCGCTCCTTGGCCACCCAGGCGTCCTCGAGCTCGACCACCCGGGTCGGCGCGTGACGCGCCAGGAGCGGCACCACCGCGGCCGCCGCCAGCACCGCGGCGAATCCCCAGACGCCGGCCGCCCGCCGCCAACGCGCCCGGCCGCGCCACGCCGCGAGCGGAATCAGCAGCAGCGAGAGCAGCGGCCAGACCCAGGTCGCCGTGCGCGGGCGCACCATGCTGGGAAAGAGCCGCGCCACGTCGCCCCCCAGCCGCGCGCCCGCCTGGTCCAGCAGCCGCGTGCGGCCGTCCGCGAAGTTGTACGTCCACCCCGGCTCCACGACCCAGATCGCCGTGAGGACGACCGTGAGCGCCCCGAGGGCGGCGATCAGCGCCCGCAGGCCGGGGCGCCTTCGATGCTCGAAGAGCGGCACCAGCACCAGGGCCAGCAGCGGCAGGAAGACCAGCGGATAACGAAAGGGCGGTGACCAGCCGCCGTACCACTCCACCCGCGGCACGACCAGCGCCAGGTACGGCACCGAGACGATCCCGAGCTCGCCCAACCAGCGGACGCGGCGGCGCAGGAGGAGCCAGCCGGCGGGGATCAGCAGCGCCCAGATCGGGGCGCTCGGGAACAGGCCGAAGGCGCTGTCGTAGAACACGCCCAGGCCGCCCCGCGCCACGTCGCCGGTCGAGCCCGCGGTCACGTCGAGCTCGCTCCAACTGTGGATCTTCAACAGGTTGCCGTAGCGCACCTGGTTGTGGACCAGGACGGCGGCGAAGACCGCCGCCAGGCCGCCGGCCACCTTGACGCGCGCCGCCGGACCCAGCCGGTAGACGGCGAGGGCCGCCAGCGGCAGCGCCACCAGCCCCAGCCGCAGCTTCAGGAGCGGCAGCAACGCCAGCAGCGCCAGCAGCACGAGGAGCTCCCGCGCCCGCGGCTCGCGCGGCAGGTCGCGGACGCGGGCCAGCAGCACCGCCACCACCAGCGCCGCCGGCACCTCGATCCACACCTGATAGCTGAAGAGGAGCAGCGGCGGGCCGAAGGCGAAGACCGCGTAGGCCAGCAGCGCCGCCCCCGCGCTGCCCCGGCGACGCGCCACCTCGAGTCGTGCCAGCGCCAGCACCTGCCAGGCCAGCGCCGCGGTCAGCACCGCCATCATCGCCATCGCCCCCCAGCGGCCGCCCGCCAGGTACGCCGGCGCCAGCACCAGCGGCAGCAGCAGGTTGTGGCGGGAATAGACCTCGCCCCGCGGCCCCCGCGGGTCCCCCGGCTGCGGCTCGATCGGCCGCTCCATGAACGCGCGCCAGTCGCCGCCGGCGTAGTTGTCGGCGAGATCGGCGTCGAAGTCGTGGGTCAGGCTGTGGGTCAGCAGGAGATAGAAGGGCTCGTCGCCGTCCGGAGGACGCTCGGCGCCCTGCCACGGCAGCAACGCCAGGTAGACCACCAGCGGCAGCAGGAAGAAGGCGGCGCTCACGCGCTCCCGCGCCAGGGCCGGAAGCCAGCACGGCAGCAGCCGGACCACCCGGTGCGCCAGCAGCAGCACCAGGCCGCCGGCGACGAACCAGTCCGCCGCCGCCAGCCCCAGGCTGTGACGGCTCACCGCGAGCAGCACGAGGACGAGGAGGGCCGCCGCCTCGCCCAGGCCGTCGACGCCCCGCGTCGGCTGCCGCCGCGGGGCGTGACGCCCGAGCGCGCGCAGCGCCGCCACCACCGCCGGCAGGATCACCAGGCTCGGGCGGAAGGGATCCTCCGCGGCGAGCGGCAGCGCGAGATGGAAGGCCCACGCCAGGCCCGCGGCGCCGGCAAGCTCCACGGCGCTCGTCCTGCCCGCGCGAGTGAGCCGCGGCCTCATTCGCGCAGCTCCACGCGGTAGATCACCAGCTCGACGTCCGCCGGCAGCTCGCCATCGCGGCGGACGGCGACCTGCGCCGCCGTCACCGGCTCGCCGAGCTCGAAGCGGGAGCGAAAGCGCTGGGCGAAGAACATGCCGCCGGGGGCGATCTGCGCGAGCCAGGGATCCGGCGCCCGGAAGCCCCGCCGGCCGGCCACGTCGGGACGCGCCGCCGCCCACTCCGCGGTGTCGAGGCCGGCGAGCAGCTCCCAGGTGCCGACGAGCGCGCCTTCGGCGTCGCGCAGGCGCAGCGAAGCGACCCGCGTGCCCACCGGCAGGTCGGTGCCGTGGATCAGATTGCAGTCGACGATCCCGCCCGCGATCTCCCGCGCCGCGAAGCGGTGGAACCACACCGCCCGCTCGCCGGTCAGGATCACCGGGTCGAAGGAGATCGGCACCAGGACCGAGACCGGCACCGCCCGCGCCAGGGCCAGCGCCAGCGCCGCGCACACCAGCGGCGCGGCGAGCGCCGGCGGGGGCCGCCACGACCGCCCGCGCCGGCGCCCGGCCTCCAGCCCCCACCCGAGAGCGACCACCAGGCCCACCGCCGCCGCCAGCGCCGCCCACCGCGAGCCCAGACCGAAGAGCTCGAGCGCCGCCGCCAGCGGCTCCTCGCGCAGCCACGGATAGGCGGCGAGCGCCGTCACGGCGAGCGCCAGGGCGCCTTCCCAGGCCCGCTGCGCCGACGCCACCCCCTCGGCGACGCCCCGGGTGCCGAGAGCCGCCAGCGCCAGGCCGCTCGCCAGCACCTCCGCGCCGCCGCCCAACATCGCCGCCACCAGGCTCAGGAAGGCCCCCCGCAGGACCAGCACCCGGCCGGCCGCCGGCGCTGCGAGCACCGCCGGCGCCAGGACCGGCCCCAGCGCCCACAGCTCGAGCAGCTCGCGCCCGAAACGGGCCGGCGGCACGAAGACCAACACCGCGACGCCCGCCGCCGTCAGCAGCCACGACGCCCGACCCTCGACCAGCAGCGTCAACGCTGCGATCACGAAGAGCGTCCCCAGCGCCGGGTCCCACAGCGGAGGCACCGCCAGCGCCGCCGCGGCCAGAGCCCGCAGCGGCTTGGCCAGGCCGCGATCGGCCAGCGCCGCGCCCGCCGCCAGGCTCACCACGGCGAGGGTGACCGTCACGTTCCAACCCGGCGCCAGCACCACCGCCGCGACGCCGGCGGCCCAGGCCGCCGGCGCCCCGAAGCGCCCCGCCAGAACCGACAGGGCGATCCCCGCCGCCACCGGCAACGCCAGCACGCTCACCAGCGTGCGCAGGTCGAGCAGCGGCGGCAGCAGCAGGTCGCAGCGCAGCAGGAGCTGGAAGCCCAGCGCCAGCGCCGCGGCGGCGCCCGGCGAGCTCATCAGCTCCGCCCCGCCGGCGCGGGCCGCGGCCACTGCCAGGCCGGCCGCCAGCACCACCGTCACCACGGCGCCGCGGTGCGGTCCGTAGCCCACGATCCAGATCGCCGCCACCGCCAGCAGCGCCGTCCAGCCCAGTTCCCACGCCGGCCGCGGCGCCACCGCCGCGATCGCCGCCAGCACCCCCCCGACCAGCAGCGACAGGAAGGCGCTCTCGTCCGCGCCCACCGGCTCCGCCACCGTGCGCGCGAACGCCTGCACCGCGGCGAATGCGGCCAGGACGAGGACAAACCGTGACGGCTCGGGTCGATCAGTCGGCGGCTGGGCGACGGTCCGAGTCATTATGACGCGAGATCATAGCACGAGGTCATGACACGACACGACACATCGCACGGCTAGCCGCTGGCTTCACCCACGGGTTGGACCACCGCCCCCGGAGCCTCCTCGCCGTCTTCAGCGCCGGGCACGAAAGCCGTGAAGCAGCGCCGGCAGCGCGCCTCGTAGGAGTCGACGTCGCCCACCTGCACCTGCTCGCCGCCGCCGGCGATGCGCTGGCTGTAGTGGGCCGGCGCGCCGCAGCGCACGCACACCGCGTGCATCTTGTCGACGTACTCGGCGGTGGCCAGCAGGTTGGGCATGGGGCCGAAGGGATGGCGGCGGAAGTCCTGGTCGAGCCCGGCCACGATCACCCGGATCCCGGCGTCGGCGAGCTCGTTGACCAGGTCGGTCAGTCCCGCGTCGAAGAACTGCGCCTCGTCGATCCCCACCACCTGCACGCCCCAGTGGAGCTTCTCGCGCAGGTCCTTGGCGTCCGTGACCGCCGTCGCGTCGAGCTCGCGGTTGTCGCGGGTCACCACCCGTTCCGAGGCGAAGCGCGTGTCGGTCACCGGCGTGAAGACCTGCACCCGCTGGCGGGCGATCACCGCCCGCCGGAGACGGCGCACCAGCTCCTCGCTCTTGCCGGAGAACATGCCCCCGGTGATGACCTCGATGTGACCCGTCGAACGCTCGTTCATCTCGCTACGTGATCTCGCCTCGCCGCACCGCGCAGGCCGGGCCGCGCAGGCCGGGCCGCGCAAGCTCGCGGTCCCGCCCGGCCCTCGCCCTATTGTGGCCGAAATCCGTCGCCGCCGAAAGAGGGCGGGGCCGGCCGCGGGCGGAGCCCGTGTGCGCAGCCCGAGGCGAAGCGAGGTCCGCGACGCTGACGCCCGTCCTCTCGATCGTGCTGTACAATGGCGAGGAGCCTTGCTCAGATGAGCGTCCGGCTGGCCCGGCCATTGCCAGCCCGGAGGCCAACACAATCGGCAATCCGCGAGTTGGTCTACAACGAAGTGTTCGAAGAGCCCATCGGCCAGCTCTTGCTCGAGAACGACATGGTTCGGATCGTGGTCTTCAGCGAAGAGACCGAGGAGGTACTGCGATGGATACCGTGAGCAAGTACAGGAACATCATCCGCAAGGTCCTGGAACCCTATACCAGGATCGAATACGCCTATGTCGACGCCCACAACAAGCTCGTGTGTGACGAGAAAGGCGACCACTACCTGATTCTGTCGATGGGCTGGGAAACCAAACCCAAGCGGCGCGTCCACGGTTGCCTGATCCACCTGGACATCATCGACGGGAAGGTCTGGGTCCAACGCGACGGCACCGAGGACGGAGTCGCCGGTGAGCTCGAGGAAGCCGGGATCCCCAAGTCGGATATCGTCCTCGGCTTCCACCCCCCCCACGTACGCCCGCTCACGGACTATGCCGCGGCCTGACGACCGCAGGCTCACGACCACGGGATGATTGAGCCGCTGTTGTGGCCGATGTTCTCCACAGTAGGATCACGAGGTCTAACGACGGGAGCCCGCAAGAGATGAAACCCGCCATCCTTGATCCCTCGACGGCCTACCCTCAGACCCACGGTCTGGCCGTGGAAGCGGAGCAGCTCGAGGCCATGGTGAAGCTCGCCAGCGCGCAGCTCCAGCAGACTCTGTATCCCCCCGACCCCTCGGCCGACCTCACGCAAGCCGAAGTCGACGCACGTCAGCCGCTCCTGATGCGTCTAGCTCATAGCAGCGAGGAGGTTGCTATTGCAGTCCGGGATGTACCGACATTGATCGACCCACTTCCATGGTACGTTTCAGAAGATCTATCGCTAGCGCTCTCCCGAAGTCCAACTACGTATTGTTCGAGCGCTCGAAGAGCGAGATACACCAATAATCAGGTTCAACAGCGAGGATTTTCCTTATCATAATTCGGCCACTCTCCTCCTCAAGCCAAACGCCAAGGTCTTTGACGTAGTATTCCCCGGCGGCACAGGTCCCTTCCGTTCAGTTTGGTGGCGTCGACTGCGGTCGTCGGAGCGGCCTGAAAGAATGATCCGTGGTGTTCATGAGTACTGTAGCCGCGAAGCAAGCGACTTTGCAGCCGGAGCGGTTCTGGCAAGCGACTGTAGGATCATGAGCGAACCATCTAGAGTGTGGGCCGCCGAGCACAAACTATTTCAACTTGTCCTGGCGAAGGCGAGTGGGCTCGCGGTTCCAGATGCCGTAGTAACGAATGACGCGGACGAGATTAGGCGCACCTTCGAAGCGTTCGATGGTCAAATGATCGGAAAACCCGTCAGATCTGGATTTGTAGATCTGGGTGAGGAACAACGAGCAATTTATACGACGAAGATTTGCCATGAGAATCTAGACGATCTCTCGGGCGCCAAGTTGAGCCCAGTCATCTTCCAACGGCTGATTCCTAAAGATCGCGACATTCGCGTAACCGTAGTGGGGGACCGGATATTTACAGCGGCAATCGATTCGTGTTCTGATCCTTCTGCCGTGATAGATTGGAGGCGGACTCAGAATCCGGATCTGCCACATTCCATCTTTCACCTGCCAGAATGGCTGGAAACGAAAGTTCTACGGTTGATGGAAAGGCTTGGTCTTGCCTTCGGTGCCCTCGACTTCGTTCTCACGCCAGAAGGCCAATACATATTCCTCGGAGTCGGATCTGATGGGGGCGCTGATGTGGCGTCATCGGTGTGGGACTTGGCCGGAGATCCGAAGAGGACGTCCAACCGCTCGCGCGTCAAGTACGCCTCAACGTCGGTCTCGCCGGCCTCCGCGTCCGGAGGCAGCAGGACCTCGCGATACTCGATGCCGCCGCTGTGAAAACCACGATAGACGTAAACCACCCGCCTGCGATCCGTCGCAGCCCGGTCGAGAGGACTCAGGGAGTAGGAGACCGAGAGGGCCAGCGCGTCCGCTCGCGCCTCATAGATGACGTCTCCGCCGAGGACGCAGTCGAGCATCGACGCGTCGCAGTGGTGGTTGTTGACGTTGCACCAGGCTTCGCCCGCGTCGGCGTATGTCTCAGCGGCGGCGTCGATCAGCCGGCGGCGGAAGGGGCTGGGCGGCGTGGGCGGGAAGAGCGGGAAGCCCTGGCGACGTTCCAGGTCGTACACGTCCAGCAAGGTCTCGTAGGTGGGCGCGAAGTGCGTCTGTGCCCGGAGCAGGACGGACGGCGGCGGCACTGAGGATCCGGCTCATGGGGGATGGAGCTTATCGCGCCGGAGCCTTCGCATCGGCCAGCGAGGGCTGGTAGGATGGGACCGCCACGCGATGCCCAGGGGCGAGAATCCCCTGAAGGGAGAGCACGATGAGATCCGTCACGATCCCACAAATCGATCAGCGCCTGGAAGAGCTGCCGGACGAGAAGCTCGAGCTCGTCTATGACTTCGTCTCTTATCTGGTGGAACGAGAGGCTGGGCGGCAACTCGCCCTGGCGAGCTCCGGCAGCTTTATGACCATGCTCGCTTCGGAGGACGTGCTCCGTCGTGACTGGGAGTCGCCGGAGGAGGACGAGGCGTGGGCAGATTTGTGAGAGGCGACGTCGTCGTGGTCCCGTTCCCGTTTTCGGATCTGAGCGCTAACAAGCGACGACCCGCGTTGGTCATCGCGGCGTTCTCCGGCTGGTCCGTGTAGTACTGCAGCTCGTTGTTGCCGCCGCCCTGGCCGTTGACCTCGAGTAACACGCGGGGCGCGCTTGGTCAAGCAGCCGCGTCGTCGGCAAGCCGGCGGTGCTGGCCGCCAAATGGACAGGGGACGGCGGTCGGAAGGTCCCGATTCGCCTTAATGGACAGTGGACCGCCGTCGGCGTGCGTTTCCCATCCGAAAACGGACGTCGACCGCCGTCCCGCCTTCGTTTCGCCCCGACGACGGACCGCGACGGCCGTCCCTCGTCCATTTCACGGGAGCAAGGCACCTCCACGGCCGTCCCCTCAGCGTTTCGCCGCGGCAACGTACGGCGATCGCCGTCGACGTGCGTTCTCGAGCGCCCAACGCACGCCGATCGCCGTCGACGTGCGTTCTCGAGCGCCCAACGCACGCCGATCGCCGTCGACGTGCGTTCTCGAGCGCCCAACGCACGCCGATCGCCGTCGACGTGCGTCCGCGGCGCCCGTGCGGGCCCTTGTCGGCACTGATCGGGCGGAAAGCCGCGTCGAGCTTCAATTACCCGAACAGGTCGGGACGACGAAGCTGCCGTCGTGTGTGCCCTGGAAGCCGAAGGTCACGCTCTGACCCGGCGCCAGGGTGCCGTTGTAGCTCAAGTTGACCGCGTTGAGCACCGTGCCGCCTCCCGTCAGAGTCGTCTGGACGTTCCAGCCGTTGACGATCGTCGTCGGCTCGGCGAACTGCAGGGTCACCGACCAGGACGTGATCGTCTGGCTGCCCAGGTTGGTCACCGCGATGCTGTTGAGCACGTAGCCGTTGTTCCACACGTCCTGGGAGCCGATGACGCAGCTGACCACGCCCCCCGGCGGCGGCGGTGGCGGCGGCGGAGGTGGCGGCGGGGGCGGGGGCGGTGGCGGTGGCGGTGGCGGTGGCGGCGGAGGCGGTGGCGGTGGCGGTGGCGGAGGCGGTGGCGGAGGCGGTGGCGGTGGCGGCGGCGGCGTGCCGCCGGGCTCCTGACCCCAGACCAGGGTGTTGCCGTCGTAGAGGGCGATCAGCGGCGCCACCTTGTCGGAGCCGTTGTAGTTGTCCCACGACGGGTCCGCGGAGTTGTCCCAGTCGGGGTCGTTGTTGGTGAAGGGCAGCGCCAGGCGGAACTGGGCCTCCTTGCGCGACGCCGACTGGCCGCCGGGGTAGACGTTCACCCCGTTGAAGAAGACCTCGACGTAGTAGACGTCCTCGTCCGCGTCCCAGGTGAGGAGGTCGGAGACGCCGCTGCCCTGGTTGAAGGCGGTGGTGATCGTGACGTCGTCCTCGTCGTAACCGGCGGCGAATTCCGCCGTCAGGTCGACCCAGTAGCGCAGCTTGAGCTGGGTGCTCGCCCGCGCCGGCCACGCCGTGTGGTTGTTGACCTTGGCGCTGATCTCGACGTAACGGTTGCCGCCCGAGTTCAGCTTCGCCTCGACGAAGAATTCGAGGTCGCGGATCTCGGCCGGCGGGAACTGGCTCTCCGGGATCGGATTGCCGCCGAAGTCGAGGTAGAGACGGGCGAGCGCCGAGGTGAAGCCGGCGTTGTAGTCGGTCGCCACCTCGTTCATCACGAAGTCGCCGCGGTTGTCGGCGTAGCCGTCGCTCTGGTTCGGTCCGCCCACCAGCGCGCCGATCAGCCGGTGGCGCGACGTGGTCGGGTTCTGGATGTTGTCGGACCAGGAGCCGTGGGCGGTGCGGTGGTGCGGATTGACCGGCGGGTTGTTGCCGAAGCCGATCATGTAGCTGCGGTTCTGCGGGTTGGCGCCCAGCATGTATTCGATCTGGTCGACGGCGAAGTCGTAGTAGGTGTCCACGCGCGGGCTCGACGGATTCACCACCGAGAGGTAGTCGGAGTAGACGAGGGCGATGAAGGCCGTGTTGGCGGCGTAGCGGTTCACGCCCCACTGGTCGAGCCAGGCGAGGCCGCCCGGGGTGTAGGTGATCCGGTTGCCCTGGAAACCGGTGGTCCAGAAGTCGAGCCAGCGCTCGGCGTCGGCCCGGTAGGTCGTGTTGCCGGTGAGGATCGAGAGCAGCACGTAGGAGCCGTAAGCCTTGTCGTCCCAAGCGTGGGTCCAGCGGTAGGACTTGATCGACTGCTGCGGCTCGGTCGACAGGTCGGCGTAGCCCGCCACGGCGCGGTTCAAGTACAGCGTGTTGCCGGTGGCGCGGTACATCCACAGCGCCGACCACACGAGCTCGTCGTTGAAGCCGCTCCACGAATTGTAGTAGCCCGCGGCGTCGGTGATGCACTCGCTGTACCTGCGGCGCTGGCTGGCGTTGCCGCCGGCGTAGGCGAAGTCGTAGAGCTCGGTGGCCTCGGCCAGCAACTGCTGGGCGTAGCCCGGGTCGCTGTCCTCGAAGACCATCGAGATCGCCGCCAGGGCCGCCGCGGTCTCGCCGGCGAGGTCGGTGCCGGGGCACGCGCCGGTGATCGCGTAGGACGGCCGCGCCATCGGCATCACCTCCGCCGGGCCCCACCAGGCGTGGTCGGCGCCGCCGTTGCCGACCTGGCCCCACAGGGTCGTGGGCGTGGCGTGCGCCTTCACGAAGTAGTCGGCGACGAAGCGCAGGTTGTTCTCGACGTGCGGGAGCTGCCCGCTCTGGGCGTAGGCTTCGCGGTAGTCGACTACGCCCCAGGCGAGCATCGTCGCCGAAGCCGCCATCGGAAAGCCGAACTTCACGTGGTCGCCGGCGTCGTACCAGCCGCCGGTCAGGTCGAGGCCGTTGTCGGCGCCGTCGCCGAGGGCGGAGGGGCCCCGCCATTCGACGCGGTTCCACGGCGGCAACGGGCCCGACTGCTGAGCTTCGTAGAAGTAGATCGACTTCTGGAGCGCCTCGCCGTAGTTGGGCTGGGCCCCGACCGGCTGGACGGCCAGCAGGACCAGGGCTCCCAGCATCAGGATCCGGACACGACTTCTCATGAGCTTCTTCCTTTCTCCGGGAGGGAGCGGGACGCCGTACGGCCCCCTCTCCCTCGGGGGTTGTTGAGGCCGGGTCGCGCCCTCGATCCGCGCTCGCGGCAGCTCACCGAGCTCGCGAGCCCGGAGATCGAGGTACACGTCACCCGAGAAAGCCGCAAAAGCTCTCGGGGCCCCCAACCTCGACTGAGCAACGGCGACGACAGGACAAACCTCGGCCACGTCGCCGGTTATCGACCCTGGCGCTGCGCTCGGGCGTTGACTAAACCGATTTAGTTATTACCACAGGACGCGAGAATTCGCAAGGCTGTTGGACCAAGTTTCGCGTCCTCACTCTCCCGGCGGGCGCGTCAGCGCCAGCGCCGTCTTGAACGTCCGCAGCTTCGTCTGCACCTCGTGGGCGTTGTAGGGCCCGAGGCGCAGCAGGTGCTTGGCCGCCGGGCTCAGCCGCTCGAGCCGCGCGTCGGCGAAGGCATAGGCGTCGATCCGCTCGCTCAGCTCGACCTCGCCCTCGGGCACCTCCACCGCCAGCAGGCGGTCGATCGCCGCCACCAGCGCCAGCTCGAAGGAGCCGGGATTTCCGAGCTCGGCGTAGGCCTCCTCGAAGAGCGGCGCCAGGTCGCGGTAGAGACGCACGGCGCCGTCGGTGTCGAGCGAGGCCACCGCCGCGGCCAGCAGGTCGTAGCGCCGGAAGCTCTCCTCGGCGATCACCGGATGGCCGTCTTCCTGCTCCACGGCGAAGCCCGCTTCCGGCGCCAGGAACGGCACGTGGACGCGCGGGCTCTCGCCGCGCGCCACGTTGTCGACCACCGCCACGAAGCGCTCGACCAGGTGGTCGTTGACCAGCCACGCGGCGAGCCGCGGGTGCGAGGACAGGCCCTCGACGAGCGAGCGCACGAAGGCGTCGCTGGCCGCGAGGTCGGGGAGCTCGAGCTGCGGCGGCGGGGGCGGCGGCACCTCGCGCGGCGGCGACACCGTGGGCATCTCGGGCTCCGGCAGCTCGGGCACGCCGCGGAAGATCGTCCAGTAGAGGTAAACGCTCCCGGCCAGGACGGCCACGATCGCCAGCGCGATCAGGAGCGGCGAAGCGTATCGACGTTCCATGCTGGGTCCTCTCGTTGATGGGCTGAGCCTCGTTGGCGGATCGAGCTCCGGTGGACGGTTCTAGGCGACCGGCGCGCGGAGCTCCTCGAGCTCGCGCTCGAGCGTCTCCCACTGCGCCATCAGCTCGTCGACCGACGTCTTCAGCTTCGTCTGCTCCTGCTCCAGCTTGCGCACCTCCGCGGGCGGCGTCTTGTCGAAGTAGCCCGGGTTGCAGAAGAGCTCGTTGATCGCGTGGACCCGCTCTTCGGCCTTCTCGATCTCGGCGGTCAGGGCGTCGCGCTCGCGCTCCAGCTTGCCGCGGCGGCGCTCGAGCCGGCGCTCGTCGTCGCGCGAGCGGCCCTTCGCCTGCTTGCGCCTGTCGCGCTTGGCCCGCAACACCGCCTGCTCCACGTCGAGGTGGTCGTCGCCGCAGGCCTCCACGTACTCTTCATAGGTGCCGCGGTAGTCGTTGATCCCGGCGCGGGAGATCTCGACGATGCGGTTGGCGAGCTGGGAGACGAACCAGCGGTCGTGCGACACGAAAGCCAGGGTGCCGTCGTAGGCATTGAGCCCCTTCACCAGGGCCTCGATAGCCTCGAGGTCGAGGTGGTTGGTGGGCTCGTCGAGCAGCATCACGTTGGGCTCCTTGATGCCGAGCTGGGCGAAGACGAGACGCGCCGACTCGCCCCCCGAGAGGCTGCCGAGCTTCTTCTCGACCTCGTCGCTCGAGAAGAGCACCTGGCCGAGCCTGCCGCGCACGAAGCCCACCTGCTCGCCGGGGCAGAAGTTCCACAGCCAGCTCTCGACCGTCTCCTTGTTTCCTTTGAACTTGTCGGCGTGGTTCTGCGCGAAGTAGCCGGGATGGGTCTCGTAGCCCCATTCCACCTTGCCGGCGTCGGCCTCGAGCTCGCCCACGAGGATCTTCAACAGCGTCGACTTGCCGATGCCGTTGGGGCCGATGATCCCCAGGCGGTCGCCGCGCTCGACGCCCAGGGTGACGCCCTCGAGCACGCGGTTCTCGCCGAAGGACTTCGCGACGCCCTCGATCGCGAGCACCTGCCGGCCGCTCGGGCGCCGGCTCTTGAAACGGAACGTGGGGTAGCGCCGCGAGCTCTGGGGCAGGCGCTCGATCGAGATCTTCTCGATCTTCTTGAGCTTGCTCTGGGCCTGCCGCGCCTTGGTGGCCTTGGCGCGGAAACGCTCGACGAAAGCCTTGTGGCCGGCGATCTCCTTCTCGCGCTTCTCGATCTCCCCCTCCTTGCGCTCGCGCTCGTCGTGCTTGGCGGTCATGAAGTCCTGATAGTTGCCAGGGTAGAGCATGATCGTCTGGTAGTCGACGTCGAGGACGTAGTTGCAGACGTTGTCGAGGAAGCGGTGGTCGTGCGAGATCACCACCGCCAGGCCCGGGTATTCGACGAGGAACTTCTCGAGCCAGCGGATCGACAGGATGTCGAGGTGGTTGGTGGGCTCGTCGAGCAGCAGGCAGTCGGGCGCGGAGGCCAGCACCTGCGCCAGGAGCGAGCGCAGCTTGAAGCCGCCGGAGAGCGTCGAGAGCGGCTGCAGGTGGATCTCGGAGGGGATGCCGAGGCCCTCCAGGACCTCGCCGGCCCGCGCCTCGAGCGCGTAACCGTCCTGGTGGAGGATGAAGTCCTCGAGCTCGGCGTAGCGGTCGCCGTCGAAGTCCGCGTCGGCGCGGGCGAGCAACTCCTCCTTCTCCTTCATCGCCTGCCAGACCTCGGCGTGGCCCATCATCACCACGTCGAGGATGCGCTCGTGCTCGTAGCGGAAGTGGTCCTGGCGCAGCACCCCGAGGCGCAGCCGCTTGGGGATCGAGATGAGGCCGTCGGAGGCCGGCTCCTCGCCGGCCAGGACCTTGAGGAACGTCGACTTGCCCGAGCCGTTGGCCCCCACCAGGCCGTAGCGGTTGCCCGGATTGAGCTGGAAGGCGACCCCCTCGAAGAGCACCTGGGGACCGAAGGACTTGGCGAGGCCGGAGACGGAGATCATAGGCCGGAGGATATCAGGCCGCGGCCGCCAGAGCTCTCCGGCCAAAGGCGGTAGGCCGCCGGCACGGCCGATCCGACCACGCCCGAGCTCGAGCAGGAGGGGCTGCCTTCATCGCTTGCTGATGCGCTTGGTGTAGACCTTGAGCGCCGCCCGTTTGACGCCCTCGCGCAGGCCCGAGCTCTTCGCCATCTGCTGCAGGTCGCCGGTGCGCAGCATGTCGAGGAGCTGGATCGCCAGGAGCTGGGGCGTCTTCGGATTCTTGGCGATGAGGGCCGGGATCTCCGAGTTCTGCATCCATTTGTGGTTGCGCGCCACCTGCTCCATGATGCCGCCGGTGGCGAAGTTCGACTTCAGGACCTCGATGACTTCCTTGATCTCGATCCGCGGGTGCTGCAAGAGCCCCAGGAGCACATGGGGCGAGGTGTCGCGGAGCAGGATCTGACGCTCCACGCGCGACGCCTTGGTGGCCAGGATGAAGCGCTCGCTCGGGTTCATCTTCTTGATCCTGAACATCGGCGAGAGGTGCGACTCGGAGAGCTCGGCTTCCTCGCCCGCGAGCGCGCGCTCGAGCTCGGCGGCGCGCTCGTCGCTCCAGTCGGTGAGCTGGAAGCCGGTGCCGAAGGCGCCGGACATCGGGAAGACCTGGACCGCCTCCGCCGCCAGCTCGAACTCGAAGCCGGGGGCCGAGGCGCGCACCGTGAGACGACGGCGGAACTCGAGCTGGCTCGGGAGCCGGACGAAGAAGCCGAGGCTCGCGCGCGCCTCGGCGAAGAACTTCTCGGCCTCGGCGGTGTCGGCGAAGGCGATGGCGAGGGTGCCGTCGTCGGCGAGGGTGGCTTCCATGAGGTCGTCCTGGCTCGGTCCGGCCTCTTAGTCTAGCCGTGCCAGCAGCGCGCCGAGTTGCTCGAGGCTCTCGAGGTTGTGGATCGGCAGGAAGTCGTCGACCCGCGGCAGGATGGCCTTGATGCCGCGGGTCAGGGGCTCGTAGCCCGGCGAGCCGAGCAGCGGGTTGAGCCAGATCAGGCGGTCGCAGTGACGGGAGAGGCGCGCGATCTCGCGCTCGAGCAGCTCGACGTCGCCGCGGTCCCAGCCGTCGCTGATCACCGCCACCACCGAGCCCTGGCCGAGCACCCGGCGGGCCCACTCGAAGTTGAACGTCTTCAACGCCTCGCCGATGCGGGTGCCGCCGCCCCAGTCGGCGACGGCGGCGGTGGCGTCCCGCAGGGCCTGCTCGACGCGGCGGCTGCGGAGCTGGCGCGTGATCCGCGTCAGGCGGGTGCCGAAGAGGAAGGCTTCGAGCCGGTCGGTCGCCGTCTTCATGGCGTAGACGAGCTCGAGGAAGAGACGCGAGTAGGCCTCCATCGAGCCCGAGACGTCGCAGAGCACCACCAGGGGCCGCCGCTTCTCCTTGCGCCGGCGCCAGGCGAGCTCGACCGGCTCGCCGCCGCGGCCGAGGCTGCGCCGCAGCAGGCCGCGGACGTCGAGGAAGGCGCCGTCGCGCGCGCTCACCTTGCGCCGGGTGCGGCGCGGCGCCAGGCGCAGGGGCTGGTCGCGCATCAGGCGGCGGATCGCCTCCTCCTCGCCGGCGGTGAGGGCGCCGAAGTCCTTGCGCCGCAGCACCTCGCGGGCGCTGTAGGTGTAGCGGCGCTCGACCACCGTCTCGAGCTCGCCCGCGGCGTCGCCCTGCTGCTCGTCGGAGGACAGGGCCACGAGCTGGGGCGTGCGCTTGAGCCGGCGCTCGAGGGCGAGTCCGAGGTCGACGCGCGGGCCCGTCTCGAGCGCCGAAGACGACCAGAAGAGGTCGAAGGCGCGGTCGAAGACCTCGAGGTGCTCGTGGCGGTGGACGAGGAGGGCGCGGGCGGCGTTCTTGAAATCGCCGCGGGAGGTGATCGAGACCACCTCCAGGGCGTCGACGACGGCGCGGATCTCGGCCGTCGTGGTGCCCAGCCCCAGGCGCCGCAAGAGGCGCCCGAACTGCACGACGTTGCGCACGAGCTGGGACTCGGCCACCGTTCACTTCCTCCCGGGGTCCCCGACCGCCGCGGCCACCGCCCGCTCCAGGTCTTCCGGCGTGCCGACGTCGAGGTACGAGCCGCCGGGAAAGGTCACGGCTTCGACGGCGAAGCCGTCGTCGATCGCGGCCTGGATCACCTCGCCGAGGTAGAGCTCCCGCGTCTCGCCCGGATCGCGCCGCGCCAGGTACTCGTGGAGATAGCGGGTGAGCTCGGGCTGCCAGAGGGCGATCGACCAGGTGTACGCGAGCGCCGTTGCGGCCTGCTTGATCACCAGGCGCCGCACGCGGCCGGCGTCGTCGAGCTCGACCATGTCGGTCTTCTCGGGCGCCTCGGCGGGGAACAGGCCGAGGACGACCGGGGCGCCGGTCGCCGCCTGGCGCTCGCGGAGCCGGCGGAAAGCGTCGCGCGGCTCGAAGAGGATGTCGGGAAAGCCGAGGGCGACGCTGTGGTCGGCCACGAAGGGATAGGCGCAGTCGATCGTCTCGGGGACGCCGGCGGTGGGATCGAGGGCCAGGTAGGCGAGGTGGAGCGCGCCGGCGGCGCCGGCGTCGAGGCCGCGGCCGAGGAACGCCGGCACGTCCCACTTGCCCTTGCGCAGCAGCACGAAGGCGCGGTGCACGCCCGCGTCCCGGAAAGCCTCGAGCAGGTGCTCGCACACCGGCCGCGGTCCGCCGCCGGCGTCGCGAAAGCCCACCGGGAAGATCTCCTTGCTGCACGGCAAGGGGCCCAGCCGGTCGGCGCGGCCCGCCGCCGGCACCAGACCCACCACCGGCGCGGCGCTCACCGTCATCGCGACGCTAGAAGAGGGTGTAGATGAAAGGTGCGACGGCTGAGCCCTGGGTGAGCACCAAGAGCAACCCGAGCAGCAGCAGCATGCCCACGATCGGCCCCAGCCACCACTTCTTGCGGACCCTCAGGAACTCCCAGAACTGAGTGATGAATTCGCCCATCGAGGTTCTCCGGATCCGCGGCAGAAAACCGCGGATCCTGGCGTTCTACCACAAGGCCGGCGAGCTGTCCACGCCCTGGGGGCGAAACCTCCGGCGCGCCGCTGCGTAGACGAAGTCTGTGGGCGGGTTCGCGCGCGGGATCGCACGACAACGAGAGCTGCCCGCAGGAGATCCGATCCCGGACAGCGGCGCCGACATCCGGAGTGGCGGCGCCGGCGGACCCTCCCCTTTCCCTCCTCTGCTACAATCGGCCCGCAAACGACCTCATCGTCGAGGACGAGCGGGAGCTCGAGGCCCTGAAAGCGGACGACACGACTGCTCTGGAAGAAGCCGAACGGCGGCACCGGGAGGCCCTGGACGCGCTGGTGGCGTTGCGCGCCGAGTACGAGGAGGCCCGCCGGCGCTGGCAGAGCGAGAAGGACGAGGCGGTCGCCATGATCGCCGAAGTGGCGCGCCAGCGGCTGGAGGCGGCGCGGCAGGAGCACGAGGACGACCTCCAGGTGCTGCGCGACGAGCAGGGCGAAGCCGTCGCCGCCTTCGAGAAGGAGAAGCGCGAGGCCGTGTGGAGGGCCAAGCAGGAGGTCCAGGCGCGCTACGAGGAGCAGCTCAGCGGCATGCTGCGCGTGGCCGAGGAGGCGCGCAAGGCGGCGCTCGAGGAGGCCGCGGCGACCAAGGAGGGCGAGGTCGCCGAGCTCGCCAGGGAGCTCGAGCGCGAGCGCGACGCCCACGAGCTCACGCGAGAGCGCCTGCAGTCCAAGGAGACCGAGATCGAGCAGGTGCGCACGGCCGCGGAGCGCGCGCGCGCCGAGCTCGAGGAGGCCGAGGCCCGCGGCCGCGAGGACGTCGAGGCGCTCGAGCGCCGGCACGCCGAGGCCCTGACGGCGATCCAGCAGAAGGAGTTCTTCCGCGCCGCGGCGTTCGCCAAGGCCTTCCAGGATTCCGGAAACTCGGAGCGGCTGCGGGAGCTCATCGAGGAATTCGTCCGCGAGGTCTCGAGCTGACCCCCCGCGTGGTGCGCTAGCCCAGGGCTTGCATCGCATTGCGGTCACGCCGAGCGCTACGCACCAACCCGTCCCGCTACGCGTGCCGAACCGACAGGACCGGCGGCAGGCGCGAGGCCAGCGTCGTCCAGGTGGCGCCGCCGTCGACCGAGCCGAAGACCTCGCCCGACTGCGCGCCGAAGAAGAGGCCGAGAGGCTGCTTGCCGTCCTGACAGAAGGCCTGGCGCAGCACGTTGAGGTGCGTGTCGCGCTGCGGCAGGCCCCGGCTCAGGGCGCGCCAGGTGGCGCCGCGGTCCCGCGTCTCGAAGACCCGCAGCTTGCCGTCCACCGTCACCCGGTCCGCGTCGGAGCAGAGCGGGATCACGAAGGCGCTCGCCGCGTCGGACGGGTCGATGGCGAGGGGGAAGCCGAAGTCGGCCGGCAGGCCGGCGGCGACGTCGATCCAGGTCTCGCCGGCGTCGTCGGAGCGGTAGACGCCGCCGTGGAACTGCATGTAGAGCGTCGAGGGCTCGAGCGGCGCGCGGTGCATGTTGTGGACGCAGAGGTTGACGGCGCCCTCCCGCGCCTCTTCGGGCAGGTAGCGCGGCACCAGGCCGCGGCCGCCCCGGCGCCAGCTCGCGCCGCCGTCGTCGGTGATCCACACGCCGGCGGCCGAGATCCCCACCGCCAGACGCCGCGGATCCCCCGGCCAGGGGCAGATCGAGTGCAACGCCAGGCCGCCCGCGCCGCCCTCCCACTGGGGGCGTCCGGGCACCTCCCAGAGGGCGCGGTTGAGCGTCCAGGAGCGGCCGCCGTCCGCCGAGCGGAAGAGCGCCGCCGGCGCCACGCCGGCCCACAGCTCGCCGTCCTCCTCGCCGGGCACGATCGCCCAGATCCGCGTCACCGACGCTTCCGTCTCGGGCGGGAAGGCCGGTCCCTCGGCCTGTTGCCACTCCTCCCCGAGGTCGTCGGTGTAAAAGACGTGGGGGCCGAAGTGGCCGTGGGTCACGGACGCGAGGTAACGGCCGCTGCGCGGATCGCGGCAGGCGAACTCCACCGGCTGGCCGGGGAAGAAGCGCGAACCGACCTCCACCGCGCCGCCGCGTCGCCCGGAGAGGACGATCAGGCCTTTCCTGGTGCCCACGAGGAGCTCGATCCCGCCGTCTCCTTCCTTGCCGCCGGAGATCGACTGGACCACGTGGAGCTGGTCGCGCGGCTCGAGCGGCGTCTCGAGGTCGGCTCGCCGGCTGTTGACGAAGAGGTTGACGTGCCGCCGCAGGCGCGAGGTCTCGTCGAGCACCCAGCCGCGAAGCTGCGGGTGGAGCTCTTCGAGCCGCCGCAGGACGGCGCCGGCGGTGGCGCCGTCGACCTGCAGCTCCGCGGCGCCGCCGGCAAGCTGGCGCAGTGCCGAGGGGAGGAATACCTTCGCCATGAGAAATCTCCTTGATCCGCCGCCCGCGTGATCGCGCCGGATCTTAGCACCAAGGAAGGAGACTCCGGCCGGCGCCGACCCTCATCGGAAGCATTCGGAGAAGCGGCCGTCCTCCAGCCACGACGCCGGCAGCAGCGCCAGTGTGGTCACCTCGCCGCCGCCCATGTTGGGGGCCGACGATTCCTCGATGAGCGCCCAGTACCACCGGCCCGGCACCACCTTGACCTGCTGCGCCTCCGTGGGCAGGCGGTGACGGCCGAGCTCGCGGCCGCTCGCCGGGTCGAGCTCGACGACGATCCGCTCGGCCGGCGCCTCGAGCATCCGCGCGACTTGCAGAAGCTGGGCCTGGCTGGGGCCGGCGGAGACCAGCTTCGCCTCGGTCGCGCCGGCGACGCCGCCGGAGGGCTCCGGGCGGCGGCTGGCCAGCACGAAGAGGCGGCCCTGATGGGCGTGGAGCGCCTGCGCCTCGAGCCCGTCGCCGCCGGTGGCCGCGTAGAAGGGTTCCAGGCCCTCGCCGGCGCCGCGCAGCACCTGCGGCGGATCGGTGTACCGCAGGACGTAGGGCCGCGCGCCGAGGCCGGTCACGTAGGGACGCCGGCCGTAATAGTAGTAGGCGTCGATCTCGCCGTCGCCCAGGCCGAGCTCGAGCAGCGGGACGATCCCGGGCGCGTCGAGGTCGAGACGCACGAAGCCGCGGCGCCATTCCTCCTCGCCGTCCGCCGCCGCGGCGACGAAGTCCGCCCAGGCGTAGACGACGTCGCCGACGAGGACGAAGTCGCTCAGGTTGCCGGCGGTCACGCCCGCCGCCGCGAGGTGCTCGAACGGTCGCCACAGCCGGCGACGGCGGAAGGAGCGGTCGAGCCACAGGATCTGGGTCTGGTCGCCGAGCACGTAGCCGTCGCGGGTCGCTTCGAGGCGGATGGGCGAGGCGTAGTCGAGCTCGGCCAGGGGATCGAGCGCCACCTCTCGCACCAGGGAGCCCGCGAGGTCGTAGACGAGGAGGCTGCGGCGCCCCGGGCCGATCAGCACCAGCCGGTCCTGCTCCGGCGTCCAGGCCGCCGACGCCGTCCACAGGGGCGCGGGGTCGATGCGCACGCGCTGGCACGGCGCCAGCGGGGTTTGCGGCGGGCGCCGCGCGGCGCATCCCGCCAGCAGCGTCAGGGTCAGCAGGCTCAGGAAGGGGATCTTCATCGCGGCTCTCCTCTGGTCTCTATACTAGAGACCTCTACCCACGAAGACCGATTACAGGAGAGCGCGATGAAGACTTCGATTCTCGGCTGGGGGCTGCTGGCGACGGTCACGGCCGGCGTGGCGGCGCAGCAGCCGCCGCCGCCACAACCGCAACCACAGCCACTGACGACGGTGATCCTGGTGCGTCACGCGGAGAAGGTCGTCAGCGACCTGGAGGATCCGCCGCTGACGGCGGCCGGCGAAGAGCGCGCCCGCGAGCTGGCTCACGCGCTCGGCGCCCTGACGATCGATGCCGTCTACTCGACGCCCTTCCGCCGCACCCTGGCGACCGCGGCGCCCCTGCAGGCGCTCGGCCACGAGGTCGTGGTGACGCCGGTGACGCCGACCTACGCGGCCGACGTGGCCGGCATGGCGCGCGCCGAGCACGCCGGCGGCGTGGTCGTGGTGGTGAGCCACAGCAACACCATCCCCGAGATCATCCGCGCCCTCGGCGTCGAAGAGGCGCCGGAGATCCCGGAGAGCGACTACGACGACCTCTTCGTCGTCACCTTCTCGGAGGGCTGCGCGCCGCGGCTGCTGCGCCTGCGCTACGGCCGCGAGTCGCCTTGATTGGCTGAAATCACCCCTGATAGTGTCCAGCTCCTGGCTGAAATCACCCCTGATAATGTCCATTCGGCGACGGAGAGAGCAATCCCATGTACCGCGACGCCATCGTCGAGCTCGAGCAGTGGCTCAACCGCGCCCGCCGCAAGCCGCTGGTGATCCGCGGCGCTCGGCAGGTCGGAAAGACGACCCTTGTGCGCCTGTTCGCCGAGCGCTTCTTCGACGGTCTCGCGGAGCTCAACTTCGAGCGCGAGCCGAAGGTGGCGGAGCTCTTCGCCGCCAAGGACCCCAAGGAGACGCTCCGTCTTCTCGAGCCCTATCTCGGCCGGGAGATCGTTGCCGGGCGCACCCTCCTCTTCCTGGACGAGATTCAGGCCACCCCGGAAGTCCTGGCCGCCTTGCGCTATTTCTACGAGGAGCTGCCCGAGCTCCACGTCATCGCCGCGGGCTCGCTCCTGGAGATCGCGCTGGAGCGGCCGGCCTTCTCCGTGCCCGTGGGCCGCATCGAGTACCTCCACCTCGGCCCCATGAACTTCTGCGAGTTCCTTCTCGCCGCCGGAAACGAGCAGCTCGCGCGGTTCCTGAAGGGCTTCGCGCCGGCCGATTCGATTCCGGAAGCGCTCCACGACCAGCTCCTGCAATGGCTGCGCACCTTCCTCGTGGTCGGCGGAATGCCGGACTCCGTGCGGGCCTTCTTGGAAGGCGGTTCCTATCGCGAGAGCGAAGCGGTCAAGCACTCCATCCTCGCGACGTTCCACGACGACTTCGGCAAGTATGGCCCGCGGGTCGACACGGCGCGGTTGCGCAAGGTCTTCGAACGGCTGCCGCACCTCGTAGGCACCCGGTTCAAGTACGTGAACGTCGACCGTGAGGAGCGGTCCCGGGACCTCGCCGGCGCGCTCCAACTGCTCACCCAGGCACGCGTGGCCTTCCGCGTACGTCATACGGCCGCCAACGGCGTCCCCCTCGGCGCCGAGGCCGACGACCGCGTCTTCAAGGTCCTGTGCCTCGACGTGGGTCTCATGGCCACGGCTTCCGGCCTCTCGATCGTCGATCTCGAGGACGCCCGCGACGTCATGATGGTCCATCGCGGCGCCCTCTGCGAGCAATTCGTCGGCCAGCACCTGCTCTACTCGGCGCCGCCGTGGGAGGAACCGCAGCTCTTTTATTGGTCGCGTGAACGCCGGGGCTCGGCGGCGGAAGTCGACTACGTGATCTCGCAAGGGAGCGCGGTCGTCCCGGTCGAGGTCAAAGCCGGGAAGACCGGCACCCTCAAGTCCCTGCACGTCTATCTGCGGGAGAAGGCAAGGAGCTTCGCGATCAGGCTCAACACGGCGCCGCCGTCGATGCTCGAAACGGCCATTCCATTGCCCGGTGAGGAGGAAGCCCCATTCCAGCTCCTGTCCTTGCCGCTCTACCTCGCGGGTCAGGTCAGGCGCCTCCTCCAGGAATACCGGGCGGAGCCTCGATGAAGGTCTGCTTCGCCCTCCTCTATTACGACCACCGGCGAGCGTACGACGATCCCGCGCCGGTCCTCGCCCGGATGCCGTTTCAACGCGAGGTGCCGCGCTGGCTCGCCGCCCGCGGCCACCGGGTGGACGTGGTCCTGGCCTCGCCCCGCGACCTGGAGCACCGCGAGCACGGGGTGCGCTACCGCTTCGTGGCGGCGCCGTGGCCGGCGCGCGCGGCCGCCCGCGTGGGCGCGGCGGTGCTGCGCCGCGGCCGGGCCGAGCTCGAGGCCGCGCTCTCGGCCGTCGACGGGATCGCCTCTCCGGCGCCCGACGTGGTCCACTTCCACGGCACCACGCTCCACCTCAACCTGGCGCTGCTGGCGCGCCGCCTGCGGCCGGAGACGGCGCTGGTGCTCCACCACCACGGCGGCGCCTTGGCGAGCAGGGGATGGGCGCGTCGGCTCCAGCTCCGAGGGCTGCGCCGCGCCGCGCGGCTGCTGGTCACCGCGCGCGCCCATGGCGAGCCCTTCGTGGCGGCCGGCGCGCTCTGCGCCGAGCAGGTGGTGGAGCTGCCGGAGACTTCGAGCCGCTGGTGCCGGCGCCCGCGGGAGGAGGCGCGGCGCGAGACCGGCATGACGGGCGACCCGGTCTTCCTCTGCGCCGCCCGCCTGCACCCGGTGAAGGACCCCTTCACGGTCCTGCGCGGCTTCGAGCGGATCGCCGCGGCGCGGCCCGGCGCGCGCCTCTACCTCTGCTACCTGAGCGACGAGCTCGGCGGCGAGACTCGGGCCTGGCTCGCGGCGCGGCCGGAGCTGGCCGCGCGCGTCGAGCTCCGCGGCCTGGTGCCGCCGGCGGCGATGGAGGCCGTCTTCAACAGCGCCGACTTCCTGCTCCAGGCCAGCCGCCGCGAGTGGAGCGGCATCGCCGTGATCGACGCCATGGCCTGCGGCGTGGTCCCGGTGGTGACGGACATCCCTTCGCTGCGCGCCCTGACCGGCGGGCACGGTCTGCTCTTCCCCGTCGGCGACGACGAGGCCCTCGCCCGCCAGGTCCTGAGCGTGACCAGCTCCGAGATCGCGGCGCGGTCGCGAGCCGTGCGCCGCCATTTCGACGAGGAGCTCGCGTTTCCGCGCCTGGCGCGCCGGCTGGAGGAGGTCTACGCGGAGATCGGAGCCTGACGGGCCGGGGACGGGAGGACCGTCCCCGGCTTTCCCTGAGGTCGAGGGTCAGGGATCCTCGGCGGGCAGCGGACACATGCGGCCGCCGTTGCGGCTGAAGCCGTCGACGACCTCGAAGTCGCCGACCACCAGGCCCGGGCCGATCGGCTCCGAGCAACTGGTGTGGATCTTCGCCCTCACCTTGCCTTCGACGCGGACCTTGATCTGCGCCCCCAGGCGACCGTCCTTCCCGGCGCCGAAGACGGTGAACGGCTCGGCCGGGTCGACCAGGGCGTCGAAGATCTCCTGGTCGTGGCCCCTCACCTTCTGCGTCACCTCGACGTGGACGGTCTCCTCGCCGAGGTAGCGCAGCGTGAGCTGCGTGGCCTGGCCGTCGCACTCCTCGCAGCCGGTCACGTCGTCCTCGCCGTCGCCCTCGCCGTCGTCGAGCGGACACAGGCGGCCGCCGTTGCGGCTGAAGCCCTCGAGCACCTCGAAGTCGCCGACCACCAGGCCCGGGCCGATCGGCTCCGAGCAACTGGTGTGGATCCGCCCGTGCCAGCGATCGTCGACGTAGATCAGGATCTTGGCGCCGAAGGTCCCCTTGTTGCTGACGCCGGTCACGGTGAAGGACTGGCCCGGCTCGACGAGCTCGTCGAAGACGGTGACCTCCTGGCCGCGGACCCTCTGGGTCACGCGGACCTGCCTGGCCTCCTCGCCGGCGTAGAGCAGCGTCAGCTCCGTGACCTGGCCGTCGCACTCGTCGCAGTCCGGGTCGCCGCCGCCGTCGTCATCGTCGTCACCGCCGCCGCCGTCGTCGTCATCGTCGTCGCCCTCGCCGTCGTCGTCGTCGTCGTCGCCGTCGTCGTCGTCGTCGCCGTCGTCGTCGTCGTCACCATCGTCGTCGTCGTCACCGCCGCCGCAGTCGTGCTCCGCGGCGACGATCTCGAAGTCGCCGAAGACGAGGCCGGGCGCCGGGTCGAGCGAGCAGTTGGTGCGGATCGTGGCGTTCATCCGGCGGTTGACGCGGATGCGGATCACCGGTCCCAGGGTGCCGTTTCGGTCCTGGCCCTGGATGTCGATCTCCTCGCCGGGCTGCACCACGTCGTCGAAGATGACCGTCTTCGTCTTGGCCACCAGGGAATTGCCCTGCGTGGTCTGCTCCACGGTCACGTGGGCGTCGATCGTGGTGCCGACGTAGCGCAGCGTCATCTCCTGGACGCCGCGGGCGCCCGCCGGCACCGCCGACAGCGCCAGGAGCGCCGCCAGCAGCGTGAGAGTCGAGGTGCGTGTCGTCATGGTTCGTCCCTTTATAGAAGTCCATCGATATGCCGATGCTGGACCCCTTCCGCCCGGCCCCCTATGGCGCGGATCACACTCCCGGTGTGAAACGCTTCACACGGTGGCTTAGCGGCAACGGGAGGCGAGGGCGTCGCGGTCGAGGACGACGATGTGGTGGTTGCGGCGCACCGAGACGTGCTTCTGCTGCTTGAGGAAGACCATGGCGTGGTTCACGCGCTCGCGCGAGGCTCCCACGAGCCCCGCCAGGTCGCTCTGGGTCAGCCGCAGCGGGATCGTCACGTCGCCCGCCTCGTCGCTCCTGCCGTAGCGCTCGGCGAAGGCGAGGATCTGGCGGGCCACGCGCCCGGTCACGTCGAGGGTCGAGAGCGCCAGCACCTGCTCGTTGGCCAGGCGCAGGCGGCCGGAGAGCACCCGCACGAGGTTGTTGGTGAGCCCCGGCATGGTGTCGAGGCAGCGCTGGAAGCTCAGGCGGTCGAGCCACAGGAAGGTCGACCTCTCCATCGTGATCACGCTCGCCGAATGGCCGGCCGAGTCGACCAGGCTCATCTCGCCCACGGTGTCGCCGGCGCCCAGGAGCGCCAGGATCACCTCGGTGCCGTCGGGCTTGTCGACGTAGATCTTCACGGTGCCGTCGAGGAGGATGTAGATGGCCTCCCCCGGCTGCTGCACCGTCATCACGCTGGCGCCGGCGGGAAACCTCTTGCGGTGCAGCAGCTCGTTGAGCCGGCCGAGCTGCTCGGGCGGCAGGCCGCGGAAGAGGGAGATGTCGTCGAGGGCGCTGGGATCGTCGACGGCGGGCATGGGCGCCATTGTAGCCGACGCTCGCCCGCGCGTCAGGCGCGATCCCGCGGGGTGAAGAGCGGGCTTCGGGCGAGGCCTGACCGGTGCGCGAGCCAGACGCCGAACGTCCACAGCGTGGCGAGCGCGTAGACCGTCGAGCGCGACAGGTCGATCGACGAGGACTCCTCGAGGTAGCGCACCGGCATCGGCAGGTCGCCGAGCTTGAAGCCGAATTGAACGCACTGCAGCAGCACCTGGGAGTCGAAGACGAAGTCGTCGGAGTTGCGCTCGAGCGGCAGGGTCTCCAGGACCTCGCGGCGGTAGGCCCTGAAGCCGCTGTGCCACTCGCCGAGGTTCTGGCCCGCGAGCACGTTCTCGATCATCGTCAGCAGCCGGTTGGCCAGGTACTTGACGAGCGGCATGCCGCCCTCGAGGGCCTCGCGCCGCGTGCGGATGCGGTTGCCCAGCACCACGTCGCAGACCCCGACGCGCAGGACGTCGAAGGCCGCCGGAATCAGGCGCGCGTCATACTGGAAGTCGGGGTGCAGCATGGCCACGTAGTCGGCGCCGCGGGCCAGGGCCTCGCGGTAGCAGGTCTTCTGGTTGGCGCCGTAGCCGCGGTTCTCCGCGTGCTCGATCACCGTCACCGGGAGGCCGCGGGCCACGGCGACCGTGCGGTCGCGGCTGGCGTCGTCGACGAGCAGGATCTCGTCGCAGCAGCCCGCCGGAATCGAGCGCACGAGGCGCTCCAGGGTGGCCTCGGCGTTGTAGGCCGGCAAGACGATGATCGTGCGCTCGGTGGTCACGGTCGGGTCGTCGCGGTCAGGTCACGGTCGGGTTGGCGTCACGGCCGCGGATCCGCGGCCTCGGGATCACTGCGAGGCGAGCTCGAGGCTCTTGAGCTCGGTGACGTCGCGCAGCACCATCACGAAGCAGGCCTTCCCTTCGAGATCGACGATCTCGCCCGAGAGCAGCGTCAGCCGTTTCTCGCCCGACTTGCGCGTGAGCTCGAAGGCGAGGTTGCGCACCGCGCCGCGCTCACGCAGCAGGCGGGTCATCATGGCACGGTCCTCGGGCTCCACCCAGAGCCGGAGCTCGACCCCCGTCTTGCCGAGCACCTCGTCGCGCTCGTAGTCGAACTGGCGCAGGAAGCCGTCGTTGACCTCCAGGATGCGGCCTTCGGCGACGGTGGAGATCAGCATCGCGTCCGGTATCGAGCGCCAGGCCTTGAACAGCTTTTCCTCCGAGATCCGGCGCGCCTGGGCGTCGGCGCGCTCCTGGTCGCGGCGCCGGCTCTCTTCGCCGCCCCGGCGCTCGGAATCGGAGTCTTCGCTCGCGAAAGGATGGTGGCGCAAGCGCGCCGCCAGCACGAGGAAAACCAGAGGTACGCTCCAGCCCAGGCCGTAGACGACCCCTGATCGCGGCACGACGCCGGCAAGGCGCAACAAGAGGATTGCGTCGTTGACGAGAACGCCGATCATCGTCAGCGCCAGCAAGGAATAGAGCATGCGCCAGCGCGGCGCGCGCGTGACGCCGCCGAAGTGAATCAACTTGCCAATAGCGAAGAGGTCGAGCACGACGAGCATGTAGAGAAGCTGGCGATAAACCGCGTCGACCGCGACGTCGACCGCCGCGGAGACCAGGGCGAAGTAGATGAACAGCCCGAGGGCGAAGACCGTACCCGACCAGCCGCGGCGGCGGGCCGGGCGCGCGAGGGCGGAGAGCAGCGCCACGAACGCGGCCGCGAACAACGCGCCGGCCGCCACCGCCGAGACGACCGTCCCGGCAGCCGCCAGGGCGAGGAGCGCCCAAGCCAGCCCCCAGAGGACGACCGCCCCGGCGATCTCGGCCCACAGCCGGCGTTCCCAGCCGCGGGCGAGGCGCGAGATCCCGGCGGCGAGCGCCAGGAGCGCGCAGGCCGGCCGCAGGAACGCGGCGGCCCGGGCCCAAGGCTCGAGCGCGCCGACGAAAGGCGCCGCGGCGGCGAGCGCGGCGAGCGCGGCGATCGCCGCCAGCGCCGCCAGCCCCGCGCCGTCGCGGCGCAGGGTCCGCCACAGGGCTCCGAAACTGGTGTCGTCCTCGTGTTGCCCGTGCGTGCCGGAGCCGACTCGAATCCACCCGAACAGGCCTGTGGATGCCTTGTCGGCACGCGTCACTCGATCGCACCTCCGGGCCGCGCGTTGCCACGGCGGCCGTAAAACATCTCCTCCCTGCCATGGGAAGGCCCCTGACCCCTCTGCGCTCATTCTACACGAGAATGGTCGTCGAGAACGGAAATAGTCGTCCCTGAGATTTCGTTCCTTTCATGCACGTATGCGAAAGAGCAAAAGCAGGTAGCGGCGCGTTTTCTTGAAGGTCGTCGCGTCGAGAAATTCGCGACCTGCGATCAGTCTGGCGAAGCGTCGGCGCAGCAACGATCGCCCGAGCGCGAAGAGCCACGGATGACGCGACGCCACCGCGTCCGCCAGGATGCTCGCGGCGGGCTCGACGTACAGGTCGACGAGCTTGCCGGCCAGCTCGAGCGTCGGCGCGGCGGCGTCGGTGACGTCCTCGCGCTCGAGCAGCTCGCAGCGGTGCCGCTCGGCCTGGTCGAGGAAGTCATCGAGGGGATGGCCGCTGCCCGCCGGCAGCGCGCCGCCGGCGGCGCGCAGGCGGAAGTAGTCGGCGAGCAGCAGGTAGCCCTGCGGTGCGGCGCGCCGCACCGCCGGAAAGAGCTTCGGCAGCCACACGTACTGGGCCACCTCGCTCATCATCACCAGGTCGCAGGTCCTCGCGGGCACGAAGTCCTGGAAGCGCGCGAGGTGGAAGGGCTCGCCCACGCGCTCGGCGTAGAGCCGCTGCTGGTGGGGATCGGGCGAGAGGCCCTCGAGGCGGTAGCCGCGGGCCTTGAGCAGGGCGCTGAGCGAGCCGGTGCCGCAGCCCACGTCGAGGATCGAGGCCACGCCCGCGGGAATGGCGCGCGCCAGACGCTCGGCGTAGCGCTCCTGGGCCGCGCGCATGCCCTCCAGCGTCAGCGGCTCGCCGTCCCACAGACCGTAGTGCAGGTAGTCGAGGTGGAAGACCTCGCTGTAGAGCCGCAGGGCGACGCTGGTCTTGATGCGCCGGCGGCGCCGTCGCCGGCGTTCCCAGAAGCCGGGCCGCTCGGCCGTGGACGAGGAAGGCGTGGCGCCGCTCATGGGCCGAGTCTGACACAGGCGGCGCTCCCTGGCAGGGGAGTCCCTCCCCCTCTCCTCGCTCACCCGCCACTATTTCACGCTCTATAGAAATGGCGTCCGTGCGCTGACCATGACGCCGGCGTCAAGGCGATCGGACGCCTCTGGTATGCTCCCGCCGATGTGGCGCAAGGTACTCCGCGCGATCGGCTGCCTCGGCTACCTGGGCATGTTGGGGGCCCTCTTCGGCCTCGTGGCCTACCTCGCCTTCAGCCTGTTCGTGCGCCGCGGCGTGACGCCGACGCCCGAGCTCTTCGGGCTTCCCGAGAGCGAGGCGGTGGCCCTGCTCAACGACCAGGGGCTGCGGCCGGCGTGGTCGGAGGAGGACGAGCGCTACGACGAACGGGTGCCGGCCGGCCACGTGATGATGCAGCGGCCCCGCGCCGGCACCCTGGTCAAGCGGGGCAGCCCGGTGTCGATCTTCCTGTCGCGCGGGCCGCAGCTCCTGCAGGTCCCCGACGTCGTGGGCGGCGCCCTGCAGGCGGCCCAGGTCACGCTGACCGCCGCCGGCCTCACGGTGGGGCGGACCCTCAGCCTGCGCAGCGCCGAGGGCGCCGGCGGCGCGGTGATCGGCCAGCGGCCGGCCGGCGGCAGCCGGGCCGAGCGCGCGGCGGCGGTGGACCTCTTCTTCGCCGGCGAGAGCTCCGGCCAGACCTGGGTGATGCCCGATCTGGTGAACCGCGGCTACGACCAGGTGCGGCGGTTCTTCGAGGCGCGGGGCTTCCGCCTCGGACGCGTGAGCTACGAGCACTACACCGGCATCGATCCGGGAACCGTGCTGCGGCAATTCCCCCAGGCCGGCCATCCGCTGCGCCGCGGCGACGTCATCGCGCTGACGGTGGCGGCGCCGCCGCCCGGCGCGCAGGGCGGCCGCTCGCAAACCTCGGCCCCGGGCTCGGCGCCCTCCCCGTCATGAAGCTCGCTCCCTCGATCCTCGCCGCCGACCTCGCCGACCTCGGAGAGGCCGTGCGCCAGTGCGAGGAGGGCGGCGCCGACCTCGTCCACTTCGACGTCATGGACGGCCATTTCGTGCCCAACCTGACCTTCGGCGTGCCGGTGCTCGAGGCCCTCGCCCGGCGCACCTCCCTGCCCGTCGACGTGCACCTGATGGTGGCCGATCCGGGGCGTCTGCTGGCGGCCTACCTCGCCGCCGGCGCCGCCTGGGTGTCGGTACACTGGGAGGCCGCGATCCATCTCGACCGCCTGCTGAGCGAGATCCGCGCCGCCGGCGCCCGGGCCGGCGTGGCGCTGAATCCGTCGACGCCGGTCGAAGCGTTGACCGACACCTTGCACAACCTCGACTTCGTGGTCCTCATGTCGGTCAATCCGGGCTTCGCCGGCCAAACGTTCCTGCCGCGGGTGCTGGAGAAGGCACGGCGTTTGCGAAGGACGATCCGCGAACGGGGTCTTGACGTCGCCATCGAGATGGACGGCGGCCTCGGGACCGATAACATTCGCCAGGCCGTGACCGCCGGCGCCGACGTCTGCGTCGCCGGCTCGGCGGTCTTCGGGAGCGGCGATCCGGCGGCGGCCATGCGCCGGCTCCGGCGCGCGGCCCGGCCCGACGAGCCCGGCAGGCCGAACTCGGCAGGCCGAACCCCTGACAGGACGAGCTGATGAGACGAACGAGCCCCCTTCTTCCGCTCACGGCGCCGGTCGCCCTCGCGGCCCTGGCGGCCGCGGTCGCCCTCGCGGTCGGCTGCGGCCGCGGCGTGCGCGAGGATCCCATCCTGCGATTGTCCGCCGAGGAGGCCCTGGAGCAGGGCAAGGCGCTGCTGGCCCAGGAGAAATACTCGCGGGCGGGCCCCCTGCTGATCCACGCCTTCGAGGTGGAGCCCAACTCGCGCAGCGGCCGCGAGGCGCTGCTGCTCGCCGCCGACGCCCTCTATCTCGGCGGCGGCACCGAGAGCTACATCAAGTGCGAGGCCAAGTACCGCGACTTCCTCAACCGCTTCCCGACCAGCGAGCGCGCCGACTACGCGCAGTTCCAGGTGGCCAACTGCCAGGCCGAGCGGATGGAAAAGCCCGATCGCGACCAGAAGGTCACCCTCCAGGCCCTCGAGTCCTACCAGGAGCTGATGCGGCTCTATCCCGCCAGCCCCTACGCCGCCGAGGCGCGCGCCCGGATCGACGACGTCACGGATCGCCTGGCGGCGCACGAGATGGTCGTCGCGCGCTTCTACCGGCGCTTTCGCGTCTGCGCGGCGACGATCCACCGCCTCGAATACCTCCAGGAGGAATACCCCTCCTTCAGCGAGATGGACCACGCGCTCTTCACCGTCGGCCTCGCCTACGAGTCGTGCAACCGGTCGGAGGACGCCGAGGCGGCGTACGAGAGGCTGCGCCAGAGATACCCGGGGAGCCCCTATCTCGCAAACCTCGACAAAGAGCGCAGCAAGATCGCCAAGCAACGCGACAAGCGCCTCAAGCAGGCGGCGAGGAAGAGAGGCCGCTTCCAGCCCGCCCCGCCCGAGGACGACGGCGACGGCGCCGCGGCGCAGGACGCCGAAGGCGCCGGCGAAGGAGAGGACGGCGTGCCGTGAGGCGCTTCGCCGTCCTCGCCCTGGCGGCCCTCGCCTTGCTCCTGGGTGGGTGCGGCGGGGGGCTGCTCGGCGATCCCCGGACCGCGCCGACCGAGGCGGACGAGCTGCGGCGGCAGAACGTCGAGCTGCGCCGTGACAAGACGGTCGCCGAAGTGGAGCTGGCGCGGTTGCGCCAGGAGGTGGCGCGGCTCGAGGCCGGGCTCGCGGCCATCCGCGAGGAGCTGGCCCGCGCGGCGCCTCCCGCCGGCTCCGGAACGGCACCGGGAGCGGCCGGCCCTCGCCTGACGCCGGCGCCGCCGGCCGTGGAAGAGGAAGACCTGGCCGACGAGGAGCTCGTGCCGCCGCCGGCGCCGCCAACGCCCGCCCCCGCGCCGCCCGTGCCCGCGCCGGCGCCCGCCGCCCGGGCCGTCGACGCGGCCGCCCGCGCCCTCTACGACGAGAGCTACGCCCTCTTCCACGAGGAGCGCTACGCGGAATCCGAAGCGGGCTTCGAGCGCTTCCTCGAGCTCTATCCGCGGACCGACCTCGCCGACAACGCTCAGTTCTGGATCGGCGAGTGCCGCTTCGCGCGCGGCGAGCACGAGCGCGCCCTCGAGGCCTTCATGCGCACCGTGGAGGCGTATCCGGAGGGCAACAAGGTGCCCGACGCGCTCCTCAAGGCCGGGCGGTGCCTCGAGCGGATGGGCGAGGGCGCGGCGGCGGCGGCGACCTACGAGGAGATCGTCAGCCGGTTCGGCGCCAGCGCCGCGGCGGTCGCGGCTCGTGAACGGCTCGCCGAGCTGGAGTGAAGTCGGCGCCGCGCCGAAGCCGCCGCGGTGTGGTAAACTCCGACCGATAAAGGCTTTCGCCGTCCGGTTCCGCTTGACAGGGACGGCCGCGAACAGGTACCGTCCCCGGTGGGTGGTTCATGGACCTATTGGCAATTCTCTATCGGCGCCCCGGTGACGGCGAGCCGCCTTCACCGGCGCCGGGAGGCGCGGACATGAACGGACGTGGTTGGTGGGCACTGCTGAGCGCGCTCGTGGTCACGGCGGCACTGGGGCCGGCGGCACTGGGCCAGCCGCCGATCCATCAGGTCGACGGCCGCTGGAGCGCCTGGGATCCCCCGCGGTCGATCCCCGAAGGCGCCCAGGTCTATACGATCGAGCGGGGAGACACCCTCTGGGACCTCGCGCAGCGGTTCCTGGGCGACCCGTACCGCTGGCCCCAGATCTGGGAGGCCAATCGCTACATCCTCGACGCCATGTGGATCTATCCGGGAGATCCTCTGGTCCTTCCCGGCGAGCTGGCGCAGATGCCGGACGTCGCCGGCCCCTCGATCACCGAGCTGCCGGATTCGGGCCTCCCCTCGCAGGACCGGCCCTTCGAGACCGAGCCGGATGACGGCTCCCGATTCACCCTGCAGCCGGAAGCGGCGGGGGAGGCGCCGGTGCCCCTGGGCTCCGAAGCCGACATCTACTGCACGGGGTTCATCGGCGATCTCGACGAGGACTTTCCGTACCGGATCGGCAGCTCGGAATACGAGTTCATCCAACCCTCCCTCGAGCTGACGATCGAAGCCCGCAGCGGCATCCAGGGGACCTTCGGCAAGACTGACGCGGTCAAGTTCCTGCTCGGCGTGAGCGACGTCGTCTACATCGAAGGTGGCCGGGCCGACGGGCTTTCGGCCGGCACTACGCTGGTGGCGATCGAGCCCCAGGAACGGGTCGTCCATCCCCTGAGCCGGGAGCTGGTGGGGCGCTTCTACCACTACACGTCGCGTATCCGCGTTCTGTCGGTCCAGGAGGAGACCGCCATCGGCGAGATCGTCGCGTCGTGCGATCCGGTCAAAGTCGGCGACGTGCTGCGCCCCTTCCAGCCGGAGCCGGTGCCGCTGCGGCGCCTGACCCCCATGCGGCCGGTCAACTTCCCGAACACGGTGGAAGAGATCGAGGCGGGACCGACGATCGTCCGCGTGCGCGACAACGTGGTCTCGATGGGATCGGGGGCCGTCGTCTTCGTCGACCAGGGCTTCGGACACGACCTGGCGCCCGGCGACGTCTTCACCGTCTACCGGCGGGGACGGCCGGGCTACCCGCCCATCGTGCTCGGCGAGGCCGCCATCCTCTCGGTGACCGAGAGGGCCTCGCTGGCGCGGATCATTCGCTCGCGCTATTCGATCTACCTGGGCGATTCCATGGTGCTCAAGTAGGCCGCGCGCCGGCTCGGAGATGGCCGCGGCCCGGGCGTCTGTGCTAAGCTGGGCGCACTCCCTCCTCGTGGGGACAACGTATCGCGGAGTAGGACGTCGGAAGCCCTCTGTTCGAGGGCGGTGGGTTTTTGTGGGACAAAACCATGAAGGGTAGCTTGACGAAGAACAGTCTGCAGGGGCGGCTCATCGAGATCGTCGACGAGCTGGTGGAACAGGGCGTCACCTTGGAACAGGCTCGCAAGGAGTTCGAGAAGCAATTCATCGTCGCCTCCATCAAGTCGCACGAAGGCAACCTCGGGCGCTCGGCTCGCTCTCTGGGCGTCCACCGCAACACGCTCAGGAACAAGGTCTGCAACCTGGGCATCGGCTCGGAGGAGCTTCACCGCCGCGCCTCGGCACGGCGAGCGCGCCGCTTCAACCACCAGAGCTGAGGGCCGATCCTGGCCCCATTCTTGCTAGGATGATCGGCAACAGGGCCGGTCTGCTCACCTGAGCGACCGGCCCGATGGTGTAAGGTCCGGTCAAGGCGCCGCTCGCGCCAACGCAATCCAAGCAGAAAGACGAGGTTCGGATGTCGATACGACGACTGAAGCGTGGAGTCATGCTCCACCTGGCGGTTCTGGGGTGGCTGATCGCGGCCTCGCCGACCGATCCGAGCTCCATGGCGGAGCTGGTGATCGAGGCGCAGAGCCCCGACGAGATCGCCCTCCTCGAGGAGCTGGCCGGCTGGATCGATCCCGCCGCCGCCGAGGCCTCCCTGACCGACGCCTACCGCGAGCACCGCGAGAGCTTCGAAGTCTTCCGCAGGTTCCACGGCGAGGCGCCGCGCTCTGCCGTGCTCTCCACCCTGCCCTACGGTCGGGCGATCCACCGTTCGGCGGCCCGCCACGGCCTCGATCCGCTCCTGCTGGCGTCGATCGTGGAGATCGAGTCGGGCTTCGACCCCGAGGCGGTGTCGCGCCGGGGCGCCGCCGGCCTCATGCAGGTGATGCCGTCGACGGCGGGCACCGGGAGGGCCGAGCTCTGCGATCCCGAGCTCAATCTCGACGCCGGCGCCCGCTACCTGCGCTCGCTGCTCAGCCGCTACCAGGGCGATCTCGAGCTCGCCCTGGCGGCCTACAACGCCGGACCGACCAACGTGCGGCGCTACGGCGGCGTGCCGCCGTTTCGCGAGACCCGCGGCTACGTGGACAAGGTGCTCGAGATCTACGTGGATCACCACCGCCGGGTGTGGCAGGACAGCGACACGGCCGACCAGCTCGCCCTGCTCTAGCGCGAGGCGCATCTCAAACCGACGGGTCGTAGGGTGCGCTAGTCGGGGCGAGAGGTCTCGTCCTCGCCCTCGTCGTCGGCCGGGCCCAGCTCGCGGTCGCCGCCCTTGAGGCCGCGCTTGAAGTTGGCGATCCCCTGGCCGAGACCCTTGCCGAGCTGCGGCAGCCGGGTGGCGCCGAAAAGCAAGACGATGATCCCCAAGATCACCAAAAGCTCCTGGAATCCTAGGCCCATCACGGTTCGTTTCCTCCGCCGGCGTCGCGCCGGTGGATCCAGCATAGCAGATCCGGCGCCGCGGGCCGCGATGGCGCGGCCCGCATCGGGCGACGGCCAGAATGGCACCTGCGGGCCGTTTGACAGCCCACGGGAGCGCACGGGATAATGGCGCCCTTCAGGGGGCTGGATTGAGATCGCAAGACGAGAGAATCCGTGAGATGCTGGGCGCCTTCGGCCGCGCCTTGGTCGAGGCGATCAACGGCTCGAGCGAGATCAGCGGCGCCGCCCGGCGGCTCCGGCGCGAGGGCTATTCGCTCCACCTGGTCCTGGGCTGTCTCCAGGAGGGTCAGACCGAAGGCGCCGAGGAGCCCGCGGCGCCGCCGGGCAATCCGGCGCGCAAGCCCGCTTTCCGCCTCGACGGCAAAGACGTCACGTTCCTCAAGTCGATCGGCATCGACCCCACGCGCTCCATCCGCCGCCGCCGCAAACCCGGGCCTGCGTCCTGATCTCCCTTCCCGCCCCGCCGAGGTCCGCCGATGCCGGATCCCGATCGCGTCACGATCGACCGCACCACGCCTTCACCGGCGCTGCCCAACCTGCTGGGGCTGCCGCGGCGGCGCCTCGCCGAGGCCCTGGCGCCCCACGTGGACCGGCCGTATCGCGTCGAGCAGGTCTACCGCGCCCTCTACGAACACCGCGCCGAGGGCTTCGACACCATGACCGACCTCGGCAGGGCGCTGCGCCGCGAGCTCGCCCGGCACTTCGCCATCCGGCGTCCCGAGATCGCCGCCCGCCACGTCTCGGGCGACGGCACGGTGAAGGTCCTCTTCCGCCTCGACGACGGGGCGACGGTCGAGGCCGTCGACATCCCCGACGGCCGGCGGCGCACCCTCTGCGTGTCGAGCCAGGCCGGCTGCGCCCTGGGCTGCCGCTTCTGCGTCACCGGCTTCTGGGGCGCCGGCCGCGACCTGACGGCGGGCGAGATCGTGGGGCAGGTGCAGGTGGCAGACAGTCGAGTGGTAGACAGTCGAGTGGTAGACGGTCAGACGGCCGAAAGCTGGCCGGCCGGCGACGCGGACGGCCTCAACTTGGTCTTCATGGGCATGGGCGAGCCGCTCCTGAACCTCGGCAACCTGGCCGACGCGCTCGAGATCCTCTTCGAGCGCATCTCCTGGCGGCGCGTCACCGTCTCGACCGCCGGAGTGATCCCGGGCATCGAGGCGATGGCCCGCTGGCCGCGGCGGCCGCAGCTCGCGATCTCCCTCCACGCTCCCGACGACGAGCGCCGCAGCGCCCTGATGCCGATCAACGACCGCTATCCCCTGGACGCGCTGCTGGCGGCCCTGGAGCGCTGGCCGCTCGCCCCCAGGCAGCGGTTGACCTTCGAGTACATCCTGATCCGCGACTTCAACGACGCGCCGGCCGACGCCGACGCCCTGGCGCGGCGGCTTGCCCGCCTGCGCGCCAAGGTCAACCTGATTCCCTTGAACGAGGACCCGGTGCTCGGCGAGCTGCGCGCGCCGGCCCCCGAGCGCGTCGAGCTCTTCCGGCGGCGACTGGCCGGCCACGGCCTGCGCACGACCGTCCGCCGGCGCCGCGGCGAGGACATCAGCGCCGCCTGCGGCCAGCTCCGCGCCTTCGGCCGCTCGCCGCGCGGCTTTCGCCACAGCAGATTCAGCTTCTGAGAATTCTCCGATTCTCTTCGCGGTGTAATGTGGTTCGTAATCTTGGGCCGCCAAGATACTCCCTGTCAGCCGACGGCGGGATAGACGCAAAGCTGAGAAGGAGGTCTCGGGGAGGACCGACCGCTGCGTTGTGAGCTCTGTGAAAAGACGAGACCACTGGCTGAGTTGATCCGTCCGTTTCCTTGTTTTGCCTACCGGCGTGCTCGCGATTCTCAAAGCGGCCGCCGTCTGGTGCGGACGGATCCCGAGTGCCGGGCAGGTTTTCCATGCTATTGCCTGCTCACCTGTCCGGCACTCCGCATTTCCTTGCTCCCATCATACGGTAATCTCGAAGAGCGGCGCCGATCTCGAAGCGCTGCGCGGTGTGCCGCTGCCGCCGTCGACGGGCGGGCGGCTGACAGCCCTTCGCGATGTCCACGCCCTCCAACCCCTCATCGGTCGCCGTCGTGGTGCCGATCTACCGCTGCGAGCTCACGGCCGAGGAACGCCAATCCCTGCGCCACCTCGACGCCTACCTGAGCGGCTATGACCGCTGCTTCGCCGCGCCCGAGAGGGTGCGGCCGCGGCGGCCCGGCTTTGCCCTCGTCCACTTCCCCGACGCCTGCTTCGCGTCCGTCGAGAGCTACAGCCGCCTGCTGCTCTCGGCGGCCTTCTACCGCGCCTTCGCGGCCTACGAGCACGTCCTCGTGCACCAGCTCGACGCGCTGGTGCTCGCCGCCGACCTGGAGCGCTGGTGCGCCGCGCCCTACGACTACGTGGGGGCGCCGTGGCTGAAGGATCCGCGGGCGCCGGAGAAGGGGTTCTCGCGGGTGGGCAACGGCGGCCTCTCCCTGCGCCGGGTCGACGCCTGCCTGCGGGTGCTCGAGACGCGGCGTTACCTGGGCGGCGGGCCCTCGCTCGCCCGCGACCTGGTGAGCGCCGCGCTCCCCGACCTGGCGTGGCACCGGTTCGCCAGGCGGCTCCGGGTGCTGCGCGAAGCGCGGCGCGGCGCCGCGTGGTACGCGAGCCGCTACACGGTCAACGAGGACCGCTTCTGGTCCGACCGGGCCGCGCTCTTCGACCCCGCCTTCCGGGTGGCCAGCGTCGCCGCCGCCCTGGGCTTCTCCTTCGAGCGCGCGCCGCGGTACTGTTACGAGGCGAACGGCGGCGCCCTGCCCTTCGGCTGCCACGCCTGGAGCCGCTGGGACCGCGCCTTCTGGGAGCCGTACCTCCTCGCCGGGGCCGGCGAAGCGGATTCGAGCGGATGACGACGCAGATCGAGATCGCGGGACGCCGCGTCGGCGACGGCGAGCCCTGTTACGTGGTGGCCGAGATCGGCATCAACCACAACGGCGACCTCGACCTCGCCCGGCGCCTGGTGCGGGCCGCCGCCGAGGCCGGCTGCGACGCGGTGAAGCTCCAGAAGCGCACGCCCGAGCTCTGCGTGCCCGAGGCCCAGAAGGCCCTCCCGCGGGAGACGCCGTGGGGCGTCATGAGCTACCTGGAATACCGGCGCCGCCTGGAGCTCGGCCCGGACGAGCTGCGCGCCGTCGACGCCTGCTGCCGCGAGCACGCCGTGGCCTGGTTCGCCTCGTGCTGGGACGAGGAGTCGGTGGACGTCGTCGAGGCCTTCGATCCGCCGTGCTACAAGATCGCCTCGGCGAGCCTGACCGACGACGCGCTGCTGCGCCGCCACCGGCGCACCGGGCGGCCGCTCATCCTCTCGACCGGCATGAGCACGCTGGCCGAGATCGACCACGCGGTGGAGGTGCTGGGCCGCGACGACCTGTTGCTGCTGCACTGCACGAGCACCTATCCGGCGCGCCTGGAAGAGCTCAACCTGCGGGCCATGGCGGCCCTGCGCGAGCGCTACGGCGTGCCGGTGGGCTACTCCGGCCACGAGGTCGGCCTCGCCACCACCGTGGCCGCCGCGGCCCTGGGGGCGGCGATGATCGAGCGCCACATCACCCTCGACCGCGCCATGTGGGGCACCGACCAGGCGGCCTCGATCGAGCCCCACGGCTTCGCCCGCCTGGTGCGCGACGTGCGGGCGGTGGAGCGGGCCATGGGCGACGGCGTCAAGCGCGTGTACGAGAGCGAGATCCCGGTGCGCGAGAAGCTGCGCCGGGTCGCCGGCGGCGGCGCCGAAGGCTGAGCACGCCCTGGTCTTCCCCGCCCCGCGGAGCCTTGACATTCACGCGATCCGTGGCAGAATCGTCAGGCGCAGCCTGACCTACACGTAAGACGTCTATTTTCAGATAGTTGTGCAGTTTCCGAGACGTTGATAGTTATGGCAGGCGCCTCGGGAAAAGATCGCGCCAGCCGTATGTCGACGTCTCAACAGGCGTCCCGTGGCAGCTCAAAGTCCGCCAGTGTCCTCGCGATCCCCATAACGCTGACGCGGCACGTGGACGTCCCCGCTCGGGACGGCGAGCCTGGGCACCCGGATACGAAAGCCGCGGATCTTCTCGAAGACGTCGACGAAGACCTTCGCGGTCTCTCCCTTCTCGATCGCCACCTGCCACAGCAGGAGCGCCTCGTACCAGCTCTTCGGGAGGCCGCGCGCCTGGACGTGGTGCAGGACGGTGGCGGTGACGATCGCCATGTCGTCCCACCGGCTCTCCCGGTAGTACAGGTAGCACATGTCGAGGCAAAGTCGGGCGGCGTCCTCGATGGCGCCGAGCTCGAGCAGATCGTCCAGGGCGTTCAGGAGCTTTTCCTCGGCCGGCTTGTTCAGCCATTCAAAGGATTCGGCTATTGCAACTCCCAAGAGCCAACGAGCTTGCGCGTGGGGGCGGCTCTTCCGAGAGAAGCCCTGCCGCCGCAACTTCTGGCAGACGTTGTTCAGACTAGCCGCTACTTTCCCCGGGCTTATCCGCTGGTGCCCATGCGGATCCTGCCACCATACAGGCACGGCCAGGGAATTGAGGTTCAGCAAGGCCGCCAGAGTCGTCCTGGGTGTTTCTGCAGTACATTTCTTCAGCGCAGCTCGATAGCCCTCGGCAGCTTCCGTAACCAGGTCCCGGATGCCTGGGATCTTGGCTCCTGCGGCGTATGCCCGTTTCAGAACGATTGACCGGGTGACCAGGGCAGTCGCATAGGACCTTCCATCTGCCTGCGGTCGAGGTGGGTGGAGTACAAACTGTCGAAGGGCAAGGTCGGCCTCTTCGCTTGCCTGGTCCCACTCTGAGCGGTGCGCGTAGAGGTGTGCGAGGCGAAGGGCGAGCGAAGCTCGTTCAACAGGAGCCACCGACTTCACGGACTTGGCGCTAGCGAGAATCTCCATGGCCTCCTCGGAGCGACCCGTGGCAAGGAGCGCGCTTCCAAGCACCCCGTCCGCCCACATGCGGAGGCAGCGGTACTTGTAGTCGCTCACCTTGCCCTTGAGCTGGTCCAGGTCCGTTCTGGCCACTCCGACCATTTGAAGAGCCCGGGCAGGCTCGGCATGCAGAAGGTCGTCGCACTCCTTCAAGCTCTTGGAGAGCTCTTCGACGCTGGCTCGACCGCGCATGGGACCTCCTGGGCCAAGGCCGTCAGCTCATAGCTCGCTCCACCCCGGTGAGCGCCGAGCCGACAGCGGATTTGCTCAACGGAGGCAGTATAGCACAAGCCCTCAGGTTTGGGCAGATTCGCCGACCGACCGACCGACTGGTCGAATCCGTGCCTATCCTTGTACGCAGACCGAACCCAGGCGCGCACTTCAGCGCGGCCGGAGCGTCGGCGGCAAAGGAGCCTGAGATGGGACCGGATTGGTGGCCAGGTGGTTGAACCCCACCGACCATAAACGCCGAGGTCGAAGAGGGAGCCGCAGTGGCACTAATCTTCGGCTAGGTAGATGAAGCCTCCCAACCGCTAAGACCGGTTCAATCGCCGCCTCTCCGGTGATGGAGTCAAAGCCGGCACGGAAAGGACCGTGCAGGCCCAGATCTTCATCACGGCGGCGCGTCGCGGTTGGCGCCAAAGCGCGTCCGCCCGCCCGCGAAGGCGGGGAAAGGAGAGGTATGTCCGGCGAATACGAACCGACCGTGTTGGACGTCGCCAAGCTGCTCTACGCGACCAGCGGCGAGGGTCCTGCCCCCGAGGCGGTCAGCCTCCTGGACTGGCTCATCGAGCGGGTCCCGGAGGTCCAGGACCTCTGGAAGAGCGTGAACCAGCCGCTGGAAGGCAGCGTGACCTTCCTCGATCTCATGGAGCTCCACTTCTGCCTCCACAATGAGCAGGAGTCGGACCGTGCCCACGGCATGGCCGTCTGGCTGCTGCGACGCCTGCCGGAGACGGCCCGTCTGTGGAACCAGCTCGAGCAGATGGGGCACGACGCCGGATGCCTCTTGCAGTACCCGGCCTACGGCGTCGACGTGGTGAAGTACAACCGCGACGTCGACCGGCTGCTGGCGACCGAGTGGAAGACGGCCGAGGAGGCGCTCGACGCGACCGGCGAGGTCGGCACCTCCTACAACGAATGGCTCGGCATCGTGGAGGCGCGGCTGGCGCGGGGCGAGGGCGACGCGGAGCGACTGCGGGAGGTGCGCGGCCGGCTGCGCGCCGAGGCCGCCCTCGCCCGCCAGCAGCCGCTGCTCGAGGACAAGCTCCCCATGCTCTTTGAGGTGGTGACCGCGGGGAAGAACCGGAGCCGGCTCGCGGAGGCGCTCGACGAGCTGGCGCGGGCGCTGCGCGACGACGAGCCCGCCACCCTTGCCCAAGCGCTCTCCTGACGGCCATGAGCGGTCAGGACGATCCTTCGCCGCCGCTCCCCGCGGCCCGTGGGCGGCGTCGCCGGGCGCCGGCGGAGATCGCGGTCCTCGTCCACCGGCGGGTGCTCGCGCGGCGGATCGCACAGAGCGGCCGCACGCGCGAGCAGATCGTCGCCGACACGGGCTGGCGGGAGTCGCGTCTGCTCCATCTCCTGGACCCTATCGGGCCGATGAAGTACGAGGACCTCTTCGCCGTCCTCGAGGTGATCGGCGTTGCCCGCGAGGTCTTCTTCGAGGAGATCTGCCAGGTGCTCGCCACGCTCGAAGGAGGCCGAGCATGAAACGGTTGCCGACCCTCGGCCGTGGGCGTCATTTCGGGAGGGGCGAGATCCTCCTCGCCCTCGGCAGCGGGCTCGACGAGGCCGACCGCCGGCGCGCGCTGCGCCACTTCGGCGGCGGCTGCCGCGTGTGCTGGGGGCGGCTCGAGGAGCTCAAGGACGCGCCGCTGCGCCTCGACGCGAGCTGTGACTTCGTGGCCCGCGCCCTCGCCCGCTCGCTGCTCGACCTGCGCGGCGTCTGGGAGCCGCCGCCCATGATGTCGCCGATCCACCTCTACTGGACGTCGAGGGTCGCGCGCGATCCCGCCGTCTTTCCGCGCCTGGTGATCGAGGAGGCTCGGCTCATGTGGGTCGAAGGGTCGCCGGAGGGCCTGAGCGCGCCCGAGGAGGCGGTGAAGCTGCTGGCGGTTCCGCGCCGGCTCGCGGTGGGCCGTGCGCGGCGCCACGACCTCGCGGCGTTGGCCCACCTGCACCTCGCCTATCCCGCCTACCGTCGAGGGCTGCTCCGCATCGACGCGTTGCACCACCTGCGCCTGGCGGGCGTGTACCGGCGGCGGGGCAGCGGCGATCCCGAGGTGCGGGCGCTCGAGCTGATGATGGGGGCGTGGGTGGGCGCCGTGACGGGCTGGGAGCGGGCGCCCGGCGAGCGGCTGCTGGTGGCCGAGCAGGCGCTCCTCCGGTTCCTGGAGGAGCACCCGAGCCCGGGGCATCTCGCCGAGCTGCGCATTCACCAGGGGCTGGCCGCGGCGCGCCGCGGCGACTACGACGGGGCCCGACGCAGCTTCCTCGATGCCACCGTCCACATGCCGGAGCCGTGCGTCTACGGGCGGTTCTTCGCGGCCTACCAGTTGGCGGCGGTGGCCCTGGTGACGGGCGACCAGTCGTCGCTGGAGCGTTACCGCGGCGTGGCCGAGCATCTTGCCGAGAGGCTCGACCCGGCCGCGACCGCGGCGATGCTGGCGAGGCTCCACGAGCCGGCAGAGCCGATGTAACTTCTCCCGCGGTTGCGGCGTTCTCTCCTGTGCACGGACGAAACGACCCCGGAGGCAACCATGAAGACCAAAGCGATCCCCATGTTCCTGATACTGCTCCTCGCCCTCACCGCGACCACGGCCTTCGCGGCCGAGAAGTGGATTCACATCAAGGTCAACGACGGCAATGACGAGCAGGTGACCGTGAACCTGCCGCTGTCGCTGATCTCGGCGGCGGCGGCGCTGATCCCCGACGAGGCCCGCGACCAGGCTCAGCGCGAGGTGGAGGTCGCCTTCGACGACCTCCACCTCGAGTGGTCCGAGCTCATGCAGTTCTGGGAAGAGGTCAAGAAGGCCCCCGAGGCCACCTTCGTGACCGTCCAGACCCGCGACGAGAAGATCCGCGTGCGCAAGGAAGGCATGTACGTGCTCGTCGAGACCACGGAGTCGTCCTCGCGCGGCACCCAGGTGGACGTCAAGTTCCCGCTGTCGGTGATCGACGCTCTGCTCTCCGGCCCCCAGGGCACCCTCGACTTCGAGGCCGCCCTGAACGCTCTCGCCGCCGAGGGCGACGGCCACATCGTGTCGGTGCGCGACGGCGACGACACGGTGCGCATCTGGATCGACGAACAAAACGAGGCGGAGTGACGTCTATCCGGGTAACAAAGCAGCGGGGGCGGCGTAGTGTACTGAGAACGCCGCTCCCGGCCCTTTCCTGACGGAGGTTCTCCAATGGCCCGGCAAAGCCGCCTCTCCCGCTACCTGACGATCGCCCTCATCCTCCTGGTGACCCCGATCTTCGTCTTCGGGGCCGCCCTCGCCGTCACCGGCTTCGTGACCGTGGAGGTCTACGAGGAAGACGGCACCAACCTCTACATCCCGGTGCCGGCCCTGCTGTTCGACGTGGCGATCTTCGTCGCCCCCATGGTGATGCCCGACGAGGCCCTCGCCGACGCCCGCCGCGAGATCGCGCCCTACCGCGAGGCGCTGGTGACCCTCGCCGAAGAGCTCGAGGACTGCCCCAGCGGCGTGCTCGTGGACTACCGCGGCAACGACGAGCGGGTGCAGATCTCGAAGGGCTGGCGCTCGTTCAAGGTCGACGTCGACAGCGACGACACCGAGGTCCACGTGAAGGTGCCGGCCCGCCTGATGAGCCGCGCCCTCGACGTCTTCTGAGCGGGCCCGGCGCGGCCGGACGGGATGCAGCAGAGGGGCGAAGCGGGGATCAGGGCACCAGCAGCTCGTCGAAGGAACGGCGAGCCTGCTCGGCGGCGTCGAAGGCGGCGCCGACGCGCTCGCCGGCCGGCAGGTCGCCGGCGGCCAGCGCGGAGACCTGCGCGAAGGCCTGCTCCAGCCGCTGGGTGGCCAGCAGCACCTGGGGATCGGCGCTCGCCGCGGGACGGGCGGGAAGCTGCCGCCGCAGCTCCACGATGCGCCGGCGCCAGTCGGCGCGGTAGCCGCGCCACGTCTCCTGGTTGAGCGCCACCTCTTTCGGGTCGACGAAGTTCGGCGTCGACGGCGTCAGCAACTGCCGAGCGCGCTCCGCGCCCTCGCCGAGCAGGGCGTAGAGGTCGTCGGCGGCGGCGCGGTAGGTCATCAGCTCGGCGCGGTCCGTGAGCGCCGCAACGCGCGAGGGCACCACGAACCAGGGCGCCGGGCGGAAGGTGCGGGCGCGCAACCGGATCCACTCCTCGCGCACGCGCGCCAGCGACTCGATGGAGAGGCCCTGGTCAATGATGCGCTCGCCGATCTCGTCGAGGGCCACGGCCGCGTCCTCGCCCTCCCGGCGTTCGACCAGATCGCGACGCAATTGGGCGAGCCCGTGGTAGACTTGGTCGCTCATCTCCGGCAAGCTGGCCGCCGAGCCCTTGAAGAGCGCCTGCTCGAGGGCCGCGATGGCGGCGCGGTAGGGCTCGGGATCGAGCCGCGACGAGGCCGCGCCCGGCGCCGCCGGCGCCGCGGTGGCCGCCGGCTCGGTCGCCGCGCTGTCGGCGCGCACCGCCGAGCCCGGGCCGAACATGCGGAAGAGGATCACCGCCACGCCCAGCAACGAGAGCAGCATCAGCACCGTCTGCGGCTTCTGGCGCGGCTCGGCGCCGAGCCCCTCCTTGCGGCAGAGGGTACATCCCGAGGTCAGGCGCGGGTCGTAGTGCAGGCCGTGGACCTTGCACTTCGCCACCCGCCGCCGCCGCTGCGCCCAGTGTTCCTCATCCGCCATGGCTTCTGCTCCCGCGACGGCCTCCCGGACCGTCGCCGTCAGGTCCAGGTCCCGTACTTTACACCACTTCGGACGCGATAGGATGCCCGCTTCGGCCATGGAGACGGCAACCCTCGGCGCCGTGCCGGTCGCCGGCGGCGTTCGCTTCACCCTCTACTCTCGCCACGCCACGGCGGTCGAGCTCTCGCTCTTCGACGAGCCGGGAAGCGCCGTGGCGGCGCGCCGCGTGGCGCTCGAGCACGGCGGCGGCGGCGTGTGGAGCGTCGAGGTGCCCGGCGTCGGCCCCGGCCAGCTCTACGGCTACCGCGTCCACGGGCCCTACGAGCCGCACCACGGCCATCGCTTCAACGCCGCCAAGCTGCTCGTCGACCCCTGGGCGCGGGCGATCACCGGCGAGCCGGCGCACGAGCCGTCGATCTTCGGCTACGGCGACCGCGCGCGGCCCGACCACACCTTCGACGGCCGCGACAGCGCCGCCGCGATGCCCAAGTGCGTGGTCGTCGACGGCGCCTTCGACTGGCAGGACGACCGGCCGCCGCGCGTGCCCTGGGGCGACACGGTGATCTACGAGTGCCACCTGCGCGGGCTCACGCGCCTGCACCCGGAGGTCGACGAACGGTTGCGCGGCACCTACCTCGGCCTCGCCGCGCCGCCGGTCGTCGACCATCTCCGGCGCCTCGGCGTCACCGCGGTCGAGCCGCTGCCGCTCTTCCAGATCGCCCGCGAGCCGCACCTGGCGGCCCGCGGGCTCGCCAACTACTGGGGCTACAGCCCGCTCGGCTTCTTCGCGCCCCACGCCGGCTACGCCACCGGCGGACGCGGCGAGCAGGTCGCCGAGTTCAAGACCATGGTCCGCGAGCTCCACCGCGCCGGCCTCGAGGTCATCCTCGACGTGGTCTACAACCACACCGCCGAGGGCGATCACCTGGGGCCCACCGTGGCTTTCCGCGGCATCGACAACCTCACCTATTACCGCCTGCGCCGGCGGCGCCCGGCGCGCTACGTCGACTGGACGGGCTGCGGCAACACCCTCGACCTCGAGCAGGACGCGGTGCGCGAGATGGTGCTCGCCAGCCTGCGATACTGGGCACTCGAGATGCACGTCGACGGCTTCCGCTTCGACCTGGCGACCGCCCTCGGCCGCCAGGGCACCGCCTTCGACCCGGGCGGCCCGCTGCTGACGGCGATCGCCGAGGATCCCGTGCTGGCCGCCGTCAAGCTCGTCGCCGAGCCCTGGGACATGGGTCCCGGCGGCTACCGCCTCGGCCGCTTCCCGCCGCCCTGGGCGGAGTGGAACGACCGCTGCCGCGACGCCGTGCGCCGCTTCTGGCGCGGCGACGCCGGCGCCGCCGGCGAGCTGGCGACCCGGCTGGCCGGCAGCGAGGACTTCTTCGCCCCCAGGGGGCCGAGCGCCGGCGTCAATTTCGTGACCTGCCACGACGGCTTCACCCTCCGCGACCTGGTCAGCTACGAGCGCAAGCGCAACGAGGCCAACGGCGAGGGCAACCGCGACGGCCGCGACGCCGACCTGAGCCGCAACTGGGGCGCCGAAGGGCCCACCGACGACCCCGGCATCCGCCGTCTGCGCGACCGCGCCCGCCGCAACCTCCTCGCCACCGTGCTGCTCTCCCGCGGCGTGCCCCTGCTCCTCCACGGCGACGAGCTCGGCCGCACCCAGGCCGGCAACAACAACGCCTACTGCCAGGACAACGAGATCTCCTGGGTCGACTGGACCGCGGACGACCAGGGCTTCGCCGACTTCGTGGCCCGGCTGACGCAGCTTCGGCGGCGCCTGCCCGAGCTGCGCCGCGAGAGCTTCACCCACGACCTGCGGTGGTCCCGGCCCGACGGCGGCGACATGACGCCCGCCGACTGGCACGCGGCCCGAGCCTTCGCCATGCGGGCGCCGCGGCAGGACGGCGAGCTGCTGCTGCTCGTCAACGGCGGCGACCACGAGGCCGTCTTCCACGGGATCGCGGGGGAGTGGACCGAGCTGCTCGACACCGCGCGGCCGGAGGCTGAGCAGACGCAGGCCGCGCCGCCGCTCGCGCTCGCCCCCCACTCGCTACGCCTCTTTCTTCGCGCGCCCTGACGCCGCTGAAGCGGTCAGCACGGCGAGCGCCGGCCTGCGCGCCGCTCGCTCCCATGGCCCGCCCGTAGGCAGATTCCGACGCCGCCTCGCTCCCGATGCCGACTGGAGCTCTGGCGCTCGTCCGACTGCGCGCCACGATCCGCCGTGCCTACACTGGACGTGCGCTCACCAAGAGCGCGCACACCCTGGCGAGAAGGAGTGAACAGATGGTTGAGATCATGGGCTTCACACCGAGCGAGAGGCGTTTCGTGCCCTGGTTCTTCACGGCGGTCATCCTGGCCATGATGCTCGGCTTCGGCCTGCTCGACTTCGTGGAGAGGAACCCGGCGCCGATCGGCTCGTATCTCCTCGCCGCGGAGAAGTACGAGTCGCCGCGGAGCCTGCCCGAGGTGGTCCAGCGCTTCCGCGAGGCCACCGGAGCGCCCCGGTAGGACGTCCTCCGAGGGCTGGGGGACGTCATCGAAGGCCAGGAGGTGGACTTCATCGACGCCCGCGCGGACCGCAGCAGCGTCACGATCCGGACACGGAGCTCCGCTTGTTGCGCAGAGCAAGGATATCACCGTTCGCGAGCGCAGCGGCTAAGTCCTTCCCGCGCTGTCGAGGCCGGGTCTCCTCGCCCTGGTCCTCGGGCTGGCGATGCTCGGGCTGTTGCTCCTGCGGCGACGGACGGCCGGGGCCCGCTGCCAGGCCCTCGGCGCCCACCCCGAGGACTATCGGGACCAGCGACTGGTCGATTCCGCCACGTACCTGGTCCGCCACTGCGACCTGACGGTCGCGGAGATCGCCGGCGCCCTGGGCTTCACCGAGCCGGAGCTCTTCACCAAGTGGTTCCGGGCGCGCACGCGCCAGGCGCCGACGAAGATGCGCGCCGCCGCCCGTGAGGCCGCCGGGCGTGAGGCCGCGCCGGAAGCCCCGACGGCGCCCGACGCCGCCGCGGACGAGGGCGAGCCGTGGTTCACCATCCGCAACTGGCGCCGGATCATGCTCGGGCTCGCGCCGCGGGAATGGGCACTGGCCCTGCTCTCCTTTCTCCTCGAAGCCTACCCGGACGCCTTCGACGAGCCGCTCGACGATTGAGGAGGCGCCCCATGCCGGACCTGGAGCACGTCCTGAAGCAGGCCTTCGCGCCCGCGGTCGACCTGATCCTGCCTGGCGCTCAAGCCGGCCCGTCGCCCCGACCAGGCCGAGGCCCCTGAGGAGCCCCTCCCGGAGCCGCCGACCGAGCCGTCTGCTCCCGCCGCCCCCGACGCGCAACCCTAGGTTGCGACCCTGACCGCCAACTTCCCGCTCAGGGCCCCACGGATCACCCGTGGGGCCCTTTTTTGCGCCGCCGCCGGCCGCCAAATGGACAGGGGACGGCGCTCGGAAGGTCCCGATTCCCTCGAATGGACAGTGGACCGCCGTCGGCGTGCGTTTCCCATCCGAAAACGGACGCCGACCGCCCTCCCGCCTTCGTTTCGCCCCGACGACGGACCGCGACCGCCGCCCCTCGTTCATTTCACGGGAGCAACGCACCGCCATGGCCGTCCCGTCGTCGTTTCGCCGCGGCGACGCCCGCCGACCGCCGTCGGCGCCCATTCCCGAGCGTTCAACGCACGTCGATCGCCGTCGGCGTCCATTCCCGAGCGTCCAACGCCCGCCGACCGCCGTCGGCGTCCATTCCCGAGCCTCCAACGCACGTCGATCGCCGTCGGCGTCCATTCCCGAGCGTCCAACGCCCGCCGATCGCCGTCGGCGTCCATTCCCGAGCCTCCAACGCACGTCGATCGCCGTCGGCCTGCATCCGCGCGGTAAGATCGCCGCCGCACCCCGACAGGAGCCCCGCGGGATGACCTACAGCTAGGCCGGATGACGTCGGCGCCGCCGAATGGATCTGAACCCCAAGGGGGTTGTATCCCGGAGCCCAGGGTAAGCGCGAAGCGCGCCACCCTGGGTAGCCGGCCACCACATTCCGAACCCCAAAGGGGTTCTACAAGGCGAACGCTACGAGTCATGGCCGATTTTGTAAAACCCCTTGTATGTTCGGGGGAGGAGCTGTGGGAGCCATCCTTCCCGCCGTGATGCGCAAGCTGCTCCATGCCATTCACGGCATGCTCAAGAGCGATACCGACTTCGAGGGTCGGAAGTTCTTCGCCCTGGAGGCTTGACTTGGAACAGAGTATCTTCGGGGTAAAGAGAAAACCATTAAAGATTGTATCGCGGACGGCAATCGCCCTGCAACTGGACGCCTCCGACTCCCCTCTCCCCCTGGGAGAGGGGCCGGGGGTGAGGGTTCCCCGTCGGGGCAGGCCCCCGTGCCTGCCCGAGGGCCGCGGCAGCGGTCCTCTCCGGAATGGGACGCTGACGCGTCCCTGGGCAGTGGCCGGCGGCTTCTGGCGCGTGGTCCCCTCGGGCGACGCGCGCTTCGGGCTCTTTCGTCAGTGGGAGAACCCGGAGGACGGCAAAAAAGCTCGCCACGAGCGCCAAACACCGTGGCAGACGCTCGTTGACAGCGGCAACAAGCGCCAAACACCGTGACATGGGGTCGTGGCGATTTGCCACGACCGTCTGACACCGTGACATGGGGTCGTGGCGATTTGCCACGACCGTCTGCCACGGTGTTTGGCGCTTGTTGCAAGCGTCAACGACCGTCTGCCACGGTGTTTGACGGATGTGGAAAAGTTCGACGAGCGTCTGTGACGACGTCGGCCGGGTGTGGACCAACTCGACGAGCGTCTGCGACGGCGTCGGCCGGGCGTGGACAAGCTCGACGAGCGACGTACCCTGGGCGGCGCTGCGCTTGCCCTGGGCTGATGGATCCAACCCCCGTTGGGGTTGAGGACTCCGGCGCTCCGCCGAACGGCTTGGCGAGCGCTGGTAGTGGCGGTCAGCAGGGATCTGCTATACTAGGGTCCGTGGACACAGGTGTCAATTCTGACTTTGGACAGTGGTGTACGGTGCTACCCATGGGCACCAAAGACACCGACGTCCCAACCGAAGGGCCGCGGGGCGGCCGTACCACCGTGACGAAGTCCAGGCTCATCAGGACCGTCCTCCACGCCGACGAGAGGAAGGCGCTCCGGCGACGAAGAGCGCGACGCCCCGGACGACGGGAAGGACCCGGCGGCCGTGGCGCTCGGGCTCAAGGGCGGGCTCAAGGGCGGGAAGGCACGGGCCGCGAAGTTGATCCCGGAAGAGCGCCGGCTAATCGCCCAAAAAGGCGGCGGCGGCCCGGTGGGGAAGCGAGCGCTGATGGGGAGCCGATCATGTTGAGCCAACCCGAAGCGGATCGTCTCATCTTGATGGAGAAGAGAAAACTGGACGAAAATGTGTGGGGGTTTCCTGATTGGGGAGGATCAGTCTCGGTCCCCGTGGAATCCGTCGACCGTTCCGAGCGCTTCTTATTTGATCTCGGTCGCGGCCGCATTAAGCTCTCTAAACTCAAATATCAAGAAAGATATATAATCTACCAGCTTGTGCGCCTGGATATAGATGGCGCCGATCATATGAATCCCGACGGAGCGATTGTCCCATGCCCTCACCTTCACCGATACCGGGAGGGGTATGGTGATTCCTGGGCAGAGCCCTGTCCGACGGAGTTCTTTACTGATTTGAGTAATATACGAACGACGCTTTATCAGTTTTTCGAGTTTTGTCACGTAGTGGCGCCGCCTCGGGTGGACGTGGGGGTGATCTAATGGCCACCATAGAACCTCACCTTAGAACGCTGGTTGAAGACTATTTGAGCTGGCTGCGTGCCAGAATAACACTCAAGGCCCTGCCGGGCATTGGCGGCGGGTGGTTCGCGCTAACGACTCCATATCTGGACAAGCACAACGACTTCATAGAAATCTACCTAAAAGAGGATGGTGATCAGATCTTGATGAGCGACGATGGCTATACGTTCGATGAACTGGAAACTTCTGGCTGCTCTATCAATACCGCCAAGCGCCGTGAGTTGCTCGCCCAGTCTCTGAAGGTCTTCGGGATAACCGAGAAAGATGGCGCGCTTACTTCCAGAAGCGGAAAAGACGAATTCCCGGTCAGGAAGCACCTTTTCTTGCAGGGGTTGCTGGCCATAGGTGACATGATGTACCTGTCATCGCCAACCGTCACCTCGGTTTTTAAGGAAGACGTGGAGCACTGGCTCGAGGAGCAGGATATCCGTTTTGCGCCAACTATCAAGTTAACGGGCCGCAGCGGTTTCGATCACGTCTTCGACTTCTTGATCCCTAAATCTCGCCTGCAACCGGAACGGTTGCTGAAGGTCTTTACGAAGCCAGATCGGGAACGAGCTGAAGGCATGGTGTTTTCATGGGTGGATACACGGGAAGCTCGGCTGCGCGAAACACAAGCCTATGCGATCCTGAATGACGCAGAGCCCGTGCCTCCTGCGGTGATAGGCGCTCTGCGCGCTTACGAAATCATCCCTGTTCCCTGGGGAACGCGAGAGGACTATAAAGACAAGTTAGCGGCCTAGTATCTGGTGTCGACCGGGCGCGGCCAGGACCCGCCCGGGTGCAAGAGGAAAGCCGCCGCCGCGGTATGCCCGCCGCCGCGGTATAATGCCTCCCGGCATCCGGGAGCGATGAATGCCTGAGATCTCCGAGAAGAGCTTCGAAGACGCCGTGGAGGCCGCGCTCCTCGCCGGCGGTCCTGACGCCGCCGGCGGCGTCGTGCGCGAGCCGATGTCGACGTACGGCGACATGGTCGCCGGCGGCTACCGGCGGCGGACGGCTCGCGATTACGACGTCGACCTCGGTCTGATCGCGGGCGACGCGCTCGACTTCGTCGAGATCACGCAGCCGCACGAGTGGGCCAAGCTGCGGAAGATCCGCGGCAAGGAGGCGCGCGATCACTTCACCAGCCGTCTCGCCCGCGAGGTGAGGACGCCAAGTACCAGTACCAGCGCGACCGCGACCCGCGCGATCCGCTGCTCAAGCGCTGCCTCGCCCATTTCGCGGTGGACGTGGACAACGTGCTGGTGGCGACGCGGCTCGACGGCGAGAAGACCGTGTTCCTGCCCTTCGACCAGGGTTTCCAGGGGGGCGCGGGCAACCCGCCGTCGTCGCCGCTGACGGGCGGCTACGCCACGGGCTCTGCTCGCAGCTCAGCCAGGAGCAGGTGCAAAGGCGCTACGGGCAAGCGGGGCGGGGGGTCCGGTGTGACGACTCTCGGCGGCGTCAGCCAGCCTTAGCCGACAAGCATCGGTCAGGGCCTCGGCGTCAGACGGTGGTTGCACCCGGCCCGGTCGGACGATAACAGGGTATCTCATGGGGTTTCACCGGCCCTTCTGAGCGGGAGATCGGTCCGCCCGCATCCAGCCTAGCAGACGCGCCTCGTCCGCGGAGCTACCCAAGAGCTAGCGTCGCGCTCTCCTCCTTCTTGCTCCCCCTCCTTTAGCGAAAGGAGGGGGCCGGGGGGAGGATTTGGACGGCGTCAGCCGTCCGGAATCCCCCCCCGCTCCCCCCTTGTCAAAGGGGGGAGGTGGGCTCCTCGCTGGCGCCTCGCTGAAGGCGGGCGCGGAGCTCGGAGAGATCCGGCAGGCGCCGCGCCTTGACGTCGTCGCGGACGTTGGAGCTCAGGGTCCGTCGACGCTAGCCGCCCTGCCCCGACTTGGCCTTGGCGAAGGCGAGCATGAACTCGCGGACGATGTCCTTGAGCTCCAGCGTGAAGGCCGCCAGGTCGCGCAGCTTGGCGTCGACGTGCTCGACGGTGGGGGTGATCATCGATTCCGTGCGCGGGCGGATCTTGTAGGCCAGCCGGTCCTCGAGGGACTCGAGTTGCTGGTAGGCCTCTTTCAATCGGTTCGGGTCCATGGCTGTCCTCCGTCAGGCTGTCCTCCGTCAGGCTGTCCTCCGTGGCCCGGCGTCACTGGCGCCGGTAGACCTTGGTCGCCCTCGCCTGGTCGCGGGGACGCACCACGATCTCGTCGACGTTGACGTGCGGCGGCCGGCTGGCGGCCCAGGCGATGCACTCGGCGACGTCGTCGGCGGCCAGCGGGGTCATGCCGGCGTAGACCTTGGCGGCCCGCTCGCGGTCGCCGGCGAAACGCACCAGGGAAAACTCGGTCTCCACCAGCCCCGGCGCGATCTCGGTCACCCGCACGGGCGCGCCCAGGAGCTCCAGGCGCAGCGTGCGGGTGAGCGCGCGCAGCGCGTGCTTGGCGGCGGTGTAGCCGCCGCCGCCTTCATAGGTCTCGAAGCCGGCGATCGAGCCGACGTTGATCACGTGGCCGTCGCCCGAGGCGAGGAGCTTGGGCAGGAGCGCCCGCGTCACCCGCAGGGTGCCGAGCACGTTGGTCTGGTACATGGCCTCCCAGCGCTCGTCCGCCGCCTCGGCGATCGGCTCGAGGCCGAAAGCGCCGCCGGCGTTGTTGACCAGCACCGCCACCTCGGGCACCGCGGCGGCGAAGGCGGCGACGCTCTCGGGGTCGGTCACGTCGAGCGGCAGGACGCGGGCGGCGTCGCCGATCTCGGCGGCGATCGCGCGGAGGCGATCGCGGCGCCGCGCGCCCCCCACCACCCGGTATCCGGCGGCCGCCAGCCGGCGCATGGCGGCGGCGCCGATGCCGGCGCTGGCGCCGGTGACGACGGCCGTTCTCGAGGTGGCCGTTCTCGAGGTCTGCGCGGGGATCATGCAGCTCGGTTGGCCGTTTCCGCTCAGTTGGCCATCTCGTTGTTGTCGCCGGGCATCCAGGTGGGCAACTGGGCCGGGTCGACCCCGACCGACTCGAGGGCGCGGCGCCAGGTCTCGCCGGGATCCTCGGCGAAGACCAGGTCCAGGCTGAAGGGCGCCGCCATCCAGTCGTTGCGCAGGATCTCCTGCATCAACTGTCCCTCGCCCCATCCCGCGTAGCCGAGCAGCAGGCGCATGGCGTCCGGCGGGTGCTCGGCCAGACTCTGCAGGTCGTGGACGTTCTGGGTCAGCAGCACGCCCGAGCAGACCTCGTGCTGCGACGGCGAGGCGGGCGCCGCGTCGCTGCGGAAGATCACGGTGCCGAGCTGGGGCTGCACGGGACCGCCGAAGTGGGCCGTCTGCTTCGGATCGCCCCCCCAGGCGATCTCGAGCCCTTCGAGGATGTCGCCGAGCGGCACGGCGGTGGGCCGATTGACGATGAAGCCCTGGCTGCCCTCGGCCTGGTGCTGCACGAGCAGGACGACGCTCATGTTGAAGAAGGGATCGAGCACCTGGGGCATGGCGACGAGGAGGATCGGGGGCTCGAGCGACACGGCCGCGTTCTCGACGCGGCTCGCGGACTCCTCGCGCACCGGGGTGGTCTTGCGGCGGCCGGGCATAGCTCTCCCATCTTAGCTCATCCTGGGCGGCGGGCTGCAGGAATCCGCGGATTCGAGCTAGAATCAGGGCGGTTCCCGTCCCGCCAAACCCAGCCTGGAACGAGGTCTCTCATGAAGGACAGCTTCTCCACCCGCCGCGAGCTCCGCGTGGCGGATCGCTCATACCGCATCGCCAGCCTGCCGGCGCTCGCCGCGGCGGGACACGACCTCGAGCGCCTGCCTTTCGCCACCCGGGTGCTGCTCGAGAACCTGCTGCGCCGCGAGGACGGCTCCCAGGTGACGGCCGACGACGTCGAGGCGGTGCTCGGCTGGGACCCGGCGGCGCAGCCGTCGACCGAGATCGCCTTCATGCCCGCCCGCGTGCTGCTCCAGGACTTCACCGGCGTGCCCGCCGTGGTCGACCTGGCGGCGATGCGCGACGCCATGGCGCGGATGGGCGGCGATCCCCAGAAGATCAATCCGCTCCAGCCCGCCGAGCTGGTGATCGACCACTCCGTGCAGGTCGACGAGTACGGCTCGGCGGCGGCGCTGCTGATCAACGCCGAGCGCGAGTTCGAGCGCAACTACGAGCGCTACGCCTTCCTGCGCTGGGGCCAGGGCGCCTTCGAGAACTTCAAGGTGGTGCCGCCGGCCACCGGCATCGTCCACCAGGTGAACCTCGAGTACCTGGCGCGGGTGGTGATGACGAGCGCCGAAGACGGGAGCGCGGGCGGCGCGTCGCCGTGGGCCTATCCCGACACCCTGGTGGGCACCGACTCGCACACCACGATGATCAACGGCCTCGGCGTGCTCGGCTGGGGCGTGGGCGGCATCGAGGCCGAGGCCGCGATGCTCGGCCAGCCGATCTCGATGCTGATCCCGCAGGTGGTGGGCTTTCGCCTGACCGGGGAGCTGCCGGAGGGCGCGACCGCCACCGACCTGGTGCTGCGCGTCACCGAGCTGCTGCGCGCGCAGGGCGTGGTGGGGAAGTTCGTCGAGTTCTTCGGCCCCGGGCTCGCCCACCTCCCGCTCGCCGACCGCGCCACCATCGCCAACATGGCGCCGGAGTACGGGGCCACCTGCGGCATCTTCCCGGTCGACCGGGTGAGCCTCGACTACCTGCGTTTCACCGGCCGGCCCCCGGAGCAGCTCGAGCTGGTGGAGGCCTACATGAAGGAGCAGGGGCTGTGGCACGACGGCGGCGGCCCCGAGGCGGCGTACAGCGACGTGCTGGCGCTCGACCTGGCGACGGTGGAGCCGAGCCTGGCGGGCCCCAAGCGGCCGCAGGACCGCATTAGCCTGCGCGCGGTGGCGAGCTCGTTCCGCGGCCAGCTCGAGGGCCTCATGGGGGTCGCGGCCAGGTCGTCGTCGCTGCCGGTGGCCGGCGGCGGCGCCGCGGTGGCCGCGGCGCCGGCGTCCGCCGGGGTCAGGACCTCGCTCGGCGGCGTCGATTTCGAGCTCGAGCACGGCGCGGTGGTGATCGCCGCGATCACCAGTTGCACCAACACCTCGAACCCTTCGGTGATGGTGGCGGCGGGGCTGCTGGCCAAGAAGGCCGTGGAGCGCGGACTCAGGACCCGCCCGTGGGTGAAGACCAGCCTGGCGCCCGGCTCGAAGGTGGTCACCCGCTATCTCGACGCGGCGGGGCTCACGCCCTTTCTCGAGGCGCTCAAGTTCCACCTCGTGGGTTACGGCTGCACGACCTGCATCGGCAACAGCGGGCCGCTGCCGGAGCCGATCTCGAAGGCGATCCGCGAGGGCAACCTGGTGACCGCGTCGGTGCTCTCGGGCAACCGCAATTTCGAGGGCCGGATCAGCCCCGACACCCGCGCCAACTACCTCGCCTCGCCGCCGCTGGTGGTGGCCTACGCGCTCGCCGGGCGCATCGACGTGGACCTCTCGAGCGAGCCCCTGGGCTTCGACGGCGCGGGCGAGCCGGTGTTCCTGAAGGACGTGTGGCCGAGCCGCCACGAGATCGCGGAGACGGTGCTGAGCTCGCTCAAGGCCGAGATGTTCCACAAGGAGTACGCCGACGTCTTCACCGGCGACGCGCGGTGGCGCGAGCTGCCCACGCCCGAGGGGGCCACCTTCGACTGGCAGCCGTCGTCGACCTACGTGCGCCTGCCGCCCTACTTCGAGGGCATGCCGCGCACGCCGTCGCCGCCCGCCGACGTGCGCGGCGCGCGGGTGCTGGCGCTGCTGGGCGACTCGGTGACCACCGACCACATCTCGCCCGCCGGGGCGATCAAGCGCGACAGCCCGGCGGGCAAGTACCTGGTCGAGCACGGCGTGGAGCCGCGGGAGTTCAATTCCTACGGCTCGCGGCGCGGCAACCACGAGGTGATGGTGCGCGGCACCTTCGCCAACGTGCGCCTGCGCAACCGCCTGGTGCCGGAGATCGAGGGCGGCTACACCGTGCACCTGCCCGACGGCGAGCCGATGACGATCTACGACGCCGCCGTGAAGTACCAGCAGGAAGGCGTGGCGCTGCTGGTGCTGGCGGGCAGGGAGTACGGCGCCGGGTCCTCGCGCGACTGGGCCGCCAAGGGCTCGCTGCTGCTGGGCGTGAAGGCGGTGATCGCCCAGAGCTTCGAGCGCATCCACCGCAGCAACCTGATCGGGATGGGGATCCTGCCGCTCGAGCACATGCCCGGCGAGACGGCGGCGAGCCTTGGGCTCGACGGCCGCGAGAGCTACGACGTCGCGGGCCTCGCGGCGCTGGTGGAGGGCGACTTCGTGCCCGGCCGGGAGCTCGCCGTGACCGCCCGCTCCGACGCCGGCGAGACGACCGAGCTGCGGGTCCGAGTGCGTCTCGACACGCCGCAGGAGGCGCAGTACTACCTCCACGGCGGCATCCTGCAATACGTGCTGAGGCAGTTGCTCTGAGGAGGATCGCTCAAAAAAGAGCCCCGTGCCGTGGAGGGACCGGCACGGGGGGAGGAGAGGAGCTGAGGGTGTCGGGCAAGTGCCCGGACAGCCCATCGCTACCATTAATTACAACGCAGATGGTCGAGACCAGATTCCCGCCGCCGAGACCTTCCGCCGGTGTCCTGATCGCCGGCTGCGGCGACGTCGGTAGCGAGCTCGGGCGCCGGCTGGCCGCCGCCGGCCACGCCGTGTGGGGCCTGCGGCGGCGGGCCCGGGACCTGCCTTCCTGCATCCGCCCGCTGGCCGCCGACCTCGCCGATCCGGCGACGCTCGCCGCGCTGCCGGCCTGCGACTACGTGGTCTACGCGGCCGCCGCCGAGCGCCACGACGAAGCGGCCTACCGGCGCTCCTACGTGGACGGGGTGAGCCACCTCATCGCCGCCTTGCGCGGGCAGGACGCCGTGCCCCGGCGGGTCTTCTTCACGTCGTCGACCGCCGTCTACGGCCAGGATCGGGGCGAGTGGGTGGACGAGACCTCGCCGGCCGAGCCGGCGTCGTTCAGCGGCCGGGTGCTCCTCGAAGGGGAGGAGACGCTCAGGACGAGCGGGATCCCCGCCACCGTCGTGCGCCTCGCCGGCATCTACGGTCCGGGGCGCACGCGGCTGATCGACGAGGTCAGGAGCGGCCGCGCCGGGCGCGCCGCGGCAAGCTACACGAACCGCATCCACCGCGACGACTGCGCCGGCTTCCTGGCGCACCTGGTGGCGATGGATCTCGCCGGCGAGGCGGTGGAGGAGGTCTACCTCGGCGTCGACGACGAGCCGGCGGAGCGCGGCGAGGTGATCCGGTGGCTGGCCGCGCGGCTCGGCGTGGCGGCGCCGGCGGCGGAGGCGGCGCCGCCGGCCGGGCGCAACAAGCGCTGCCGCAACGCCCGCCTCAAGGCGACGGGCTACCGGCTGCGCTTCCCGACCTTCCGCGAAGGCTACGCGGCGATCCTCGACGGCTAGGCTTCGAGGAAGTGGCGCAGCTTGGAGGAGCGGCTGGGGTGGCGCAGCTTGCGCAGCGCCTTGGACTCGATCTGGCGGATGCGCTCGCGGGTGACGTTGAAGGAGCGCCCGACCTCCTCGAGGGTGTGCTCGGACTTCTCGCCGACGCCGAAGCGCAGCCGCAGCACCTGCTCCTCGCGCTGGGTGAGGGTCTTGAGAACGTGGCTGGTCTGGCGCGCGAGGTTGGTGTTGACCACGGCGTCGATGGGGGAAGCGGCGTTCTTGTCCTCGATGAAGTCGCCGAGGTGGGAATCCTCCTCCTCGCCGATCGGCGTCTCCAGCGAGATGGGCTCCTGGGCGATCTTCATGATCTTGCGCACCTTGGCCGCCGAGAGGTCCATGCGCTCGCCGATCTCCTCGGCGGTGGGCTCGTGGCCGAGCTCCTGCACCAGCGAGCGGCTGGTGCGGGTGAGCTTGTTGATGGTCTCGATCATGTGCACCGGGATGCGGATCGTCCGCGCCTGGTCGGCGATCGCCCGGGTGATCGCCTGGCGGATCCACCAGGTGGCGTAGGTCGAGAACTTGTAGCCGCGGCGGTACTCGAACTTCTCGACCGCCTTCATCAGGCCGATGTTCCCCTCCTGGATGAGGTCGAGGAACTGCAGGCCGCGGTTGGTGTACTTCTTGGCGATCGACACCACGAGGCGCAGGTTGGCGACGATGAGCTGCTCCTTGGCGCGCTCGCACTCGGCCTCGCCGTGGCGGATCTTGGTGATGGTCTCGGTGGCGTCCTGGTAGGAGGTGCCGTAGCGCTTCTCGAGCTCGCGGATCTTGGCGCTGTACTTCTCGGCGCGGCGCTCCTGGAGCGCCTGGAGCTCCACGTTCTTCTCGCGCTCGAGGGCCTTGCGGGCGCGCCGCAGGTCGTTGCTCAGCCGCGAGAACTCGCGGTGGATGTTGCGCAGCAGGCTCACCAGGCGGTTGCGGGTCTGCACGTTGAAGTCGATCGAGCGGATGTCCTTGGCGATCTTGGCCATGTAGCGGTCCACGTCGCGCTCGATCTCCTGGAACCTGGGCTCGTCCTCGGCGATCTGCTGCTGGCTCGCGCGCAGGTTGCGGATCGCGGCGTCGTTCCTGGCGATGCGCTCGAAGGTCTTGAGGTTCTTCTTGATCCGCTCGGCGGCCTTGGCGTCGATCTCCTCCTCGGTCTCGGCGGTGAGCTCGCGCATCACCCGCGGGTCCTTGTGGGCGATCTCGTTGAGGCGCAGGAGCTCGCCGAGCACGACCTTGTTCGAGCACAGGGCCTCGTAGATCATCCACTCGCCGTTCTCGATGCGCTGGGCGATCTCCACCTCGCCCTCGCGGTCGAGCAGCGGCACGGTGCCCATCTCGCGCAGGTACATGCGCACCGGATCGTTGGTCTTCTCCTGCGCCGTGAGCACGTAGTCCGTGGTCTCTTCGTCCTTCTTGTCGAAGTCGCCGGTGGGAACCGCGTCGCCCTCGCGGTTCTGGTAGCGCTCGGGGCGGTCGATGACCAGGATGCCGAGCTCCTTCAGCCGGACGTAGACTTCCTCGAGCTCGTCAGAGACGTTGACGACCTCCTCGGGCAGAAGCTCGTAGATCTCGTCGTAGAGCAGGTAGGCCTTGCCCTGACCCAGCTCGATGAGCTTCTTGACCGAGCCGTGCTTGTCCTCGATCGACGCCACCTTGGTCGCCAACGCGTTTCTCCCTATGTCGTGCCGCGCCGAACACCTGCGCCGGCCGGCATCACCAGACCCTTCCGGTCATGCCGGGATGGAGGCTTCGGAGCAATCTGGTCTTTTCTTCGAGAAGCTGGTCCCGGCGCGCCTGGTCGCCTCGTTCCTCGGCTTGCCGGATCTGCCGTATCAGTTCGCCTTGCCGCTGCTTTTGCCAGCGCTGCACGAGCGTGGAGAGGACCGCTGCCACGTCCCCCTCTTCTGAAGAGGGCTCTTCTAGCAGAAGACGGGCTATCCGGTCAACAGCCCCTCTCTCGTCGTCGAGCCGCGCCAGCACCTCTTCGACGGGCGGAGGAGACTCACCTCCGTCCTTATATAGAGCGCAAAACGCGGCGTAAATATTCCGGCAATCCGCATCGAAGAAGATTTCTTGAGGAGGAAGGGCCTTGCCGGAGGGCAGCCGCGCCCCCTGGAGGAGCAGTTGCAGCGCCCGTTCCTCGTGGTCGACCACCTCCCGGGCGCGCTCGCGGCCGGGCGCCACGGCGTAGAGCTGCGGGCCGAGGCGCCTCAAGAAGACGTCCTCGGGCACGCCGAGCCGCTCGGCGGCGCGCCGGCTGTAGGTGCGCCGCACCATCTCGTCGCGCACCGGGCGCAGCACCTCGATCATCGTCTCGGCGGCGCGGGCGAGATCGGAGCGCGAACGCTTGCCGGGCGGCGGCGCGAGCCGCTCGAGCTCGACCTCGACCCCGTCGGCGGCGGCCTCCACGAGCCGGCGCACCGCCTCGGGGCCCTCTTCCAGGCGCAGCGAGTCCGGGTCGTGGCCCGGCGGGAAGATCGCCCGTCGCACGTGCAGCCGGGCGCCCAGCAGGAGGGGCAGGGCGCGCTGGAACGCCTTCTCCCCGGCCTCGTCGCCGTCGTAGGCGACCACGACCTCGTCGACGTAGCGGGAGAGCAGCGCCGCCTGCTCGGCGGCGAGCGCCGTGCCCATCGCCGCCACTGCCGCCTCGACGCCCGAGGCCACCGCTCCCAGCACGTCGAAGTAGCCCTCCACGAGCAGCGCGCGCCTCCCGTCGCGCAGGGCGCGCTTGGCCTGGTGGAAGCCGTAGAGCAGGCGGCCCTTGTGGAACTCGGCGGTCTCGGCCGTGTTGACGTACTTGGCCTTGTCGTCGCCGAGGGCGCGGCCGCCGAAGCCCACCAGGCGGCCGTTGGGGGCGTGGATGGGGAACATCAGGCGGTGGCGGAAGCGGTCGTAGGGCTCGCCGGAGGTGGAGCTGCGGCCCACCAGGCCGGCGGCGAGGAGGTCGGCGATGGGCACCTTCCCCTGCAGGGCCTTGAGCAGGTGCCCCCAATCCTCGCGGGCGTAGCCGAGGCCGTAGGACTTGACCAGGGCTTCGGGAATCTGCCGCCGCGCCAGGTAGCCGCGGGCGAGCTCGCTCGCCGCGAGCTGGCGCACGAAGTAGAGCGCGGCCGCCTCGAGGGCGCGGGTGAGGTCGCGGCCCTCGCCCCGCGGACCGGCGGCGGGGGCGGCGGCCGGCAGGGGGATGCCGTAGCGGCGCGCCAGGGCCTCGATGGCGGCCGGGAAGTCATCGCCGCTGCCCTGCATGTAGAGGCCGATGGCGTCGCCGCCGGCGCCGCAGCCGAAGCAGTAGTAGAGCCCGGCGTCGGCGTCGACGCTGAAGGACGGCGACTTCTCCTTGTGGAAGGGGCACAGCCCGAGATAGCGCCGGCCGCGGCGCTGGAGCCGCGTCATCTCCGAGGCGAGGTCGACGATGTCTACGGCGTCGCGCACCGCCTGGGTGAGCTCGCGGGTGATGCGAACCTGGCCGGCCGCCATGGAGGGAATCCTACCCGACCTGAAGATGGACGACGGTGGCGCCGTCGCCGCCTTCTTCGGGACGCCCGGGCTGGTGGCGGGCCACCGCGGGATGGCCGCGCAGGCGCTCGCGCACGGCGGCGCGCAGCCGCCCCGAGCCGTGACCGTGGACGACCCGCACCTCTCGGTAGGCGGCGAGCAGGGCCTGGTCGAGGAAACGCTCGAGCTCGTCGAGGGCCGGCTCGACGCGGCGGCCGATCAGGTTGAGCTCCCGCGGCGTCTCCTCCTCCGGCGCCGCGAGGCTCACCGCCGGGCCTCGCGCGGGCGGCCGGCGGGGCTGCGGCCCCGGGCCGGCGGCGAGCCCCACGAGGTCCTCCTGCCGGCAGCGGAAGACCTTGCCGTCCACCCGCACCTGGGCGCGGCCGCGGTCGAGCTTCTCGAGCCGGCCTTCCCAGCCGAGCCCGCGGTGGCGCACCCGGCCGCCGACGACCGGCTCGGCCTCCTCCTCGCCGCTCGCCGGCGCGAGCTCGGGCGCGGCGGCGAAGAGCCGCTCGGCGGCCGCCGCCACGAGCCCCTTCCGGCGCCCCGCTTCGAGCTCGCGGCGCAGCCGGGCGAGCTCGTCGCGCAACTGGCCGCGGGCCCTGTCCTTGAACGCCTCGAGGTCTTTCTTCAGCTCCTTGCCCAGGCGCTGGCGCTCGGCGGCGAGGGCCTTCTCCTGCCCGGCGAGGCGCTCGCGCAGGCGCCCGGCGTCGGAGAGCTCGACGTCGAGGAGGGCCTGGGTGGCGGCGAGCTCGCGGCGGGCCTTCTCGACCTCGGCGAGCAGACGCCGCAGATCGCGGTGCTCGGAGCCGAGGAGCTGCTCGGCGCGGTCGAGCCAGCGGCCGGGAAGCCCCAGGCGCCGCGCCAGCGCCAGCGCCTCGCTGCCCCCCGGCGGCCCCGGCCGCAGACGGTAGGTCGGGCCGGCGCCGGCGGCGTCGAACTCCATGGCGGCGCACACCGCGCCTTCGGCCTCGAGGGCGGCGGCGGCGAGCTGGGTGAGGTGGGTGGTGACGAACACCAGGCTGCGGCGCTCGAGCAGACCCTCGAGCAAGGCGATCGCCAACGCCGAGCCCTCTTCCGGGTCGGTGCCCGAGCCCAGCTCGTCGAGCAGGATCAGGGCGTCGGGACCGGCGGCGTCCCAGGCTTCGCGCAGGCGCAGCAGCCGGCCGCTGAAGGTGGAGCGGTCGGCGAGCAGGTCCTGGTCGTCGCCCACGGTGGCCACCAGCGCCGCGAGGAAGGGCAGGCGGCTGCCCGCCGCCGCCGGAATCGGCAGGCCGCACTGGTGGGCGAGGGCGAGGATCCCAGCCGTCTTCAGGGCCACCGTCTTGCCGCCGGCGTTGGGGCCGGTGACCACCAGGGCGCGGCGCTCGGCGTCGAGCTCGAGGTCGAGCGGCACGATCTCGGCCTGGTGGCCCGCCTGCCCGAGGGCCTCCTGGCGCAGCGGCGCCAGGCGCGGGTCGAGGAGCGGATGGCGGGCGGCGGCGAGGCTCCACTGGTGGCGGCCGCCGAGGTCCGCGAGGCGCGCGTCGGCGGCCTGGGCGAAGCGCACCGACGCCTGCAGGCGGTCGAGGTCCGTCGTCAGCCGGGCGTGGGCGCGGATCGTCGGCAGCTCGCGGCGCAGGCGCGCCACCAACTCGGCGAGAAGGCGGCGCTTCTCCGCCTCCTCCTCGGCGATCGACTCCTGGAGCCGGTTGTTGAGGTCGACGGCCGCGAAGGGCTCGTAGTAGAAGCTGCGACCGCTGGCCGAACGGCCGTGGATGAGGCCCTCCACCTTGCCGCGGGCGCCCGCCTGGAGCACCAGCACCAGGCGGCCGTCGCGCAGCGGGATCGTCTCCTCGCTCAGGTGCTCGCGCTGCGACTCGACGTGCCGGCCCAGCTCCGCGTAGAGCTGCGAACGGGCGTGGCGGATGCGCCCGCGCAGCTCCGCGAGCAGCGGCGTGGCGTGCTCCCGGATCTCGCCGCGGCGGTCGAAGACCCGCTCCAGCTCGCGGCAGAGCTCGGCGGCGGCGGGCACCTCGGCGATCCGCTCGGCGAGGGCCGCGCAGGGCGGATCGGCGTCGCGGATCCGCTCGAGGGCGGCGGCGCCGGCGGCGAGGAAATCGCCGATCGCCACCAGCTCGCGTCCCCCGAGGCCGTATCCGCCCCGCTCCAGCTCGCCCAGGAGCGGCGCGAGCGGGTGCTCGAACGCGGGCACCAGGGGCCGCGCCGCCACCAGCCGCCGCGCCTCTTCATAGCGCCGGCGGTGGGCGCGCAGCTCCTCCTCGTCGGCGAAGGGGGAAAGCTCGAGCAGCGCGCGGCGGCCGAGGTCGGTCGCCGCCCGCGCGGCCACCAGGGCGAGGAGCGAAGGGAGCTCGAGCGCCTCCAGCGTGGCGCGGGATAGGTGGAACGAGGACATTGCTTGCACCGCTGGCTCGCACCGCAGGCTCGCACCAAATGCAAAAGCGGGAGCGAGGTCTCTCACTCCCGCCGGGACGCGCGACGAAGTCGGGGGTTCTAGAGGCCCAGGCGGCGCTCCTCAGTGAGCTTGCGGAGCATCTTCTTGCGCGCCTGGATCGCCTTGCGCTTGCGCTTCACGGAGGGCTTTTCGAAGTGCTGGCGCTTCTTGAGCTCGGTCAGGATACCGGCCTTCTCGCACTTCCTCTTGAAGCGACGCAGAGCGTTCTCGAAGCTCTCCTCGTCGCGGACGTGAACTACTGGCATCGATGGTCCTCTCGCGAGTGCTGTCCGTGGGTTCGCCGGAGGGCTCTCCGGGAGCGGAGACAGACCGGCGCTGAGGCCGGCAGTATCGCTCAAAACCCGACCAGAGTCAAGGGCGACGTAGGGGCGCACGGCGTGCGCCCGGCCGCCGTCAGGAGCGCCGGCCGCCGCGCCGCCGTCTCAGCTCTCCTCTCCCTCGCCTTCCCCGCCGTCGAGGACCTGCCGCGAGACGGCGTTGAAATTGGCGTCGTAGACCTGCCAGTCGCCCCGACCCCTGGTCTTCTCGCGGAAGAAGACGGCGGCGGCGCCGCCGTCCTCCTTGCGGTAGAACCAGCCGACCACGCCGCGGTCCGGGTACTCGCGGAGGTTGTTGAGCATGACCTGGCCGAGCAGCTCGCGCACCTCGTCCTGGGTCATCCTCTTCTTGACCCGGGCGAAGCGCTCTTCGGTCATCCAGCGGTTTGCCTCGGCCTGGGCGACGGCGGCGTTGAGCGCCTGGTGGTCGGGATCGAGCATCCGTATCTGCCGGTAGATCTCCAACGCCTTGCCGTAGTCGCCGCCCTTGTCGACGTACTCCTGGGCGATGACCATGTCTTCGCTGATCTTGACGTCGATGCCGAATTGCTGGTCCGCCGTGAGCTCGGCGCCGGCCACGATGGTCGCGTTGTTGAGGTAGCTGACCACGCGCTGGCCGAGCTCGCCGGAGAGGGTCTCGATCTCGTCGGCGAGCACGGTGGCCCGCGCTTCGAGCTCCTCGGGGGTCGGCGCCTCGCCCTCGCCGGCTGCCGTCTCGCCCTCTTCGCCTGCCGCCGCCTCTTCGCCTGCAGGCCCCTTGCCGGCCAGGCGGTCCCGGATCTCCTGGAGCTCTTGCCGTCTGGCGTCGAGGATCGGCTTGTTCTCCTTCAGCCAGGCGAGGTCTTCGGCCGCTTGCGCCGCGGCCGGGTCCGCCACCTCCTCGGTGGCGCAGCCGGCGAGGCCGAGAGCCGCGAGGGCCAGGCAGCCGAGAGCGGTGAGTGCCCATCTACGCATCTTGATCACCTCCGTGAACGAGTGAGCGGTCGGTAGCCGCGAGTCTTCGATCGAGGTCGTACGCTCTCACCGTACCACAGGCCCGGAGGCGCCACAAGCCGGCGGCACGCCGCCGGCGCGGCCCTCAAGTCCTCATGAGGACAAGGTTTTGCGGCTCCGGGACGTTCCTTGACACGAGGCGGCGGTTGCCGAATAATCGATTCCCTTGCACCCGGTCCCTGAACCGGTATCGACCACGCGTGGAGGCTGGTATGTCCCCGGTAGGATCCCAAAGCGACGACGCGGTGGCCCGAGCGGTGCGCGAGCTCCAGCGCAAGCTCGGGGAGCGCGTCCGCGAGTCGAGCGAAGAAATGCTGCGTCGGCTGGAGGAGGAGCTGCGCTCCGACGTGCCCCAACTGGTTGAGGAGATCACGCCGCCGCCGCTGCCCAATCCGGCGGCGGAGCTGCTCGCGGCCATCGGCCGGGTCGATTCCGAGACCACGCAGACCGAAATCCTGAAAGCGCTGGTGGAGGAGGCTCGCCGCTTCGCCTCGCGCACCGCCTTCTTCCTCATCCGGGTCGGCGAGGTCCGGGGCTGGAGCGGCGAGGGCTGGAACTCCGCCGCCGCGGACCTCGCGGAGCTGCGCTTCGACATGCCCCGCGAAGGCGCCTGGGCCGACCTCGCCCGCGGCAGCGGCGCCGTGCGCCTGGACGCCGAGGGCTGCCGCGACCTCGCCCACCGCCTCGACGCCGAGGCCGGCAGCGAGGGCATCCTGGTGCCCTTCGTGCTGCGGGGCAAGCTCGCCGGCACGCTCTTCGCCGACCGCGTGGGCGGCGGCGCGACGCCCGACTTCGCCAGCCTGCAGCTCCTGACCCACGCCGCCGCCCAGGCGCTCGATACCGTCGCCTTCCGCGACCGCGGCGCCTCTCCCGCCCTGCGCGTCAGCGCGCTCCAGGACGCCGCCGGCATCCCCCTGTGGCGGCCGGCTGAAGCGCCCCCGCCGGTGGTCGCCGCGCCGGCTCCCGCGGCAGCCGAGACCGCGGCGGCGCCGGAGCCCGCCGCCGTCGAGACCGCCGCCGAGCCTGTGGCCGCCGCCGAGCCCGCCGTCGTCGAGCCCGCCGTCGTCGAGCCCGCCGTCGTCGAGCCCGAGATCGACGACAGGGCCGTGACGGCGGCGTTCGAGGTGCCGGCGTACGAAGAGCCGGCCGCTTTCGAGCCCGCGCCCGAGCTCGTCGAGCCGGAGGCCGGCCCCGGGCCGGAGCTCGCGGCGCCCGCGGACGAGGCGGAGCCGGAGTACGAGTACTTCGAGCCCGGCGCCGAAGAGCCGCTGATCGAAGCGGCGGAAGCGGTAGAAGCGCCGGAGGACGTCTTCGCGACGGAGCTCGCCGTCGCGCCCGTGAGCGAGCCAGCCGTCAGGGACGAAGGCCGGATCTGGGAAGAGGACGACGAGCCGACGGTGATCGACCGGCAGGAGGCCGCCGCAGAGCCCTCGCCGCCCGACTTCGGCGAGGTGGGCCAGGAGACGGTGCGGCTCGACGCCGCGCGGCTCGAGGCCCGGCCGGTTCCCATGGCGGAACCGCAGTTCGAGCTCGAGACGGAAGCGGCCGAGAGCGGGTTCGAGCTCGAGCCGCCGCCCGCCTTCGAGCCGCCGGCGGCCTTCGAGCCGCCGCCCGCCTTCGAGCCACCGGCGGCCTTCGAGCCACCGGCCCCCATGCCTGCCGCGCCGCCGCCTCAGGCGCCGCCGCCCGCGCCGCCGCCGCCCGCGCCGCCGCGCGCCGCGACCCGTCCGGCCGAGTCGGGCAGCACCGAGGTGCGCCCGCCCGCCGACCTGGACGGCCCGGGCCTGGCTTTCGCCACCAAGCCGCCGGTCGCGGCGGCGGAGATGAGCGGCATTCCCGCCGGCGAGGAGGCGCTCCACGAGGAGGCCCGCCGTCTGGCGCGGTTGCTGGTCAGCGAGATCAAGCTCTACAACGAAGAGGTCATCGAGGAAGGCCGGATGGCCGGCAACATCTACTCGCGCCTCAAGGAAGACATCGACCGCTCCCGCCAGATGTACGACGAGCGCATCGATCCGCGGATCCAGGAGGACTACTTCTACCAGGAGCTGGTCCAGCGTCTGGCCGGCGGCGACGCCAAGCTCCTGGGAATGTGAACGGTGCCCGCCCGGCTCTTCACGGCCCTGCTCCTCCTGGGCCTGGGGCTCGGTGCCGGCTGCGGCCCTCCGGCTCCCGCGCCGCGCCCTCCCGTCGTCCTGATCACGGCGGGGGCCCTGCGCGCCGACGCCGTGGGGCGGGACGCGTCGTGGACGGCGCGCCTCGACGAATTCGCCGCCGACGCCGATTGGTCAGGCACCGCGGTCACGGCCTCGAGCGAGCCGCCGGTCTCGCTCGCCTCCCTGCTCACCGGGGCGTCGCCGTGGCAGCACCAGCTCCTGAGCGCCGGGCGGACCCTGCGTTCCGGCCTGCCGACGCTGGCGCAAGGCCTGGCGCGACGCGGCTACCGCACCCGGGCCTACGTGCCGAGCTTCCTCCACGGGTCCCTGGGCGCCGGCTTCAGGGAAGTGGCGGAGCCGCTTTCCGGTCCGGCGGCGGCCCGCCTCGCCTCCGCCCTGGCCGACGGCGACTTCGTCTGGCTCCACTTCGCCGAGGCCGAGCTCGCCCGCGGTCGCCGGCGGCGCGCCGCCGGCGACCGGCGGCTGGCCAGACACCGTTTGCTGGCCTTCGCCGATCCCGGCGCCGACCTGCCGCCGGGCGAGCGCGACGCCCTCTGGCGCGTCTACGGCCGCAAAGTCCGCATTCTCGACGGCGTCCTCGGCGAGGTGGTCGACGCTCTGCGCCGCGGCGCCGCCTGGGACCGCGCCCTGGTAGTCGTGACCGGCTCCCACGGTCTCGAGCTCGGCGAGCACGGCCAGATCCTCCACGGGGAGAACCTCGGCCGCGCGTCGATCGAGGTCCCGCTGTGGGTGCGCCTGCCGCGGGGGTGCGCCGGCCTGGCGGAGCCCGCGGGCGCCCGGGTGGCCCAGGCGCGGCTCGCGGCCACCGTGGCCGAGGTCACCGCTCTCGCGGTGACGCCGGTGCAGGCGCCGAGCCTGTTCAGGGTGTCGGCGGCGCCGGTCCTCTCCGAGCTCTACCGGGGCAACGGCCGCAACCGCTTTTCGCTCCTCGACGGCGATCTCCAGCTCCATTGGGCGGCGTCCTTCGCGCCGCCCGAGCCCGCGTACTACCAGGCGCTCCGGGCCGTGGCCGGCGGCTCTTCGAGCCGGCTCGAAGAGCCGCCGCGGCGCCTGTTCGATCGCCTCGACCGGGCCTTTCTGAAGGCCCCGCCCCTGGCGGGCCTCGCGGGCACGGCGCCGCGGCTCTCCCTCGAGCGCTGGACGCAGGGAGGCGTCGAGCCGGTCGACGATCCGGCGGCCGCGCGGGCCCTGGCGGTCGAGCTGCGGCGGCGCTGGAGCCGCTTCGTCGACCGCGAGCGGCCGCCGGGGGAGGAGAGGAGCCTGCCCTTCCGCGGCTTGACTTCACCGGCGTCGGGCGAGTAACATGCGCTTCGCTTGGGAGATCGTCTAACGGTAGGACAAACGGCTCTGGACCGTTGAATCGGGGTTCGAATCCCTGTCTCCCAGCCACCCCTCCCCCCCGGGGGCCGCTAGCCCCCGAGCTGCGCGAGCACCTGCCGCGCCTGGGCGATCTCGCCGGCGAAGCGTTGCGCCGGCGCAGTGTCGACGTAGCGGCGCAGCGCCTGCCGCGCCGTGTCGAGCCGGCCGCTGCGAGCCGCCGTCAGGCCCAGGTTGTAGAGCGAGTCCCAGTGCCGCGGATCGAGCTCCACGGCCCGCTGCCAGGAGGCCAGGGCGCCCGCGGCGTCGCCCTGTTGGAGGCGGGCGACGCCGAGGAGGTTCCAGGCGTTGGCCTGGCGGTCGTTGGCCGCCAGCGAGCGCCGCAGGGCCTCCTCGGCGGCCGCCGGCCTGCCGGCGCTCAGCGCGATCAGCCCGCGCTGCTCGAGGGCCTGGGCGTTGCCGGGCGCCGCCGCCAACACCTGGTCCACGAGCGGCTCCGCTTCGGCGACGCGGCCGGCCGCCAGCAGCGCGTGGGCGAGCCCCGTGCCGGCGGCCGGGTCGGGCGATTCCTCGACCAACGCCGAGAGCAAGGCGATCGCTTCGCGGTGGCGTCCGGCGTGGGCGAGCTCGAGCCCCAGCCGGCGGCGGGTCTTGCGGCTCACCGCGTCGGGACCGAAGCGCACGTCGGCCAGAGCGAGGGCCTCGTCGAGGCGGCCTGCGGCCAGCGCGATGGCGATGGCGAGCTCGGCCGCCAGCACGGGCTCGCGCTCGCGGGCGAGCTCGGCGTGACGGCGGGCCTCCTCCGGGCGCCCCAGGTCGACCAGCACGAGGCCGATCTGAGCGGCGACCTGAGGCGATCCCCGCGACAGCTCGAGCGCCCGTTCGAGGGCCGGCAAGGCGTCTTCGGGGCGCCCCGCCTCCTGCAGCGACATGCCCAGAAAGCGCCAGGCGTCGGTCATCCGCGGGTTTTCGGCGAGCAACGCCTCGAGCGCCGGGATCGCCGCCGCGAAGTCGTCCTGCTGGAAGAGGTCGAAGGCCGTTTCCAGCTTCGCGGACGAGCGCGCCAGCGCCGCCTTGGGATCGGGCAGGCTCGCCGGCGAGGCCGCGCCCGGCCCGGCCAGGTAGCCGAGGGCGGCGAGCTGTTCGCGGGTGGCCTCGTCCTCCTCCGCGGGCAGCTCGAGAGGCCGGGTGAGCGCGGCCAGGCGGTCGCGCATCGCGGCGGCGACCCGGCGCTCGGCGGCGAGCACGTTGCGCTTCTCGGCCGGATCGGCCTCCAGGTCGTAGAGCTCCGGCTCCGGCGCGGCGATGAAGTGGTAGCGCCCCTCGATGAGCGAGGTCAGCTCGCTCCACCCGTAGTGGATGCGCGGGTACATGGTCTCGGCGTAGATGGACCGCGCGGCCGTTTCGCCGGCTGCGACGCGCAGCAGCGAGGTGCCGCCGAGCCCCGCCGGGAGCGGCCGGCCGAGCGCTTCGAGCACCGTGGGGACGACGTCGGCGAGCTGCACCGGCGCGGCGACCCGGGCGCCGCGCAGCTCCGGCCGAGGGCTGCCCGGCAGCTTGAGCAGGAGCGGCACCTGGATCGCCTCGCGATAGACGAAGACGCCGTGGCCCTCTTCCTGGTGGTCCATCAGGCCCTCGCCGTGGTCCGACAGCAGCACGATCAGGGCGCCGTCGTAGAGCCCGCGCTCTTCGAGGGCGGCGATCAGCTCGCCCACCACCTGGTCGGCGGCGGCGATCTCGCCCTCGTAGGCGTCGCCGTAGCGCGTCCGGAAGGGCTCGGGCGGACGGTAGGGAAGATGTGGCTCGTAGAGGTGGAGGAAGAGGAAGAACGGCCTCGCCGCCGCGGCCTGATCGAGCCAGCGCAGGGCGGCCTCGAGGGTGCGCCGGCCGTCGCGCTCGGGTCCGAGATGTCCGCCGGCGCCGCCGGTCACGGCGTCGTCGTAGTGATCGAATCCCTGAGCCAGACCGGTGGATCCGCGCAGCACGAAGCTCGAGACCGCCGCGCCCGTGGCATAGCCCGCCGCGCGCAGCAGGCGGGGCAAGTAGGTCGCGTGCGCGTCCGCGAGGCGGTAGCCGGCATTGTCGCGCACCCCGGTCGCCGGCGGAAGCTGGCCGGTGAGCAGCGCGACGTGTGAGGGGAGGGTCAGCGGGTAATGCGCGTAGGCGCGCTCGAAGAGCAGGGCGTCGCGGGCGAAGGCGTCGAGGGCCGGCGTCTCGACGCCCTCGTAGCCGTAGGCGGGCAGACGATCGGAGCGCAGGGTGTCAATCGAGATCAGGACGACCGGGGCTCCGGGCCGCGGCGGGAAGACCGCGTCCGCCGTCTCCGGCGTGGGCGGCTGCGATTCTGGTGTCGGTGATTCTGGCGCCGGCTCGCAAGCCCACAGCACCAAGAGCAGCGCGGCGGCCAGTAGCCGTCGACTCTTCATGGCCGTCGACCCTTCATGGCGTTGACCATACCATCCGTCCCGATCGTGGCGGCCAGACGAAAAAAGAGCCGCCGGCGGCTACGCTTCGCCCGCGACGGGCAAAAAGCATAGCGGCAGGGTCAGCCGACGGCGATCAACGGACTTCCATGTTGCGTGAAGTTACGTCTTCCTCTTCTCCTCCTGGGCGGACCCGTTTCTCGTCTACCCCTTCACCTATCTGTGGTCGTGAACCAGCACCGGCGTCGAGCTGCGGAAGACCCGGCCGTCGCCGGCGAGACGCAGCGCGTACACCAGGGATACCGGTTCCTCGTCGACCTCGGACGGCGCGTTGCCCACCGTGAGCCGCCCGACGCGTCCGAGGGCGAGATCCCCGAGCAGCGCCGGATGCTCGGAATCGCTGAAGCGATAGAGCGCCGTCCCCACCTGCAGATAGAGCCCGGTGAGCTCGAGCTCCCGGGGCAGCGCCTGAGAGCTCGCCATGTCGATCACGAGCTCCCTTCCCGACTCGCTCTCCGGAAGCGTCAAAGTCGGGTCGTCGTCCCCATAGGGGTTCTCCGGGTCGTCGTCGTCGTCGCCGCCGTCGTGACAGGGCACGCAGGGCCGGCTGTCGGGGGCCGGGCGGCTGAGATCGACCTGGAGCTCGGCCAGGGTCAGCTCCGGCACCGGCGCCGCCGGCCCGTCCACCTCGATCCGCAGGAGGCCGGCGCGGCGCCGGACGTCGTCGTCGGACCGGTCGCAGACCTCCGGCCGCTCTCCCAGAGCGGTGGCCAGGAGCGCTCCCGGCGGCGCGAGGTCCGAGCGTGGAAACGCCACGGAGCCGCAGCCCAGGTATGCCGAGCCGGCGTGGAGCAGCGGCGCCAGCAGGCCCAGCTCCCCGCCGCACAGGCCCAGCAGCTTGCGCGTCAGCTTGGGGGCGCGCACCCGGTAGCCGGCCCACCAGCCGGCGGCGAGCGCGCTGGCGTAGGAGGAGCCGGGGGGCGCGGGCCAGAACTCCGCGGCGCCGCCCACCTCGAGGTAGAGGCCGTGACCGGGGAAGAGCCCGGCGACCCCTGCCGGCGTCTGCGGCAGTGGGCGGGAGGCGCCCGTGGCCCGCAGGTGCCCGAGATCGACCTGGCCGATGGCGAGCACGCCCGGGTCCGCCGCCGGATAGAGCAGTTGCCCTTCGTGGCCGGCGGCGGCGAAGACCGCGACGCCCTGACCGCGCAGACCGGCGATCACCTCGCCGAGGACGCAGGCCACGCCGCCGGTCCTCGGCTCACACGGCGCCGGCGAGCGATCGGCGAGACGGCCGAAGCTCATGTTGACGGCGAGCAGCGAATCGGTCCGGGCGTCCTCGGCGATCCGGCAGAGCTGGGCGAGCACGTGGACGTCGGCGACCGCGGGCAAGGCGTCGACGGCCGCGAGCCCGGAGGCGTCCAGGCGATAGAGCCGGGCCTCCACCGCGTGGCCCGACGCCTGGCGGATCGTCTCGCCCACGCTCCAGCCGTGCGCGTCGTCCCAGTCGACCACCGCCACCCAGGGGCCACGAGGCTCGGCGCTGAAACAGCTCCCGCCGTGGCAGGGCGACCACGCCGCCTGCGCCCTCGCGGCGCCCGTCCTCGGGTAGAGCCCGGCGCCGCCGGCGGCGTCGATCAGAGCGCAACCGCTCTTGGCGGGCGTCGCCGGCCCGCCGGCCACGAAGAAGGTGCCGGCGGCGCCGCACGCCAGCTCCTCGGATCCCGGCGGGCGGCAATCCGCGGCGGCCGTCAGGAAGAGCGAGGAGGAGCTCGGCGCCGCCGCGGCCTGCGCCACGACGGCGGCCAGCACGACCCCTGCCGAAACCACGCGGAGCGTCCGTCTCGCGATCTCGGTGTGGTTGCGGGTCATGGCGTGCCGTTCCTTTCTTTCGTTGGGAGAGGCTTCAGTGAGCCGCGGGCCGAGGCCGCAGGTGGATCACCACGGGATAGGCGCGCCGCCGGCCGGCCTCTTCGAGGGCTTCGACGGCGGCCGCGCCCGGCGCGGCGTGGGCCGGCGCCTCGGCGCCGATCTCGACCTTCGCGGGAAGGTCTCCCGGCCGCGCCGCCACCAGGAACAGTCGCGTGGATCCCGGGCCGGGAGCGGCGAGCGCGCGGGCCGGGCCGGTCACCACGGCCGCGCCGCGGATCGTCTCGATCTCGAGACCGGATCCGAGCTCGAGGCGCACCAGCCGCTCGGCCGTTTCCCGGTAGACGCCGAATTCGATGGACCTGACCGCGGCGGCGCGCGGGCTCGCCGTGATCCTGATCCGGGTCTCGGGATAAGCCTCGATCTCCCGGCCGCCCGGCACCGATTGGCGGCGTGTGGCGAGCCCTTCGGCGGCCACGTCGTAGGCCACGGCCGCGGGCAGGGGCTGCGGAGGCGGCGCCGCGAACGGCAGGCGCATCAGCATCAGCATGCCGAGGCCGACGACCGCGATGGCCGCGGCCTTGAGCAACGATCCGCTGACGGGACCGCGAGCCGGCTCGAGCTCCGGGCGGCGCTGGAACGACGCGTCGAAGCCCGCGAGCACGGCGCCGCGCACGTGCGGCGCCGGCGGCGCGGAGCCGCAAGTCGCGAGCTCGGCCAGCCGCGCACGGGCCTGCGTCGATCGGCCCAGGTCGCGTTCGTGCGCTTGCGCTTCTTCCTTTGCCAATCGACCTTCTAGGTAAGCGATGAGCGCCTGGTCGGGGAGGTCCACGGAGCTCTCGTCCGCGACCTTGCTTCCCACTTCCCAAAGCAGCTCGTTCTCGTCGTGTGCATCTGGGGAGTTCATCATGACCCTCTTGAGCGAGGACCGATCCCAATCCTCCGACCCCTCGTCCTTTTATCAGGGAGTCATGGGCGGACGGGTTTACCCCGCGCTCCGCCGATTCGATACACTGCCGGCGGGGAAGCCAAAATCCGGAGACCAGGTCGCCATGTCGGACACCGAGCCAGAGAGAGACCCGCCGGCGTTCACGCCGATCGCCGAGGCCATCGAGCACTTCCGCCAGGGAGCCATGCTGATCATCGTCGACGACGAGGATCGCGAGAACGAAGGCGATCTCGCCCTGGCGGCCGAGCGGGTCACGCCCGAAGCGATCAACTTCATGGCCAAGCACGGCCGCGGACTGATCTGCCTGTCGCTCACCGAGCAACGTTGCGACGAGCTCGACCTGCCGCTCATGGTCATCGACAACACGACGCCGTTCGGCACCGCGTTCACCGTGTCGATCGAAGCCCGCGGCAAGGTGACGACCGGCATCTCGGCCCACGACCGGGCGGCGACCATCCGCACCGTGATGGACCCCGCCACCTTGCCCGCGGACCTGATTCGTCCGGGTCACGTCTTCCCGATCCGCGCCCGCCGCGGCGGCGTGCTCAAACGCACCGGCCACACCGAGGCCTCCTCCGACCTGGCGGCCCTCGCGGGATTCCAGCCGGCGGGCGTCATCTGCGAGATCATGAACGACGACGGCACCATGGCCCGGCTGGGCGACCTCCACCGGTTCGCCAGTGCGCACGCCCTGCCGATCATCTCGGTCTCCGAGCTGGTCAGCCACCGCCTGACCCACGAGACCCTGGTGCGGCGCATCGCGGCGCCGCACCTGCCCACGCCCTTTGGCCGCTTTCAGGTCCACGCCTACCGCTCGGAGCTCACCGAGGAGGAGCACGTGGCGTTCGTGATGGGCGAGATCGAGCCGGAGCGCGCGATCCTGGTCCGGGTCCACAGCCAGTGCCTGACCGGCGACGTCTTCGGCTCCCAGCGCTGCGACTGCGGCATGCAGCTTCACCGGGCCCTCGAGCGCATCTCCGAAGAGGGCCACGGCGTGCTGCTGTACCTGCTGCAGGAAGGCCGCGGCATCGGCCTGTTCAACAAGCTGCGCGCCTACGAGCTCCAGGAGCAGGGACACGACACGGTGGAAGCCAACGAGAAGCTGGGCTTTCGGCCCGACGAGCGCAACTACGGCATCGGCGCGCAGATCCTGCGCGACCTCGGGGTGCGGAAGATGCGGCTGATGACCAACAACCCCGGCAAGTACATCGCGCTCGACGGCTATGGGCTCGAGATCCTCGAGCGGGTGCCGCTCGAGGTGCCCGCCACCGACGCCACCCGCGCCTACCTCGAGGCCAAGCGCGACAAGATGGGGCATCTGCTCAGGCTCGTGTGAGGCCGGGCAGCGTCAGCTCGAATCCGCGCGCTTCAGCATCCGGTAGGCGGCGAACGCCGCCGCCCGAGGGCGCCCGCTGTCACTCATCGCCACCATCGCCATCGGCCTCGGCCTGGCCCTCACCGCCGCCGTGCGCGCCGTGGCTCGCCAGAATCTCGCAGGCGGCCTTCCACAGAGAATCGCCGAGGGCCTGCACCACAATTCCTGAAGCCGTTCCGGCTGCCTGGGGTCGTTGTGGTGCAGCCGTCTCGGCTGCTCTCTCTTCTTCCCTTGGAGCGGACTCGAAGCCTGCGTCGAGGATGCGCTGGACGATGGGTTCCTTGGCCTTGCCGCTCGTCTCGAGCCCGAGCGCCGCGCAGATCGCCTTGAGCTCCTTGCGCGAGAGCCGGGCGAGCACGTCGGCGAAGTCGACGCGCCGGCTGCGCGCGAGGGCGTCGACGTGGTTGTCGACGACGCGCTTGTCGCCGACGTCGAGCTCGAAGTGGTCGGTGAGCTCGCGGAGGCGGTCGCGTCCGAGGACGCGGAGGGCGGTGCGCTGCTGGGCGGGCTGGAGGCGTGGCGTAGCCATCAACGAATCCTATATGGACGAGCCCTTCTCGAGCGGGTCCTTGGCGTAGATCTCGGCGGCTTTCATGAACTTGCTGTTGGCCATGACCACGTCGTCGTCGTTGCCGAGCTCGCCGTCGGGGCCGGCGGAGATGAGCTGGTAGCGGTCGTCGCGCAGGCGCCGGTAGTAGAAGTCGTTGCCCCACGCGTCCTGGTCCGAGAGCCCGGCGCGCAGCTCCGCGTCGACCTCGGAGAGCTGGCGGGGATAGGAGTAGTCGCCGTTGCGCCCGCCGGTGCCCAGGTGCAGGTTGAGCACGTTGCCCCAGTCGAGCATCGCCTTTTCGGTCACCACCTGCGGTCCGCCGCAGGCGAGCGCGGCGGCGGCGAGCGTCGCCAGGATCGTCCCCTTCATGCTCCGCTTCATTCTCTTCATGTGCGGTCTCCTCCTTCACTTTGTCGCTGGGCCAGCAGCCGCTCGGGTGTCGAGGGCGCCGGATCGGCGGGCCAGGATCTCGACCCGGCGGCGCGCGCGAGCCGCAGCAGCAGGCGCCGGGTGACCTCGCGGGCGGCGTCGCGCACCCGGCGCGACGTCTTCTGGTGGGTGATGCGCACGCAGAAGGCCACGCGCGGGTCGGGCATCGGACCCACGCCGACGTAGTTGACGTGGAAGCCCGAGCGCGGATCGCTCGCGGTGCCCGTCTTCATCGCCACCGGGAAACTGCGCGGCGCCACGCCGCTCGCCGTGCCGTTGTCGGCCACGGCCTCCATGGCCCAGAGGATCCGCGGCAGCCACGCCGCTTCGAGCACCGGCCGGCCCGGCGCCGGGGGCAGCAGCCGCGGATGAAAGCCGAGGCGGCCGTCCTCGGCGTGGAGCAGCGAGGGCTCCGGCATCACGCCGTCGTTGGCCAGCACGGCGGCGAGCAGGGCCGCGTGGAGCGGCGTCACGTCGGTGGCTTCGAGGCCGATGGCCAGGTCGGCGAGCTGGCGCTCGTCGCCCCAGGGCTCGAGGATGCGGCCGGCGGGATAGCCGCCCAGGGAGCCGTCGAAGCCGTAGCGCCGCAGCTCCTCGACCAGGCGCCGGCGGCCGACGTCGACGCCGAGGTCGGCGAAGGCCACGTTGCAGCTCACCGCCATGGCGCGGTCGAGACCGCCGAGCGCTCCGGCGACGTAAGGGCAGTAGAGGATCTGGCCGTCGTAGCGCTGGTGGCCGTGGCAGCTCTTCTCGGCGAAGGCGGCGTCGGGGTCGATTCCGGCGCGCAGGGCCGCGGTGGCGGTGATGATTTTGGAGATCGAGGCGGGCTCGCGGCGCTGCTCGAAGGCCGGCGTGCCGCCTTCGTCGAACGTCCACGGGTCGCTCACCGCCGCCAGGACCTCGCCGCTCGCGGCGTCGAGCACCACGATCGAGCCCCGGTAGCGGCCGAGGGCCGCCAGCGCCCCTTCGGAGAGCTCGAGGTCGAGGCTGAGGCGCAGCGAGGGCGCGTGGCGGTCCGCGGCGGCGCGCGCCGCCGCCCGCGGCACCAGCTCCGGCCGCACGCCGGGGGCGAGCGTCAGCTCCCCGTCCGTGGCGAGGCGGCCGAGGTCGACGCCGCCGCGGTCGCGCAGGATCACCTCGACCGCCGGCGAGGCCAGGTAGTCGCGGACGCTGCGCGCCAGCCGGTTGGAGGCCGGGGCGCCGCCGGCCCCGTTGCCGCGCAGGTCGCCTCCGAGCTCGATCCGCGCCGCGGTCGCGATCAGGGGGACGGGCGGCTGGCCGAGCTCGGGGGCGAGGCCGGCGAGCTCGAGCGCGGCCTCGAAGCGGCCGGCCTCGAACGCCTGCCGCGCCAGCAGGGCGAGGGGGAAGGGCGAGGCGTCGACGGGATCCTCGTCCGCCGCCACGGGGACGCGCGCCCCAAGGGCCGCGGCCACGCGCAGGCCGGCGCGGGCCCGCGCCCGGTAGCCGGGCGAGTCGGCGAGACCGGCGAGGATCTCGCCGCCGGCGGCGGCTTCGCCCAGGGTCAGGAGCGAGACCGCCTCGCTCAGGCGTCCGTCGTCGCGCACCCAGGCCTGAATCGCCAGCAGCGGCGCCGCCACGGCGAGCGGCGCGCTCCACGCGAGCAGACGGCGAATGGTGGTGGCGGCCAAACAGCTCTCCTCGGCGGGCTCCCTCGTCTCGGCGGCACGAGTATACATGCCGCGACGGCGACGCGGTCGGGCCGTCACGCGGGTGTCTTCCGCGGCCCGATCTCCGATAACATGGGCGCCTCGTGAGCTGTGCGGGGGCGTCGCGCCCGAGCCATAGGAGCCGGCCCGAGATGGGATTCTCCGAGATCGCCCAGGAAATCGACGACCTCCTCCGTCAGGTGGAGAACGCCGACGTGCGGGTGCCGGAGGACTCGGCCCTGATCAGCATCGCCATCGACCTGGTGCCGGTGGTGATCACCCAGCTCCGGCGGGGCATGGCGCTGCTGGAGCGGGTCGAGGCGTTCTACGGGCCGGAGCGCGTGGAGGCGCCTCCCCAGGAGGACGACCCCTTCTCCCTCAAAGGCATCGGCTTCCTGATCTCGTCGGAGTTCGCGGCGCGCGACCTGACCGACCTGGTGTTCTTCGCCCGCACCGAGCTCAGGCAGTGCCTCAGCCTGCTGGTCGCGACCTCGCACCGCACCAACCTCGACCTCGAGACCGTGGCGTCGCACTGCGAGGCGGGCACCCGGCGCCTGCGCAAGGCCCTGGTCTCGGTCGAGTCGGCGATGTACGAATTCGAGCAGCGGGAGGCGCCCCGGCGCAAGTGGTTCGACGTCGAGGTGTCGTTGCAGATCCGCAAGCTCTACTGGAACCTGCGGCGCGAGACCCTGGGGCGTCCGACCGAGGACAAGCGCATGGCCGAGCGGCTGCGCAGCGTGGTCTACCGCCTGGTGGCGTTCCGCGAGCTCTCGGTCTACCCCTTCCTGCGCATCGACGACCGCATCCAGTTGCGCCACCTCCTGAAGCGCATCCTGGAGTGGCTCTACGGCTCGGACCGCAGCGAGCAGGAGGGCAAGCGCCTGTGGCAGGACCTGGTGAGCTTCGCCGGCATCCTGGTCCAGGTGAGCCAGCGCCAGGAGCTCCAGGACCACGACCGGGACATGGTGGCGCGCGCCTACCGCCGGCTCTTCCGCCGCACGCCGCCGCCCGCCGAGGTGCCCGACGACCTGCTCGACGACTTCGACAACCTGCTCGGCCTCGACGACGGCCTCGACCAGCTCATCCTCGCCCGGATCAAGCCGCCGTTCGCCTGGCGCGAGGCCCTGATCCGGGTGCGCGACCAGCTCAACCGCCCCGAAGAGTCGGTGGCGTCGCTGGATTTGCTCTCCGAGTGACCCGAACCCTCACCCCCGGCCCCTCTCCCAGGGGGAGAGGGGAGTCAAGACGTCGGGGATCCGGCTCCCCCTCTCCCCCTGGGAGAGGGGGTTGGGGGGTGAGGGTTCGCGCTCAGAACCGCCGCCAGTAACCGGCCAGCAGCACGTAATCGGCGAAGGCGGCGTCGCCGTGGGCGCCGCGGGCGAGGTCGGGCACGCTGCGCTGGCGGTTGCGCTGCACCGCGATCGGCACCGCGAGCGAGAAGGTGTGGGGGCCGCGGGACCAGCTCAGCGAGGGCTCCGCCGACACCGCGTAGCCCGGCCGCCGGAAGCCTTCGCTGGAGCCGAAGAGGTCGTGCACGGGCACGCCCTCGATGCGTCCTCCCAGGCCCACGGTCAGCCCTTTCCAGCTCGCGGGGCTGGTCAGGAAACCGGTGCGGAAGACGTACTGGTCGGCGATGGACATGATCTCCTCGCCGCGGGCGCCGCGAAAGGTCCGGACGCCGCTCTGCCCTTCCGGGTTGATCAGATAGGCGCCCGAGGCGTACAGCGCCCATTCGCCGCTCGAGCCCAGCAGCCGGTAGGCGCTCATGTCGACGATGAAGCCGAAGCCGCCGTCGCCGGGCTGGACGGACTGGTCCACCGTCTCCACGCGCAGGGTCCTCTCGCCGTCCTCCAGACGCTCGCGGGTGTCGACCACGTTGTTGGCGCCGGAGGGCAGCTTGACGCCCAGGCCGAGGGTGAGGTTGCCGCGGCGCTCGGCGGTCGGCTCCCACATCAGGCGCCGGCCGACGATGGTGACGTCGCTGAGGCCGCGGGAGTTCGAGACCGAGCGGTCCACCACCTCGCGGCTTTCGTCGCGGATCGGGCTCGAGCGCGTCGCCATCAACAGCGGGATGCTGACCGCGACGCTGGTCCGCGGGTTGAAGTGGTAGCGGATGCCGAGATCGGCGAGGTGGATCCTGTTGATGACCTCGCTGTGCTCCGCCTCGCGGTTGGTTTCTTCGTGGGTGCCGCGGAAGTGCCGGTCGGATTTCTGGTAGCGCCAGGAGAACGACGCCTGCCATTTCTGTTCGCTGGTGGTGAGCTCGTCGAACGCGCCAAGCACGGGCGCGTCAAGGCGCGAGGCCACTCACCCCTGGGCCGAGACGGAGCGCGGCGCCAGGAAGGCGAGCAGGAAGGCCGACGCGGCGAGGAGGGAACGGGAACGCAGGAATCGGTTCATGGGAGTCTCCAAGGAAATTCAGGTTAGAAGGGCAGGGCCTGCGGGGGGACGTATGGCAAAAACCCTGCCAGCTCCGAAAGCGCGGAAAACACGCGGAATCCGCGAGTCTGCGGCTCCCAGGGACGCGGCGGTCATAGGATCTAGGGGATCGGCTCGCAACTTCTATGAGGCGAGACGGCGTGTGGTAGCCTTCGCGGTGCTCGGCGAGCTGGGGCGCTCGGGCATACCGGGCTCGGCGGGCACCTACACTTGGTCGGGGATCTTCAACACCTTCTTCTGGGTGGACCCGGAGGAGGAGCTCGTCGGCGTCTTCATGACCCAGATCTCCCCCTTCGGCCATCGCCGCCTGCACCAGCGCTTCCGCGCGCTTGTCTACCAGTCGATCGTCGATTGAGGCTAGACTCCCCGCACCATGCTGGCGAGAGAGATCCTCCGAGACGAGACCGGCCGCGTCGAGCGGCTGCTGGCCGCCCGCCGCGTCGACCCCGAGGCGCTGGGACGGTGGCGGCGCCTCGACGCCGAGCGCCGCGCCGTGCTCGTGGACATGGAAGAGAAGAAGCGGCGGCGCAACGAGGCCTCCAAGGAGATCGGACGCGTCAAGAGCGCGGGCGGCGACGCCGCCGAGCAGATCGCGGCCGTCTCCGCGCTCAAGGCGGACATCGAGGGGCTCGAAGCGCGGCTGGCGGCGGTCGACGAGGAGATGGCCGCGGCCGAGCTCGCCTTCCCCAACCTCTGCGACGAGACGGTGCCGGTGGGCGAGGACGAGTCCGCCAACCGGGTGGAGCGCCGCTGGGGCGAGCCCCCCCGCTTCGACTTCGAGCCCCAGGCGCACTGGGACCTGGGCCCGGCCCTCGGCATCCTCGACTTCGAGCGCGGCGTCAAGGTGGCGGGAGCGCGCTTCACCGCCTACTTCGACGCCGGGGCGCGGCTCGAGCGGGCGCTGATCCAGCTCATGCTCGACCTGCACACGCGCGAGCACGGCTACCGCGAGGTGCTGCCGCCGTTCATCGTCAACGAGGCGTCGCTGACCGCCACCGGCCAGTTGCCGAAGTTCGCGGCCGACCTCTTCAAGCTCGAGGGCTTCCCGTACTACCTGGCGCCCACGGCCGAGGTGCCGCTGACCAACCTCCACCGCGACGAGACGCTGGAGGAGGCGTCGCTGCCGCTGCGCTACGCGGCCTACACGCCGTGCTTTCGCGCCGAGGCGGGCTCGCACGGCAAGGACGTGCGCGGCCTGATCCGCCAGCACCAGTTCAACAAGGTCGAGCTGGTGTGGATCACGGCGCCGGAAGCGAGCTGGGACGCCCTCGAGTCGTTGACCGGCCACGCCGAACGCGTGCTGCAGCTCCTCGAGCTGCCCTACCAGGTGGTCTGCCTGTCAACGGGCGATACGGGCTTCGCGTCGGCGAAGACCTACGACCTGGAGGTGTGGCTGCCCGGCCAGGGCCGCTACCGCGAGATCTCCTCGTGCAGCAACTGCACGGACTTCCAGGCGCGCCGCGCGCGCATCCGCTGCCGCGGCGCCGACGGCAAGACCCGGCTGGCCCACACGCTGAACGGCTCCGGGCTGGCGGTGGGCCGCACGCTGATCGCCGTGCTCGAGAACTTCCAGCAGGCCGACGGCACCGTGGCGATCCCGTCGGCCCTGCGGCCCTACCTCGGCGGCCTGGACCGCATCGCGGCCCGCGAGTAACGCGGCCCGCTCACGGCCTCAGGACCGCGGCGGCTTCGTCGCTGCGGTAGACGACCAGAAGGTCCCCGAAATCATTGATGCCGAGCACCACCGGCTCCGGGACGTCCAGCCCCGCCGCCGTGGTCAGGGCCTCGACGTCGAGGAGCCCGTAGGGGAGGCTGTAGAGATACGGCTCGATCCTCACGTCCCCGCCGAATTCGTCGGCGGCGAACACGAGCCCCGTGACCTCGAGGCGCTCGTTGGTGGCGCTGATGGCGGCGCTGAGCTCGTACCTGGGCGGCACGTCGAAAAGCGTGAGGAAGTCGACCCGCCGCGCCTGGACCTTCATCTTGGGTGTGCGGCGCCGGTCCCACGTGAACAACTTGTCGGCCGAGGGTCCGTCCGCTGAATTCCGGGTGACGATCGATCCGATCACGACCCCCTTTTCCGTCACCCCGGAAGCGTAGCTGTGTGCGAATTGGGGCGGATGGATGTCGATCAGGGGGCTCCCGGGGCGCAGCGCCACGAAGGCATGGTTGGTGAACAAATCCTCGGTGAGCGATTCGCCCACGACCCGTCCCGTGTCGTTGATCGCGTTCGCGAAGGTCGATTCACCGCCGAAGTGGCCAAGCTCGACGACCTCGGTCCCGCGAACGAGAAAGCTGCGGAAGAACCCGAAGTCATTGGTCAGGACCAGGACGTCGCCGGCGTCGTTGAGGGCGCCGGCGAAGGTCTGGGTCTGCCGGAGTCGCGGGTCGAGAGCGGAGAGGTCTTGCCAACCCTCGCCCTCGCGGTAGAGGAAGGGCTGGGAATCGGTGATCGGCTCCCTGAATTCTACGACGTTGCCTACGACGTCGCCGGCGGCGTTCATCGCGGCGACCCTGAAGGCTTGACGGATGCGGGGGCTCGATCCCTCTTGCAGGAGGTCGAAGCCGCTGTCCTGGCGATGGATGAAGAGGCCGATCTGCCGCGACCTGTCGCCATTGAAGATGGCGCCGAAGACGTCGCCGGCGGCATTGACGAGGTAGCCCTCGGAGCGCTGGTTGCCCCGCGGATCGAGCGCTTCCATGCCGCCGGCCGTCGAGAAGCGGAACGCCACCGACCGGTGTTGGCCGGGGACGCCGCTGGAGGCGGTGCCGGTCAACTGGCCGGCGTCGTTGATCATGCTCGTGCTGGGGTTGGAAGCGGGCAACCGGATCGCCGGCAGCGGCCCCGTGGGCGTCTCGACCGCGGGCAGCACGGTCGCGGTGAACGCCGGCGCCGGCCGGCCGCCGGGCGTCAGGCACACGTCGGCGGCACGCGGCAGGCCGAAGAGCGCGCCGAAGTTCTCGGCGCACGCCAGCCCGGCCTGGCACTGGTCGTCGCCGCGGCAGCCGCCCTCGCCCTCGGCGCAGGGTCCGCATTCGGTGCAGTAGCGCGGATCGCCCAGCGGCGGGCAACCGCCGCCGGAGGACGGCGAGGCGTTCAGGAGCAAGACCGGGAGTAGCAGCGCAAGAGCTGGAGGCGTCGATCTCATGGGACCTCCTCGTGGGTTTCTGGGTTTCGACTGGTAATGAGACATACTACAACAACTCCGTCGTCTCATTCTCTCTGTCGACGAACCGTGATGGCCGCCGGCGGCGCCGCCGGGGCGCCGGGTCGCGCCGACAGCGGGACGTTTGAGTTAGAGTGAGGGCTTGCTCGGCGCGCCGGAGGGGTGGCTGAGCGGTCGAAAGCGGCGGTCTTGAAAACCGTTGACCGTTTACGCGGTCCGTGGGTTCGAATCCCACCCCCTCCGCCAAGCTCCTGACTACCCGGACGAGAGCCTGGACCCGCTTCCGCTTGCGTTGCCTCGATGGCGCCCTGCGCGGCGACGAGGTGGACCTTTGCGCCAGCCTCGGCGCCGCCGGCAACTACCGCCATGTGATCCGGCGTCTCAAGCGCCACATCAAGGATCCCGTGACCGGTCAGGACCTGTTCAAGAAGCGCCGCGTGGGGCCGCGGCAGGTGAGCTTCGACGAGAGCGCGCATCCGCGCTTCAGCGCCCTGCAACGCGCCCTTCTCGCCCTCGTGGCGCCCCGCCTGCGGCAGGCCGCCAGCAGGCGCCGCTACGGTGAGGTGCTCGCTTTTCTGGCGCTCCTCAAGCGCTCGGTGTCGACGGCACTGGCCTGCCGCAGGACCTTACGCGCCATCGCCGGCCGCTACCGGGAGCTCCTCGCCCGCGGCGCCGAGGACCAGGAACGGACTTCCAGGCGCGGCGCGCGCGCATCCGCTGCCGCGGCGCCGACGGCACGGCGCGGCTGGCGCACACGCTGAACGGCTCCGGTCTGGCGGTGGGCCGCACGTTGATCGCCGTGCTCGAGAACTATCAGCAGGCCGACGGCACCGTGGCGGTGCCGGCGGCCCTGCGCCCCTACGTCGGCGGTCTGGACCGCATCGCTCCCCGCGACTGACGCGGTCGCGGCATCCGGCGGCTCCCTTGGCCGTCCGTGCCATTCTCTCTGTCGAAAAGTAGTAATGGGGAACGATTCGCGGGGAGGATTGTCGTGTCATCCTTACCTCGAGGTAAAGGATTCCTACAGGACCTCGAGCAACGTCCTACACGGTCCGTAATCTGGCCCGTAAGACCGATCGCGAAGACTCCGCCCAAGCCAGGCGGTCCTGAAGTCGGGCCGCCTTCATGTTTCATACCACGGCGACGGTTCCTGACCGAGAGTCGGTCGGGCCGATTGGAGAAACGGGGACGCTATGAGGTACTTGATCTCACTGGTCTTTGCGATTCTGGCGCTGGTCGAGGTCGGGCCGCTCGCGGCGCAGGACGATCCGAGCAAGAACGTTTTCGAGAAGCTGCAGATTCACGGGCATCTGACCCAGGCTTACGGCGCATCCACCGGGCCGACCGTGTTGGGCATCCCCGACGACGGCACCACGGACTACCGCACGGTAGCGCTTCAATTCCGTTACGATCATGACGACCGCAATGCCTTCGTGATCCAATTCAACCACCAGAGGCTGGCCTCAGACACGCTCTTCCAGGACGACGTCGAGCTCGACTGGGCATTCTATCAGAGGAGGATCGGGGACCATACGCAGGTCCGGGTCGGCCGCATCCTGACCCCGCTCGGTCTGCTCAACGAGGTGCGCGACGTCGGCACGGTGCTGCCGTTCTACCGCGTGCCGGAGACCTTCTACGGCGAGGCGAGCTTCTCGCTGGAGACGATCGACGGCCTCTCCGTCTCTCACACCTTCGAGGGTTCCTCGGGAAGCCTCGAGCTGATCGGCTACTTCGGCGGTTGGGACAGCGTCGACCAGGGTCCCGGCGGAATCGCCGAAGGGAGGATCGAGGAGGGGATCGGCCTGACGGCGATCGTCGAGACCGCCGTGGAGGGCCTGCGCTTCGGCGCCGGCTACAACGAGCACAAGGCCGCGGGCGGCCTGGTCCCGGAGGGGACCAGGCAGCCGCGCGACTTCTGGTGGGCATCGGCGGAGCTCGACCGCGACCGCTACAGCTTCATCGTCGAGCTCTTCCGCCGCGACCGTTTCGTGGCCCTGGACGAAGGCGGATACGCGCAGGCGAGCTTCTGGCCGAAGGAGCGGCTGGGCCTCCACGTCCAGACCGAGCACCACGACCTGACCCGCTCCGAGCCGATCTTCCAGGACCTGAACCCGATCGACCTGGTGGAGGACTACGCCGCCGGATTCAGCTTCCTGTTCGGTTCCCACGCGATGGTCAAGGGCGAGTACCACTGGTCGATGGCCCGCAACGCCGACGGCGTGGGGCTCTTCGCCACGGACGAAGAGGCTCGCTTCGAGTACTACGTCATCAGCCTGGCGGTCAGCTTCTGACGCGCGTCCAGCCGGTTGTGCGATCTCCGAGACGGAACTTAGCTCGCTGCGCTCGCGAACGGTGATATCCTTGCTCTGCGCAACAAGCGGAGCTCCGTGTAGGGCAGGCTCCGCCTGCCGGAAAGCGCCGGTCAAAACCGGCGGAGCGTAGGAGGTGGA
>Ga0299906_10000015_pt1 | contig 169041 bp, 133 predicted proteins | sample RVTome_14_FD_200259 | JGI IMG/M metagenome (GOLD analysis project Ga0299906, IMG submission 200259) | Soil microbial communities from uranium-contaminated site in the Upper Colorado River Basin, Wyoming, United States - RVT145D125 (version 2) ...
GCTGGCAGGGCTGGGCCCGCGCCGCCAGGGAGAAACTGGATCGACTCAACGCGACCGCGGCGTAGCGGCCGCGAGGTCTCTCACAAAATACCGTCCGGAGATTCCAGTTGAACTGTGAGCCAAGACACACGGACGCGCCGGTAATCCATGACGTGATCGAACATCACGTCATCGCGCCAGCGCCGCACCAGGCCGCTGACACTGTCGATCCAAATCTCCTCGCCGGGGCGGTTGGAGCGCGCGGTCGCCACGACATAGCAGTCTTGACGACCCAATTGTCGCGTCCCTTGATAGGATCCGCCTGCGATAAGCCGCTCGAAAAAGGCGGATCGATGTGCATTGACGCCTACCCATGATTGCTGGTAGCTCCCGAAGAGGCAGCCAGTGAATCCGAGGTCATGCATGGCGGAATGTCGAGGATTAAATCTGCCGTAGGCGAATTCTTCGGCCGTAAGGACATAATCGGCCGTTTTCTCGGCAACCAGGTTGTGCTCGCGGATGCGAACGTCTCCTGTCGGTAGAGGTTCCTCGTCCAAACGATAGATTGCACCATGGCCGGGCGCCTGCACCTCCAGAGAATGGCGACCGTCGGCCCAGCAATGCACTCTCGATATTATTTCTCGTCCATACCCTCTGACTCGCGATTCAAACTCGATTTCAGTTGCTCGGCGGTAGGCGTTGGCCACCAACGACGCAAGTTCGGCCGGAGTGGGATCGTCCGCCCGGACCCGGTGGCGGTAATCGAAAACTCGATCACGCCACTGGTCGCGCCATCGCCGCACAAGGCCGGAATCACAATCGATCCATACCTCCTCTCCGGGCCGTTGGGGCCTGCCCGTTTCCACGACATAGCATTTGGAGTGGCCCAATGCCTGTCGCCCCTGATAGCTTCCGCCAGCGACGATTTCCCTGAAAAACGCTGACCTGTGGGCGGTGTTGCCAAGCCAAGAGTGCAAATACCCGCCGAATAAGCACGGATCCAATCCCAGCCCATCACCTTGTCTTATGTCCCATGGGCCGTTGGGAAACTCGTCCTCTGACACTACGTAATCGGCGATTTCGTCTGAAACCAGATTCTGTTCGCGTATTCTGGTGTGACCGTCCGGAAGTGGACTCTGGTCCAGGATGTAGACCGTTTTTCCGTCTGCCGTCTGAACCTCCAGATGATGTTGGCCCCCAAACCCGCATTCTACATGACAGAGTATTTCGCGGCCCATCCCCCTGACCCGGGCGTCAAATGCAAGCTCGGTCGTATCGTGGTAGGCGGCAAGGACCTGCTCCGCGAGGTCGGTTGGGGTAGGGCGAGGCGCCGGCGACGCATGTTCGAGATCGGCATTGATGCCGGACTCCGCAAGGGCAGCCGGCGGCAGTTCGCCAGTGGAGTCAACACGCGTCAGGTCGCTGCATGCCCCGACAAAGACCAGGGACACGATTGCAAGCACGCTCAGAGCCGTGGATTTAATCATGCTGCACCTTCTCTCTCGATCATTTCATACCGGGAACTCGCCTCACGACGGCATCACCCCAATAGTTCCCTATGCGGATCGCTCGTGATCTTGCCTATGGGATGGCGAGCGGTTCGCCCTGGCAGCGGCCCGCTATTCTCAACTCCTCCGGCTCGCGCGCATATCATATCCTCGAGTGCTGAAAGGTGCCAATACTTTAACTTGTTGATCGGGCAGACTCGGTGGGGCTACTCACGGAGCACTGCATAACTCGTTGCCGGCGCAACTCTTGCACCGGCGATTTGGAAAACGCTTTCGCCCATGACTCCAGCATGGCGAGTTTCCAGAGCGTTGCCCCGTGGTTGGCACGGCCGGCGAGGTGATCCGACCAGAGGCGCTCGACGGCGCTGCGCGATATCCAGGCGGCGGATCGGGCGCCGGCGGACGAGACCTCCGCACAGAATCGCTCGCGCAGCGGCCCGCGAAACCACTGGTCCATCGGTACGTCGAAGCCCGCCTTGACCCGCCGCGCCGCCTCCCGCGAGACGTGTCGCGCGACGGCGAGGCGCAGCGGCCACTTACCCTGGGTTCCTCGGATGCGCGCCGCCGGCGGGATGCGCCAGCAGAAGTCCGCCAGTTCGTAATCGAGCAGGGGCGACCGCACCTCGAGGCCGTGGGCCATGCTGGCGCGATCGACCTTGGTCAGGATGCCGTCGGCCAGTTGCAGTCGTATGTCCACGTACTGGCACTTACTCAGGTGGTCCGGGGCGTCGCAGCCATCATAGTGCGCCCGGACCGCGTCCTGCGGGTCGCATTCGCGACAGGCCGCCCGGAGATCGGGGTGCAACAGGTTCCGGGCTTCGTGCGTCGGAATGGTGGCGATGGATTGGCCGTGGGCCGTGGCCGCATCGACGGAAAGGTTGCGCAGCGTCGCCCGTGCCCGAAAGGGACGCGGCATCCAGGGATAATCCGGGTAATGCGCGGCCGAGAGTCCGAACAGCGGCCTGCGCAGCGAGCCCGGAACGATGCGGCGCACCTGGTCTTCATACCGATCGAAGCGATATCGCCGATAGCCGGCGAGCAGTTCATCGCCGCCGTCGCCGGAGAGCATGACCGTCGCGCGACGGCGCGCCTGGCGCGCGATGCCATACATGGGGATCGCCGAGGCGTCGGCGAAGGGCTCGTCGAAGTGCCAGGCAAGGGTATCGATCAAACCTGAGGCGTCGGCGGTGATCAGCGCCGATTGATGATCGGCGCCGAATTGGGCGGCCATGGCGGCGGCGTGCTTGCGCTCGTCGAAATCGGCCTCGTCGAAACCGCAGGTCAGCGTCAGGACCGGCGCGGCGGACGCGCGGGCCATGGCGGCGGCGACGGCCGTTGAATCGAGCCCGCCGCTGAGAAAGGCGCCGATCGGCACGTCGGCGATCATTCGCGCCTTCGTCGCACGGCCCAGGCGATCCCAGAGTTCGTCAGATATTTCGTCGACGTGGCGCGAATCCCAACCACGATGCGTCGGATGCCAATAGGATCGCACCGTCGCGCGGCCCTGCTCGAAGACGAGGAGGTGACCGGGCGGGAGCTTGGCGATGCCGCGATAGATTGTCCGCGGCGATGGAATGAAGCTGAAGGTGAGATAGTCCAACAGCGCCGCGGGGTCGATCACCGGGACGACGCCAAGGCCGACGAGCACGGCCTTGATCTCGCTGCCGAAATAGATCCGCCGGCCGTCGACGGCGTAGTAGAGCGGTTTGACGCCGAGCCGGTCGCGGGCCAGAAGCAATCGCCGGCGGCGGCAGTCCCAGAGGCCGAAGGCGAACATGCCGCTCAGCGCGTCGATGGCCGCGTCGCCGCGCTCTTCGTAGAGATGGACGAGACATTCGGCATCCCCGCGCGATTCGAGACGATGACCCCGTCCGATCAACTCCCGCCGCAGCGCGGGAAAGTTGTAAAACTCGCCGTTGACGACGGCGTGGACCGAGCCGTCCTCGCTGGAGACCGGCTGGCGCCCCCCGACTGGATCCACGATCGACAGGCGGCGGTGACCCAGGGCGGCGAACGAATCGACGTGCGCGCCGCCATCGTCCGGCCCGCGATGCGCCAGTACCGAGGCCATCGCGGCGAGGGTTTCTCGATCCTCCGGCGCCAGGCCGTCTGCCGCCACGATGCCCGTGATTCCGCACATTGCGATCCTTCGTCACCCACCCCCGCGCGCCGCGTCTCCTGGTGCCATATCGGCACTCGGGGATGGGCCGGCGGATGATGCGGCCCCGCGGGAGCGATCGGGGTGGCCCAATCGCCCGCGATCAAGTGGCGAAGGCCCCGATTGGACGATATAGTCAGATGGTTCGGCCGCCCTATCGCGGAGGCGAGACATGATTCTCCAAGACGATCTACTGGCGATCCTGCCGAGTCTGGGCTGGCCCGAACTCGTCGTCGTCGGCATCCTCGCGCTTTTGGTGTTCGGCCGCCGACTGCCGGAGGTGGGGCGCTCGCTGGGCAAGGGGATCGTCGAATTCAAAAAGGGCCTGGCGGACACGGGCGACGAGATCAAGGGTGTGGCGCGGGACGCCGGCAAGAAGTCGGACGGTCCGGCCGACGGGGCCAAGTCGCCCGATTCGACGGCGTCGAAACCCGAGCCGCACGGCTGAATTCATCCAGGTCGTTTCGATGCGCCGCGGGCGACCGGACCGGGCACGACGTCAATCCTCTTTTCGCTCTCCCGACAATTGTTCCATCAAGAGCCCGATCGCCTGTTCCACGGTTGCGGGCGTAGCGTGTCCTGGGATGTCCAGCGGCTTGATCAGGGCGAATCCGATCGCCGCGTGTATCAATTGCCAGGCGAGTCCGGCCGCCGACACGTCGGAGCGTACCTGGTGGGCGCGCTGGGCCCGTCGGATGACGTTCGTCAGGAAGCGGGCGTATTGCTCGTAATGATCGCGCAGGGCGGAGACGATCTGCGGCTCGTGAAACTCGGCCTGGGCGGCGAAGATGATCCCGTAGAGCTGGCGAGTTTTGGGATCGGTCGTCGCCGGATTGAGCCGCAGCAGGACGCGCAATTGATCCATCGGCGAGCGGAGCGGGGCGATCCCCTGTCGCCAACCGCGGATGACCTCCTTGCCGACTTCGTCGATCAGGGCGACGAACAGGTCGTGTTTGCTGGCGAAATGGCGATAGAGGACGGGCTCGCTGATTCGCGCCGCGCGGGCGAGTCGGGCCGTCGTCGTGCCGCGGTAGCCGAACTCGGCGAAGCACTGAATCGCGGCGTCGAGGAGGTGGCGGCGCCGATCGTCCGCCTTCATTCGCGGCGCATCTCCATTTTGCCGGCCGCCGCGCCGCGCGTCGCCACCTGACCTGGGCTTCTTATTCGTCAACGCCGCCTCCGGTCGCATGCGCCGGGCGCGAGGCCGCCGGGCGCGACGCCACCGGCTGACTGGACGCCTGCGGATCGAGCAGGTGCCATCCGACGAGTTTCTCATCGTTGCCCATCAGTGCCGGCGCCAGGTAATAGGTGATGAACAATCGGCTCGTCGAATCGGTGTGATGGCCGTGATAGCCCGTGCGCTCGAAGTCATAGCGCCAGGGGACGTTTTCGACCTTCTGATACTGCCGCTCGGTATCGGCGCCGGGCGCGGCCGGGATGACGAAACCGCGCATGCCCGCAATTCCCTCCGAGCCGGGGCGGCGATCGACGGTTCCGGTAACGCGGACCAGGTTGGCGAGGATCGGGTCGCGGTCAGAATAAACGACGTACAGGCGTTCGCGAATTCGCCGCAGGGCGCGCGTCAGGTCGTATTCGCTCGACATGCTGCATCCGAGAAAGACGGCGCGATCGATCTGCACCGATTCCGGCAGATACTCGAGGGCAAAAGTCGCCACGCCGGTCCCCGCGGACAGGGCGATGATGTAGATGGGGTTCTTCGGAAACCGTTGATGATACTGGCGCAGGCGGTTGGCCAGTTCGACACCCTTGGCGCGGTTGCGATGCAGGTTGATCTGGTCTCCGGCGTGGGTGAGCCCCTGCCAGGCGAAGACCTCGACGGCCCCGGCGTAGCCCGCGTCCTGAAGGCCGGCAGGCACGTCGAACGAACCCACGTTTCCGACCGGACCGGCGCCGCCGACGTAAACAGTCAGGCCGGTTGATCGATCGCCGGTGTCGGCAAAGTATTTGACGGCGCGGCCGACGCAACCGCCAGCGGTGGCGAGCAGCGTCGCGACGACGGCCATCAACAAGGCGCGACGGATCCGGTCAGTCTTCGGTGTAGCGTTCAGTCCCAAATCGTCCGTCGGGTGGCGGCAGCGGCGCAACCAGTCTGCCGTGCCGAAATCTTGCCTAGATCGATGTCGACCAGCCACGCGGCCGGCACGCGCGTCGGCACGCATTGTAGGCCGGAACTCGCCCGACACCAAGACTAGGCGCCGCCGCGGCGTCCGGAGCGGGGGGACGCCCGGTCGACCCGGGAGCCGGATTGTGGCTCGGTCTTTGCAGTCACCGCGGGGCGCGGGGGCGACGCTTCCGCGCTGCCTATGCGGAGCGTTCCGCGCTTTTCCTGTTTCGCTTCGTACAGGGCGCGGTCCGCGGCCGCGAGCAGGGCCGCGGGGCTGCGGGGATTGCAGTGCAAGAGACTCGCGACGCCGACGGTCATGGACGGCGCCGGATTGACGTTGACGAGGACCCGCGCCTGGCGGGCGAACGTCACCATGATCCGGTTGCCCACGACGGCGGCCTTTTCGACGGTTACGCCAGGCAGGATCACAACGAATTCATCGCCGCCGTAGCGCACGACGATGTCCGTGGAGCGCGTCGACTGGCGCAGCAGTTCTCCGGCGAACACCAGCAGGTCGTCGCCGGCGCGGTGCCCGGCCGTATCGTTGAGCCGCTTGAAGTAGTCGAGATCGATCATGATCACCGACAGGTCTTCGCCGGCCGCCCGCTGGGCCTTGAAGATCGTCGGGAATTTTTCCTCGAGGAGGCGGCGGTTCTTTGTTCCGGTCAGCGGGTCCTCCCAGATTTCGCGCTGCACGCGCCGGAGATTCTGCGTGACCTGCCGGGTCTGCTCGGCCAGCCGGGACTCCATCCGGCGCTCGATTCGGCGGGCATGGTCCTTCCATTCACTGACCCGCTCGCGGGATTCGCGAAGTCCGCGCTCCACGATGCCCCACTCGTCGCGCGTCGTCAGCGGCGGCGGCGATGTCGCGTTTTTGCATTGGCCGGCGGCGACCAAAAGCTTTGCCAGCGGTCGGTCCACCTCGCGCCGCACCAGCCAGATCGACCACACGCCGCCGATGCCGGCCGCCGGCAGATAGATCCACGTGAAGATCGGCGACAGCGCGCCGGACTCAGTCATTTGGCGCTCGTCGAACAACATCGACAGCGTCAGCCCCACCCCGGAGGAATCCGCCCCGGTCAGCCGACAATCCACCTGCACGAAGCTGGAATTGACGGGCAGCCGACGTATGCTCATGGGCGTGGCGTCTGTCGCCTCGGGCCGCTCGATGATCGGGCTCCAGTCGTGCCGATACGCGGATTCGACGATTCGCGGACCGCTTGCCCAGAGGACGACGGCGCTGGCCGCCGGCATGTTGAGCAATTGTCGGCAGAACCTTTGCCGTTCGGCCGGCGACGCCAACCCTTCCTGCGGCAGGGCAGCGGCGACGGCCGCCCCCACCAGTCGCGCCGCCTGCTCCATGGCGGCGTCCCGTTGATGCAGACGATCCCAGGCGCTGAGTCCGATACCGCCGAGCGCCATCATGGCGAGGATAGCGACCAGACGCGCCATCAATCGACGCGAGACCGACATGGATGGCATCACAGAACCCCCCCGGGCGACGACTCCCTCCAGTATTGCAAAACATACGATTCAGGCCGCCGACATCCAAACACGACGTCGCCAATCGCGTGGTCGGAGTTCGCGGACCTGCCGAGCCCATTGACTGCCCTACAGGCGCGAATTAGTCTGGGCGGTCTTTGGCCGACGATCCTGACGCCCGGGTGGCGGAATTGGCAGACGCGCTAGGTTGAGGGCCTAGTGAGGGTTAAACCTCGTGCAGGTTCGATCCCTGTCCCGGGCAGTCGACGGTCGCCCGGATTCTGTGTCGGCGAGTTTCCTAAAGGAGACGGCTGCGCAGCCGGAGAATCGCTTCGGTACCGAACGCCGCCATTCGGGTCCAATGCGTCATTCCCCGGAATCGGTTCTGTACAGGGTCAGCAGCATTTTCAAGGAGCGCTGGGCGCGGACGGCGTGAGGCACATTGGCCGGCAACAGGAGCATCTGGCCCTCGCTGACGGTGAATGACATGCCGTCGACTGCGATCCGGGCCGTGCCGTCGAGCACGAAAGCGATGGCATCGCAAGGGCACGTGTGCTCGCTCAACTCTTGTCCCTCGGCAAACGCAAAGAGGGTCAGCGATCCTGACTTCGCGCTCGACAACGTGCGGCTCACAATCGAGCCGTCGTTCACGGGTGCGAGGTCGGCGACATTGTAAACCGTCTGCCGGGCGATCCCCTTCGACGGCGTTGAATTGTTTGACATGATCCTTCATTCCTCACCGGTGGCGGATCATGACTCAACCATCGGCGACGCGACGCCGCCGAATGTTTCGTCTCGCGATTCCTCAACCGACCATCCGGTCTTGAGCCCGAGAATGAACCATCCCAGGGCGATCACGCCAGTTGCAAAAATGGTATCGCCGACGACCCGGAGCCAGCGCAGCGTCTCCATGATCGGCGTTTGCAGAAACTCGGCCGACCGGGCATACCACATGCCATGCTCCACGCTGGCCCAGGTCTGCATGAGGCCGACCGGCAGCAAGCTCAGGGTGACCATCAGCGCCAGGCCGATGTTAATGGACCAGAACGCGTACGCGAGGGCCCCGGTTTTCCAAATCCGATGCGTCGCCAGGCCCTTCAGACAGAACAGCATCAACCCGATTCCGAGCAACCCATAGACTCCGAACAGCGCCGTGTGGCCGTGCACCGGCGTGGTGTTCAATCCCTGCATGAAGTAGAGGGCAATCGGCGGGTTAATCAGGAAGCCGAATAGTCCCGCCCCGACCAGGTTCCAGAACGCCACGGCCACGAAGAAGTAGATGGGCCACTTATACGCCGAGACCCAGGGCCTGGCGCGACTCAGCGTGAGATTCTCATAGGCCTCGAATCCGATGAGCACCAGGGGGACGACCTCCAATGCGCTGAAGGTCGCACCGAGGGCCAGGATGGCGGTGGGGGTGCCGGTAAAGTAGAGATGGTGAAAGGTGCCGATGATTCCCCCGCTGAGGAAGATCGTGCTGGAAAACAATACCGCCGACGTCGCCGTCGCGGCCTTCAACAGTCCCATGCGCGTAAAGAGAAACGCGATGACCACCGTGGCGAAGACCTCGAAGAATCCCTCGACCCACAGGTGCACGACCCACCAGCGCCAGTATTCGACGATGGCCAGGTTGGTCTGACGACCCCACATGAGACCCGCGCCATAGAACAACGCGATCGCCGCCGAGGCGATCATGAACATCGCCAGCAGCCCCCGGTTTTCGCTGGGTTTGCGGATCGCCGGCCACATGGCGCGCCCCATGAGAAACAGCCAAAGGAAGAGTCCCACAAACAAGAAGATCTGCCAGAAGCGCCCGAGGTCGACGTATTCGTATCCCTGGTGACCGAACCAGAAGTTCGCTCCATGCCCCAGCTTCTGATGCACGCCGAGCCATTGCCCCGCCAGCGAACCCACGACGATCACGAGCAGGCACGCGAAAAGGAAGTTGACGCCGAGGCGCTGAAACCGCGGTTCGTAACCCGACACCGCCGGCGCCATGAACAGGCCCGTGGCCAACCACGCCGTCGCGATCCAAAAGATACCGAGCTGGGTATGCCACGTTCTCGTGACGGCGTACGGAAGATATTCGGCAAGGGGAAAACCGTAGAAGCCCGACCCCTCGACTCCGTAATGGGCCGTGATCGCGCCCAGGCCGACCTGGACAACGATGAGCGCGGCGACGACCCAGAAATACTTCAGGGTGGCGCGCATCGAAGGCGTCGCCTTCAGCGCCAGCAGCGGGTCACGCACCGGCGGCGGCGACTCGTCGTCCTCGCTTGCTCCTTCAGCGGCGAAGTACCACGCCAATCCGCCGATCCCGCCGAGCAAGAGCACGAAACTGATGACCGACCAGACGATGATCGAACCTGTGGGTCGGTTGGCAATCAACTCTTCCGGCGGCCAGTTGTTCGTGTAGGTGATGTCCATCCCCGGGCGATTGGTGGCGCATGCCCACGAGGCCCAGAAAAAGAACGCATTCAGCGCTTCCCGTCGTTCGGCCGACTTGATGCTGTTGGCGGGGATCGCATACGCTTCACGCAGCTCGTCGAGTTCCTCGTCGTTGCCGAACAGCGCCGCGTAATGCCCGCTGACGGCCTCGATCGCCTCGGCGCGAAGCGCTGACACGACCACGTCGCGCGATTTCGAATCGTATGTGTTGGTCCTCAGTTCGATCCGCAGCCGCTCCTTCAGCGCCGCCTGCGTTTCCCGGCCAACATCCGCATACCTGCGGCCTGCCTCACGTCGGGCCCACTCGTCGAGCAGCCAGGTCGCTTCGCGGTGAAGCCAATCCGCCGACCAATCGGGCGCGACATACGCCCCGTGACCCCACACGGTCCCGACTTCTTGTCCGCCCATGGACTGCCAGACATTTTGTCCATCCCGAATCTGGTCTTCGGTGAAAACGACGACTTGGTCATTGGTTACGACTCGATGCGGGATGGGCGGGGCGTGCTGATAGAGTTCGATTCCGTAGTAACCCAGTACCGCGAATGACCCGATAATAACCGCCGCCAGAGCGAACCAGAGACGTTTCAGCTTCACGATTTGGCTCCGCGCTATAAATATCTAAATGGACCCACTTAACCTCTTTACACCTCGAATGTACACCGTATAATTTGGATGTCAAGGCCCAAATAGCATATTTCGGAGCCCCCGATGATCTCCCCGACAGCCGAATACGCCCTCCGGGCCGTGGTGGCGATCGCTCAGTCGGACGGCGTGTCAACCGCCACGCAGGCCATCGCCGCGCTTACCAAGGTGCCGCCCGGCTACCTGCCCAAGGTGCTTCAGATGCTCGGACGAGCCGGCCTGGTGATTTCCAAACGGGGCCTGGGGGGAGGATTCCGATTGACCAGGCCGGCGGACCAACTCACTGTGCTTGAGGTAGTCAATGCCGTCGATCCGGTCAAGCGGATCAAGAAATGCCCGCTTGACGTCGAATCGCACGGCGCCACACTTTGCCCGCTTCACAAGCGGCTGGACGAAGCGATGGAATTCGTCGAGCGTTCGTTTGCACGAACAACGATCGCCGAGTTGCTGAATGAACCCGGCCGAAGTACACCGTTTTGCCAGGAGCCCTCAGTCGGAGGCGTCCTACTCCTTCGCGGCACGCGTCCATCACGTCGTTCAAAGTGATCACCCATCCGGCTTGACGGCTCCCGGCGCGACACGTTCTGTCCTGTAGCGCCCTGCGCTTTCGCCGTATAAGTGGCGATTCGTGTCGGCATTCGTCGATGGGTGTTTTCAAACCCGTGCCGGTCGCGGAGGGGTCGGGCCCTGATACACTTCCAGGCGGATGTAGCGACGCAGCTCGTTCAGGAGCGCGTCGAAATCCAGCGGCTTGTTGAGAAACGCGGAGGCCCCGAGGCAGAGCAGTTCGCGCTCGAGGAAGTAGTCCTTGTCGCGCCCTCTTTTCTGGCCCGTCAATACGATGGCAGGGATTTTTTCCGTCAGCGGATGACTCTGGAGCTTGCAGAGGAGGAAGTTTCCGTAGCCGCCGGGCATGCGGTAGTCCAGGACGATCACGTTCGGCGTTTCCTTCAATGCGGTCCAATAGCCCTGCATGGCATTGAATGCCCGCAGCACTTCGACGCCGTATGCCTGTAGTCTGATCTTGATCGCCTTGGACACGGCCGGATCATCGTCGACGACGAGCACCTTCGGCCAGGGTGGTTGCGGAGGTGTCCGGGCCTGGCCGGAGTCGGCCCCGGCGGCATGCGGGTGTGGGCCTTCCGCCGGCATCCCGAGTCCGAGGAGTTTGCACACGACGGGCTTGAGATGGTTCCAGGTTTCCAACCCTTTCCAGACGCAGTGGGCCCCGAGCCGTTCGCAGCGCTCGAGCGTTGTCTGATCGGAATCGCCGGTCAGAATAATAACGGGAATCGGGGCGAAGCGTTCATCCCGTGCGAGCTCCTCGCACATGTTCAGACCATTTGCCCCCGGCATGTTGAGATCGAGAATCAACAGATCGGGCGGTTGCCGGGTGATGAATCCGTAGGCATGAAGGCCATCCGGCGAGACCATTGCATCCACGCCTAGCTCGCGACAACGAAGGGCGACCGCCCTGGCCATTGCCTCGTCGTCGTCGGCTATCAGGACCGTTTTCTTGGGCATGACTGGTTCCCTCAGTGTCGGAATTTCAACCTTCCGGCATCCGCGCGAGCCCGGTCGGGTCCCGCCGCGATGGACCGGTCCGATCGTCGCGTTCTATCGCCCAGGCCGATCACGTCCCTGATCGTCGTGATGAGCTTTTCCATCTGGAACGGTTTCGCCACGAAGCAGCTCGCGCCCAGGGCCAGCGCGCGGGATCGGGCCTGCTCGACGACGTTCGCGGACAGCATGACGACCGCCGCGGATTTCGTCTCGGCGCCGGCCTTCAACTCGCCCAGGACCGCGATCCCGTCCATGCCCGGCATACGAATGTCAAGGAGTATGGCGTCGGGATCGGCGCCGGCGGCAACTTTGAGGCCGGCCGCGCCGTTCGAAGCGGTCAATACTTCGAAACCCGCGGCGCGCAGCCGAATGGCCAGCCCGCGCAGGATGTCGCGATCGTCCTCGATGACCAGGACCCTGGTCGGATCAGGCATATTCCAGCTCCTGCAACATCCGGGCGGCCATGAACGCATCGATAAACCTTGCCCCCTCGTCGTGCACGTCCCACGATCCGATGCACTCCATCGAGATTTCGGGCAGGGCGTCTCCCGGGCGATTTCGGTTGGTATCCTCGCGGGCAAGCATCACGCGCTCGATCATGGTGTCGAGATCGTCCTGGCTCGCCGCCACGACCAGGAGCCAGCGATGCGGCGCGGTGCGAAACATCAGGTCGGTCCTGCGGGCATGGTGCTGGATGACGTCCTCCAGGTCGTCGAGGTCCTTGGGAGCGGCTTCGCGATCGGACGTGACTTCAACCAAGCTGATGGACGTCGAGCCGTTCCGGAAGTCCTCGATCCTGGCCAGGTAGCGTTCCAGCAACGATCGACGCTCGGCGAAGGGGATGGTAAACGAAAACGTGCTGCCGCTGCCCTGCTCGCTCTGGACCGCGATGTCGCCGAGATTCAGCGCGACGAGTTCCTTTGCGATGCTCAGGCCGAGCCCGAACCCCTTGGACGCGTTGCGCGCCTGGCCCTCGGCCTGCCGAAACCGCACGAAGAGCCCTTCGAGGGTTTCCTGCGCGATGCCCGGTCCATTGTCGCTGACGGAGATGACAATTTCGTGGGCAGTCGGATTGGCTTGCGCCCGCACGCGGATGGCGCCGCCATCGCCGCAGAACTTCAGCGCATTGATCACCAGGTTGATGATCACGCGGCCGACCTTTTCGGCGTCGCAGTAAACCGGCGGCAGCCCGGCAGGCGACTCGATCTGTAGCGTGGCTTTTGAGGCGGCCGCCCTTCGCTCAAGCATCTGTCGAATCCGTTCGACGATATCGGAGACGTCGCAGTCCGCGCGCCGAATGCCCAGGGCGCCGGCTTCGAGCTTGCTGGTGTCGAGCATGTCGTCCACCAGCACGCTGAGATCGTCCACGCGGTTGACGATGATCTCCAGATACTCGCTCTGCTCGGCATTGACCTCTCCGGCCAATCCGTCGTACATGATGGACGCGAATTCCTTGATGACGGTCAGCGGAGTCCGAAACTCGTGCGAGACGTGATCAACGAATTCGTGAGAGGTCTGCATGAGGGCGGCGAGGCGTTGATTCTTGGCCTCCAGACTGCCTTTTGCTAACTGTAGCTCTTGCATGAGTTGACGATTCGTGGCCTCGATCTTGCGGTGGGCGTACTGGGCGCGGGAATTCTCGATGGCGCGGCGCAGGGCGCCGGCGTCGACCTCTCCCTTGACGAGATAGTCGTCGGCGCCGCTACGCATCAGCGACGCGGCGACCGCCTCGTCGCCGTGCCCGGTCAGCATGACCACGGGCCGGATGTCGCCGGCGCCGCGCATGGCTTCGAGCAGCTCCAGGCCGGTGTCGGCTCCCAGGAGATAATCCAGAAAGATGACGCTGACGTTCGTGCGCGACAGCAGGGCCTTGGCCTCGCCGGCGCCGCGGGCATGGACGAACTCGAACTCATACTCGGACAGCCGATCCAGGTGTCGGCGTAGGAGCTCCGCGTCCGCCGGGTCATCGTCAATCGCCAATACGGTCAGTCGGGTTTTGGTCTTCATCAAGCGGCTCCTGCCCGGCGGAGGTGCGCCGGTACTGATCTGCCGCCCCCGCTGCGGCCGTTTGCGGGCTTACGCGTCGACCAACTCGGTTTTGGGCAACGTCACCAGTTCAAACCAGTACTCTCCCAGTTCACCGATGGCGGTAATGAAATCGTCGACCTCGACGGGCTTCGTCACGAATGAATTGCAACCGAGGTTGTAGCTGCGCAGGATGTCGGACTCCCGCCGCGACGTCGTCAACATGATCACCGGGATTCTCTTCAGCCGGGGATCGGCCTTCACCCGCCTGAGCACCTCGCGCCCGTCGAGCTTCGGCATGTTGAGGTCCAGCAGGATCACGTCGGGCGTCGGCGCCGCATCGGCGTCGGCGTAACGGCCGCCATGGTTCAGGTAGTCCAGGGCCTCCTCACCATCCGAGACGATGCGCAGGTCGGTCTTGATGACGCCTTTCGTCAATGCCCGGCGGGTCAGTTCCTGGTCGCCGGGATCGTCCTCTATGAGGAGCACCGTGGCTGGCTGTCTCTTTTGCCGATCCATGATTCATTCTCCTTTTCCGTCTGAAGGGTAAACTTGAAATGCGATCCGCGGCCCGGTTCGGACTCGACCCAGATACGGCCGCCGTGACGTTCCAGCACTTTTCGACAGATCGCCAGGCCGATTCCGGTCCCCTCGTATTCGCTTCGGCCGTGCAGACGCTTGAACGGCGCGAAGATCGCCTCGGCGTAGTCGGGCTTGATGCCGATGCCATTGTCGGCCACGCCGAGCTCCCATCCGTCTTCGTCGACGCCCGAAGTCAGTCGGATCACGGGGCGGATGCCGGGTCGCACGAACTTCAGCGCATTGCCGATGAGATTCTGATAGAGCTGGGTCAGCAGCGTCATGTCGCCGCGCACCGTGGGAAGCGCGACTCGCTCGATCAAGGCGTTGGTTTCCTCGATCCGCGTGGCGAGATTCTCGAGCGCGGCATTGACACAGTCGTCGACGCGCACGGGGACCCGCTCCAAGGCGCTGTAACTCGAGCGCGAAAACTCCAGCAAATCCTGCACGATGACGTGCATCCGCTCCGAGGCGTCGATGATGAAGCCGAGGTCCTGCCCCGCTTTTTCGGGAAGATCGACTCCGAGGTCCTGCCGCAACAACTTGCTGAAGGCAATGAGCTTCCGCAGCGGCTCCTGAAGATCGTGGCTGGCGACATAGGTGAATTGATCGAGCTCGCGATTGCGCGCGCTGAGCGCGTTGTTGACCATCACGAGATTTGCGGCGTGTTCCGCGGCTTCCAGGTCGTGCCGCTTGCGTTCAGTGATGTCCACGATGGACGCGAGCACCTGCACGCCTTCCGGCGACGGGCAGGGGTTCAGGCCGATCTCGACGGGAAACTCCGCGCCGTCCTTCCGCCGGCCGAACAGGTCGCGCCCGGCCCCCTTCGACCGCGTCGTCGGTCGGCGCAGGAATTCTCTCCGCCTAGCGGGATGATCGGCACGGAATCGCTCGGGCACGAGCATCTCGACCGGTTGATTCAACATCTCGCTTCGGTCATACGCAAACAGGACTTCGGTCTGCCGGTTGACGTAGACGATCCTGCCGTCGCGATCGGCGATCAGCATCGCATTCTGCGCGGCCTCAATCGCCAGGCGAAATCGCTGCTCGGCGCGCTCGCGCGCCGTGATACGCGGCTTGGACAACGTGTCAGGCATATTCGGCTCCCGGTGAAATGGGCGTTTCGTTGACGACGGCGGCGATCGACCCGGCACCCGCACGACACGTTGCCAGGCGGGCAGACCCGCGGTGCGCATCGGACTGTTGCTTTGTCGCGCGCGTTCGGGCGGCCCGGCGTGCATGGAGACAAACGTGCGGGCCGGCGGTGATCGTGAGGACCGTCGCGCGCCGATCGCTCCGCGGCGGCGTTCGATCAATCGGTGTGGGAAGTCTGCGATTCATGGTCAGGGACTCAACGTGCCGCGCACATATTGCGCGAGGCCCCGCATCCGCTTCTCCACTGGCAGAAGCGCCCTGACAAATGGGAGGCCCCATCACTTGTCGGCAGCAATCGTCCAAAAGATGAGATGGCAAATCGCCGTGCTGGCCGGCTCGCGGCGGGGGCCCGATAAGCACTCAGAATTGCTGCAACATCGAGTTGCCTTCATGGCCGAGATATGACATGGTTCGCCTGGAGCAGTTTCAGCATGGGCCCCGAGCAAGATCGTGTATCTGTAGCGACGCTACGGGACGGGCGCCGCCCCGCGGCAGGCGCGGCGGGTGAAGAACTGCCCGTCAGTCAGCGGATGGATGCCGCGCGGCTGGCCCGTGTGGAGGAAGAAGTGAAGAAACCCACCATACTGATCGCGGACGACGAGCCGCACATGCGAGCGGCCATGAAAAAGCGGCTTACCGCCTGGGGCTATAGCGTGGTCGAATCCCATGACGGCCTGAGCGTTTTGAGCCAATGTCCGAAGGGATGGGTCGACCTCGTCATTCTGGACCAAGAAATGCCCAATGGCGACGGCCGCTCGGTCGCGCGCGTGATACGAAACGAAACGGATATCCCGATTTTGTTCATTTCCGGCCACGATCCCGAGGAGTTCCGCTCGGTCGTGACGAGTCTGCCGGACATCTATTATCTTCCCAAGCCCGTCGACGATCAGAAGCTGGCAACGCTTCTGGCGACACTGCTGCCGACCCAAACCGACTCCAGGCGCCAACCCGCCAGTGTCATCTGACGCCACCCGGCGACGTCGGCGGCCGGTCACGCCGCGGGCACGCAGGCATCTTGTACTTCGCCCGCCGTCACGCAAATCGTCACACGAAGTCAGGCGCATAAAAAAGGACCCGAGGTCGAATCAACCCCGGGCCCGTGATACTTCGCTTGTCGTCAGGCAAGTCGCCCTTGCCCCGGAGTCGCTCAAACACGACTCCGGGGAGGGAGGAATAGCTTGCCTATGGTTGGCCACCGACCTGAGTCGGATTGGACGCGTCCATGAACCACTCGAGCGAGGACGGCGGAGTGCCGCCACCACCGGTGTTGGACCCGTATCGAATCTCGATGGTGTAGTCACCATCGATGGTCCAGTCGATCGACCGCTGGCCGAGCGGCTGAAGGACGCCATTGACAACATACCGCTTGAACGTCTTGCCGACATGTTGAGCAGGGGCCTTCAGGGTCAGCTTCGTTGTCTGCGGGAAGCTTCGCGTGAAGTTCGCGAAACCTTCGCCGTCCAACGTCGCATCGAGCGGCGTCAACGAAATCCAGACACCCGGGGCGTTCGAGGAAATCGAGACCAGACCCGGAGGCGTCCCCGGCGGAACGAGCCGGACACAATCCGAGGCCTCGAACGGACGGCCGTCGGTCAACTCACCGGTCAAGACGAGCTCGACCAGGTCACCCGGCGGCAGATCGTCGAGTTCAAGGGCGGCAACCAGTGCCGCGGTATCGAACTTCATCGACAGGTCATCGACGCCGTCGCCGGTCAGCTCATGGCAATCGCAGAGCTCACCCTCGAAGGCCGTCGCCACGTCTTCGACGTGTGACCCGGGTCCCGGAGGACCGTCAAGCGGAGCGATCGAGCCGCCGATTCCGTCGGCCCGCGACAACAAGACGGTGGACAGATCGACCATATTTACGTCGATTTCCGGCTCGCCGACCAGTGCGACGGGCAGGACACCGTTGCTGTTGCGGTTGTAGGAGTTCGGGCATGAGCCCGGCTTGATGTCCAGATGGCCGAGGATCACGCACGGATTGTCGGCACAGGAGGTGCCGAACCCTGCAAAAGTGCCGCCCACGTTGAGACAACAGGCCTCGGTGGTGGCGATGCAGGATCCATCGACCAGACAGCACGCCCCGCGGAACGGGAAGCAGCCGTCGCCGATGTCACCGACAGTGTCCACGTCATCGAAGTTGCCGCCTGAGCCGACGAGGTTGCCGTTGTAGAGCACCTCGTAGCTGCCCAGGCCGAAGCCGCAACAGATGCCATCGCCGAAGGCGTCGAAGATGGTGAAGTTGTAGCAGCTCGTCGAGCAGACCGGGATGTCGAAGACGTGCAACGTTCCCGGATCGGCGAACGGACCGGCGAAGAAGACCGTGCCGCCGCCCTTCTCGGTCAACTCGATGGTGGACTCGCCGGGGAAGTCGTCGGTCAAGAGATTGATCGTGACCGTGGCATCCTCGGTTCCCGGCACGCAGCCGCCGCCGCCGCCGCAACCGTCGCCGATGTTGGTGACGGAGTCGGAATCACCGAACGCGCCGCCGCCACCGACCAGGTTGCCGTTGTAGAGCACCTCGTAGCTGCCCAGACCGAAGCCGCAACAGATGCCATCTCCGAAGGCGTCGAAGATGGTGAAGTTGTAGCAGCTCGTCGAGCAGACCGGGATGTCGAAGACGTGCAAGGTTCCCGCATCGGCGAGCGGACCGGCCGAAAAGACGACGCCGCCGTCCTTCTCGGACACCTCGATGGTGGTCTCACCGGGGAAGTCGTCGGTCAGCAGGTTGATGGTGATGGTCGCATCCTCGGAGCCGGCCACGCAGCCGCCGCCGGCGCCGCAACCGTCGCCGATGTTGGTGACGGTGTCGGAATCACCGAACTCACCGCCGGAACCGACCATGTTGCCGTTGTAGAGCACCTCGTAGCTGCCCAGGCCGAAGCCGCAACAGATGCCATCTCCGAAAGCGTCGAAAATGGTGAAGTTGTAGCAGCTCGTCGAGCAGACCGGGATGTCGAAGACGTGCAAGGTTCCCGCATCGACGAAGGGACCGGCGGAGAAGACGACGCCGCCATCCTTCTCGGACACCTCGATGGTGGTCTCACCGGGGAAGTCGTCGGTCAGAAGGTTGATGGTGATGGTCGCATCCTCGGAGCCGGCCACGCAGCCGCCGCCGGCGCCGCATCCGTCCCCGATGTTGGAAACGGTTTCGGAATCACCGAACGCACCGCCGGATCCGACGACGCCGCCGTTGTAGAGCACCTCGTAGGCGCCCAGGCCGAAGCCGCAACAGATGCCATCGCCGAAGGCGTCGAAGATGGTGAAGTTGTAGCAACTCGTCGAGCAGACCGGGATGTCGAACTCGAACAAGGTTCCCGCATCGACGAACGGACCGGCGAAGAAGACGACGCCGCCGCCGTTCTCGGTCACCTCGATGGTGGTTTCACCGGGGAAGTCATCGGTCAGCAGACCGATGGTGATGGTCGCGTCCTCGGAGCCGGCCACGCAACCGCCGCCGGCGCAACCATTGCCGATGTTGTTGACGGAGTCGGTATCTCCGAACGCACCGCCGGAACCGACGAGATTGCCGTCGAGCAGGACTTCGTAGCTGCCGAGACCGAAGCCGCAGCAGATGCCATCGCCGAAGGCGTCGAAGATGGTGAAGTTGTAACAGCTCGACGCGCAAACCGGGATGTCAAAGACGTGCAATGTGCCCGGATTCAGGAAGGGACCGGCGGAGAAGATCACGTCGCCGCCCTTTTCGGACACTTCGATGGTCGTCTCGCCGGGGAAGTCGTCGGTCAACAGATTGATGGTCAGGACCGCGTCTTCCTCGCCCGGTGCGCAGAGACCCTCAGGCGGGGGCTCGCCGGAGCAATCGCTCCCGTCGCCCTGGAATGCGCCGCCGGCATCCGCACAGTCATCCTCTCGGAGAACCTGGCAGGTGCCGTCAGGCAGACAGCAGCCGCCCTCGGCCGGAACCTCGCAGAAATCCAGGGCCTCATCGGCACAGATGCCGTCCCATTCGACATCGCAGCAGAACGGGTCGAGGCCGCAGATCAGGTCACAGCATTCCGGAATGTTGCATCCCGGCGTGCCGTTGTCGACGAAGCAATCGCCGGAGTCCGGGTTATCGCACGGTCCCGGCGGAACCACGCACGGCTCGCAGGTGAGCGTGCCGGTGTAGCGGGCGCCGCAGGGCACCGCGCCGAGAAACTGTGGAGCCGCAAACACCCAATGGGTGCCGGCAGACAGACACGCGCTGATCGAAACCTGCTGGCACGGCTCGGCGAGTCCGGGATCGGACAGGTCGGGCGCCGCACAGGGCGGGGTAATGATAAAGGTCAATAGGTCGAATTCCGCCTCGACCGTCCAGGTGACGAGCGAGTCTTCCGTCAGAACGAACTCGTACCAGTCGGTGTCGCGAAGGCCAAGGCCGACATCGAACGCGCCGGTCCCGCATACGGTCTCGCCGCAGGCGATGGAGCCAAAGATCGTCGGCACCGAATTGCATCCGCCGTTAACCGTATCGGACGGAAGACCGCAATCGGGCTCGATCTCGACCGTCGCGCCCGGGGGGCACGGAACCGAGCAGGGCTCGGGACCCGGACACTGGAGCGTCAGCTCATAGGCGCCGCGGTCCGAATCGCTGAAGGCCGCCAACTGAATGTAATAGGTGTTGCCGACAGTGAGGCCCTGAACGACGAGCTCGGACAGCAGGCCGTTGCAGTCATCCTCGCTGCACGCCAGTTCGACAAACGCCCCGCAGGTGCCGTCATAGACGGCGATCAGCGAGTCGTCGGCCGGGGCAAGACTCGAACACGTGTTGACCAGGGCCGAATCGTGCGTGGCGACGAACTGATACCAGAGCGTGCCGACGCCCTGAGTGCCCGGACCGTTGAAGTGACAGCTATATCCGGGATCGTTCGCGGCCGTGGTGGCGAAAGTGTTGTCGGCGGTGATCGTCGAGTTGCAGGCGATCACTTCGGCGTCGGCGCAGTCATCGGGACTATCACCGGCGGCGGCGCAACTGAAGTCGATGTCATAGAGCGTTCCAAATCCGCCCTGCATCGTAAAGTCGTCGCCGAAGACCGAGACGCGAACGAGATAGTTCACGCCGGCGGTGACGGCGAAGCTGATCGTCGACTTGCGATTCAGGCCGCTGAGACTGCACGTGGCCAGGGCGCCCGCCGTATCGTCATTACAGACGATTTCGAGGCCGCCGCAGCTTGAATAAGCGGCCAGGGTCGTGTCGAACTGCGTGCCGGGCAGGCAGGTCGTGACCGTGGCGAGGCCGTCGCAGGTCGGGCTGTAGCAATACCATTCGTCAATGGTGTCGTCAGTGCCGCCGCACGACGAATCATTGCCTGTAGACCCGGTGTTGTCACCGAGATCGCCGGCAAAGGTTCCTTCGCTGACAAGGATCGGCGCATCGCACTCGTTGCCGTCGCCGGCCGGAGGACACGGGCCGCCGCCGGCGCCCTGACACGCGACGTTCAGCGTGTAAGCGCCGGTCGCGCCGCCGAAACCGGAGACGCGAATGAAGTACTGGTTGCCCGCGGTCGTGTTCCAGGAGATTTCGGATTGCAGGCCGCAGGTGTCGTCGTTGCAGGCGAGCTCGGCAAAGCCGCAGCCGGCGTGAACGGTGAGCGTGGTGTCGAATCCGCTGCCGCAAGTGTCGGCGATGGCCAGGCCGGTGCAGGTCGCGGTGTAACACCACCATTCGTCAACCACGTCGCCGGCGCCGCCGCAGGACGAGTCATTGACCGCGCCGGTGTTGTCCGTCGTGTCTCCGGCGTTGGCGCCGTCGGAAGCGATGAGAGGCGTTTCGCACTCATCGCCGTCGCCGGCCACGCAGCCGGCCGGACCGAGCGGCGGCCGCACCGCCTTGGCCGGCCGATTCAGATTGACGTTGGCCGTTGCCCCGAGGGCGCCCAGGGCCTCAACATCCGACCCTTCCAGGGGTATCACTCTGGCGTAGGCCTGGCTGCCGACGTATCGGATTTCGATCCGATTGAGGGTTTGCTTGGGAGGAATGAAGACATTGACGGTCGATGGAGCCACCGTCTTGAGCGTCGTCGGAGCGATTTCCAGTTGCACCTTGCCTTCAAGGTTCTTGAAGAGGAAAGTGCCGTCACCCAGGGGGACGCCGAGGACGTCCAGTTTGTCGGGCAGGCGCTTATAGCTGACGACTGCGTCCGACACGACGAAGCCATCCTTGTCCTTGACAACGCAAACGTTTGCGTTTTCGAGCTGCGCGGATGCCGGCAGCGTCAGGGCGAGGACGGCCATACAACAAATCGCCCAGCAACAAGCGCCGGGCATGCTGCGGCCTGACATTCTCACTCTCATGACATTCCTCCTGAGTTTGTTCCGGCTTGCCCACCGGAAATGCGATTGGAAAAGTACAAATGAGCCCCGCACCGCCCAAGGCGCAGGCGCAAAAACGATCGAGATGGTGCTTCCGAATGCGTGATGGCTCGCATCCTATTGTTTTTTTCCCACCGATGGCGAAGAACGGCGCTCCGATTGGTCAGCCGTCAAACACCTCACTCACAAGAATCGGTGGGGAACAATGACGCCCGTCTGCGCTCGTGAAACGAGCGGACGACCGCAAGTGTTCTTTCCTCCCAGCAGGCGGGGCCGCCATGAGACGGCCAAAGAGATTTCGGGACCGAAACCCGCCTACTCCCAATTCCCGTATCCGGCTATGTGGCCGCCAATGGTCAATTGGTTATTGGCCACCATCTGATCGCCATTATGTCGAAACCGTCTCAATAACGCAAGTGATTTTGGACGGAATTCGAGCATAATTACTGGAAGGAAACGGGCCAGTTGGCTGCCCCCGTCCAACGGCGACAGGCGTTCCCGTTGTGTTGCGTAACCTCAAGAGAGATAACCGATTTGGAACCAGGTGGCCCGCGGTTTGGCGGCGTGGCCTCCCGGCGGCGCGGACCGGCGGCCCTCCTGGCGATTGGACAAGATTTTGGACATAAACCTTGCGTCCTTATCGGATTCTGCGTAAAGTAGGACTTCAAGGTAGCCGAGGCAGGGGCGCGCCTGCGCCGTCGTTTTCGCTCACTCGAAATCGTTAGGAGTTGGTCCGCTTCGCACTATCATAGTTCCGAAAAGAACTCAATGGTACGAGGCGGGAATTCGATTTGTCCTCAATTCACAGGATGGGCTGAATGATGCAGAACGCCAAAGCAGCGAGGGGTTTTTTCGCAATTTGTCTGGCCGCCGCGTGGGCGGTGTCGCCGCAAGGGGCCAATGGCCAGGGGTGTCCGGGTTCCCTGCAGCAGTCAAGCGGGCCGGACGTCATCGTCGGAACGATCGCCCAGTCGCAGGGATCGCAGCAGATCAGCAATTACGTCAGCGCCGGGGGAATCGAGGTATTCTCGATCGGAACGACCTCCTGCAACCTGGGCGACACCACGTTGGCTTGGATCGCCGGCAACAACCAGCACCCGGTCATCGGGCAAAATGCTTATCGTTTGAAGATGGATCCAGCGGGATACCTCCAATTCGAACAACTCGGCCAGAGCTGGCTCAAGCACGGCTTTTGCGCATTAAGCGAAAACGCTTGTTGCAACAATTGCCAGTCGACCGGGTGCTCCAACCTCGGCATCGGCTGCTCAGACCCCTACACCGCTGGCCGAAACGCCGAGCAAAGCAACCTGGGCCCGAAATACCAGGTCAATGCGACGACCGGCGTCTTCACCTATCCCCCCGCCAATCCGGCGTGGTCCGGCACTGTCGATCGACGTCTCCAGGTGAAGATCGCCGATTTGGAGGTGTCGAATTCCAACCATACCACCGACATCGCGGACGAACCGCGTTACTACGCTGAAGCGCAATACATCACCCAGGACGACGCGGCGGCGGGTCACAAGAAAAACAACGTTTCCTGGCGGCCCATCAACCTGACGGGGTCCGGCACGATCTGGACCTTCGGCGTTTGGGATACGCCGAATCCTCCCGGGGCCTCAGGCGGCGCCACGCGACGAATGGAGGCCGCCATCCGGGCCTGGGAGGATGTCGACCCCGGCATCACCATCAAGGAGGGGGTCACACAGGAAGAAGGCGCCGACACGGCGACGGTGATCGTCGGCTCGCAGGCGACCGATCTCGGGAACGGCATGTGGCATTACGAGTTTGCCGTGCAGAATCTCAACTCGCACCGCTCCTTCCAATCGTTCAACGTTGACATTCAGAAAAATGCGACCGTGACGAACGTCGGTTTCCATGACGTGGACTACCACAGCGGCGAGCCCTACACCAACACCGACTGGACGAACTCGATCGTGGACACGTCGCCGGTGACCAACACCGTTCGCTGGGAGGGCGAGACCTTCGACGAGAATTCGAATGCAAACGCATTGCGCTGGGCGTCGCTTTACAATTTCCGATTCGACGCTGACGTTCCCCCGCTCTGGACCGGCAAGGGCACGGTCACCCTGGACTACTTCCGGCCGTCCGCCGGCGATCCGGCGGATATCTCGGTATTCGTCGCCGGCCCCACGCCCTGCACGCCGAGCGACCTCAACGGCGACGGCTGCACGAATGCCCTGGACATCGCCGTGTACAACGACATCGTGCTCGGCCTTGTCGCACCGACGGCCGATCAGGTGTGCAGCGGCGACCTGGTGCTGCCGGTCGGTCAGGTCACGCTGGCGGAAGCCGACGCCTTTGTCGCGGGACTGATCGACGCGACAGGTACCAGCTGCGCCCCGTAGAATGCGGGACGGAATCGATGGCTATCCACAAGGGCGTTTCGGCCGAGGGCCGTGACGCCCTTTTCTTTGCGCCTCGAGCGCCGGGCGATTCCGGCTTTCATCAATAGCAAGCCGCCAATGGGGAAGGTCTGCGCAAGCAAATAGGGTCGATCCCGGGCCTCTCGGCGGACAGGAGATGGAGCTGCCGGCGCCGGCGACCGACCCTATTGCTCTAGCTTGCTCAGTGCCTCGATCGACCCTTCCGACGCGGCCGTGCTGAACGCATCCTGCGGGCCGACGGGCACGACCTGACTACGGCGCAATGGCCGCCGAGGTTCGGATCGATCCGAAAATGCAAAATATGGGAGTCGATACGTCCCGCGCCACGGCAATGCCGACCGAACCGGACCGCGTCGCGATACGCACCGACCCCCCGTTATATGTTGCAGCGGGAAGCGGATCTTGCAGCGGCTGAGCCCGGATGCGGCTCGTCCTGTGAATTCCAGCCGATGTCGCGGCCCCGTCGAAATGGCTCGGCGGCGCGCGAGTGGACCGCAAAAAAATCACCGAATCTCGACGGTAGTCCGCAGTTTGACGACGGGCGCGTCAGAATGAGAGATGGTCCGGGCCGAAGACCAGACTGCCACCGAGATAGCCCGTGACGCCGAGCAGGGCGCTGACGACGATCGTCCCGGCGCCGTAGGCCCAGCGCCATCGGCCGGTGAGCCGGTTCCACCGCCAGATGCGCAGCGCCGTCAGCACCAGGCAGCAGATCATCACGACGGTCGCGACTGTTTCGTGTCGCTCCGCGATCTGGTCCATCGATTCGCCGTAGCGCGAATGTTCGTATGCCACGTCGCCGGTCAGGTAGGCGGCGACGGCGCCGAGCGTCCCGATGAACAGCGGCGCGACGTCCGCCCGGGCGAATGATTCGCGGCCGGTGACAATCCAGACGAGAAAGCCGAGGCATGCCAGCGGGACGCCGGCCACCGGAGCGTGAACAATGACCGGATGCAGCCGGCCGGCAAACGGCATGCGCGGGCCGTCGTCCGAGGCCGTCGCGACGGCGTCGCGGCCGCCGTCGTCGCGCTTCGCGGCGGGCCGGTCGTTCGCTTTCTCTCCCGGCTGACGCGCGTTCGCGGCCTCGGGCCCGTCGGCCGGCACGCGAAAGGCGGCCAGGTTCACAAGGTATGGTTCGGGGTCGGTCTTGAATTTTCGCAGGCAGCGCTGGCAGCATAGCCCGATCACCTGTCCCCGGTAGGTGTAGGTGACGTCGGGATCGACCGGCTCGCCCTCCATGACCGGACAGGTCTCGTTGATCGGCGCGGGCGGCTGCCCCTGTGCGACGGTTGTCGGCGCGGCCCAGGCGGCGAAAAGCGCGGCGCTGAAGATGAACCGGCGGTTAATGGTCATGCCCTTCGTGGCCGGCGCCGGCGTGGTCTTGGCCGGCGGGCGCATCCTTGTCGGCGGCGAGCTTGACCTTGTCGGCATCGATGTAGGTGCCCTGCGCCTCCAGTTTCGGCACGAACTTCGCCGGGTCCTTGAAGAAGGTCCCCGTGCAGCGCGTGCAGCAGAAGTACACGCTCTTGCCGCCCGCATCGACGAAGACCGACGGGTCGATCTTCTCCCCCATGACCGGGCAAATGGTCTGATAGGTGTAGCTGTCGGCCAGGCCCTTGGCGAACTTTTCGGGGGATTCCTTGTATCGGTTGGCGCACTTCATGCAGCAGGTCCAGACCTTCTGGCCGCCCACTTCGACGAACGCCTTCTTGTCGATCGGGTCTCCCGTCAAGGGGCAGGCGACCTGCACTTTCGGCATTTTGGCCAGGGCCTGGCGATGGGCCTTGACCTTTTCGGCGAACCGCTCGGGCTTGGACTCGAACACCCGAACGCACTTCTTGCAGCAGAAATACACGGGGCCCTGGTCCGTCTGGAGCTTGATCGAGAAATCGACCGGCTCATCCATCACCGGACACAGGGGCGGTTCGGTTTTCAACTCGACGTTCTTTTCACCCTTGTTCTCGTTGCCTTTCTCGGAACCGGCATAGGCGGCCGCGAGGGCAAGGGCGAGCACGGTCAACAGGCCGATGGCAATCGAAGCATTGGGCGTCTTGGTCATCGCGATTCCTCCAGGTCCAGGGTTAGTCGGTGTGGACGTTACGCGGTCCGGTCTTGCGCCGGCGCGTCATCACTTGTACCTTTGACGGCAGCCGGGGATTCGTGCACCGTCAATCAGACACCCGATCCCCGGCATTCCATTACAAAGGATAGGCGATCCCGCCCAACCGCGACAACGGCGGGTGCGCGGCTACAGGGTGCTCAAGAATGCCAGAAGCGCCGCGCGGTCCTGAGCCGACAGCGCTTCATACGCCGCGCGAATCGCGGCCGCCTCGCCGTCGTGCTTGCGGACCGCCTGGTCGATGGTATCGGCCGAGCCGTCGTGGAAGTACGGCGCCGTCGCGCCGAGTCCCCATAACGGCGCGGTTCGGAATTCTCGCTGACCGGCGTCGCCGTCCACGATGCCCGGTTGGCCTGCCGGCAGAATCTCGTGCAGCAGCAGGTCGGAGAACAGCGGCACGTTTCCGAGGTCGCCTGCCAGCGCCGGCGTATGGCACTTCGCGCAGCCGACTGTCGTGAACAACGATGATCCCAGGGCGACCGCCGCCTCCTGGCCCGGCGCCGGCGCCTGCCGCGGCGGACCGGCCATCATGCCGAGAAAGAAGGTGAGGTCCTCGGTCTGGGTCATCGAGAGCTCCGGATCGGGAATCCCGTCGGAGTCGGATGTGATCGCGAACGACAGCCCGGCCTCGGCCGGCAGCGTCACGCCGAGCTCGGCCGCCATCGCGTCGCCGACGAACTCCGCGACGCTCGGAACCTGGGCCTTCCAGCCGAACCGTCCGACGTGGCCGTCGCTGAGAACATGTGCGCGCCCGCTGATTCCGTCCATGTTGGCGTCCGTCGGGTCCTCCTGACTCTTGATCGTCGCCTCGGAGATCGAATCGATGAGGCCGAAGCCGAATAGATGCGGCGTCTGCCGCATTTCGAAGACGTTGGCGGCGATTTCGGAAGTCGGAATGCGGTGGCCGATCCTGATTTCCTTGTGGAGAATCGTGTTCGGCGTCTCAAGGGGTGCGGTGAAGTTGCCCATTTCGTCCACGATGCCATGGCGCATGACGTTGACGTCGCGCGGCCCCGATCCGCCGATGACCGGATCGAAGTGGCACGCGCGGCAACTGTCCCCGTTGAAGCGCGGGCCGCTGTCCGCTCCCTTCAGGGCTCCGGCGCCTGCGGACTGTCCGAAGTCCGTATCGAAAACGGCCCGGCCCCGAACGAATTGCTGCATCTCCGCCTCCGACAACGGCCGGAACGGTCCGCCGAACTCCCCCGCGCCGGGCACCGGTTGGTTCGGTTCCAGCAGGCCGGGGCTTAACTGATCGCGGCCGCCAAGAGTGAGCAAGAATTCCACGACCGCGGCGCGCTGCGCGTCGTCGAAGGCGGCGAACGCGTCGCGGGCGGCCTGGGCCTCGCCACCGTGGGCGAGGATCGCCTCTTCGATCGTCGCGGCGCGGCCATCGTGGAGGAAAGGTCCCACGCAGGAGACGCCCCACAGCGGTTGCGTACGAAACTCCGAAGAAATGGCCACGCCCTGAACGATGCCGTCGGCGAGGTCCGGTCCCATGTCGTGCAGGAGCAGATCGGAATAGATCGGCAGGGGCCCGCGCGGCCCATTGACCCGCGGCGTGTGACAGCCGGAGCAGTTGGCCTGATGAAATAGCTGCCGACCGATTTCTCCCTGCCCGCTGATGGGCTCGAGTTGCGGCGCGGCCAGCAGCATGGAGAAGCTGACCAGATCGAAAAGCTCCTCCCGGGTCATTTCGGGGTCGGCTACGTCGTCGTCATCGGCGGTGCTCGAGTCCGACACGGCGACCTGCATCCGGTGGCCGTCCTTTAATTCGCGGATCACGTCCGGGGCCTTTTGACGAATCGACGTGTCGCGACGGGTGCTGGGGACCGGCAGATTGGCGCGCTGCTCGTCGGAGAGGGCGTCCGTCGTGACGCCGAGATGATTGAAGAGCGGGCCGCGAATGAAGCCCTCGATCGAGGCGGTCTGGCACTTGCGACCGAAGCGCCCGACGAACCCGGCCTCAAAGTTCGGCCGGCCGCTGATCCCGTCGCCGTTGAGGTCGTCCGGATCGGCGCGGAGCAGGATTTCCTCGTCGGTCAATTCGGCGATCAGGCCGGTTCCGAAGAGCGGGATGGCGTTTCGCTGTGCGAAGATCGTGGTGGTGTCGGGCACCGGCGGCCGGGCGGGCTCATTTTCGTCGTAATTGAAGACGCGCAGGACGCCGCCCGCCATGCCGAGAGAATCGCTCGGCAGAAATGCCCCGTCATGGGTGAGGCGTCCGGAGAGAAAGAAGTTCCGATAGAGAGCGGCGCTGCCCCCGGGCGTCGGCCGCTCGTGACACGCACCGCAGGAGGTGACGTTAAAGGCGGGGCCCAGCCCATCGGCGAGGGAAAACCGCCTGGTCAACACGGCCTTGCCGCGTTCGAATGTCTCGCGCTGGGCGTCGGTCGCCGCCGGGATGATGACGCCCAGCGGCCCGGAGATATCCGGGGCGACCGGTCCGTCCGCGTTGGGCATTTGCAGCGAGTTCGGACAGCTCAGCCCCATGCAACCGGAAAACTGAAGGACGGTCATCAGCAGGACGAGTTTGCCGGTTTTCATGATATCTTCCCCATGCCCTTGGCTGCGAGGATTCATCACATCGGCGTGTTCGACGCAGGTCGGGCGCGTGGAGGTCGTCAGTCAGGAGCACAATAATTCGACACGCACGTCTGGCCCGGGTCGCAATCATTGGGACCGAAGCAAATCCGTCGGACGAAGATTGTCAGGTGATAGGCCTGGGTCGCCTGGATCGACGGATTATTGACGTCTTTCACCGTGATGGTCAGCACGACGTCGCGATTGTCGACGGTATTGGCGCTGAAGAACATGGCGAACCCGTAGGCCGCAATTTGGTTCACGCCGCCGCCGATGTCGACCATCGTGAAATTCACGGTCGACTGGGGGGTCGGACTGCAAAGATCGTTGACGCAGGTCAGGCCAGCGGTGCAGTCCAGCGTCGTCGTGCAGTCGGCCCCGACGTAACTGAGGGACTTCGTCACGGCGACCGGGGCGTTCGGCGGGAAACCGGTCGCCCGAATGGACAGCCAGACCTCCGTAAAGCCCTGAAAACCCTCGCAGATTTGCAGCAGGCCGTTTTCCTCGAAGGGCTCAAACCCCGAGGTGATGCAGCCGAGCGTTCCAGCGCCAATGCCGACCTGCAAATCAGGAACGGTGGTCGCCTCGCAGAGGCCGCCGACGCAGTTTTCGCCGAGTTCACAATCGGTCTCGAAGTCGCAGGCGCAACCCGGAATATCCGTGAACTCGCAGTTCCCCGCAATGCACGCATCGGTCGTGCAGGGATCTCCGTCGTCGCACAGGACAGGCGTGTGGATGCAGTTGTTGCTGTCGCAGGCGGCGCCCTGGATCACGGATTCAATGAACGGAGGGATGTCCAGACCGTCGGGCGTCCCGCTGCCATCCATGTCGGCGCGCGCCTGGTGCGCGGGCGAACCATCGGCGCCGACGACAACGTCCACGAAGGTCCCGAGGTCGCCGATGTCAACGACGCAGTCCTGATTGAAATCGCCCCGAAGCGACTCGAGGCCGCAGGAATCCACCGTACAAGGGTCGCCGTCGTCGCAATCAATGGGCGTGAAGACGCACGATCCGCCGACGCAGGCGTCGACCGTGCAGGGATCGCCGTCGTCGCAGACCATGGGCGAAAAGACGCATGCACCCCCGATACACTGATTGATCGTACAGGGGTCGCCGTCGACGCAGTCGTCGTCGATGAAACAATCCGGGGCCGGTTCGCAATTCCCGCCCACGCAGATCTCGTCCTGCCCGCAGAGGGGGCCGTGGGTGCAGACGCCGTTGTTGCAGGCGTCGACGGTACACGGGTCGCCGTCGTCGCAATCCATCGGCGTGTGGGTGCAGCTTCCATCCACGCAGGCGTCCACCGTGCAGAGGTCGGCGTCGGCGCAATCGATCGGGGTATAGACGCAATCGCCGCCGTCGCAGGCATCGGTGGTGCACGGATCGCCATCGTCGCAAACGACCGGCGTGTGGGCACAGACGCCGCCGTTGCAGGAATCATCGGTACAGGGATCGCCGTCGTCGCAGTCGATCGGGTCGTGGACACAGTCGCCGCCAATGCAGCGGTCGCTGGTGCAAGGATTACTGTCGTTGCATGACGCATCGCTGGCGCACTGGCTCCCGACGCCAACGGGCGGAACAGGGTCGATGCCGGGGTCCCCGAGGGTGCGAACCATCGCCAGTCCCTGGAACGGAGGCGAGAACCTTCCGCCGACGGCGTAGTAGCGACCGGCGCCGTCTCCCCAGATGGCGTGAATCTCCTGGGTGGTCGGCGAGGTCTCGTCGACGGGCCCCTGCGCGCCGCGCTCGAAACGGCCGACGTATCCGCCGACGCCCCCGACGATCGAGAAATCGGGGTCGTTCATGAACGTTGCGTTCAGGCCCGGCCGGCCCTCGGGCTTGTACGTCGTCCAACCATTTCCGGCATAAGTCGCGATCCGCGCGCTGGCGCGACCGCCGACGGCCACGATGTTGTCATTTTCCGTGCCCCAAAGAGAGACGAAGTCGTCGTCGGCATTGGGGCCCGCGGAGACCTGCCGCCATTGGCCGTTGAGGCGTTCGATGATCAGCCCGTTTTCTCCGACGGCGATGATCCGCGAGCTGACGCCCCAGATTTTGAAGAGTGACGTGGCCGCGCGATCGTTCGGCGGGACCGGCACCGGCGTAAACGTCTGGCCGTTGTAGTGAATCAGGAGCGGATCCCCCTGTCCGACCGTGCCGCCCACGATCCACATGTCGGATGAAGACGTGCCCCAGATTCCCCATAGCGCTTCGGTGGTCCCGCTATTGAGCTTGCTCCATTGTGCGCCGTTGTAGCGAACGATGCCGCCGCCGAGCCCGACCGCGAAGACGTCATTGGGACCGAAGCCGTAGACCCATACGAGCAGCGGGACGTTGGGCACGGTCATGGCCCGCCATACCGAACCGTCGTAGTGATAGATTTCCCCCTGCGTCGTGCGCCCGCCGACGACGAAAACGTTGGTGGGGCCCGTACCCCATACCGATGACAGCGCGCCGACGTTGGTCGTGTCGAATGCAAAGCTCCAGAACGGATCGCCCGGCCCCGGCGGCGGATCACCGCCTGGCGGATCGCCGCCGGGCATCGGCCCGGGGGCGACGGGCGCGCAGTCGCCACCCAATAGCAGCGGCAGCAGCAGCAGGCCCGCGATCGTCGCGAGATGACGGTTCCATCGACTCATCCGGGTGCCCTTCTCCTCCTGCGAGCCGCAACATTCGCGCGGGGGCGATCGGACTGAAGCTTGACGTGCAGCGGCGGCGCCGAACGCGCGGAATCCTGAATGTCGCCCCCCGGGCCGTCGGCTCACCGCGCAACTTGCTGACGACGCCCAAATTCGGATCGGATCGCGGCTCGATCGGACGGTCCCTCGCTGCACCCCTGGCCGTATACTATACCCTTGGCGCGGCGGCCGATTCAATCAGCCCAAATCGAGGCCAAGTTCTGGAACGGGCCGGCACTACGGCCGATTTTTTGGGGTCTAGCGGGCGTTTTGCCGGACTCCTACCGACACGATTCTCGGCCCGCAACTCTTTTCAGGGGGTGGTCGCCTTTCGCTCGTCAAGGGGGGTCGGCGATCACACGTCGTGTCCGAGGTCGGCCAGCAGGGCCTCCAGGTGCTTGATCCGTTGCCGCAGGGGGGCGATTCGATCGGCTAGTTCCGCCTCGGTGAAGCGCGGCGTGATATGCTGCGGGCAGTTCCAGTCGAAGGCCGCGATGCGAAAGATCACGGCCCGCTCCACACGGGCCCGATAGTTCGGATCCGCCAGTTTATCAATCAGGTCGGGTCGGACGGCGGCGTCGAAGATCTCGGTTCGGGCGAGGATCTTCAGGCGGCGGCGGCGGGGGTAGTCCATCAAGAACAGCGACACGCGGTTGTCGTGTTCGACGTTGCCCATCGTGAGGTATTGCATGTTGCCTCGAAAGTCGGCGTATCCGAGTGTGCGGTCGTCCAGGACGCGCAGGAAACCCACGGGCCCGCCGCGAAATTGGACGTAGGGCCAACCGCCTTCGCCGACGCTGGCGAGATAGAAGCCGTCGCGTCCGGCGATAAACGCCACTTCGCCCGCACCCAGGCGCTCGTCGTTCTCGTCGGACTGCGCCATGCGGTCGGCGACGCCGCGGGCGCCGTATGCCAATTGCGCCGATTTGACGGTGTCGGTGTAGGTGATCTCCGCGTACCTGCGGGCCATGATTCGCTCCCGATTTGACGCCAACGAAATCGATGCCGGCCGCGCCCTTGCCCCGACGCGGCCGGCCCGGATCGCCATTCTATGCTGCGACGGGCTCTTGCTGGCCCAGCAGTCGGACCTTTGGAAAGTCGATGTCGATCTGCCCTGACCTGGCGATGAAGTTCGTCAGGACGTTTAGCGCGACATGGACGACGATCTCTACGATCTGCCCGTCGTCGAAGCCCGCCTCGCGCAGGGCGTTGAATTCCGCCGCCGTCGCCTCCCCGCGATGCTCCATCAGGGCCAACGCGAACTTGACCGCCGCGTCGCCCCTCGGGTCGGCGGACCAGCCCTCGCGGGCGGCGGCGATCTCGCTTTCGTCGAGTCCGGCCCTATTCCCCAGCGCCGTGTGCGCCGAGACGCAATACTGGCAGGCATTGGCCTCGCCGATCGCCAGGGCGATGCGCTCACGGGTGCGCAGATCGAGCTGGCCCTTGCCCAGCGCCCCGTGAAACGCGAGGTACGATTGCAGGGCGGCCGGGCTGTTGGCCAGGGCCTTCATGAGATTCGGCACCCTGCCGAGCTGCTTGCCGACGGCGTCGAGTAGTTCCTGGGTCTGACCCTCTGCCTGCTGCGGTTGAACGAGATTGAAACGCGACATCTGACCGTCTCCTTTCGCTAAACTTGACCAATCGTTCCAAAAATCACCAAAAAATTTTCACGCCGCCAGGGCCCGCATCGCCACGTCGATCACGTCCTCGCGGCTGCGCCGGGGGGCCTTGCCTTTGCCGAGCACGACCAGCCCCTGAAGCGTGTTGACCAGGAATCTGGCCAGGGCCCGCGTGTCGGCCGATCGCTTCAGTTCGCCGGCCGCCACCGCCCTGTCCAGCGCCTCGCGAAACGCGTTTTCCATTCCCCTCATCGCCTGTCTGACGATCGCCGCCACGTCGTCGTCGCGCGGGGCGACTTCCACCGTCACGTTGGTCATCAGACACCCGCGGCAATCTTCCGCCGCCGCGTCAGATACCTTTCGCAGCATCCGACGGACGTTGTCCAGCGACGACCCCGCCTTTGTCAGCCCCTCGACGATCGGACCCGTCACGTTGCCCAGGTAATGATCAATCGCCTCGAGGAACAGCGACCGCTTGTCCCCGAACGTGTCGTACATGCTGCCGCGGTTAATCTTCATCGCCGTCAACAAATCTCGAACGCTGGCGCCCTCGAAGCCGCGCGTCCAGAATACGTCCATGGCCCGCGTCAGGGCCTCGCGGCGGTCGAATTGCCGGGGCCGCCCGGTTCTCATGCCCAAAGCATAGCATATCTGGAACGATCGGTCAACAACTAGTCGAAGGTTTCTCATCGAGCCCGCGCGCATGGTCGTAACCACTTGATGGATGAGACCTTACGGAACCGACCGAAATCGGGGCCTCGATGCCTGTCCGGCTCGATCGCCCCCCACGCTCCGCGGAACCGACACGTCCAGAACCTCGATGCTTTCAAGATGGCCCGATCGATTGGCGCCGCCGATGAACACCAGTTGACCGCGGTCGCCGGCAACCAGGCGATGAAAGAACCGTCGGGTCTGGAGCTTCGCAACGGTCTCCCAGGATTCGCCGTCCTCGCAGAGCGCGTAGACCTCGCCGTTCATTCCGCTGATAAACAGCCGGCCGTATGCGGCGAACGCCGACGCGCCGAAACCGTGCGACGGAAGATCGGGCCCGCGCGACCAGACGCCGCCCTCGACATCGAGTACGTCGACGCGCGACGACATCTCCCCTTCCGCATCGATGCCGCCGAGCACGTACACCAATCCCCGATAACCCGCGACGGCGACGGCGCGTCTTTGAAACCGTGCGTCCGGCAAGATGCGCCACTCGCCTGGATTCGCAAGTTCGAGGACGTAGTGCTCCGTCGGCCAGGCGCCGTCGTCGGACGACCCCGCCAGTTTCCAGCCGCCGGCCACGTAGAGCTTGCCGTCCATCACCACGGCGTCGTGACTCGACCGCGGGGCGGGAAGCGGCGGCAGGTCCGACCAGCGCAGCAACTTCGGATCGAAACGCGCGACCTTCGCCGTGGAGTGCAGATCCTCCTCTTCATCGGGGCCGTTTCGCGCCGTCATGCCCCCGACGCGATAAAGGTAGCGGCCGTCGGAAACCAGCGCCACGCTCTGCAAGGGAAACGAGCCGGGCAGCGTCTCCCAGCCGCCGTCGCTGTCGAGCCGGCGACGAATGAAGCCCGCCGAGAGGTTGTCCGTAGAATGCTCGTGCTTGCCCCCCGTGTGACCGCCGACGACGTAGAGCCAGCCGTCTTGCACGGCGGCGCCAAAGCTGGCGATGGCTGTCGGTAGGTGGCCCGGTCGCACCGACTGCGAATTTGCGGAGCTTGCGCCATAACTGGTTGTCAATAAAACAGTAAAAGCCAGACTAGCATAAGAGATCATTTCGTCGCTCCGGTGTTAATTGAGACTCAGTCTCAAAATCGGAGCGAATTGAAACGCCGATCGTCCCCGCCGTCAAGGGAAGTATCTCTACCTCGCCTTCAATGGAGCACCCTGGCCGAATTCAGCGACGAATATTCTTGGAATGTATGGAGTCGCCGCACAATCGACCACGAAAAGTCCGCCGGCGGGGGGTCATCCTGAAGTGGATCGGCATTAGACCGACCGGTTGGCTCCGCTACTTCTTCGGCGCGTTCCTGATGCTATGCCTTGCCATGGCCGGAGACGGGATGCTCGTAGGAAACAGGCCCAAGCGCGATAAATTAATCGGGCACGCCCTCATCGTATCAGGGTACGCCGGCGCATTGGTGTTTGCGATCTACGGCTGTGTGCAGTTTCGGCGCGGGCGCTCCCGTGGGAGTGGGTACTGCGCTGGCTGCGGGTACGACCTGACAGGTAATGTCAGCCGGATTTGCCCCGAGTGCGGCCGGCGCGTCAGTGACCAAGAACGACGCAGCGCCAGTCGGCAATGACGCTGCCTACGCGTCATAAATTCATTTCCGCAGCCCGTCCGGTCGTTACTCAGCCGCTGACTGCCGCCGCCTCCGATAGCAAACGCGCATCCAGACGATCCCCGCGATCGTCACCGCCATGCTGGTGAAACTGCCGAATGCGGCCGCAAAAACAAGGCGGGCAAACTCCTTCGCTAGGCCGAGGACATTCGCCGGCAGCGCCTCGGCGCCGACGCCAGGCCCATCCTTCGGCACGACTGACGACCTCTCGCACGATCCAATCTCCCCGGCGGGGCGCCTGTTGCCGCGTGCGATGGCTTCGCGTATTCGTTAAGATAATGAGCGGGAGGCACTGCACATGACGAAAAAGCGAATCGCGCTCGCTTTCGCGTTGATCGCCGGCTGCGGGCCGACGGTCGATCCGGCGCTGGTCATGGTGGACAGGGTCGATCACATGCCGCCGGAGGATCGGCCCGGCAACTGGGCGGTCACGCGGGCACTGATGCTGCGGGCCGCGCCGATCGTCGGTCAGGAGGCGCCAGATTTCGCTCTGCCGTCGATGGAGGGCGACGAGCAGATCACGCGCAGCACGCTCCTCGCCGGTCGGCCGCAGGTGCTGATCTTCGGAAGCTGGACCTGACCGCCCTTCCGGCGTCAGTCTGACGCCCTCGAACGGCTGTATCAGGACTACAAGGATCGGGCATCGTTCTTGTTCGTTTACATCCGCGAGGCCCACGCCGACGACGAGTGGCAGATGGACGACAACCGCACGGACGGCGTCGTGTTGGCCCAGCCGACCGATTCAGCCGGGCGACGAGATGCGGCTTTATCCTGCACTGCGTCGCTGGCGATGACCATGCCCTGTGTCGTGGACACCATGGACGACGCGGCCGACATTGCCTACGCCGCCTGGCCTGAGCGCATGTACGTCATCGACACGGACGGCAAGATCGCCTACGCCGGTCGCCGCGGCCCATGGGGCTTCAGGCCCGACGAAGTGCGCCGCTGGCTGTGGAGGAACTGTCGATGACCCGTGCGGCGCTGCGTCAGAGTGCCGTTGGCGAGGATACCCGCGGTTGGAAGCGCACGACGGGTTGAGCCGAAAGCGAAGTTGGGCTGCCGGCGATCAATGCGCGCCTTCGCCTGGGCTCGCCGAAGGGGCGGCGAAGTCGTCTTTGGGGGGGCGTTTGCGGAAGCGCCTGAAGAAGCCCTCGCCCGAGACCTTCATCCTCGTGAGCAATCGCCGGGCCCAGAGAAACTCGGTGCCGAGAATCGCGAGTCCGGCGGGGATCACGATGACTGCCGGACCGGGCAGGACGATCATGGCCACGCCGACGACCAGCACGCTGGCGCCGAGCAGGACGATGATGACGCGGCGCATCTGCTTCCACGAGTACTCGGCGAAGTCGTCCCATTCCTGTCCTAGCGGAGAGACGAGCGGCGCGCGGTCGCGGTGACCGGCGACGATCGAAGCCAACACACCGATCGAGAGAATCCCGCTGATGATCCCCAGCGAGGCCATTGTCGGGATGGGGTAATGATGGGACAGCAGCATTTTGACGCCGACGAACGCCAGCAGCACGACGAGCCCGAGCTTCAAGTACCGGAATCGATCCATGACCCCCGCAAGGACGAAATAGAGGGAGCGCAGGCCGAGAATCGCAAAGACGTTGGACGTGAAGACGAGGAACGGATCGCGGGTCACGGCGAAGATCGCCGGAATCGAATCCACGGCGAAGAGCACGTCGGTGCTCTCGACCACGAGCAGGACGAGAAACAGCGGCGTCACCGCCCGCTTTCCGTTCACGCGGGTAAAGAACCGCTGCCCCTGGAAGTCAGCGCTGACGGGGTACATCCGCCGGGCCATGCGCACCAGCGGGTTTTTCAGCGGCTGGATATTATCGTGGCGGGCCAGGAGCATCTTGAGGGCCGTCAGGATGAGCAGTGCGCCGAAGACGTAGGTGATCCAATCGAAGCGATGGATCAAGGCGGTGCCGGCGGCGATCATGGCCCCGCGCATCACGAGGGCGCCGAGGATTCCCCAGAACAGGACGCGATGCTGAAACTCGGCGCCGACGCCGAAGTAGGTGAAGATCAGGGCGATGACGAAGATGTTGTCGAGACTGAGCGATTTCTCGATGACGTAGCCGGTGAAGAACTGAAGGGCCGCCTGGTGTCCGGTCAATACTTCGCCGGCTTCCCGGCCGATGCCAAAAAGGTGGTGTTCGTAGATCTGATAGACGGCGACGGTGAAGAGCAGCGACAATACGACCCAGACCGTCGTCCAGACCGCCGCCTCCGAGACCTTCACGACGTGGCTCTTGCGATGAAAGACGCCGAGGTCGACGGCCAGCATGGCCAGCACGACGGCGATGAAGCCGATCCAAAGCCAGACGATCATCGAAGCAACCCTCGACCGGCGGCGCGTGTCAATGGCCGGGCCGCGCGAACGACGGATACTATAGCCGTCGGGCGAAAAAAGCGTCGCTGCTCCTTCCCCGGCGAGCGCGGCCACGTCGGTAGATTGCGTCGGTCGTGGCGAATCCGGGAGAATGTCGACGAAGTCGCTCGTATTTCCGCCCTCGTCGAAAGTAAAAGAATCCACCGGCGAACTTCTGAAGTGAATTGCAAGCCCTTTCGCGTCAAACCTTCGCCTGGCGCGGGCCCAGGCAACTTGAAACCGCGCGGCCAGGGCCGATATAATGAGGGTCCCCTTCCACCTTCACGGGAAACCTGAAACCGCCGATGCCTTCTTGGCGGAGGGTGACGGACAATGCGGCCACCACACCGGGAAATAGACCGATCTCAAAGCCGTGGATGGATGTGTGCCGCGGCCTTTTTCCTGTCGGTCGCTGAAATCGGCGTCGGGCAGGTCGTCTTTTCACAGGTTGCGGCGTCGCGCGGAATCGGCCCTTACTGGATGGCCCCGGGGCCGGTCGGCGGGGTCGCCGCCGAGGACTATGACCAAGACGGGGACATCGATCTCTTCGTGCCAAACGGCGAGGGCGTGGCCAACCAGCTCTATCGCAATCTGGGAAACGGCACGTTTGTCGACGTCGCCGGCGAGGTCGGCCTCAATTCCCTGGAGAACCACCGCGCCGCGCTTTGGATTGATTACGACGGGGATCACCTGCTCGACCTGGTCGTCGGCGGCGATTGCAAAGTCGATACAGGCCTGGACACCTCGCCGTGTGAAAATCCCGCGAACATACGGCTCTATCGTCAACAGGCCGACGGGCAATTCGTCGACGTGACCATCGCGGCGGGTCTGGACGTGGCCTGGGGCGGAACCGCCGACGTGCACCGAAGCGGATTCGCGGCGGGCGACCTCAACAACGACGGCTACCTCGATCTGTTCATGTGCGGCTGGCCGGAACGGGCTTATCTGTTCATGAACGACGGCGAAGGCGCCTTCACACATCATTCGAATTTCGCGCCGATACCTCGTTACTATCACCAGGCCGCAATGTTCGACGTGAACGACGACGGGTGGCTCGACATCTACGCGACGCTCGACGGCCTGGTCAGCAATCGCCTTTGGGTCAATCAGGGCAACGGCACATTCCTGGAACAGGCCGCCACGGCCGGCGTCGACCACGCGCACACGGACATGGGGATTGCCCTGGGGGACTACGATAACGATGGCGACTTCGACTTGTTCGTCACCAACATCACTTATCCCTTTGGCGAGCCCAACAACGTCTTTTATCGAAACGACTCGGTCGGCTCGACGCTTTCCTTTGCAGAAATCTCCGCGTCGCTGGGCGTGGGCGATACGGATTGGGGATGGGGCACGACCTTTCTCGACGCCGACAATGACGGCCACCAGGACCTGGCGGTAACCAATGGCCGCTACACCATCGGGAGCGATTTTGAATTCGATCAATCCCGCTTCTTCCGCAACAACGCAGACAGCCCGGCCACGATGACGGACGTCTCCGAGGAAGTGGGTTTCGACGACACCTACGTCGCGGTCTGTCTGATCGCCGCGGACCTGGACCGTGACGGGGATCTGGACCTCGTGCAGACCTGCGCGGCGGGCGATCCGCTGCGGCTGTTGGATAACGCGCTGAAAGGACCGGCGGCGCTGAACCACTATCTCGTCATTCGCCCGCGAATGGCCCTGACCAATCACTGGGCGATCGGCGCCGTGGTGACCGCCACGGTCGGAACGACGACCCAGATGCGCCTCCTGACCGCGGGGATCAGTCAGCACGGCCAGGAGCCGGCCGAAGCGTTCTTCGGCCTCGGTGCGGCGACGTCGGTGGATACAGTTGCCATCCGCTGGCCCAACGGCGCGGAGACGACGCTCAGTGAGGTGTGGGCGGATCAGGTGCTGACCGTCTATCCCTGCCCGGCCGACGCCGACGGCGATGGGGCGGTCGATCTTGCCGACGTGGATGCCTTTGCCCGGTGCCTGTTGGGCCAAACCGTTCCCGGCGACATCTGCTTGCTTGCGGACCTCACGGGAAACGGCATCACCGATGGCGGCGACATCGCGGCGTTTCTCAATCTGATCACCGGCGGCGTCGCCTGCCCTCCCATGGGGAAGGTCATTCCACGGGGGCAGCGGGAGCCGTCCGGAGCCATCGCCAACCAATGATCGTCGGGTCTGCATTGCTTGCCCGATCCCAGCCGGACCTTTATATTGCGGTGTTCTGCCGCTAACCGAGCAAATCCCGAACAGCGCGACACAAGGAGATTACAGTGGGATCGAACGGAACCATGCAGCGCGGAAGGCACCTTTTTACGTCCGAGTCGGTCAGCATGGGGCATCCGGACAAGGTCGCCGACCAGATATCCGACACGGTGCTCGACGCCTTGATCGCCAGGGACCCGAATGCCCGCGTGGCGTGCGAAACGCTGGTAACGACGGGCCTGGTGGTCGTCGCGGGCGAAGTCACGGTGCATAACAAGGAAGCCGAGCTGGCGCTGAACAACATCGAGGACCAAGTCCGAAAGACGATCGCCGATATCGGTTACACGGATCCGAATTGCCAGTTCGATCACAAGAGCTGCGCGGTCGTACGGACGATTCACAGCCAGTCCGCCGACATCTCGCAGGGCGTCACCGCCAAGAAGGGCAAGAAGCAGGGCGCCGGCGATCAGGGCCTGATGTTCGGATTCGCCTGCCGCGAGACGCGGGCGCTGATGCCGCTTCCCATCCATCTCTCGCATCGGCTCGTCGAACGGCTGGCCGAGGTGCGGCGGAGCGGCGAGATCCCCTGGCTCCGGCCCGACAGCAAGAGCCAGGTGACGATCGAGTACGACGACGCCCTGCCGATCAAGGTCAAGACGATCGTCATTTCGACGCAGCACGTCGAGCGCGGCGACCTGCTCGACCGCGCCGGAAACGTAAACAACAAGTTCAGGAGGACCATTATCGACCGCGTCATCAGGCCCGTGGTGATGGCCGAATGTCCGAAGCTGTGGAGCACCGGGATCACGTTCCACGTCAATCCAACCGGGCGGTTCGTGATCGGCGGGCCACACGGCGACACGGGACTGACGGGGCGGAAGATCATCGTGGACAGCTACGGGGGCCGCGGGGCCCACGGCGGCGGAGCGTTCAGCGGGAAGGACCCCTCAAAAGTGGACCGGTCTGCGACCTACATGGCGCGACACGTGGCGAAGAACGTCGTGGCCGCGAAACTGGCGGACATCTGCGAGATTCAACTGGCCTACGCCATCGGCGTCGCCGAACCGGTCAGCGTGCTGGTGGACACCGAGGGGACGGCGAAGATCCCCGAGCGGCGCATCGAGCAGCTCGTGCGCGATCAATTCGACCTGACGCCGGCGGCGATCATCAAATATCTGAACCTCAAGCGGCCGATCTATCGCGAGACCGCGGCGCACGGCCACTTCGGCCGCACCGGCGCGGGCTTCACGTGGGAGCGGACGAACGTGGCCGAGAAGCTACGGAGAGCCGGGGCTCGCTGGGCCTGAGCGCCAGATCCAGGTCGCGGAAGCCGCGAGGCGATGACGCGACGTCCGTCGAGCGACAGGGTCATTCCGACCGGCCTGCTTCGAGGTGCATGGGCACGCCGGTGATCTTGCCTTCGAAGATCATGGCGCCCTCGTTGAATGCCTGGGCATCGCAGACGATGCGGCGGGTGCGGGCCTCGATCATCTTGACGATAAAGATCAGCCGGGTCGGCGGAGCGACCGCGAGGCGAAACTTGCCGCCGTCGAATCCACCGAAACCGAGGAAATCGCCGTATGCCCCTTTGTGGTACAGGTGCTGGCAGAAGGCGGCCAACTGGGCGGCACACTCCACCATCAGGACGCCGGGAAAGATCGGGTTGCCCGGCATGTGGCCCCGGCACCACCACTCGTCGGTGCGGAGATCGCGAAAACCCGCGACGATGCTGTTCTCCCAATCCACGTGGATGATCCCATCGAGCAGGGCAAATTCATGCTTCTGCGGGAGGACCGCGTAGATTTCGTCGCGGGTATGGAGAAGCGCTCGGCAATCGAGTTGAGCCGGGTCGACGATCTTGGGAGGGGGCACGCGGTGGCTTCCTCATTGGGGATTGTCAAATCGGATCCCTGGTGGAAAGGAACCCTGAAGCTGATCCGGGCCAAAGGTCTGCGGGGCCGGAGACAGGGTCTCGTTCGACCCAACCGGTCCCAGACGGCCCCGCAGGATATCAGCCCTCGGTCGACCGGACTTCGAGAATCTTCTTGCGAACGTCCTGGGCGGCGTTCTTGATATCCTGCATGATCTTGCGGACGCGCGTGCCGGCCGCCTTGTTGCCGCCCTCGGCCTTGGCAATGTCCTCGGCACAGCTCTCGACCAACAGCTTGAGATTCTCGTACTCCTGCATGAGGTTTACTCCTGAAACTGCGAAGGGGACCGCGTTTTTCACTCCGAATCAGCGATGCGTTCAATGTCATCCCCCCGCGCCAAGGGCAGGAGTCTAGCAGACCCATCGGACGAGGGCAAAGGCGATAACGCCCATTTTGACGCCGTAGGGCGGGTTTTTGTCGCTCCTGGCGGAGGTCAGCGGCCTGAACTTGTTAGCTTCTGGCACAATCGTTATACTGACGCCCTTTCCAACGTGGGCTCGAACGTCGACACGAAGGCACGCGACCATGCATTATCCACACCGCATCAGTCATCGTAAACGATTGCGAAAGCAGGGGTTCCGAGCGCGTATGAGGCGACCGGGGGGCCGCAAGCTGATCTCCCGCAAGCGACGCCGGGGCCGACGAGTCAACGTCAGTTAACGCCTCGATTTCAGAGATTCCATACTCCTTTGATGCCGGGCCGACTCCTCACTCAGCGCCATAGGCGCGCGCGCGGCCCCGATAGGTCGTCAACCCCACGCAACGGATCCCCCGGCGCGATTCCGACAACCCGCGGTACGGGATTACGATCATTCCAGATCGCGAAACGACGCCCCTGGGTGTCGGACCGCCGATTCTCGCGAGTTCTATAATGTCCGAATTGAAGCCCGAATATCCCTACTATCTGGCCAACGAGGCGGTCCCGGCGAATCAAGACCTTGCTGTGGCGAACAAGTACTCCGGCCAGACGGCGACGCGTGTCGCGCTGGCCGACGCCGCGGCCATCGACCGCGCGATCGGCGCCGCGGCGGATGCCCGTGATGCGTGTCGCAGAATGCCGTCCCATTCGCGGGCGACGGTGCTGCACCACGTCGTGCGGCGGATCGGCGACCGGCGCGAGGAGTTGGCGCGGATACTGGCGATCGAGGCGGGCAAGCCGATTCGCGACGCGCGCGGCGAAGTGGCTCGATGCGAGGATACGTTTCGCGTGGCGGCGGAGGAGGCGACGAGAATCCACGGCGAGTATCTGGCGCTGGACATCTCTGCCCGCGCGGAAGGGTACGAGGCGATTTGCAAGCGCGTTCCGGTCGGGGCGTGCTCGTTCATTTCGCCGTTTAACTTTCCACTCAACCTCGTCGCGCACAAGGTCGGCCCGGCGATCGCGGCGGGCTGTCCCTGGGTGCTCAAGCCGGCGTCGAAGACGCCGGTCAGCGCGCTGGTTCTCGGGGAGATCCTTGCGGAGACCGGTCTGCCGCCGGGGGCGTTCAGCATCCTGCCCTGCAACCGCGACGGCGCCGAACTCCTGACCACCGACGAGCGGCTGAAGCTCCTTTCGTTTACGGGATCGCCGGAAGTCGGCTGGGCCATGAAGGCCCGGGCGGGAAAGAAAAAAGTGATTCTCGAACTGGGGGGCAATGCCGCCTGCATCGTCGACCGCGGCGCCGACGAAGACGTCGCGGTCAGGCGGATCATCGTTGGGGCCTTTTATCAATCCGGCCAGTCCTGCATCGGCGTCCAGCGCATATGGGTCCACGAGTCGATTTACGGGCGGATTCAGCGCCGACTGATCGACGCGGCCTGTGCGTTGAAATCCGGTGATCCGCTCGACGAAGAGACGTTCCTGGGGCCGCTGATCTCCGAGAACGACGCAAAGCGCATCGAGCAATGGGTCGATCAGGCGGTGACCCGCGGCGCGCGGGTTCTCTGCGGCGGCCGGCGACATGGCGCGTTCTATGACGCGACGATTGTGGAAAACGTGCCGCCCGACGCGCCATTGTCGTGCGAGGAGGCGTTCGGCCCCGTCGCGACGATAGAGCCGTTCGGCCGATTCGAGGATGCCTGCCGGCGGGTGAACGAGAGTCGTTTCGGCCTCCAGGCGGGGGTGTTCACGCGCGATCTCGACGCAGCGATGTATGCGTTCAACGAGCTGGAGGTCGGCGGCGTGGTGATCAACGACGTGCCGTCCTTCCGGGTCGACAGCATGCCCTACGGGGGCGTCAAAGACAGCGGGCTGGGGCGTGAGGGCATCCGATATGCCATCGAGGACATGACGGAGCGGCGGCTGTTGATTCTGAACAAGGCCGGGCGTACCGTCGGCGCCCGCGAGGGCGAATCGGCCTGAAGGTCGGCAGCGTGCGACGCGCAAGGGCCGATCGGGGCTGCTAGAATCCGAGCCGGGGAGAACAGACCGGACATGATCGAATTCAAGTCGTACATCAGCACGCGTCCGGAGGTGTCCGACGCGGTCGGCGAGATCCGCGACGCGCTGAAGGGATTCGAGGCCGACCTCGCGGTGGTCTTCGCATCGCAAACCTACGGAGCGGGCCTCGAGGACCTCGCCGCCGGCATTCGCGAGCACGTTCAATCGCGCAACATGATCGGTTGTTCCGCCGAGGGCGTCGTCGGCCCGGATTGCGAAGTCGAGCGGTCGCCGGGCGTCGCCGTCTGGGCGGCGAAGATGCCCGGCGTGGCGATCCTGCCGTTCGTCATCGATCAAAACGACGTAACGCGGTTCGATAATGTCGAAGACTGGCGCGAGTATCTCGGCGTCGAAGCCGGCGCGAATCCGGGCTTCGTCGTGCTGGCCGATCCGTACTCGATCGACGTGGAGCGGTGCCTTGGCCAGCTCGACGCTTCCTACGAGGGATCGAAGACGATCGGGGGACTGGCCAGCGGCGCCGCCGCGGCAGGCGAAAATCGACTTTTCTCCAACGATCAGGTCCTGCGACAGGGTCTTGTCGGGGTGTCCCTGACCGGGCCGGTGGCGATCGAGACGGTCGTTTCCCAGGGTTGCCGCCCGATCGGCGAGCCATTCGTGGTAACCAAGGCGGAGCGCAACGTCATTTTCGAGCTTCGCGGAAAGCCGGCCGTGGAAGTGATCCGCAGCTTGTATGCTTCGTCGCCGCCCGGGGATCAATCGCTGATGCAGGGGGGACTCCACGTCGGCCGCGTCGTGGATGAGCGACAGGCACAGTTCGGCCAGGGCGATTTCCTGATCCGCAATCTGATGGGCGTGGTGAACGACACGGCGATCGCCATCGGGGCGCTCGTTCGGCCGGGACAGACGATTCAGTTTCACGTGCGCGACTCGAAGAGCGCGGATGAGGACATGCGCACCCTGATCGAAGGACAACTGTCGCGAATGGCGCAGCCGCCGAAGGGTGGCCTGCTGTTTACCTGCAACGGCCGCGGCGTCCGGCTGTTCGGCTCGCCCCATCACGACATCGGCGTCGTCAACAAGCTGGCGGAGGCGTGCTGCGTATCGGGGTTCTTCGCGGCGGGCGAGATCGGTCCGGTGGGAAACAAGACGTTCGTGCACGGGTTGACGAGCAGTCTGGTCCTGTTCAGCGACGCGTAGTCGGTGGCGCTTCCGGCGGCGGTTTCCGATCTTCCACGATCAGGCGCGGATTCAGCAGATCGATTCGGTCTTGCGTGTCGCCGTGTCGGCCGAATCCGATTTCAATTTCCATCCGCGCGGCCTCCGAGACGTCGAGATCGATCGCCGAGGGCGGCGCTTTCCAGCGCAGATTCGCGTTTTGATAGGCCACGCGGTCGTCGAGGCGAATCGCGATGTCGGCGTGCGCCAGCGACCCGCTATCGTCGTCCACGGCGACCGTGGCACGAAATCGGTCGTAGCGCCGGTCCAACCGCCACGCGACGCGACAGGCGGCGTGCAGGCCGATGCCCCGCCGAAATCGTCGGCCGCCGACCTGGAGCGGACCCCCGAGAGCGTTGCGCCCGACGCGGATCGGCCAACTCACGTCGAACAAGGGGATCGATTCAAAGTGATGCGGTTCGACGTCTTCGAGCCACGTGCGGCTGTCGCAGACCGGCTCGAGAACGCGCAAGGAATGAACCGTCGCGCGAAAAGGAATATCGCAGGCGGTTTGTCCCGTCAGGAATTGGTCGTCGATCGTCGCCTGCGCCGCGGCGAGAACGGAATCATCGGAAAGATGAATGCGGCACCTGGTCGGCGGCACGGCCCGGGCATCGGATGGCGCCAGTGTGAGGCGGCGCAGATCGGTCCACTCGAGGCGATGATCGACGAAGTCGGCCTGAATGACGAGAAATCGATCCGATACGACGGTGACGATGCCGTGAATCGCCGTACCGTCGTTCAACCACGCGCCATCGTCGGTTTCATCGCCCATCGGCGCCGGATCGGTCCGCGGCGGGCCGATCGTGATCTCCCGAACGCGATCCAGCGGCAGTTGCAATCTTCCCAGGAGGTCGTGGCGAACGTTGATGCCTGATTCGCTGCCTCCTTCGACCTCCACGGGGAGAAACGACCCGTCGGCCAGGCGAACGGCGAATCCGCCCGGCGGCGAGCGGCAGGGCGGACCTTCGATGTCCAGCCAGTCCACGTCGGACAAGGCGATGCGAATCGTTTGTCCCCCGGCACGAACCGTCACGCCTGCCGTAGCGTCGAATGCCAACAGCGAGCCGTCGATGGAGCGGCCGTCCAGCAATTGAATCCGAACGGGTCGGTCGTCGTCCGCTGACGCCGTACAGGCGCAAAGGAGAAAACAAATCAGCGGCCGACCGATGCGCATCCCGAATCGCCCGCTATGAAGTCCGTCGCTCATCGCTGAAATATCGGCAGTGTTTGCCGGGGTATCTGCAACACAATCAGGGCCATCGCCGTTCCGTATTCCGAGCCGGCCTGGCCCTGCCAGGAGCCGTCCTCGCCCTGCTTTTCGAGGAGTTCATCGCGAATGGCGGGCCACCACGCCTTCCAGTGCTCGCCGCCGGCGAGGAACATGGCCTGGGCCGCATAGTAATGTCCGTAGAAATAATGCGTTTGCTCCTGCGCCTTTCCGGGGGTGTACCGTTCCAGATAGGCCAGGCCCTTTTGAATCGCGTCGTCGTCGTGGATTCCCGCATAATAGAGCGCGGCCACGCCGGCGGCGGAGCGCGCGAACATTGACCCGGCGGAATCCAGCATGTAACGAAAGCCGCCGTCGGGGTTTTGACTGTCGATCACGTATTTGATGGCGCGATCGATGGTTCCCTTGGGTACGGTGATGCCCGCATTTCGGGCGGAGCGCAGAGCCATGATCTGGCAGATGGTCACGGACAGATCGGCATCGGCCTTGACCGGGTGGTAGCGCCAACCGCCCTGGTCGTTCTGGGTCCGGATGATCAGCACGACGGCCTTTTGCAGTTTCTCGCGGAGGTCGGGTCGGCGCGACATGCCGAACATCTCCCCCAGGAACAACGTCGCGAAGCCGTGGCCGTACATCGGACCGTACGAGGTCTCCGCGGCGATGAGCCCGGACTGCTCGGAGGCGGCGCCGAGGATGAAATCGATGCCGCCGGCCACGCTCTTCGCGTAGCGGCCGCGACCGGGCAAGCTGCCTTCACCGGCGAACGCCATGCACGCCAGGGCCGTGATTCCCACGTGGCGGCCGTACTGCGACTCGCTGCCGAAGGACCCGTCCTGTTCCTGGTGCGCGGCGAGCCAGGCGAGGCCGCGTTCGATAGCGTCGTCAAGGCGCGCGTTTTTTTGATCGTCGCCGGATGGTTGAAAATCGTCCGGGGGCGCCGCGGCTGCCAAACCTGCGTTTACCAAGAAGGCGGCCAGCAGCCAGGCCCAGGGTTGCCGTGCGAGTCTCATCGACATTGTCATGATGGACACCTATTCTCGGGGCCGGTCGCCGCTCGTTTCCGCCGGCTCGGCGAGACGCCGGTAATAGTCGGCGATCTGCCGGCGGTATCTGGCGGGAAACGCTTCGTCGTAACCCTGCATGATCTCTTCCCGCTGGCGTTGGGGGAGATATCCCCAGCCGCGGGATAACTTCGCCCTCGCGTCGCGTTTGTCGCGCTTCGACGAGTATTGGTCGCCATCCTTCGGGCCACCGCCCCGCCCTCCGTCAACTTCCTGAGACTTCGCCGACTGACGGTCGCGGCGATCGCGTCGCGAGGGCGCCTGCCGCGACCCTTCCTGTCTGCGGTTGCCCTTTCCGCTTTTTTGGGCGCGGTTTTCGCGTGCCTGCGCGATCAATTCATCCATGGCGGCCAGGGCCCGGACTTGCGCTTCTTGCGTCTGTGGGCCTGGATTGAGATGTTCGCCCAATCGATCGGCGGCGTCGCTCATGGCGGCCTTCAGTGATTCGGCGGGGTCCAATCCCGTCGACTCTCCGCGCAGCAATCGTCGGATGCGTTCGTCGTCTCGTTGGGTCGACGATTCGGTTTGCGGATCCGGCGTCGAAGGACCGGAGGTCAACGGCTGACCCATCACGGGATCGACCATCCACGCCGGAAGTACGAACAACAGGATTGCGCAACTTGACATTTCAGTTTTCTCCGCCGCCGGCGGCGTCGGCCAGCATCTGCTCGGCGAGGTCACGCAGTTGACCCTGCCGCCTGCCCAGCTCGGCGACCTCATTGAGCTGCGACTCGGAACGGCGCAGGGGCTCCGGCAATGCATCACTGAGATCGGCGGTCTTCTCCACGAGGGCCTGTTGCATTCCGCGAAGGACGAGCAGCTCCGCCAACGGCGGAATCGGGCTTGACTGCGAGGGGGCGTCGGCCGAGCCGCCGCCTCCCGTTGAATCGTCAACAAACGTCGCGCGGTCGTCGCGCGGCAGGCGACGAAGCGTGTCGGTCAGCAGCGCGAGCTGCGCCAGCACGGCGTCTTCGGCGACGACGGCGCGGCGACTTTCGTGACGCTTGAGCAAGGCGCCGGCATCCAGCATCTTTGCGTGAATCTCGCGACTCACGAAGGTATACACCACCGACTCGGCCAGCTTCTCGCCGGCCGCGGACACCTCCTCGGAGAGGTCGAACTGCTGTTTGGCCAAGCGGTTCAGTCGCAGGCCGTCCTGGCGGGAGGGTCGCTCCTGCGAGCCGAGGCGGTCGGCGATGGCCGCGGTCTCTGCGCGGATTTTCTCCTGGCGCCGCTGCGCCTCGGCCAGCGCCTCGGCAATTTTACCCAGCGATCGCTCGGCGATGGCCTGATCGACATCGCGTTCGATGCGATTCAGGATGTCGTGTGCGGCCTCGAGGGTTGACAGCGCGGATTTCTGATGCGCGATCGCCCCGTCGTCCATGAGGCGCAGCATCGCCTCGGCCTCGTCCATGCTGCCGGCGGCCTGGCGGAGGGATTCAGCCGCGTCGGCGGCCTCGGGACGCTCAGCGTCCATTCGTTGCCCGAGCATGCGGGTGACCCCGACGAGGGTGAATTGGCGGTCGGCCAACGCGTGGGGCGTTTCCGCCGGACTTTCCACTGCCCAGGCGGCGGTGCGCTCGATGATCTGTTTCTGTGCATCGATGATCTTCTTGAGCCGCTCGGAAAGATCGCGAAGCATGCGCGACAGCTCGGCCAGTTCACGATCGGGTCGCGATTCGAGTTCCGACAACATGGCGCGCAGCGCGCCGGCGGCGCCGCGTTCATGGCGCGCCGCCACTTCGTACTTGCGGTCGCCCAGGGCGGCGGACGCCTTGCTCAGCTCGTCCAGCAACCGTCCGCGATCCGCTTCCTCCAGAGCCGCCTCGAGCGCCTGGAGGGCGGCGAGGTCGCGATGCGTGGCGGCGATCCGGTTGCGCATGGCATCCAAAAGCCGCCGGGCCTGTTCGAGGAGTCGGTCCTGACGCGCGGTGAGCCGATCCACGGTGCCGGCGGCATGTTCCGCGCGACCGGCGCCGGCGGCCCGCATCACGGCCTCCTGCTCGTCCAGAAGCTCGCGGACCGATTGGACGATCGTCTCGAATTCGTTCCAGCGCTGAATGTCGTCGAGGATCGTCACCAGCGCGAATCGCGCCCGCTCCTGATCGGCCAACGACGCCGCAAGCGTCGCACGATCGACGTCGGGCGAGCGGGCCTCCAGCCCGGCGGCGGCCGATTCGAGTCGCGGAACGACGCCGCGGATCATTCGTCCAGCCAGCGTCCTGGCGAGCCGCGCCGTGTCGGCGTCGGCCATGTCATTGCGCCGCGCGCCCTCGTACAGGTCGGCCAAGGCGTCGGCCACGTCGGCCGCGCGTCGCGCCAGGTCTTTGAGCTTCCCCACCACGTTCACGTCGCGGGCGTCCAACAGGTCGGCGGCGTCCGCGGTTCGCTGGGCCCGCTGACGGCAGACGTCCAGATCGATCAGAATGCGATGGACGGGGTCGCGCAGCGCCGACAGCTCCGTGTGCAGCTTGTCGGCGAAGCGGGCGCGGGAGACGATCTGGACGGCGCGCTTTTCGCTGCGCGCCGGCGCGTGCCGGGCATCGTCGAGGGCGAAGGAATCGGTCGCCTCGATCGCGTAGTACACGACGTCCCCCTGGCGGAGTCCCAGCGGCTCGAGCGACCATTCGTACTCGATTTGCCACAGGTCCGCGTGGGATTGCCGATCGGGTGATCGTCGCGCATGTCTCGCCAGGTCGACGTCCCCGGAGAGGGGCGATTCGTTGGCGCCGGTCCGCAGGGCGCAGGTCCGCACCTGCAAATCGTCACGCACGGTCGCCGTCAACAACAGCCGCGCCCGCGACGTGGCCTCGACGGTCGCGCCCGGTTCGAGCACCGCGACGGTCGGCGGGCGATCCGGCTCGACGATCAGGCGCCCCAGAGGAAGCGACGGCGTCGACAGCCCGGCGCCGTTCGACATTCGAACGGCAAGCAGCGCATCGCCGCGCACGGTCCACTCGCCGGACCACGCGCCGTCCGCGCCCGGGCGAAGCGACACGGATTCGGCGTGCGCCGTTTCTGTCGTGCCCGCGGCGTCGTGGTCCGGCGCGGAGACGACGGGGAGACCAAAGTCGCGATCGAAGTCCAGGCGAACGCGGGGCTCGGCCGGACCGGATGTCGACAGGTCGACGGTGGGCAAGATCGTGATTTCCGCGACGCTGCCTTCCAGAATCCGGATTTGCCCGACTGGCAGCGACGACCGGCGCTGGGGACGATCCGCCGCGTAGTCGGGCGGTTGAATGCGAATGGACGCATCGGCGATGGCCGGTCTGGCCACGGGACGAATGAACGCCCGCTGCATGGACGTCTCCGCGTCGCCGGCGGCGAAGTAGTACCAGGTGGGCCGCTGGACGTTTTCCACGGCGGCGCGATACAGGCCGTGATCGCCGCGCTGCATGAGGACCTCGCGCGGGGGATGGACGCCGTCGTCGATCATGACGTAGGCCCGTCGCCGCGCCCGGTCGCCCCTGGTCATCCGCATACGCACCTCGAACGATTCTCCGATTGCCACGACGGCATCGCCGGTCAGCGGTTCGATGATGACCGACTGCGGCCATTGGCAATCGGCCAGAGGCGCGGAGAAACGCGTCAAGGCGATGGAGACGTGTCGGGGCAGGAGCAGGATGCTGATGGTCGCGACCGACGCGGCCAGCAGCGCCCCGGCGGCGACCTGCTTGAGGGACCGCGTACTGAACAGGCGGTGCGACGGCAGATGCTCGGCGGCCCCGACACTGAGCAGCAGAACGCGCTGCCACAGCGCGTCGGAGCCGGCGGCGCCGTCGCGGACATAGGCGGCGGCGGCGGCGAGACGGTCTCGCAGTTTGGCGGGCAGTCGTTGCAACGACATCGCCAACTGGTCCAGATGGATCGGCGCCGTCGCGGGTCTCCAGATTCGACGACAGGACCAGACGCCGGCCGCACAGAGCAGCGCCGCCGTCAGACCGATTCGCACGAAAGAAGGAAAACGCACCCAGGCGTCCGCCAGCGCCAGCACGAATCCGCAGACGACCAGCGCGATGATGAGCCGGCAACAGGCATCGAGCACCAGCAGCCAGCGCAGTCGGATGCGCAGGCGGCGCAACGGCCGAATCAGCTTGGCGTCCAGCGACGGCGAAGTTGTTCGTCGATCGCGCATCAGGCCATCCCCAACAACCGGCGGATCATCCACTCGGCGCCAATGACAGCGACAAACGCCAACAGGACTGCGGGAGAATCCCAGATCGGCTCTTCGAGGTCGTCCGCCCGCTCCAGACGTCGGTCCGGCAGAACGGCCGCCAGGCGCTCAAGGTCCGCAGGGTCAAGCTGAAACAACCGTCCGCCGGTCTGCCGCGCGATCTCCTGCAACCGAGCGGGGTCGGCCTCGAGGCGGCGCAATTCGGTTTCGGTCGCGACGACGGTGACGTGACAACTCGGGGAAAGGCGCCGTCCGTCCTCGGATCCCGGCTCGACGGTCAAGGTCCATGCCCCGGAGGAGCGAGGGACAAACGACGCGCTCAGCGCGGCGCCGCCGGCCGCCGGGCGCAGGGTCACGCGCTGGATCGGCGCGCCGGATTCGTCGCGTCCGACGACGGCGGCGGAGGTGGGCAACGGCTTGCCGCCGGCGTCGGCCGCCGTCAAGTTGACGTGAACGGGCTGCGACAGCTCATATCGGCGACGGTCGGTTTCCAGACGCCAGGGCGATGTCGATTGCAGTTTCCTCGCCCGGGCCAGGGAGTGAATCGCCTGTATCCAGAAACCCTCGTAAAATGCCTCGCCGCCGAGTGTCCGCCAGCGCCAAAGATCGTCGGTCCCCACGAAGAGCGTCCGGCCCTCGCCGACCCGGCCCGCGACCAACAGCGGCATCGGCTCACCCTCGGCCGTGTCCGCCGGGTGAACCGCGAGCACGGTCGTTGCGGGCATCGCGCCTTTGACCGGTGCGTACCAGTACATGCCGGGCAATTCATCGACGGCGGCGCGGCCGGAGATGCCGCGGGAGGCGACGGACAGAATCGGATGTCCCGCGCCGAGCGGCGTCAATTTCATGGCGAACTCGGCGGTCATGTCGCGGGGGCCGGCGGCGGCGTGAGGGTCCAGGCGGATCGGAAGCAGCGCTTCCCACGACGTATGCCGCCAGGCGTGCGGCGTGTATTGTTCGCCGGCCAGAACGATCAGCCCCCCTCCTGCGGACACGAAGTCCGCGACCAGCCGGCTCTGCACCGGGGTCAGCCATTCGCCGCGGGGATCGACGTCGCCCAGGATCATCACGTCGTACGGCCGCAGCTCCTCGACGCTGCGCGGAAAATTGGAAATTGGGCGCGATCCATCCTGGCGAAAATCGGCGCTGGCCCGCAGCAGCAGGCAACTGCTGACGATATTGGATTCCCTCAGCAGCAGGTTCTTGAGATATCGATACTCGAATCGCGGCTCGGATTCGACGTACAACACGCCCATCGTCGCGTCGTGCGCGGTGACGGTGACGAAGTCCTCGTTGTTGTCGACGCTTCGCTCACCGGCCGGCGGCCGAACCACCACGGCGAGACGGCGCGTGCCCACCGTCGGCGGGTGATACGGCAGTCGTCCGTTCAGCGATTGTCCACCGGCGGCCACCGTCACGACGTCGGTCGCCAGTGTCTCCTCGGTCTCGGCGTCGCGCAGCTCGACGGCCAGCTCGGTATCGTCGAGCACCCCGCGGGCGCTGAGGCGAAACTCCACCGAGACGGCGTCGCGAACGAACACGTCCGACGGGGCCCAGACGGATTCGACGCCGATGTCCAGTCGCGGGGTCGGCGAACCGACGACGACGCCATGGACCGGCGCCTGCCGCGCGGCAGCCTCGAGACAGATCGGGTCCATTGCGCCGCCGACGGTATCGCGTCCGTCGCTGACGACGACGACCGCGGCCAGGCGGCGACCGCCCGTTTGGGCGAACACGGTCGACAACGCGCCGACCAGATCGCTCCGTGGCTGATCCGGCGTCGCGCCCTCGAGCACGGACGCATCGCTCGCTTCGAACGCGACGTCAGAAAAGGGAAAAATCGGCGTCGTCTCGTCGCCGAACGTCCAGACGCCGACGCGTTGGCGCGGGCTGATGCGGTCGATGAATCCGATCTGCGGCCGCGTCAGCGACGCGACCGCGCGGCGCCAGCGCGTGTCCGCCCCCGACGAGGGTGGTCCATCCGCCGTCGGCACCGGATCGACGACCGCCATGCTCGCCGATTCATCGAGGAGGATCGCCACGCACGACGGCTCGACGGTCGTTCGGGGCAGGACCAGCACGGGCCGCCCGCAGACAAACAGGGCCAGCATCAAGGCCGCCAGGCGCAATGCGAACAACGGCGCCCGCCACCGCGTGGGCACGTGGCGGCGCAGGTATGCAAACGCGACGAACATCACGGCGGCGATCGCGCCGAAAAGCATGACCCACTTGCTCGGCGGCGAGGAAAAGCGAAGGACGATCTCGTCCGCCTCGCGGAGACGAATGTGCTCGAGACCGAGAATCCATTGCAGAACGTCCATCACGTTGCCCTGTCCAGAATGGCCGTGACGAGCAGCTCACCGGCCACGGCGCCGACGAGCAGGAAGATCAACAGATGCGACAACTCCGTCGTCGCGCCGGCGCTGACCGCCTGCGCCGACGACGCGGCTAATTCGCGAATCTCCGCGTCACCGTACCGGTCCCGCCACGCCGCGTCGCTGATCCGACGCAGGTCGCTCTCGGCGGCGTCGAGCCCCACGACGCTGAATCGCGGGCGGCCCGGGCCGCGCAGCTCATACACGCCGGGTTGATTCGTCACGTCGTATCGGCCAATGGGGGATTCCGCGCCGCCGGCGACCGAGGGCGTCGCCGTCGCGCCGTCCGGACGGTGTATGATCCATTGTTCGATGTCGGCCGACGGTCCGACGTGCCAGGACAGTACGTCGCCGATCGCAACCGGCGCGGGGGGCTGGAGGGGCCGCGCTGCCCGCACCGTCAGATTGACCATCAGCGGAAGGTAGTCGGGCCTGGCGGGCAGGTTTGAGCCGGTCATGTCGGCGCCCATGAGCAGCGAGACGATCCGGCCGCGGCCGAGGTTGCGTTCGACGAGGACGGCGGCGCCGTCCGAGTCGCGTAGGAGCGTTTGCAGGCCGGGGGGCGGATCGCGAAGCAGCCGGCGGCCGGTGATTCGCACGCGAAAGAGGCCGCCGGGGGAGTCGGCGGGGAAATCGAACAGCGCGGGATTCGCGGTCGTCGGCGGGGCGATCGAGACGGGGTCGTGCCGGGCTGAAAGGTCCTCCCATTCGCCGAAAAGGCCGTGCGTCGGTTCGGCGACGATGTCCGCCGCTGCGCCGCCTTTGCCGGGGAAGACGAGCAACCCGCCTCCGTCGTGAACGAAACGCAAGAGCCGGGAACCCTCATGCAGGATTTGGCCTTTCGCGTCACCCAGGACGACGACGTCGATATCACCGAGCGCCTCGTCGGCGAGCCGGTCAACATCGATTCGCCGAACGCGAAACGGCGCATGATCGGACGATCCGGCGGCGCTCAGCGCCGTGATGTAATAAAAAAGCGGCCGTTCATACGGACGAAGCTGCGGCCGCCCCTCCACGCAGAGCACGCGAATCCGGTCCGGCACGACGATGCCCGCGTCGCGCTGATCGTCCGCGGACAAGGCGTCCCGTTCGCCGGCATCGAGTCGGGCGGTCAACGCAAACAGCCCCGGCGCCTCCGGCGTCCAGTCGAACTCCACGGCGGCGGCAGCGCCGGGGGCGATGGCCGGCGCTTCCAATCGATCTCGCGCCTCTCCATTGACCAGGAGCCGGATCGCCGGATCGGTCAATTGACGCTGCGTGAAGTTGGCTAACTCGGCTCGACAGCGAACCGGCACGCCTGCCGTGGCCGGTTGGGAGACGACGTCAAAGGCGGTGATCGCGGCGTTGTCTCGCGTTTCGAGGTTGGCGTCATAGAAAATCAGCCGGGCATCCGAATCGTCCGGATCGCGAGCCCGCCGAGATTCATCGGCCCGGCTCTCCGTGCCGAAGCGGCCGGTCATGTCGGATAGCACGTGAATACGTCGCGCCCCGGGCGCGGCGTCGCCCTCGCGTAGTATCTCCCTCGCCTTTTCGATCGCCGCGGGAAGATCATCGGTCGCCATCGACGGCGCCCAGTGATCCAGAATGCGTTGCAGGGCGGCGCGGTCGCGGGTGGGCTCCGGGGTCCAACCGCGCACCGGCTCCGACGCGGCGACCAGCGCGAATCCATCCCCGTCCGGCGCGCCGCGGATCAGCTCGGCGGCGAAGCGCCGGGCCCGCTCAAACGACATCGACCCTTCGGGGCGGCGCGCCTGCATCGAGAGACTGTCGTCCAGGACAATGACGTGATCGACGCGGCTGGAAGCCAACCGGCCCAGCAGCGACGAATCCGCCGACAGCGGCCGCGCCAGGGCGGCGGCCAACAGAAGCAAGATGCCCGAGCGGAGCAGCAGCAGCGCCACGCGCTCGAGGCGCAGACGGCGGCGATCGACGCGATCGGCGTCCAGCAGGAATTGCATCGCCGCCCAGGGCTCGGTGCGGTAGGCCCTCCGGGCAATGAGGTGAATCAGGACGGGCACGGACACCATCGCCAGTCCGGCGATCAACATGCCCGAATTGACGAACGTCGGTATCATGGCAAGCCCATCAACCCCGGCGCATGCTCGCGGCCCGCGCGGCGAGGATCGTGTGCAGCGCCGTGTTCACCGGGGCGCTGGTGTCCAACACTTCAAAGTCCGTCCGCTGCCGGCGGCACCCCTGCCTCAGTTCCCGGATGAACGCTTCGAGCCGGGCGAGATAGCGGCGGCGCATGGCGCGCGGCTCGGTGATCATCGCGCCGTCGTCCTCAAGCCCCAGGAAGCGAAGCGGCCGCTGGAACGGATACGTCAACTCGGCGCGATCCAGCACCTGGAGGACGATGGGCTCGTGGTGTCGGTGGCGCAGGTGCTTGATGCCGGCGAGAATGTCGTCGGCCGGACCAAACAGATCGCTGATCACGACGACGAGATGCCGACGGTGCAGTGTTTCGGCCAGTTCGTCGAGGACGGCCTTGAACGCCGTGCGCCCCCCCTCCGGTCGCTGCGCCAATTCGAGAACGACGTTTTTCCACTTGCCCGGGTGATTGGACGGCCGGCCGAGGCGATGCAGTCGCGAATCAAAAACCGCCAGGGCGACGTGGTCGGACTGCTGCACGGCAATGAACGCCACGGCCGCGGCGACGGTCATCGCGTAGTCCCGCTTGGACATGGGCGAGTCGTCGTGGCGATAGCTCATCGACCGCGACGTGTCCACGGCGAGGAGCAACTGCATGTTGGATTCCTGTAGGAACTGCTTGACGTAGTGCTTGTCGGTGCGGCCGTAGACCTTCCAATCGATGTGGCGCAGGTCGTCTCCCTGGGCGTACTTGCGGTGTTGCGCGAACTCCACCGAGAAACCGTAGGTCGGCGATCGATGCCGCCCGGCGATAAAGCCCTCGGCCAGTCGCCGGGCGCGAAGGTCCAGCCGCGAAATTCGCGCCAACGCCGACGGATCAAGGTAGCGGCGATAGTCCTCCGCAATCTGAACCATGCAACGACACCCTTTTTCGGTCATCGCCCGCCGAGTGGGCCCGTCGACGGCGATACCCTATGCCTCGAGCACCCGCTTGGCGCCGATGGCATCGAGGTCCGGGGCCTGGGCGTCGGGAACGGCATCGAGCAGGCGGTCGATCAGGTGATCCGTGGAGACGCCCTCCGCCTCGGCGCTGAAGTTCGTGACGATGCGGTGCCGCAGAACGGGATGGGCGACGGCGCGAATGTCGTCGGTGCTCACGTGGTAACGTCCGTGCAGGATGGCGCGGGCCTTGCCGCCGATGACCATGTACTGCGAAGCCCGGGGACCGGCGCCCCACTCGACAAAGCTCTTGACGAAGCCCGGAGCGCCCGGCTCATTGGGCCGCGTCGCGCGGGCCAACCGCATGGCATAGCGCATGACGTGATTCGTGCAGGGGACGAGCCGAACGAGCTCCTGAAGTCGGAGGATGTCGTCGCCGGAGAAGACGCGCTCCAGGGGCACGTCGGACGCGGTCGTGGTCAGCTCGATGATGCGCAGCTCCTCGTCTTCCGAGGGATAATCGACGAGCACCTTGAACATGAACCGATCAAGCTGGGCCTCCGGCAGGGCATAGGTTCCTTCCTGCTCGATGGGGTTCTGGGTGGCGAGAACGAAGAACGGCCTGGGCAGCTTGTGCGTGAACCCGGCAGCCGTGACCTGGTTTTCCTGCATGGCCTCGAGCAGGGCCGCCTGGGTTTTGGGCGGCGTGCGGTTGATCTCGTCGGCCAGGATGACGTGGGCGAAGACCGGCCCCTGGACGAAGCGGAGCTGCCGCACGCCGGTGGACTTGTTTTCCTCGATGATCTCGGTACCGGTGATGTCGCTGGGCATCAGGTCCGGCGTGAATTGAATGCGATTGAACGACAGACTCAGCGTCTGGGCGAGGGAGCGGATGGCGCGCGTTTTCGCCAGTCCCGGGACGCCTTCCAGAATGCAGTGCCCCCGGCCGAAGAGGCAGATCAACAACTGGTCGATGACCTCGGCCTGGCCGACGATGGCCTTGGACAGTTCGTCGCGGATTCGCCGTCGCGACCTGGCCAGCGTCTCGATCGCCTCGATCTCGTCACGGCCGAGTAAAGAATTGGCTTGTCGTTTTTTGTCGGTCAATGGTCAAAAGCCCCCCATCGGAAGCATCGCCTTCGTTCAATTCTACGCACGCCGAACCCGCCGAAGCATGCAGCGCCGTCGCGGGAATTCGGCCGAAAACGGCGGCCCCCGGCGCGATTCGCCGGTCGGCCTATGAGCGCGGACGGACCGCTCGGACCGCCCCGCTTGGATTGATATCGACGGCCGGTCGTCGTCGTGCGGCCCAAATGCGGAGCAACGGGCCCGAAGCCGCGACGCACGCGCCGGGGCGCAACCGGAGGCGTGCCTATCAGTATTGAAAACGCGCTTCGGAGAGGGGCATCGATTCGGCGACGGCGCGGCACCGATCGAGCCGCCGGCCCGATCGCCGGCCGGCATCGTTCGCAACGAGCGATCGGTGTGAATCAAAACGACGGCTTGAAGGCCGTACAGGTCAGGTCGCCGAGCAGTTTGTGCCAGACGTGGTTCGGATTGCGCTCCACGCTGCTGACGATCTCCTTCATGTTGCGCAGGACTTCGGGCGTCTCTTCGTCGTAGACCTCGCCCTGGAGGAGCTTGAGCACGTCGAGCCGATAGCGCTTGTCCTGGATGAACATCGTGAACAGCACGTTCAATCGATAGTACAGCGTGATGAAGTCGTACCAGTTCCTCGTACCCCAGCGCAGGGTACGCTCGAAATTCTGAAAACTGGCCTTGCCGTAGTCGCCCTTTTCCGCCGCCCTGCGGATGTCGTCCTGGATGAGTCGGGCGCCGTTCAGCGCGATGCTCACGCCGCTGGAGAAGATCGGATCGACGAATCGCCCGGCATCCCCGACCAGCGCCCATCGGTCGCCGCACATCTGCTTCATCGCATAGCTGTAATCGCCCTCCTCCTTGAACGGGCGAATCCGCTCGGACCGGCGGAGCCGTTCATGGACGTCCGGCCGGGTCATCACCGTGTCCCAGAACCACTCCTCCCGCGCTTCCCGGGTCTTCGGGAAGTGCTGCCGTTGCGTGACGATCCCGATGCTGGTGATCGAATCCGTGATCGGAATCTGCCAGATCCACGAGTTGGTCAGGGGCAGAAAGTGAATGAAAATGTAGTCCGTCTTGTCGGGGTGCTTGTCGTCCCGCCGATCGAATCCCTCGAACCAGGCGTGATAGGCGAACTGGTTGAAGACCGGGTCCTTCACCTTGACGCGAAGCTGGTTGCCCAGCAGGGTCTCACGGCCGGTGGCGTCGATCACCATCTTGACGGTGACGAACATCTCCCGCGGCCCCATCTTGAAGTAGATGCGCGGATAGGGCTCGGCTTCGAGATCGACGTGAGTGGCGCGGACGCCCTCATAGACGCTGGCCCCCAGCTTGTGGGCATGTTGCAGAAAGAGCAGGTCGAACTTGCCGCGGTCCACGTGGTACGTGTAGGGGCGATCGACGCCTTCCTGGGCCCGCTCCTCGAATCGAATGTCCGTGAAATTCTCCTGCGCCAGCTCGGCCCAGTCATGATGATGCGGCGCCGCCTTTGAATTGGCGGTCCAGACGGCCCCCAGCTTGTGGGGGAACTTTGCCTTCTCCATCTCGTCGATGAAATCCAGCTCGCGAAACACGCGCGTCGTCGCCGGGACCAGCGACTCGCCGATGTGCGGGCGCGGAAACAGCTCGCGCTCCATCACCACGCAGGGAATCCCCGCCTTGGCCAGGTAGCCGGCCGTGGCCGCCCCCGCCGGCCCGCCGCCGATCACCCCCACCTCGAAATCCGGCTGCATCGTGGCGATCATCTCGTCTGGACCTCCTGCATGACTCGCTAGGAACGGCGTCTGCGGCAATGAAAACGACGACGCCGATGGCGGCCGGCGCCGATCGCAGGCCGAAAGCGTACGAGGCGCCCCCCGGCCATGTCAACGCCGCCGCGACCGGACCCCGTGTCGAGTTCGGCGCGACGCTTCGCCGGGCACCCGCGGCGTCCCGCCGGTGAATCGTCGTTGAGGGAAACCGGAATCGACGCACGAGGGGTGAGTTTCTCGCAATCGCCGATCGATTCGGCCGATACGGCAATCGCGCGCGGGGTCGAACGAACTCGCCGGCGGGCACTGACATGCCGAAGATGACAGGCGCACGCGAGATCGGCGTGAACTGTCGCGACGGCGGTTTCAAGGCGAATGGCTGAAGCTGGCCCCCAAGGATTCGAACCTTGACAAACAGATCCAGAGTCTGTCGTGCTACCATTACACTAGGGGCCAATGGGCGGTCTAATCTAATCGGCCCCCGCGACGTGTCAACTGCGATCCACTGATCGTCCGCGGCGGTTCATCGCCGTCGGCGGCGCCGGTGCGCCAGCGTTGTCAACATCGCGACGGCCCCCGCCGCCGGAAGCGCAAAGCCGACGCCGCAGAGATTGCCCGACAGCGCCAGGGCGAGCACGTCGCCCAGCGAGGTGTCCGGCGGCAGGACGAGACCCTCGGCGGTCGTGTCGGTCTGTTCCTCGATGCTTCCGGCGTTGCCGCTGGCCAGCGTGACGCAGCCGAGGACGACCGAATCCGGACAGCCGGTCGGCGGGGTCACGCGATACTTGAAGTTCGTCGTGCCGTTGAAGTCGAGAAACGGGATGAAGGCGTAGTCCAATTGCGTCGGACCGGTTTGCCTCAGGATGCCGCCGAGCGGAAAGGTGAAAACCGTTACGACGGAGCTTTCGGCTTCTTCGACGTCCAATCGGAACGAAATCGGCGTGTCCCGCGGCACGGCAATGAGCTGGTCGGTGACGATCGGACAATTGCGCTGGGCGAGGCCATCCTGTGCGACGGCGACGATGACGCACACAGCGAGCATCCCCGACGCGCCGCGCGTGGCAAGAGCGTTCATATCTCCCTCCCATCATGATGCAACGGTCGCTGCCGGACGTGGTTACGAAATCCCCATTCCCCCCGGCGGCTTTCCCCATTCAGTATAAGCGCGGGCCGCACTTTTTGCGCTTCATCCGACCGCCGACGGCGACGGATCGTGGCCTTCGAACGCCCGAAAACTCGGACGCGGGCGGTTTGGCCTCGATGCGTTGTTTATTAGCGGAAGTTCGCTCGAAAGCGCAACTGCCGTCCGTTCGATTTGCCCGACGATCAGGCGCTGGGCTCGTGTGGGGTCGGCGCTTCGGGCGCCGACTGGGGCGGATGGACCGGCTCGAGGGCCGGGTAGATCAACGGTCTGAGGCCGAACAGTTTGGTTTGGTAGATGATGCGCGCCGGACCGGCAGGAGTCGCGCCGGCGCGCACGACCCAGGTGCCCGACCAGAGGTCGTGAATCGCCTGCCGGCGCGCACTACGGCGACAGGGCAGATAGGCCAGGCCGAAGAAGAGCACAAATGGGATCGCCAGCAAGAATCTCCGCCAGACGGCGCGGCCGCGCGGCGGTTGCCCGGCGGCGTCGACGAGACGTTGGCGCGTCAATCGATATCCGAGGGTACCGCCCGGCAGCCGCCACAGGGCGACGTGATAGGCGACGCCGACGGCGAGCCAGCCGAGCAGGACCGGCGATTGCACCGGCCGGAGATACTCCCTGACGCGCCGTTGCTTCTCGGGCGAGGTGGCCATGCGCCGGACATCGGCCGGCACGACGGCCAGGCCTGCGACCGCCGAGAGTCCGGCGAGTAGAAGAACGACGACGGCGAGATCGGTAACGGCCGCCGCCAGTCGCCGCGGCGTCCCGGCGTAATCATCGGCATGAAAAACGACGGCTTCGGGAGTTTCCGACATCGCCCGGTCAGTATAGGTTCGTGGCCCCGGCGGTCCAGCGGCGCGGCGGGCTCAAAGCGGCCGTCGCCGATCGGCCCCGCCGCGTTGAATCGATGCGCCCGATCATGCTAGAATTCATGCGACGCCGACGGCGGCCAGCGGCGCGGGGCCGCCGTGGGAGGGATCCAACTGACACGGTTCATGCGACGGTTGGTTGTGTTCATCACGGGGATCGTCGTGCTCTCGATCTGCGGCGAGGCGTGCGCCTGGGGTCCGGCCACGCACGTCATGCTCGCGACGAATATTCTGCAACATCTCTGGATGCTCCCGGCCGGCATCGCGGCGGTCATCGTCCGCCACCGCAAGCACTTCGTGTACGGCAACGTGGCGACCGACACGGTCTTCGCCAAGAAGATGAGCAAGGTCAAGCAGGTCTGCCATCGGTGGGACACCGGATTCTCGCTTTTGGAAAAGGCCGAAACCGACGCGGGCCGAGCGTTCGCCTACGGCTATCTCGCCCACCTGGCGGCGGACACCATCGCGCACAACAAGTTTTTGCCGCGGCAGATGGCGGTCAGCCGCTCGACGATTTCGTTCGGACACCTGTACTGGGAAATCCGGGCCGATTCATGCGTCGGGCAGCACTATTGGCGGCAACTTCGCCGATCTCTGCGCGGGTGCTACCCCGAGCCGGAGGTGCTGCTGGCGGCGCACCTGCGCAAGACCATCCTCTCGTATCGCACGAATCGCGTCCTATTCAAGCAGATGAATCTGCTGGCGTCGGAATCGGCGTGGCGTCGGTCGGTCGAGTTCTGGCAGCGGCTGTCGCGGTTTTCGCTGGACCCGACGATGCTCTCGGGCTACCACGACGAATCGATCGACCGGGCCACCGACGTGCTCGCCAGGGCGCGGCAGTCGTCGGTCCTCGACGAAGACCCCAATGGGAACTTCTCGCTCGCTTATGCCCGGGCCCAGCGGCGGCAGCTACGACAAATGAAGCGGGCCGGCGTTCCCCACGCCCAGATCATTCGCGAGGCGGCCATCGGTCATGCCCCCGATTCGCGGGACCAGACCGATGCCGGGCAGAAGGCCCGGACGGTGGTCCCGGTCAGTTGACGGCGCTTGCCGAATTGAATCGACGGCGCGGGTTGCCGGCTTGCGATGGCGGGGCTCGTCGAAACAGAAAAGAAGACGACCGCCGCGTCCTTTCGAACGGGGCGGTCGTCATCAAGATCTTCAAGTCAGTGCGTGCCGCACCTCGATATCGAGGCCGATTACGGCGCCTGGCTGACCTGGATGGTGTAGGTCGGAGCAGGCGGACCGGCGCCGCCGCAGTTGCAGACCACGATGAAATGCAGGCCGGTGCTGGTCGGGGAGAAACTGGCCATCGCGGTGTTGGTCGTCGGTGTCGCACCGCTGTTGGCCACCTGCACGCCAAGGATGGTGCGAATCTGGATCTGGGGGCGGCTGGTCGTCGTCGCGCCAACCGCGGTGGCAGTGACGACAGGTCCGACGGCCGTCGGGTTGAAGGTGTCAATGAACACGCCCGTGGCCCCCGTGCACGGCGTCACGGTGATGCCGCAGGCGCCGCCGGTTGGTGCGACGGTGCTTTGCAGGAGAATGGTGTCCCCCGGTGGCGGCGGCGGTGGCGGAGGCGGGTCCATTGGACAATTTCCCGCCAGCAGCAGCGGCGCGCAAAACGCCAATCCGACGATGCGCAGCATTCTCGATCTCGTCATCTTACTCATCATGCTCAGAGACTCCTTAAGTTGCCCACGAACTCGAAATCAAACCCAGTTCGTCCCAACGTGAGACGAACTCGTTTTTCATCTCGGTCCACCGTGGCTCGGCATTGGACCGCGTCCTCGCCGAGGTCTACTCCTCGATCGCGTGGAACAAGTGCGGGATTCTGCCAATTGGGCGATGGCTAGTCAACTGTCAATTCGGTGTTTATGCGTTCAGCCGGGGGAAATGTCGATGCCAATCATGGTTTTGGTTCACGCTGCGTGAAGATGGGTAGTTTGCATAAAATGGGGGCATCAACGTGTCGAACTCGGCCAACTGATCACGTCGGCTCGTTTGGCGCCAGGGAGTCGGCCGAGGGGCCGGAAGGCCGGCGGGGCGGCGTCAATGTCAAACGTGGGTCAGCCGCTCGAAGCCGAGCTTGTCGAAGGGCCGGGCGACGGTGATGGGATATTCGCCGGAGAAACACGCCGTGCAATAGTGCCCGCCATGATGCGCCGCGCATCGCAACATCCCCTCGATCGACAGGTATGAAAGGGAGTCCACTTCGAGGAATTGGCGGATTTGCTCGACGGTTCGATCGGTGGCGACCAGCTCCCGCATATCGGGAAAGTCGATGCCGTAGTAACAGGGATGGCGTATCGGCGGGCTGGCCACGCGCAAATGAATCTCGCGGGCGCCGGCCCGGCGCAGGGCGCCCATTTTTCCACGGGTCGTCGTCCCGCGCACGACGGAATCCTCGACGACGATCAACCGGCGGCCGCGCACGACCTCGCGGATCACGTTGAGCTTCATCTTCACCGTCAGGTCGCGCTGCTTCTGGGTCGGCAGGATGAAGCTGCGCCCGGCGAAGTGATGGGTCGTGAACCCGCGCTCGTTGGGCAGGCCGCTCTCGGTGCTGTAGCCGATCGCCGCGCAGCGGGCGCAGTTCGGCACCGGGATCACGAGATCGGCGTCGGCCGGGGCCTCGCGGGCCAATTGCCGCCCCAGGGCCACGCGAAAGGCATGCACGTTCTGCCCGAATATGTCACTCGACGGATCGGCGAAATACACCTGTTCAAAGATGCAATGGGCCGGCCGCGCCGCATCGACGGGCAGGAACCGCCGGCTGGACAGGCCGCCTGCGTCCAGGGTCACGATCTCGCCCGGGGCCACGTCGCGCACGAATTCCGCGTCGACGATGTCCAGGGCGCACGTCTCGCTGGCGACGACGAACTGTCCGTCTGGGAGCTTGCCGATGCAGAGCGGGCGAAGACCGAAGGCGTCGCGCGTCGCCTCGATACGATCGGAAAAGATGAACAAGAGGCAAAAGGCGCCTTCGAGTTCGCGAAGAACCGCGGCGGTCGGGTCGGCCGACTCGGCGTACTCGGGACGCGCGAGCAGGTGGAGGATCACTTCGGTGTCGCCGGACGTCTGAAAGATGGCGCCCTGTTGTTCGAGGCGTCGGCGCAGGTGCGCGGCGTTGGTCAGGTTGCCGTTGTGGGCGACGGCCACCTGTCCGCCTCTGTGCCGGACCAGCAGCGGCTGGCTGTTCATCTCGCTGCACGAGCCGGTCGTGGAATAACGGACGTGGCCGACGGCCGCGTGGCCCGCGATCTGTTGCATCGCATCCGGCGTGAAGACCTGGGTGACGAGCCCCAGACCGACGTGGCGACGAATCACGCCGTCGTGGACGGCGCAGATTCCCGCGGACTCCTGCCCCCGATGTTGCTGCGCGTAAATGCCGAGGTAGGCGAGTTCGACGGCATCCGTTCTGCCGAAGACGCCGAACAGACCGCATGAATGTTTGGCGTCCAACGCTCGCTCCTTGATGTCCGACGCCACCTGCGATGCGGCCCGGCGCAAGTCCGTCGATTCTTCACCGACCATCATGAGAATAGGCGCTGAGGACGCTCACGGCAAAGTCGCGGTTTACGCGCGCCGGGCCGACAGCTATCATCCGATGAAGCGGACAGGTTCTTACCCCTACAGGAATTGCAGAATGACGGGCCACTCCGCCGAGAGCGCGACAAGGGAGAGCGCGACCGATGCGGCCGCGAACGCCGCGGACGCGCCGTTTCTGGCGCGCGTCGTCGTCACGGGCGCCTCCGGGTTCGTCGGCACAGCGGTCGTGCGCGAACTGGTGGCCCGCGGCCATAAGGCCGTGTGCCTGGTACGAAACCGTGAAAAGCTCGCCGTGCGAACCGATCAGCTCGCCGCCGACCGATACGAAATCGTCGAAGGCGACCTGTTCGACGACGAGGCCCTCCAGGCGGCGGTGGTCGGCGCCGAGGCGTGCATTCATCTGGCGGGGGTCATCTTCCAGCGTCGCTGGGCGGGGCAGACGTTTCGGCGCGTTCACGTCGAGGCGACGCGGCGCGTGCTCGATGCGTGTCAGGCCGCCGGCGTACGACGCATCGCGCACATGTCCGCGCTGGGCGCGCGGCCCGACGCGGTGAGCCGGTATCACCGCACCAAGTTTGAGGCCGAAGGGCTCGTCCGAAGCGGCGGCCTGGACTGGACGATCTTTCGCCCCAGCATCATCCACGGTCCGTACGGCGAATTCATGAGACTGATGAAGACCTTTGTCGCCGAGGCGTGGGTGCCGGCGCTGGGCGTGCTTCCTTCGCCGATCCCGGTCATCCCCTGCTTCGGCGACGGCATGAACAAGTTGCAGCCGATCGACGTCACGGATGTGGCCCACTGCATGGTCGCGTCGCTGTCGATGCCCACAACCATCGGCCGGGTCTTTGCGTGCGGCGGGCCGAAGGCGATCACATGGCGGGATCTGTATCGTATCTGCCGCGAGAAGATTCCCGGCGCCAAGTCGTGGAAGCCCGTCGTGGGGCTGCCGGTCTGGTTGGCCAAGGCCCTGGCCCTCTCGCCGGCGATGTTGTTGCCAATCTTGCCCGGCTACATGCGGTTCAATGTCGATCAGGTGCAGATGTCTCAGGAAGACTCCGTTTGCGACACGGCCCCGCTGGAGCAAGCGTTCGGCATCCGCCTGCGCGACTTCGAGACGGAGCTGGCCCGCTACGCGCCCCTGATCCCAGGTGGATGACCGATAGTTTCTTGATTCGATCTCCATAGGACGGCGACGCGATGGAGGGGGTCGGTCACTTTCCGAATTCAATTAACCCCTTGGACGCTACCGGCGACGTGATCCCGCGCGATAAGGATTATCGGGTCAATCGCCGTGTTCCTATATGGCGCCGAAGCGATGGCGCAGCCATCCAACGGCGACATCAGCGCCTGCGGCCGCATTGAGTTCATAGCGTCCCGCACGGTACAATGCGCATCGCACGCCTCACCGGCGGCGCAAGATCGTCGCAGGTATCATGGCGACCGATTGCCGCAGCCATCAGACCCGGGGATGGGGGATTCGACCCGTTGAGAGGATAGATCATGTTGAGAACGAAATATGACGCGGCGCCTCGATTGTTGCTGTCACTGGCGGCCTTGCTGGCCGTCGCGGCCTGGGGAGCCCTATTAGTCGCCGAAGACGTCATGACTCCCGCCACGCCGATGATATTGGGCAACGGAATCGACGACTGCAACTCGAACGGCACGCCCGACGAGTTCGAGCCGGATTGCGACAGCAACGGCACGCCGGACGATTGCGAGCTTGATTGTAACTTCAACGGTACCGCCGATGTCTGTGAAATCATCTTCAGCAAGGGGAATATCGACTGCGACGACGACGGCACACTCGATGAATGCGAGCTTGATTGTGATTTCAACGGAACGCCCGATGAGTGCGAATTCATCACCGTGGAGGGCACTGAAGATTGCAACGACAACGGTACGCCCGACGGGTGTGAACCGGATTGCGACAGCGACGGGACGCCGGACGACTGCGAAGAGGACTGCGATCAGGACGGCACGCCGGACGACTGCGAAGAGGACTGCGACGGCAACGGAACCGCCGACGTCTGCGAAATATCATTCAGCAAGGGCCTCTTGGATTGCAACAGCAACGGTACGCTCGACATCTGCGAGGGGGACTGCGACGAAGACGGCTCGCCTGACGTCTGCGAACTGCTGACGAGCGACGGTGCGCTCGATTGCGACAGTAACGGCACGCTTGACGCCTGCGATCCGGATTGCGACAGCGACGGTACGCCGGATGACTGCGAGCCGGATTGCGACGATGACGGGACGCCGGACGATTGCGAGGTTGATTGCAACGACAACGGCATATCGGACGACTGCGAGGTCGCCGACGGCACGTCGCCGGACGCCAACTCCAACGGCGTTCCCGACGAGTGCGAGCCGGTCGAGCCGGTCGAGCCGCCGGTGCCGCAACCGTGCACGGGTCCGCAGTCAGGGCTGAGTCTCTTGTTCAGTTTCATATTCCGTGCGCCGGTCTGCGGAATGGGGTGCCCCCTGATGATCACGGCCTGTTGTGCCGGACTCCTGACGCTTCGCAGGGCGCGTCGGCGCGGTTCACACCGCCGAAAGCGATGAATCGGCTGGACATCAGGAGCTTGCACTGACAGCGCACGACGGCGAAATCGCGCGGGGCATTGCCTCAGTTTCGCGGCGCGAGTAAAATGCGACCCGTCCTCGCGAACGATTCGCAGCATCGACGAGCCGCCCGTTGGTCCGGTGCCGCCGCTTGATTCTGTCGGGTGCAAGATGAATCCCCGCTCGGTGGTATGCAGCGTCGGCGACGACCGCGACGACTGTCCAGTCGACGCCGCCAACGACGCGGACGGCGACGGCGTTTGCGGTGACGTCGATCCGTGCCCGTTGGACAACCCCGACGATACCGACGGCGACGGCGTCTGCGACAGCGCCGATCAATGCCCCGAATCCGACGACACGCTCGACGCCGATGGCAACGGCACGCCGGATTGTTGGGAGCCGCCGCCGGCCCCGCAACCGACGGGCGGTTGCTGCGCGCCGGGGGTTTTTCCGATGGTCGGCTTGTTTACGCCCATCGTGCTTCTCGGCAGGAGCTCGCCCTCCCGATGGTTCGAAGACACTGCTCAGAGCCCGGTGGCGCCCGCGGGCGGTGCCGCGGCGTGGCAAGCGGCGAAAGATAAACTGACAACGTGTGCGGCGCGCCGCGATTGAGCAAGTCAGGTGCGCACGCCGGAGAGCTGATCATGACAATGCGATTGAGTGGACCTGGGGCAGGATACGGCCGGTTATGGGTCTTGATCTGTCTGACGATTCTCGCCGGCGCCGACCGGGCACACGCGATGGGTTACATCGTGACCCGAATCGCGGATAACTCTGAGAAGTTCACGACTTTCGTCGAGCCCGGCGGTGTGGCGGGCGTGACCATCAACGAGGCCGGAACGGTGGCGTTTTATGCCCGAGTGACCGGAGGGGCGGGCATATTCTCCGGCAGCGGCGGCCCCACCACGACGATCGCCGGCACCAGCGGCCCCTACAATCGATTCACGCGCGACGGGTTCATGATCCCTTTGGTCGACCAGACCATTCCGGCGATCAACGACGCGGGCCGCGTGACGTTTTTCGCACAACTGGATGGGGGCGGAACAGGTATCTTCTCCGTCCTGGGCGGCGCCACGGCGACCATTGCCCAGTCGTCCGGACCATTCAGCAGTTTCAGCGTCAATCCATCGATCAACGGCGGCGGGACCGTCGCGTTCATCGGAATCCTCGACAGCAGCCCGCAGGGCGTCTTTACCGGCAGCGGCGGTGGAACCACCACCATCGCCGACACTTCCGGGTCCTTTCAATCGTTCGGCGCTAATGCAACCATCCCGGCGATCAATGATGCCGGCCAGACGGCGTTCATCGCCACACAGGACGGCGGCGCAGGATCCGGCATCTTCAGGAGTACGGGCGGACTGCCGACGACGATCGCCCACTCGACCGCTCAGTTTCAGTTCTTCGGCTCTGCGCCATCGATCAACAATTCGGGCGTTGTCGCTTTTTCCGCAACACTCGACAATGCGACAATCGGCATCTTCACGGGCAGCGGCGGCCCGACAGCGACCTATGTCGACTCCACCGGGGGATTCCAGTCATTCGGGTCCCCCGCCATCAACGACGCCGGTACGGTCGCCTTCCTGGGCGTACTCGATGGCGCCAACGGCGTCGGGATATTCACCGGTCCGAACACCATCCTTCACAAGGTGATCAAGACCGGCGACGCGCTCGACGACTCAACTGTCACCGGCATCCTGAGCTTTCTCCGGATCGGCATCAACGAACACGGCCAGATCGCCTTTGCGGTCGTCCTCATGGACGGTCGCCAGGGCATCTTTCGCGCCGATCCCGACTTCGACAACGACGACGTAGCCGACGTCATCGACAACTGCCCGGACATGGACAATCCGGGCCAGGAAGACGCCGACGGCGACGGTATCGGCGACGACTGCGACGCCTGTCCCAACGATCCGGACAATGATGCGGACGGCGACGGCGTCTGCGGCGACGTGGACAATTGCCCGGCGGTCGCCAATGCCAATCAGGCCGATGGCGACGGCGACGGCCTCGGCGATGCCTGCGACATTTGCAATGGAAACGACGCCACGGGCGACACGGACGGCGACGGCGTCTGTGACGCCGTCGATGAATGCCCCGGCGCCGACGACGCGCTTGACGCCAACGGCAACGGCACGCCCGATTGCCTGGAGGCGCCGCCGGCGCCGCAGGACAATCCCGGCGGCTGCTGCGCCCCGGGCGTGTTTCCGATGGTGGGATTGATCGTGCCCCTGCTGCTGACCGGTTGGAAACTGCGGTATCGGTCGCGACATCACCGAGGCAGGCGAATCAACGGCGATAGCGATTAGTGCGTCGTGTCGTCTTATCGATGGACGAGATTCATACCGCACCGAATCAACCGAATCGGAGGCATCCGAATGCACGATTGTCGACATTGCTTACTCACGGCTGTCCTGACGATTGGCGCTGCCATGTCGCCGGCGGCGGCCGCCGCGCCGACCCGAACGGCGGCCCTGTCAGGGCAACAGCCCCCGGGCACCACCGCCGGCGTGCAATTCCTTTCGTTCGACGCGCCGGCCGTTGACGCCGGGGGTAGGACGGAGTTCCGTGCCACTCTGACCGGTCCGGCGGTAAGCGGCGCCAATGACACTGGACTCTGGTCGGAAGGGTCGGGCGCTCAATCGCGCATCGCGCGGGAAGGCGACAATGCTCCGGGCACGCCCCCGGGGACCGACTTCTCATTCTTCTCGATCGCCGCATTCAATTCCGCCGGGCGAACGGCATTCTTCAGTGGCCTGACCGGCCCCCTCGTGGACATGACCAACGACCAGGGTATCTGGTCGGATCGCGCGGGCCCCGTGGCGCTAGTCGCGCGGGCGGGAGATCAGGCGCCCGGCGTGCCGGCCGGCGTGAACTTCGCCGGCTTTAGCAGGCCGGTGCTCGACGGCGCCGGCCGCGCCGCATTCTGGGCCATGTTCACCGGCGTCGGCGTTGATCCGACAAACGACGAAGGCATCTACGCCGAACGTGCGGGAGTGCTCACGTTGATCGCCCGCGAGGGTGATCAGGCCCCCGATACGCCGGCGGGCGTAAACTTTGACACACCGGGAAACCCCCTGATCAACGGCCTTGGGGAAATCGCGCTGCAAGCGTCCCTGACTGGTATGGGCATAAACGGCACGAACAATCATGGTGTGTGGGTAGAGGACGCCGGCGTCCTGTCGCTGGTCGCACGGTCGGGGAATCCCGCGCCCGGTGTGGCGCCGGACGTCAGCTTTGCCGGGTTCGCCGGCGTAACGCTGAACAACGCGGGTCAGTCCGCATTTCTCGGCGTATTGACCGGCATGGGCGTGGATTCAACCAATGATGCCGGCATCTGGTCCGAGGGGCCGGGCGCGCTGACATTGATCGCTCGCGAGGGAAGCCCAGCCGCCGGCACAGCGGTAGACGTCAACTTCTCAAGCTTCTTTTCTCCGTTCCTCAATGGCGCCGGACGGACGGCCTTTCGCGCGACGCTGACCGGAATGGACGTTGGCGCTTCCAACGACCGGGGGCTCTGGTCCGAAGGCCCGGGCGTCTTGACGCTGATCGCGCGCAAAGGCGCCCAGGCGCCGGGAACGCCGGCAGGCGTGAGCTTCAGCAACTTTGACGATTCGGTGCTCAACGGGGCGGGACAAATTGCGTTTTACGCGACACTGACCGGCCCGGGCGTGACGGCGGCCAATGACGAGGGGATCTGGGCGCAGGATTCCAACGGCGTGCTGCAACTGATCGTTCGAGATGGCGAACAGATTGAGGTGGCGCAGGGCGATTTTCGAACGGTATCGAGTCTCAATCTGGGACCGCTCACCGGAGGAGAGAACGGCCTTCCGACATGGCTCAACGACGCAAGGCAGATCGCCTTTAGCGCCGTATTTGACGACGCCTCGGAGGGCGTCTTCGTCACGATCGGTCCCGACGCCGACGCGGACGGCGTCAACGATGCATTCGATAATTGCCCGACCGCTGAAAATGCCATCCAGGCAGACGGCGATGGCGATGGCATGGGAGACGCATGCGACAACTGCCCGGCGGCTGCCAATCCCGGCCAGGCAGATGCCGATGGCGACGGCGTCGGCAATGGTTGTGATAACTGCCCCAATTCAACAAATGCCAATCAAGCCGACGCGGACGGCGACGGCCTCGGCGATACCTGCGACGGCTGTCCGGGCGATGCGTTGAAAACTGCGCCGGGCGATTGCGGCTGCGGCAATCCCGACACGGACACCGACGGCGACGGCGTCGCCGATTGCAACGACCAGTGCCCGGACGCGGATGATATGCTGGACGCCGACGGCGACGGCACGCCGGACTGTCTGGAGCCGCCGCCTGCCCCGCAACCGACGGGCGGGTGCTGCGCGCCGGGCGTCTTCCCGACCGTCGGATTCTTCACGCCGATCGTACTCCATAGATGGAAACGCCGACGACGAAGGGGTTAGGTCCCAGAAATACGGTGCTCCTCGTTTTTCCGCGCGCGATCGGCGTTTCCATGCTCCTGATAGGCGAATGCGCCACCGCTCTCCTTCCCAGGGCCTATGCCGTTCGCATAAGATGGTAGACGTCCGCGACATCCCCTGAGCCGCCCTGCCTTTCTGCTGCGTCGGCCGAGATGACGAGTCGGCGCTTGGGGTCGCATCCGGAGGAATTCGAAAAATGTAATCGTTGCGAGCCGTTGGTTCGTTACGAGGGAGCGGTATGCGCGCGCCGCCGAAGGTGCTCCCGACCCTGGGATTGTTCATGTTCATGTTGTAATTCGCGTTAACGGGGCGTCGGCTTCGTCGTCAAAGTTGCCGGGGGCCGCTTCAGTGATCCGGCCATCTCCGCCCGTGACTGATCAGATGCGTTCTTCACGAGGCAGGTCGAACGCAATGTGCAAAAGGAAGAGGGTTATAGACGTGAACATCCACTGCCGCACCAGGACGTCGCAATTCGTCGTCGTGCTGGTATTCTGCTCGGCGATCCCTGCCCACCCGGCACGGGCCACGTCGCCTCCGATCCCCGGGTGCCCGGGCATTCATTCAACCTTTACGAAGGACATTCCCCTCGCCATCAGCAGCACCGGCACCCCTGTGATTCAAAGCTCGATCCTGGTCTCGGGACTCGACCCGATCATCTGGGATATCGACCTTCAGACGTTTCTCACCCATACGGCCAACGGTGAATTGAGCATGCGGCTGACCTCGCCGGCGGGCACGGTGGTGACGCTCACCTCCGGCAATGGCGGTCAACTCGCCAACGTCTTTAACGGCACCGTTTGGGACGACGACGCCGACCCGGGGGGACAGGTCCCCTACGTCACCAACAACGGTCTGGCGACGGATCACGCTTACGTCGCCTTCACGGTGGCGACGCCGCTCGTTCCGGAAGAGGCGATGGGGGCATTCAATGGTGAAGACCCGAATGGAGTATGGAACCTGACCATCAGCGACAGCGTCAATGGGAACGGCGGAAGTCTGGACAGTTGGTCGCTGACGATCGCGGCGATTTCGCTTCCCGCCAGAGGACTCGTCGGAGTCGGCGCCGGAAACCCAACGGACGTCGTGATCCCCGAGATAGGGGTCGCGACGACTACCCGTGAGATTATGAATTTTGACGGACAGATTTGCTCATTCAATGTATTTACCGAAATCATTCATGCCCGCCCGAGCGATCTGGACATCACCGTGACGTCGCCCGCCGGCACCGTCGTCACGCTGACGACGGACAATGGGGGCGCCAACAGCAACGTGTTCGACGGCACTCTATGGAATGACGACGCGGGAACGATGAATCCGCCGGGAGCCGTGACCGACAACGTGTTCGCGAACATGGTGGTGGAGACTCCCCTTGTGCCGGAAGAAGCGATGGCGGCGTTCATCGGCGAGAATCCAAACGGCACCTGGACGCTCACCGTCTCCGACGACCAGGCCGGTATCGGCGGTCTCATCGATAACTGGTCAATCGGCTTTCTGACGTGCGATTTTCCCGACAGCGATGGCGACGGTCTGGCTGATCCCTGCGATCCACTTCCCGGCCTGGGCGGCCCCGACAACTTCGGTTATCGATATACCGATTCCAATACGCCGGGCGGACCCCCGTATCAATTCATCGATATCAGCGCCACCGGCACCGAGATTCTCCCCTTCAACAACGGAACCGTGGCCGGCCCCTTGCCCATCGGGTTCGGGTTCGAGTTTTACGGGGCGCCGTTTACCAACGCCTACCTGGACGACAACGGCTGGTTGCACCTGGGAGACGTCGCGCCGGCCAGCGATCAGTCCAATGATTGCCCGTTGCCGAGCACCACCGGCGTAAGCAACATGATCGCCGGTCTCTGGGACGCACTGAGCCCGACGGATGCGATGCCCAAGGGCCGCGCCTTCTTCCAGTCGTTCGGCGCCGGGAATTGCCCCTACAACGATTATCCCGGCGCGTGCTTCGTCGCCGAGTGGCTTGATACCTATCGCGACCTGAGTGGCGGTGACGACGTAACGTTTGAAATCGTTCTCCTGGATAACGGCGACATCCTGGTTCAAATCCTCGACGCCGGCGCCATGCATGGTTTCAGCGCCACCTCGGGAATTGAAAACGCACTTGAGAACGACGGGCTGACTTACGACCCGGACCGCGGCGGCGGCTTGCGGTGTAATGACGCGGGCCACCTCACAGACAATCTGGCGATCCTCTACTACATCGATTCGCTGGACAGCGACGGCATCGCCGGCTCGATCGACAACTGCCCGCTTGTCTTCAACGCCGACCAGGCCGACGCCGACGGCGACGCGATCGGCGACCCGTGCGATATCTGCGACGGCGACGACGCATCCGGCGACGCGGACGGCGACGGCGTCTGCGGCGACGTGGACAATTGCCCGGCGGTCGCCAATGCCGATCAGGCCGATGCCGACTCCGATGGCGTCGGAGATGCCTGCGACGGCTGCCCGAATGACGGCGACAAGACCGCGCCGGGGGCGTGCGGCTGCGGCGTGGCCGACACCGACGCCGACGGTAACGGCACCGCCGATTGCCTCGACCTGCCGCCCGCACCGCCGCCACAGCAAAACACCGGCTGCTGCGCCCCGGGCGTCTTCCCGATGGTTGGATTGTTTACGCCGCTCGTGCTCCTTGGCTGGAAGCGCCGCCGGCGCGTTGGCCGACAACCACTGAGCGTAAGAAGGAGAAGTCCATAATGACGAAGAATTGTTTGGCAATCGTTACTTATTGGGCCGCTGTTGTCGCCCTCCTTGGCACACCGGCCCATGGTCAGGCGATCGGGACGAACTGCGCGGTTCCCGCCCTGGCCATTCCTGATGCCGATCCATTAGGGGTGAGCAGCACGATCAACTTGACCACGCACGGCACGCTCCAGGACCTCAACGTCAAGGTCAACATAACCCACACCTTTGACTTCGACCTGCAATTGAAGCTCAAGCGCGGCGGCATAACCGTCTTACTTTGCGCCAACCGCGGTGGCGCCGGCGACAATTTCAACGACACGATCTTCGACGATGAGGCGGCGACGGCCATCTCCGCGGGCATGGCGCCCTTCGCCGGCAGCTTTCGCCCCGAAGAGCCCCTCTCGGTATTCGACGGCCAGGACGTCTTTGGAAATTGGACGCTGAACATCGCTGATACAGCTGGAGACGACACCGGGACGCTCAACTCCTGGTGCTTGATCCACACGACCGTGGACACCGACGCCGATGGCGTGCCCAACCTCTCGGATAACTGCCCGAACGCCAACCCCGGCCAGGAGAATGCCGACGGCGATGCGTTTGGCGACGCCTGCGATCCCCTCCCGACCGTCGCCAACGACCAATTCGGCCATCGGTTCATCGATTCCAATGCGCCGCACGGCCCGCCGTTTCAGTTCATCGATATCAGCGCCACGGGCGCCGAAATCCTCCCCTTCAACAACGGCACGGTCGCCGGGCCGCTGGCCATCGGGTTTCCCTTTAATTTCTACGGTGCGGATTTCACCAACGCCTTCCTGGACGACAACGGCTGGCTGCACCTGGGCGATGTTGCGCCGCCCAGCGATCAAACCAACGACTGCGCGCTGCCCAGCACGACGGGCGTCAACAACATGATTGCCGGCCTGTGGGATGCGCTCAACCCGATAGAGGCCGGGCCCAACGGCCGGGCCTTTCATCAATCGTTTCCCACCGGGGCCAGTCCCTACAACGACTACCCCGGGGCCTGTTTCATCGCCGAGTGGCTGAATACCTATCGCGACACGGGCGGAGGAATCAGCAGACTCACGTTTGAAATTGTCCTACTCGACAATGGCGACATCCTGGTTCAGATCCTGGACGCCAGCGACCAACTGGGCACGAGTTCCACGACCGGGATCGAGAACTTTCTGGAAGACGACGGACTGGCCTATGACCCGGACGGCGGCGGGCCGTTGGGATGCAATGTCGGAACACATATCACCGACAACTTGTCGATCATGTTTTTCGTTGATCCGCTGGATGACGACGGGATTCCCGGCTCGATCGACAATTGCCCGAATACGGCCAATCCCGACCAGGCGGACGGCGACTCCGACGGCGTCGGCGACGCCTGCGACAACTGCCCGAACCTCACGAACGCCGATCAGGCCGATGCCGACTCCGATGGCGTCGGCGACGCCTGCGACGGCTGCCCGAATGACGGCGACAAGACCGCGCCGGGCGCCTGCGGCTGCGGCGTGGCCGACACCGACGCCGACGGTAACGGCACCGCCGATTGCCTCGACCTGCCGCCCGCACCGCCGCCTCAGCAAAACACCGGCTGCTGCGCCCCGGGCGTGTTTCCAACGGTCGGATTCTTCACGCCGCTCGTGCTCCTCGGCTGGAAGCGCCGCCGGAGATAGTTACAAGGATCAAACGAGTCGTCGGGCGCGTCGAGTTGTTGCGACGCGAGCGACGACGAAACAGTGAAAGGAGCATCAGATGTCCACAGGGCCAAGACATGCCTCGAATCGAAGTCGATGTGCGCGCTCGAGCGCCCCGCCTGACGTGGCGGTTGTCCTTGCGCTCTTCGTGACGCTGGTTCCGGCAGCGATTGCGAGAGGACAGGCGGCCGTGTTGAGCTTCACCGACGGTACTCAGTTCGCCAGCTTTGACAGCAACGGCGACACCCTCGGCTGGTACTTCAACCCCGGCGAGCCGGTGATCGTCACGCATATGGGCTTCTGGGATGCCGATCAGGACGGGCTTGCGGGCCTGCACGCGGTCGGCATCTGGGACGAAGATTCACAGATGCTTCTGGCATCGGTCATCGTCAAGGCCGGCACCGACAGCCCCCTCACCGGCGAGTGGCGTTATGAGCCGATTGCCCCCCTGCCGCTTGCCGCCGGCAACAAATACGTCATCGGCGCGTACTACAACCCTGGCGCACCCGTGGATAATTACATTGCGAACGTCACGTCGGTCGCCACCTCGCCCGAAGTCGTCCTGACTGCGAGCGCCAGGGACGAATTGGCAGGCGACCCGAACCCATTTACCTTTCCCAACGTCAAGGGCGCAGCCAACGGGCGATTCGGCCCGAACTTTCTCTTCATTCTCGATGCGGACGGCGATGCGGTCGCTGATGCCGACGACAACTGCCCTGAGGTCGCCAATCCCGCTCAGGAGGACGCGGACACCGACGACTTCGGCGACGCCTGCGACGACTGCCCGGACGATCCCGCCAAGACCGAACCCGGCGACTGCGGCTGCGGCATGGCCGACACCGACACCGACGGCGATTCGGTTCTCGACTGCGACGACCAGTGCGCCGACGCGGACGACACGCTCGACGCCAACGGCAACGGCACGCCCGACTGTCTGGAACCGCCGCCGCCCGGACCACAGGCCGATCCCGGCTGCTGCGCCCCGGGCGTGTTTCCGACGGTGGGACTTCTTACGCCGTTGGTGCTCGCCGGATGGAAGATGCGGCGGCGGCATGGCGCGCGAATACCTCCGCAGCGTGGCCTCGGTGGCGGCGGTCAGGCGCGCGGCGGCGATTGATCGGCGACGTTTTGCACATGTGAAAGTACGAGTCGGATCTCGTTGTACGGAACCTCACCGCCGAGCGCTTCGAAGATCGGCTTGAGGCGATTGCCATCGGATTGCCTCGCGGCGGCGGCGACGCGGGAATACGTCGCATCGTTGACCCAAGGGGCAATCGACGCGGGGCGCTCGCGCCGGACGTAGTCGTTCAGGTAGCCGGCCACGGTGCTCGGCGCCCGATCGAGCGCCGCGGCGACCTCGTCGATCGTGGCGCCGGCGGCGAACATCTTCGCGGCCTCGGCGCTGCCGGCGCTCTGTCGCCGCGCCGGGCGCGACGGCGCGGCCAGGGGCGGCGACGGGTTCTCCGCCACGCCCTGGGCGGCGCAATACTCGCGGATGCGGGCGACAAACCGCTTCCCGAACTCCGCCAGTTTCGCCTTACCCACGCCGTGCAATCTACGAAATCCGGCTTCGCTGTGCGGGCGGCGGCGGGCCATGTCACGCAGCGAGGCGTCTCCGAAAATGACGCACGGCGGAACCGCGCGATCGTCGGCGAAGCCCTTGCGCAATTGCCGCAGGGCCTCGAACAGGCCGCGATCGACGCCTTCCCATGAAATCTGGCTGCCGCGGGACTACCGCGTGACCGGCTGCGGCGCGCGGGGTAGCCGTACTTCGCGCCGCCCGCGCATCACCTCCCACGATGCGTCATTCAACGACAGCGTGCCGAAACCGTCGGCGCTGCGCGTCAGGTAACCGAGGTCGGCGAGCTGCCCGATAGTGGCCGTCAGCTCGCGCATCGGCATGTTCGGCAAGAGCCCGTAGGTGGACAGCGACTGGTGATTCCACTTGCGGATCATCTCCGTGTCGCCCCCGCGAAGAACCGCGGCGATGTGTCTGGGCCCGAATCGCTCGCCGGTCCGGGCCACGCAGGAGAGTATCTTCTGAGCCAGTTCGGTGGCCTCGACCATGTCGCCGACCTCGCCCAGGCACACGTCGCAGGCGTCGCATCGGGGCCTTTCATAGCGCTGGCCGAAATACTCGACGAGCCGTCGGTGGCGGCAGCCGACCGGCTGGCAGTACGATTGCAGGTGCTGCAACAATTCGATCTGGGCCCGGAAGTTCGCGTCGCCATCTTCCGAGCCCGAGTCCCCTGAAAGCAGTTTCTGCCAGCGGACGGGGTCGCCGGGCGAATAGAGCATGACGCATTCGGCCTCCAGCCCATCGCGCCCTGCCCGTCCGGCCTCCTGCTGGTAGTGCTCGATCGACTTGGGCATGGCGGCGTGGATGACGCAACGAACGTTGCTGCGATCGATGCCCATGCCGAAGGCGACGGTGGCCACGATGACGTTGATTTCCTCGCGGGCGAAGGCGTCCTGCGTGTGGCGACGTTCGGGCGGCGTCATGCCGGCGTGGTAGAACGCGGCCTTGACGCCGTCGGCCAGAAGATACGACGCCATCGCCTCGGTGTCCTTACGAGAAATGCAATAGACGATGACCGCTTCGCCCTCGTGGCGGCCGACGATGTCCCGCGTTTGTCCGTAGACGTCGTCACGCGGAATGACGCGAAAGGTCAGATTCGGCCGGTCGAAATCGCCAACGAGGATCGACGGATCGCGCAGGCCGAGATGCGACACGATGTCGCGGCGGACGCGGTCCGTGGCCGTCGCCGTGTAGGCGTGGACGCTCGCATCGGGAAATCGGCGCTTGAGCTGCGAGAGCTGCCGATACTCGGGGCGGAAGTCGTGCCCCCAGTGGCTGATGCAATGCGCCTCGTCGATCGCGAATGCTCGGACGTTAATCCGCCCCAGCGCATCCTGAAAGCCGTCGTGCATCAACCGCTCGGGGGCCACGAACAATAGACGATACTTTCCCGCCATCGCTTCGCGATAAGTCGTTCGCCGCTCTTCGTTTGCCATGCCGCTGTTCAGCGCCGCCGCCGGATAGCCGCACTGGCGAAGACCGTCGACCTGGTCCTTCATTAGCGAAATCAGCGGCGAGACGACGATGTCGGTCCGGTCGGCGACGATCGGCGGCACCTGGTAGCAAAGCGATTTGCCCCCGCCGGTGGGAAGGACCACCAGCGAGTCGCGATGATCGATGCCGGCGCGGATGGCCTCGGCCTGCAACGGGCGGAGTGTCTCGAATCCCCAGTATTTCTTGACGACCGCCCTGATCGCTTCGTCCGTTGACGAATTACGTGACACTGGCGCGGCCATCGACGATGTCACGCTTGACGCAGAAGGGTTCATGGCCAGCGGATCGTACAAAAACCTAATACCGGGCACAAGGGGGGCATCTGAAGACCGAATTGCTAAGTGCGCAAGAGTGGCGCCGTCAAGCTTGGCGTTTGAAGTGACGGAACAGCCGATGACATATGGCGCCCCAGACGGGCTTTCTCTTAGCGGGCGTGGGGGATACATTGGCGGCATTCGGCCTGACGTTCGTCTCCGAACCGGTGGAGCGAGCGAGGTATCAGTTTCGGCAATGGCGGCACGCAAAGTCGATGGACCGCCGCATCATCATGGATCAGAACCCGTCATGGACGACTCAATGAACATCGTCGAAATCTTCGTTCGCTGGATTCACATCAGCGCCGCCATCCTGGCGATCGGAACCGCCATCGTGACGCGATACGTTGTCCTGCCCCTGCTCTACGGCGTCGCCGAGGAGAGGCGGGTCGAAGTCAACGAGCGGATCCGCGCGACGCTGGCGAAGTTCGCCATGATTTCGATCGCCTTCCTGCTCATGTCGGGCCTGTACAACTACCTCGTCGTGCAGCGACCGTTGCACGCGGGTCAAGCGGCGTACCACGCGGTCATGGGCGTCAAGATCATGTTGGCCTTGTTGATGTTCTTCCTCTCCAGCGCGCTGACGGGAAAGTCCGAAGCCCTGGAAGGCATCCGCCGCAAGCGCAAGCGCTGGCTATCGATCAATATTTTCCTGGGGCTGGCCATCGTCGCGCTGGCGGGCGTCCTGCGGGCCATGCCGACGGTCGAGGCCGCCCCCGTGGCGAACTGAGTCACTGCTTGCGAATCCCGGGGGCCAAGCACTTCTCAGGCCCGCCCAGACCTAAAGCCCGGGGATCGATGGCGCGTCGTCCGTCATGCGCCGGCGGTCCCGCGTCCATTCGTCGCCGGCATATTGTCGTACGAATCGATCCGCCAGCGCCAATTCGTCCGATCGCCAGCGGTCTTCGATAAGCGACAATCTCAGCGCATCGGCGAACGCCGGCGCAAGCCGCGCGGCGGCCGGGTCAAAGTCCGACGGCCCCCCGAGCGACGCCCACGTGGCGACGGGCTGACAGGCGAATCGCGAATCCAATATGATCGAGCCGTGCTGTAGGATGGCGGTCGTCGTTCGCCGCTGTGCAGAGCCGGCGAGCTTGGCGACGCCCGACCCCCGATCGACGACGACGTCCATTCCATGTCGCCGGGCGAAGCAAAAGAACGGCCCGCGCCGCGACGGAGCGTCGCACGATTCGACGCCGTCGCTGAAGAAGCGGGCGCCCGATCCGACGGCGGCGATGACCGCGCGATGGGCGATGCGATAGAGCTCGTTGGGCCGGCCGGCGATCAAGGGGTGGTCGACGGGCAGCGTCAGCGAATAGGTGATCTCGAGATCGTGGAGGATGGCGCCGCCGCCGGTCGTGCGGCGAACGACGGGCAGGTCCGACGCGTCGCCCGCTTGCGCCGCGACGTCGGCAAGCTCCTGAAAATATCCGAGGGATATCGTCGGCGCGGACCACGCGTAAAAGCGAAGCACCGGCGTCCACAACGCGTCCGTGCAAGACGCCAGCAGGGCCTCGTCCCGCGCCATGTTGGCCGGGCCGTCGCAGGGGTCGTCGATAATCAAGCGTGCCGACATGGACGCTCATGGTATCACGCCTCGGCAGGAACCGGCGCGACGGTCTTCCACGCCGCGGGCACGCCCCGTATGTTCTCGGCGTGGCGATCATCTCGACGACGATGTGTTATCCCCATGCGGCGGCGCCGACGCAGGGCATCTTCGTTCGCCATCGGCTTCGCGAGATCGCACGGCACTTGCCGCTGGCCGTCGTCGCCCCGGTGCCGTGGTTTCCCATCCTGCGGCCGAAGCGCGTTCCATTCAAAGATTCGACCACGGAGAATCCGCCGGTATGGCGGCCGCGGATGTTCTGCATTCCGGGAGTTCGCAAGTCGGCTGACGATCTGCTGTATGCCGGGGCGCTGGCCCACGGAATTTCGGGAGCCGGACTCAAGGATAACGTTCAACTGCTGGACGCACATTTTGAATGGCCCGACGGCGCGGGGGCATTCGCGGTCGCGAAGGAGCTTCGCGTCCCGTTCGTCTGCACCCTTCGTGGCAAACTTGTCAGCCAGACAAAGTATCCCGACAGACGAAAGTCCATCATCAAAATGCTGACCGGGGCTGACGGCCTGATTGCGGTCTCACAATCATTGGCCGATCTGGCGCGCGAATTGGCCGGGCGCGATCTGAAGATGCACGTCATCCCCAACGGCGTCGACACCGAGAATTTCCGTCGCTTCGAAGACGGCCAGGCGCCGACTAAGCCATCGCAGGCGGCCCGCGAAGCGCTGGGCTGGGACCCCGGCGTTCGCTACGTCGTGTCGGTCGGCCACGTGCAGCGCCTGAAGGGTTGGCACCGGTTGATCGAGGCATGGCCCGCCGTGCGGCAACGATCCGGCGACGCTCGACTCGTTCTCGTCGGCGGCGGCGCGAGGGAACGTCGCTACGAGCGGGAGCTGCGCCGCAAGATTGAGATGCACCGATTAATCGGCGCGGTGCGGTTCACGGGGCGCGTCGAGCCCGATGACGTGGCCCGAATGCTAAACGCCGCGGACCTCTACGTTCAGGCCAGCCGGTCCGAGGGATGGTGCAACGCGATCGCCGAGGCGCTCGGCTGCGGCTGTCCTGTCGTGGCGACGAACGTCGGCGGCAATCGTGAACTCATCACGTCCGACGCGCTCGGCGCACTTGTCGAACTCGACGACCGCAACGCCCTGGTCGACGCGATCGTGCGCGGGCTGTCGCGCGAATGGAACCGGCGGCAGATCGCCCAGGCGGGCGGCCGCAGGGATTGGCAACAGGTCGGACTGGAATGCGCCGATGTATTGAGAGGCGTGATGAGCCGCGGCCGGCGAACCGCCGCTGGCGACAGCGCTGCCCGAGCATGATCGAAAACCGCAACATCATCTGCATCGCCAGCGACTGGTTCTACGATCCGACGAGCAAGCACCACGTCATGCGCATCCTGTCGCGGCGTAATCACGTCGTATGGGTGAACTACCACGGATCACGTCGCCCCGGCCTATCGTGGGCCGACGCCCGCGCGGCGCTGGGTCAACTGCGGCGGGTCATCCACGGCCCCCGCCGGGTCGCCGACAACATCACGGTCGTCACGCCGCTCGTCGTTCCCTTGCCGGGCAGCCGAACGGCGGCGGAGCTGAACAGGCGACTGCTGGTGCGCCAGATTCGCGAGGTCATCGGCGGCCTACCCCCGCGGCCGACGCAACTGTGGAGCTTCGCGCCGGACGTCGATTATCTCTGCGGGCAGTTCGGCGAAGAACTCATCGTCTACTATTGCGTTGACGACTTCGCCGAATTCTCCGGCTACGACGCGAGCGCCATCCGCGCGGCGGAATCCAGGTTGATCGATCGCGCCGATCTCGTCGTTACGACATCGATGACGATTTACGATGCCAAGCGCCGCATGTCACAAGAGACAATTCTCGTCCCGCACGGCGTCGACGTCGATCATTTTGCCAGGGCGACCGACCCGGCGACGACGGCGGCCGATGACCTCGCGGGCCTGCCGCGCCCTATTCTAGGATTCTGGGGACTGATCCAGGACTGGGTGGACGTCGATCTCCTCGCCGCGGTCGCCACGGACCGACCCGATGCGTCCGTCGTTCTCGTCGGCGAGCCGGCGACCGACGTGTCCGCACTTCGCGATCGGCCCAACGTGCACATCCTCGGAAGGCGGCCCTATGCGTCGCTCCCTTCGTTTGCCCGCGGATTCGACGTCGGCCTGATCCCCTTTCGGATCAACGCGCTGACCCGGGCCGCCAATCCCATCAAGCTGCGCGAGTATCTGGCGGCCGGGCTGCCCGTCGTCTCCACGCCGCTACCCGAAGTCGCGCGATACCGCGCCTGGGTCGAACTCGCGGCGACGCCCAGGCAATTCGTCGCGGCCTGTCGGCGGGTGATCGAGAATCGGTCATCGACGGCGGCGCGGGCGCGACAAGCGGCGGTGCAGGCCGAGACCTGGCAAGGTAAGGTCGAGGTGATTTGCAGGCATCTCGATTTGCCACGCGCGTCTCGGCGGACGAGAAGTTAAACGAAGCCCGGTCCGGTCTTGCTGGTTGGCATGGCCGTTATTGATGGTCGGCAGCACGACGTCGTTCGGGCCGCCAAAGGGCTTATCCGGACGGTCCTCCGGATGTGGAAGCCGTCCGAATAGCCCCGGAAGACGTTATCCATTCCGCTCCACGGAACTCCTGTTGATCGCACCAGTTAGAGCCCGGCATCGGCCGGCGTCCGCTGCTTCATCCGCGAATCTCGGCCCTTTGTTGTCCGGAGTAGCATGCGGTGATATGATGAAGGGAAATCGGCGCCCGTATCGAACTCACAGGGGCGGTTGAGTTGTTTCGCCAGGGTTGACCACCGCGCTACCATCATGAGGCCGGCGCACTCGACCCTTCCCGTGGTTTGATGGGGTCTCTCAGCGATCCGGGCGGTCCGGGCCAATGGGCCCCGACCGGACTGAAAGAAGCCAGCGCATCGGGTCGGTGAATCGGGCCGATGCATCACCGGGTCGATTGGGGAGGGAGCGGAATGATCGCGCGGAATCCATCCACTTCAAGGAGCCGGCCCCCGTCGTTGGCCGGCAAGCTGCTTTCGCGCGCCAATCCGTACACCTGGATGGACTCCATTCAATACATGCGCAATTTCGTCAAGGGGTCGAAGCGCCGGCAGGGCTGGTTTCTCGAGAATCTGACGATTCGCAAGGCCGTCAACATGGCGGTGACCGGCGTTCAGTTTGCCCTGAAGAGCGAGCGGCTCAGCACGGTCCCCGTCGCGGTGAAGATCGATATCTCCCCGATGTGCAACCTGAGTTGCACCGTCTGCGTGCACGCCGATCCCAACGGCAACCCCGGGCTGGAGAAGCAGCATTTCGACCCCAAGCATCGCATGAGCGTCGCGCAATACCGCCGGATCATCGACCGGATCAAGGGCCGGGCGTCGGCCGTGTCGCTCTACTACCTCGGCGATCCGCTGGTGCATCCGGACATGGACGAGATGAGCCGGATCGCCCGGGAGGCGGGGCTCAACGTCCACATCAGCACGAATTTCAGCTTTGCGCTGACCGACGCGCGAATCAAGCGCATCGTTCACAGCGGCCTGACGCACATGAGCGTATGCGTGGACGGACTCTCGCAGGAGAAATACGAGATGACGCGGGTCGGAGGGCGGATCGACCGCGTCCTGCACAACCTGGAGCGCGTCTGCCATTTCCGCAACGAGGCGGGCATGACCTATCCCAGGGTCGAAGTTCAATACATCAAATTCCAGCACAACGTGGACGAGCTCGAGCCGGCCCGCGAGCGGCTGACGAAGATCGGCATCGATCAGTTCACGGACTTCTGGGGCGGCCTAGGCAACTATACCGACGGCGATCCGGACCTGTTTGACGTGCATGCGCCGCTGGAGCCGAAAGCGATGCCCCGCTGCTATTGGCCCTACAGCTCGATCGTCGTCAAGTACAACGGAGACGTGATCCCCTGCTGCTCTTTTCGCCTCGGCATGCAATATACCAAAGAGGACGATGCCCGCGTATTCGGCAACGTTTTCAAGACGTCACTTACGAAGATCTGGAACAATCGGCATTACCGCGAGGCGCGGCGCCTCGCATCCAATCCCCTGGCCGTCGATGACGATCCGTCGCTCACGAAGCATTTTTGCTATGCCTGTCCGGCCCTTTTTTCAACGACCATCGACAGGAACATCCGACTGGCCAACAAACATCGCCACGAAGACCTTTATGACATGGGGCCCGACGGGCGGCCGATCCGCAAGGACGGCACCGTCACCGGCCTGCCGGATGCACGCCGCAATGAGATGAAGGTCTCGCAGATCGGGCTGCCGAACGGCGAAGCCGCAATCGTCTAGATCGCGGTGACCCTGCGCTGCGCGCGGCCCGACCCCCGTTTCCCGCCGTCTTGACAACCATCGACAATCGTGCCGGCGCTACGACCGTTTGCCCGTATCGGCGGGAACCGGTCGGCCGTCCTTGTACGTGATCCGACAGACGGGACATGGCGTGTCGGTGATGATCGCCAGGGCGCAGGTCTCACAACGGCCGGATGCCTCGATGGCAATGAGCATGATGTCATATCCCCGGCGGCCGGCGTCAAACTCCTTTCGATCGTGGATCGCGAAATTGCCGATCATGCCCCGCTGACATGACGCGCACCAGCCGCACTTCCGGGCGTTTTGGACGCAGACCTCGCAGGCCATTGCGTCGTCCTTCAGCACTTGGACCTTGCCGATGACGTGCGTCAACCGCGAAAAATATGCCTGACCTTCGAACCAGCCGATTCGGCAGGCCCGGCAATATCCGTCGACCGGTATCGCTGCGCGACACGTATCGCAGCGAATGGCGTCAAGCACCAAACTGTGACCGTGGGCGTCGAGCGCCTCGAAGAGCGCCCGGCTGCGCATGGGTGTGCTCGCGACGTAGCCGATACCGCACTTCTCGCACCAAAGGTTGCCGAGACGAGCCGAACGGCACGACGCGCAGGCGGAGTCGACCGGCGCGCCGGAAGGTTCGCATCCGCCCACGCAGCCGATCAGGCCGAGCATCGAGTATCCAAAGACATGCCGAAACGACATTTGGCGCCGCGCGCCGCCACCGGACGTCAATTGAGGACGTCCGCCACGAATGCGTCGACGGTGTCCGCGACGCTGCCGAGGCAGTATTCGGCGCAGGCCTCCTGATCGCCCAATTCCGGATTGCCGGTGATGGTGCGGATGAACCCGGCGATGTCACCGCCGTCGACAGTGCCGCTGCCGTCGACGTCGCCCAGTGTTCCGCAGCCGAAGTTGATGGTGGCAGTCTGGCCGGCGTAATTCATCGGCGTATTGCAGCCGGTCGTCAAATTCCGGTTCAGCGAATTGACGCCGTCCGTCGGTACCAAAGCGCCGAACGTCCACAAGTCATAGGGCGTATAGCCGATCGTGTCGCCGCCCGCGGAAAAGAACGGAACGCTTCCCGCCGGAAAGACATAGTCCGGCGTCGGTACGCCGGGCGTCGCAGCAAAAGCGGGCGTCGCGAACAGCAGGTTCTTGAAGCTTGTGGGGCCCGTGAGGTTGGGCGCCGGGATCGGGTAGGTGTTCGTCGTACTTGTGATGTTGTGGCTGCAACAGACGCCGGTCTCTCCGACGCCGCCGCAACACTCCTTCAGCTCGATGAACTGAATCGTGCCGTCGGCATTGCTGAAAACTTCGCTGACGTCCCAGGTATGGCTGGCTCCCCGCACGACACCCCACGATGTCAACGACAGGGCAACAGACGCCAACACGATTCGTCGCCATCGCTTGATTCCGCGCATCATTCCAACCTCCGTTTAGGCCATCACCCCTGGCGATCATATTAACAAGACCCGCGCACCGTCACGCGCCTGGGCATTGTACCGCCTTGTGTTAGCGATCGGCTCACTTTATCCGCCGGCTGGTCCACAAAGACCCTGCCGGATAACGAATGTTCTCGGGCCTGCCGTCTATTGCACGGTCGTCCCCCGAGAATTGAAGACGCACCTGCTCGTCAATTCGATTCCCGGTGTAAGGAACTTGCTCCAAACACCATAAGAAACTGCAAACCAATAATTTACGCCTTCTGAGCCAGTCGAAAAGAGTCACGCCGGACTGGGTCCAGGAGCCGGTTTCAGCGACTGCGCGTCCTCTACCTGACCTGAGTTTGTTCGAGGGCCTCGCTTCGGGCCGTTCGATAGTCCGGCAGGGTCGATCCGAATTCATCTTGCCGTCCAGACTACTCGATGGGCGCGCCCCCGGCCGATTCCGGCGATGCGCCCCGAATCCGCGGATCTGCCCGTCCAATGGACCCGTTCTTCCTCGGGGACTCCCGTGGCATCGAGCGCTTCGAGGTGCCGCGGGGCGAAGATTCTCCCGAGCACCTGTCGCACCGACACCAGCAGGGCGATCAGCAGTGGAAACATGATGGCCCAGGCGCTGGCCTCGAGCGCGAACAGCGCCGGCAGGCAGAGCCATTGATGGAACGTGGATTTGTGAATCGTCCAGGCCGGCACTCGGCGGAGATGGTGCGTCGAGGGATAAAGATTGGCGGCCATCAATCCGCCGACGACCGGCAGATCGAGATGGCCAGCGGGTCCCTTGCCGAGCCGATGATCGCGGTTGTTGACCAGACGCGAGGTGACGTTCTGATCGAGATGCATCAGCATGGTGATGAACCGTGCGGGCTCGGCGGCGGACACGCGAACTCAGGCCGGGGCGGCGAACAGATCGTTCGACTCCGCCCGGCCGCGCCGCCATGGAAACTGGTGGAACGGCAGCGCGGGCGCTGCGGCCCCGGCCGGCCCGTCGTTTGCCGTTGCACGATGTCTGACGGTAACGACGGAGGGCCTCGGCGCGGATGCGATCATGTCATTCTTGACGGGCGCGCAGCGACGCCGCATCGATTCTGGACGCGTCTGGAATAGCCGAGTACCCTCGTGCCACGCACTCAAGTTGCTCGAACGAACTCATGGACCGTCATCACAACGAATTGGATTCGATTGAGATGGACAGGACTCCGATGTCACCGTCTCGCCCGCCCTGCGACGCCCTGGCGGACTCGGCGCTGATCTTGCGCGACTGGTTGGCCATTGATCGTACGGCGCTGGCCAACGAACGGACATTTCTGGCGTACGTTCGAACCGGCCTGGCGCTGGCGATCGTGGGGGGCTCACTGATCAGGTTCCTCGATTCGTTCTTCATGGAATTGGCCGGCGCGTTTTTTCTGGTGGCGGGCTTCGTCGCGGTCGCGCTCGGACTGGCACGGTTCCTCCTTTTGCGAAGGCGATTGATTGCCATCGGTCGCCGGTCCGCGACCCCGCGCGATGGTCGCGCGGGTACATCGTCCGTTGATCTTGGAGAGCGGTCATGACTGCCGGCTCGCCGCGCCATGGCCCGACGCGCCTGCTCGTGGGCGTGACGGGATCGCCGCATGCCCCAGCAGTGCTTCGGGCAGCCATGGCCATTTCGCGAACACGGGATGCGGAGCAGATATTCGTTCATGTTGGCCGCGATAGCGAACCCACCCGAAAGCGCCTGGCCGAGGTCTTTGCGCAGGGGAACGTGGCGCTGGATCCGGAATCGTTGCTCGTGCGCAACGGAAAACCCGACTCGGTCATTCTGAACGCAGCCCGCGAGCGCGACGTGGACATGATCGTGATCGGGGCCCTTGAACGGGACAGCGTGGTGCGCGAATTGATCGGTTCCACGGCGCGGCGAGTCGCGCGGCGGGCCCGCTGCTCGGTCTTCCTGCTGGTGGGGCCGGTTGATGAGTTCGCACCATGGCGCAACCTGGTCGCGTCCGTGAGGTACGACGAGGCATCCGCGGAACTGCTGGGGTGGCTCGCCGCTCTGGCGAAGCCGAGCCCGCGGGCACGCATTCACGTGATTCGCGAATACGACCCATACGGTGGCGTCATGGTCGAGGAAGACGCGCGTGGCGGCATCAGCGCCGGGGAAAACCCCGGGATGCGCGCCGCGGAGGAGAAGTTCCTGCTCGCGAACTTTCTCGAGGGAATCGACATGGGCCCCGTGCCGGTCACATCTCAATGTCTCGTGGGCCGATCGGGCGCTGAATTGCTTCGCTATTCCCTGGAGGTGGAGGCGGACCTGATCGCCCTGACGGCGCCGGACCGGGCGCTGGGTCTGTGGGATCGGTTTTTCGGTCACCCCGTCGAGGCCATCCTTCAGCGGTTACCCTGTACTTTGTTGATTCATCGCGGCGGCGCAATGACTTCGGGCCCCGCCGAGAGGTAGCCGAGTTGCACTCCCTGTCGCACCAGGATGTCACGCTTTTCCTTTTGGCCATCGCGGTCCTGCTGGCCAGCGCCCGGATACTCGGCGAACTGGCGCAGCGATGGGGTCAGCCGGCCGTTCTGGGGGAAATACTGGCGGGCATCCTGCTGGGTCCCACGCTTTTCGGCGCGTGGCTGCCCGAATGGCAGGCGAAGCTGTTTCCGTCAGAGGGCGCGGTTCCCGTGGCCCTGCATGGCGTCACCGTGTTGGCGATCACGATGTACCTGCTCGTCGCCGGCATGGAGGTCGATCTCTCCGCGGTCTGGCGGCAGGGGAAGGTCGCGCTGGCGGTGGGCCTCGCGGGTATTGTCGTCCCGTTTGGGCTCAGCTTCCTGCCCGCATGGCTCGCGCCGCGGGTGCTCGGCGCCATGCCCGACGTCGATCCATTCGTGTTTGCACTCTTCTTCGCCACCGCCATGTCAATCACCGCGCTGCCGGTCATCGCCAAGATCCTGCTCGACTTGAACCTTTTTCGCTCCGACCTGGGCGTCACGATCATTGCCGCCGCCATCTTCAACGACTTGATCGGCTGGATCATTTTCGCGTTCGTGCTGGCGTTGCTGGGCGGGCACAGTGCCTCCTTGAGCGCCGGTCAGATCGCCATCCTGACGGGCGTGTTCACCGTCCTGATGCTGACGGTTGGCCGTTGGCTGCTCAACCGTGTCCTGCCCTGGGTACAGGCGCACGCGAGCTGGCCCGGGGGCATTCTAGGATTTGCGCTTTGCCTGGCGCTGTTCTGTGCCGCATTGACGGAAGGCATCGGCACCCATGCCATCTTCGGGGCGTTTCTCTTTGGCGTGGCCCTGGGAGATTCCGCGCACCTTCACCGCCGCACGCGGACGACGATCGACCAATTCGTCTCGTTCATTTTCGCGCCTCTGTTCTTTGCGAGCATCGGGCTGCGCGTGGACTTTGTACATAATTTTGATCTGGCCCTGGTCTTGGCCATTCTCACCCTGGCCACCATCGGCAAGGTGGGGGGATGCACGCTCGCGGCGCGATGGATGGGTTTTGCGCCCAACGAGGCCCGCGCCATCGGTTTCGGCATGAATGCGCGCGGCGCGATGGAGATCATCCTGGGCCTGTTGGCCCTCGAGGCCGGCATCATCGGCCAGCGGCTCTTCGTCGCCCTCGTCATCATGGCCTTGGTGACCTCTCTGGCCAGCGGCACGCTCATCCAGCGCAGCTTCGGACGCCGACGACGCGAGCAGTTCGTCGACTACCTCACCCCCAAGTCATTCCTGCCTCAGTTGCAAAGTCTCGAACGACGCGGCGCCATCACGGAACTGGCCGAACTCGCGGCCGCAACGGCCGGATTGGACGCCGCCGCGGTGACCGAAGCGGTCTGGCGACGGGAACGAATCGTCAGCAGCGCCGTCGGAAGGGGCGTCGCCGTCCCACATGCCCGACTCACGGGAATCAGCGAGCCCATCGTCACCGTCGGCCTGAGCCAGCGCGGAATCGACTTCGATGCACCCGACGGCATGCCAGTCAAGGTCGTCGTGCTCATGCTATCGCCGCCCGACCGCGCGGACGTCCATCTGGCCATCCTGGCAAGCATTTCACATGCCTTCCACAAGGATCGAGTGGCTCAGGAACTGGCGGCGCGGGTGCCAAACCTCACTGAGCTACGTGCGTTCCTCAAGATTGAGACTCCGCCGGCGCCCCCGGTGTGAGCGGTGTTACATGAGAATCAACTTACCGCGCGTGCCGCGTCGGGATTCCATCCGGCGCCCCGTGGTTGACCGGCTTCGAGGCGTTCGGCGCCTCTGCGAACATCCGCTGGCCACGATCTGCATGTTGTACCACCCAAACGCGATTGGCGAATCGTCGATTCGAAACTGGCGCGGCGTCGGCGAAACCCCGGCAGGAATCCTGCGGCGTTATTTCTGGCAGCAATGGAGAACGCCTGTCCATGATCAGGGATGGAGCTGCGGAATTTGAATCGTCGCGTCGGTCAGATGGGCATCGGGGTCGGGCGGTTGGGTCGGATCGCGCCAAAACGTCACCAGCAGTGATACGTAGTCGTCTTGCGCCAGGAACAGCGCCTGCACGTGATCGAGGTCTTCGAACAGCCAAAAGGCCTTCGTCGGCGTGCCCAGCGCCGCGTAGATGTTCTCCGCCCCGACGGCCGGCGAAGTCATGTCATCGGTCCCGTGAAGCACCACGACCGGCACATCGACTTCAGCGAGCCGAGAACGTGTCTCGAACAGCCAGCCGAATGCCAGCCGCGCCGAAACGCCGGTCAACGGGAAGAAAAGCCCCACGGACGACTCGATCGCGGACAGCACCCACTCGGGATCGAAAGGGCTGTCCAGCGCAATCGACTGAATCTGCGGATAGTCGCGGAGCGTCGCAAGCCCGAGCGCCGGCCCGCTGCCGAGGGAAATGCCCAGCAGGTGGACCTGCGCGCGGGCCGGCGACGCGTCCGCGATGACCCAATTCAATGTGGCTTCGGCATCGTCCAACAGCGTCGCGATGTCGGCGGATCCGCCGCTGGAGCCGTAGCCCTGATAGTCCAGAACCACGGCGTGCATTCGATTGTTCGCGGCGACGGCGATCCACGGCAACGTGCAGGGCAGCGTGCCGTCGGTCCCGTGCATGATCAAGATCGTTCCCTGTGGGTCCGGCTCGAGCGCGCCGTCGAGCTGCGCGGGGACATACCAGACCCTCAGCGGCTGACCGTTGGCGCTGGCGATTTCGAATGCCTCGAATTGCAGGCCGATGACGCTCGGGTCCCCGGTTTCGCGCAATTCGCCCAGCTCCAATTCCGCCGCGGCCTCGGCGCAGGACACGTCGGGGCTCAATACCAGCGTGCTGAGCCACTGTCCGGGAAAAATGATCCCGCAGCCGACGGTCAATAAACCGACGCCGACCGAAATAAGACCTGATAGTATTCGATTCAACATTAGAGGCCTGTTGATTTCATCGGCATCGAGCGGGCAGCGCTCCATTTACGCCCCGAACAGCGCTTCGCCAAGGATTCCGTCTTTCCGGACGCACTGACGATATCGGGTCCATTCACATCGCGGCCAGCGTTGCTTATGGGTCGGGCGCCGGCGGTGAGTCGTGGGAATACGCCTTGTCGATTCGATCGCGCAGTTGGTCTCGGCGATGACCGCCCGACCTGCCGCGGGTGATCCGCTCCAGGATGCCCGCCGCCGCCCGCGCCGGCGACGGGTCTCGAATTCCTGCCCGCCGGGTCAGCTCCCAGAGATTCGCCAGTGCGCCGGCCTCGTTTCCCAGGCGCTGCTGCGCCTCCGCATGCAGGAGAAGCGTGCGATCATCAAGCTCGGTCCGGCCATGCCCGTCGAGCATTCGTGCCGCATCCCCGACATCCCTGTCATCGCCGATTCGAAGTCGCCACAGCGCGCGAAGCCGCAAGGCATCGGCATGACATGAATCGAGGGGAGACGCGACTGCCAACGGCTCATCGAGGTCGCGAATCGCGAGCCAGTCATTCCGCGCTTCGGCGACGAGACCTTCGGCGATCTTCGGCAGCGGCGGCGGCCATGCCCTGGTTTTTTGCAACGCCGAGGGATCGTCCGCCAAGCCGGCCCCCCGGGCTCGGAGCCAACCGCAGGCCGCCTCGACCGAGGTCGGTGAGGCATCCAGCGCCTGATCGAACATCCGAATCGCCCGCTCGCGGTCCTTCCGGGCCATGCAGATCCAACCGATGGCGGCCCAACGTTGGGAATGATCCGGCGCGGCATCCGCGAGCGCAATGGCCCGCTGGTACTCTCCCTGACTGCACAATCGCCGCACGAGTCGGCCGGTATCGAGGTCCATGTCGGCCGGGCGCAGCGGTTCGGATTCGCTCAGCACGCCAAGGACCGCTCGAAGAGACTTTGCACCGCCGCCCCGCACCCGAGGCGAGCGCATCTGAAGAAAGTTCAGATCGTCGGTCACGATCGAAGCGCCGTCGGCGATGCGGCGGACCCCGTCTTCGTCGACCATCCAGACGGCGCAGACATCCTCGACGCATCGGACGCCGAAATCGGCGAACGCGGCCGGATCGGCGGCGATGGCCGTCGCCGCGGTCTTCCAAAGTTCCAGGGGACGGTCGGAGCACACGAAGAGCAGGCCATTGGGCTGCGGACGGCAAATGACCACGTGGGGAAACACGTCGAGCAACGTCGCCGCCAGGCAACGGAGAAGTGAATCGTCCACGAACGGAATGCCCATCCATTGCACGAAGACGCCTCCCGGCGCCAGCCGGTCGCGGACGAGCGAGAAAAACTCCCGTGAGTAGAGATGCGCGGCGCCGGAAGTCCAGGGATGCGACGGCTGCGACGTGATCACGTCGTATTCCTTCCCGGAGATCACCAATGCGCTGCGCGCGTCATTGATGCACACGCGCACCCGGACATCGGAAAGCGGATCGCGGGCGCGCCGTCCTGCCAGCACCGCGTTGGCGCGGACGACCTCGGGCTCGAGTTCGATCACGTCGATTTCGCGGAGGACGGTCGGCACGCATTCCAGGGCGACGCCGCCGCCCAGGCCGATGTTCAGCATCGATCGGGCCTGCGGCCGGGCCAGGACGCCGATGCCCGCCAGCCAGCGTGGAAGCAGGAACCGATCGCGGGCGCCGGCGCGCATAATGGTCGCCTCCGGCAGACCGTTGGTTCGCATCGAATATTCAAAGTCGTCATCGAATACGACGACCGTCGCGCTTCGTCCGACGGAATAAAAGGCGACGACTCCTTCGGCGGATTCGGCGACCGGCGAAGCGCGCAGGATGCCCCACGGCTCACGCAGGGGCACGACGCCGGCAACGATCAGGGCGGCGATGCCCGCGATCGCGGCTCGGCGGCGATCTTTGCCGGCCAGACACGCTGCCGCGGCTGCGAGCGCCAGATGGGTTCCCATCGCCAGACGAATCGTCCCGGAAAACTGAAACGCCGGAAGCAGGAAAAATCCGGCGGCGACGGCGCCGGTGATCGCCCCGATCGTGTTCCAGGCGTAGGTGCGGGCGCTGGCGGGCGCCGCCGCCCGGGCGCTGCCGGCCAGCACGCGAACTGCGAATGGAAACGTCGCGCCGATGCACACCGCCGACGGGAGGAGGACGAGGACTGACATCGCGACGGCGGCGCCAAAACGGAAGCCCCCGCCGGCGGCGAATCGGTCGCTCCATGCGGGAAGCCGATCGATCATCAAGTACGCCGTCGCCGAGAGGAGGGCCGCGCCGCCCTGGACCCACGAAAAGCCGATAAGGGATCGTCGACCGCTCGTCGCGAAGCGCGATGCGATCGCCGCGCCCAATGCGATGCCGGTGAGAAAGCTGGCCAGCATGGTGGCAAACGCATAGACGCTTCCGCCCAAAAGCTGCATGAGTAATCGCGTCCAGAGTACCTCGTAGGTGAACGACACGGCGCCCGAGATGAACATCAGCGGGAGGATCAACGTGAACGGCCCCCGTTGCCGAGCTTCGCGCGGTTCATCGACCGGCGGCGTCGACACGATGGGCGCGCCTCGGGCCAGCATCGCCGCCAGCGCGAACACGACCACGTTCAGGCCGACGCCGACCCGCGTCGTCCACCCCAATCCGAGTGCCGGGAGCAGCCAGAACGCCGCCGCGAGCGTCCCCCCGACGGCGCCGAAAGTATTGACGCAGTACAGTGCGCCGATACGGGGCCCGATTTCCTCCTGCGTGCGCACGGAATGGGCCGCCAGCAGCGGCAGCGTCGCCCCCATCAGCCCCGTGGGAATCAAGAGGATGATCGCGCTGCTGATCAGGTAGTACGCCGCGGAGGCGTTACCGCCGACGGCCGGGAGGACGTCAGGCGAATGAAACAACCGCGCGAAGAGGGACTGAGACGCGCGTAATGCATAGGGGACCGCCAGCGCTGCCGCTGCGATGCCCAGCTCGAGCAGTCCGTAGGTCAGAACCGGCCTGCGCACGCGCGACACCCACCGCGCGGCGACGGCGGCGCCGATCGACAGGCCCCCGAAATACGCGGCCAGAACCGTGGCCACCGCCAGTTCCGACGTGCCGAAGACCAGGGCGAACTGTCGGATCCAAACCGTCTCATAGAGCAGCGCGGCGAAGCCGGAGATGCCGAAGCAGGCGAGTACGAGAACAAATCGGGTCGTCGGATTCATGAGGCGCCGCCGGCGACATTATGCAGCCGACGCCGCCGGCGACCAACGAAGCATCGCCGACGCCGCGAATCGATGTGCTTGTCAGACGTTCGTCATTGTCATATCGTCGATTCCATGCGGTTTGTCTCGCAACTCGTTTGCATCGCCTGCGGCCAGCCCGCCGATCCGCCCGTCTCGGCGGGGACCTGCTCGGCTTGCGCCGATCCGTTTGCGATTCTCGACGTGCGATTCGACCTAGAGAAAGTCGCCAGAAGCATGACCCCCGACGCCCTCGCGTCGCGGCCGATGAGCCACTGGCGATATCACGAGCTCCTGCCCATCGAGCCGAACGAGGAGGCCTTCGCCTGGCCCGTCGGGTGGACCCCGATCATCGAGGCCCCGCGACTGGGGCAGTGGGCCGGCGTCGCGCGGCTGCGATTGAAGGACGAAGGCCGAAACCCGACGTGTAGCTTCAAAGATCGCGCGTCCTCCGTCGGCGTGGTCCATGCCCTGTCGGCCGGCGCCAAACGGATCGCGTGCGCGTCGACCGGCAACGCCGCCAGCAGTCTCGCCGGCTACGCGGCGATGGCCGGACTGCCCGCGACGATCTTCGTGCCGCTCCGCGCCCCCGAGCCGAAGGTGGCGCAGTTGCTGATCTACGGCGCGGACGTTCGCCGGGTCCGCGGCACCTACGCCCAGGCCTATGACCTGTGCAGCGTCGAGTGCGGCAGGCACGGTTGGTACAACCGGAATTGCGCGATCAACCCCTATCTCGTCGAGGGAAAGAAGACCTGCGGACTGGAGATCGCCGAGCAGACGGCCGGTCGCCAGCCCGACTGGGTCGTCGTCAGCGTGGGCGACGGCTGCACGATCGCCGGCATCGCGAAGGGATTGATCGAGATGAAAACGCTGGGCGTCATCAGCCGTGTGCCGCGCGTGCTCGGCGTACAAGCGGAAGGCATGGACCCGTTGGCGAGGGCGTTCGAGACCGGCAAGCTGCCCGCGGACTTTTCAGGCGAAACGCTGGCTGACAGTATTGACGTACCCATTCCGCGCAACTGGCGCAAGGCGGTCAAGTACGTCAAAGACGTCAGCGGCGCGTTTGTCCGCGTCAGCGACGAAGCGATCACCGAGGCGATGAAATCCACGGGCCACCTCGCGGGCGTCTTCGCAGAACCCGCCGCGGCGGCCGCCGTCGCGGGCGTTCACGCGGCCGTCGCCGAGGGAATCATCGCCGGCAGCGCCGACGTCCTGGCCGTCATCACCGGCAACGGCCTGAAAGACATCAAAACGGCGATCTCGATCGCAGGCGCGCCGGAGGAGGTCGATCCGCTGGTCCCCTCTCCCTCAGAGGGAGAGGGTTAGGGTGAGGGTCTGACGATTCGAATGCGCAAACATCGTGTCCGGCCCTTTATGACGCAGATCGCACGAAGACTCCGCCGCGATATGACGTATCCAGAGCACACGCTGTGGCGCCTGCTTCGCTCAAGAGAACTGGACGGGTTGAAATTCAGACGGCAACATCCGATCGGACCGTACGTTGCCGATTTCTACTGTGCCGCTGCATCGCTCGTCATCGAAGTGGACGGACAAAGCCACGAGGACCCTGACGCCGACGCGCGTCGTGAAGCGTACTTGCAGGGGCAGGGCCTAAAGGTTTTGCGCGTGACCAATGATCAGGTATTGTATGAACGCCAGGTCGTGCTGGATGCGATTCTGGAGGTTGCAGAGGCGCGAATGAGAGAAAAGGACCCTCACCCCGGCCCTCTCCCTATGAGGGAGAGGGGGTAAGAGCTATGCCCTGTGAATGAAACCGTGCTGGAAAAGGCCGTTGCCCGATGTCGGCAGCGCGGCGTGTTGATCCCCACTTTCGCCCAGATGCGCGATCCGTCGTTGATTCCCGGGGCGGTGAAGGAGCGGTTGGCGAAAGTCGGCCTCTGGGACATCGACCCGGTCAATCTCTTCCGCATCACCTGGAAGAACGAGCCCGTCGAAAAGGGCGGCCTCTTCGGCGACGGCAACTGGATCGAATTTCCCGCCGCCCTGACCGGCACGGCGGCGCGAATCGTCGGCCTGGTCGGCAACTGGTTTCCGACCGGGGCTCACAAGGTCGGCGCCGCCTTCGGCTGCATCGTCCCGCGGCTCGTGTCGGGACAGTTCGACCCGACGAGCCAGAAGGCCGTCTGGCCCAGCACCGGCAACTACTGTCGCGGCGGCGCGTTCGACTGCGCCCTGCTCGGGTGTCACGCCATCGGCATCCTGCCCGAAGAGATGAGCCGCGAGCGCTTCGAATGGCTCGAGCGGATCGGGGCGGAGGTCATCGCCACGCCGGGCTGTGAATCCAACGTCAAGGAGATCTACGACAAGTGCTGGGAGATCCGCCGGACGCGCAGCGACTGCGTGATCTTCAACCAGTTCGAGGAGTTCGGCAACGCGATCTGGCACTACCATACGACCGGCGGCATGATCGACGAGGTCTTTCGCCGTATCGCCGGACCCCGCGACCGCCTCGCTGCGTACGTCAGCGCCACCGGCTCGGCCGGCACCATCGCCGCCGGCGACTACCTGCGCACGCGACACCCGCGGCTCCGCGTCGTGGCCACCGAGGCCCTGCAATGTCCGACGCTGCTGTCGTGCGGCTTCGGCGGCCACCGCATCGAGGGCATCGGCGACAAGCACATCCCGTGGATCCACAACGTCCGCAACACCGACGTCGTGGTCGCCATCGACGACGAGCAGTGCATCGCCCTGATGCGGCTCTTCAACGAGTCGGAAGGCCAGGCGTTTCTGATGCGCGAAGGCGTGCCGGCCGAAACGGTCGCCGAGCTTTCCCTGGTGGGGATTTCGTCGATCTGCAACCTCGTCGCCGCCGTCAAGACCGCTCGGCATTTCGACTTCGACGAGCGCGACGTGATCTTCCTTCCGTTGACCGACGGGATGGACCTGTATCGCAGCCGGCTCCACGAGCAGCGCCGCGACCACGGGCCCTACACGCCGTCGCTGGCCGCCCGGCATTTCGCCCGATACATCGAGGCCATCGCCGCCGACCACATGCGTGAACTGACCTACCACGACCGCAAGACGCTTCACAATTTGAAATACTTCACTTGGGTCGAGCAGCAGCAGCGCGGCGTTGACGAACTGCGGCAGCTCTGGGACCCGGACTTCTGGTCGCAAACCTTCGCCCAGGTCGGTCAATGGGACCGGCTCATCGAGCAATTCAACGAACGCAGCGGCGTCTTGAAAATGCTTGGGGCGTAGGGGAAGTGCGGAATGCGGAATGAATACGGGCCTGGGGCCTGAGGCGTGGGGATTGAGGAGCGCGGAAGTGATCGTCTATCAATTCGCCGTTGTCGAAGCGGGTCGTAGGTCGTAACAGACCATCTCCTTATGATTACGGGCGAAGAGTCGGCCGCCGACGATCGCGAAGTTGTTCCAGTTCTTCCCCGCATCGAAGATTCGCACGCGGCCTTTTTCGTTGTGCCCGTCGGGAGTGGCTTCGACGAGAATCAGCTCGCCGTCTTCGGACAGGACGATGAGATGCCCCCTCGCCAGCATCAGCGAGCCGTAGTTGTACCGCCCGCCCTTCCAGCGTCGCTCGCCCGATTCGGCCCCGATACAACCGAGGATCGCCTCGTTCAGCCCGTAGACGTTGCCGTCATAAACGACCGACGAACTGAACTTATTTCGCATGTGGCGGCTCGACCAGAGTTCCTCGACGGCCAGAGCCCCGTCCGTCTCGCTGATCTTCAACGTCGCGCAGCCCATGCCGTAGCCCGACGATACAAAGACGCGGTCTGCGCCGACGACAATCGGCTGGGCGACGTTGATGCCCACGTAGGTCGGCCAGTCGTAGCGCCACAGCACTTCCCCGTCGTCCGGATCGATGCCCTGCACGGCGTCACCCGAGAAATTTAGTATCTGCGGCCGCCCGGCGAGCACGGCATAGGCCGGCGACGAATAACCCTGTTGGCCGGCGTCGCTCTTCCAGATGATGCGATCGAGATCGTGCGAGTAGGCGATCATCGACGGCGAGCCCGCGCCCGAATTGGTGACGATGACCAAGTCGTCGACAACCAGCGGCGAACCGGAAAGCCCCCATGAAAGATTGTCCATGCCGAAGTCGGAGAGGATATTCGCGCTGCCGATCAGCTCCCCGGTCGCGGCGTTCAGCGCGTGCAGGTGCCCTTCGGCCCCGAGCGCGTACAGCGTCTCGCCGTGCAGCGTCGGCGTGGCCCGGGGTCCGTCGCCGCCGAGCGTTTCCTCGAACGAGGCGGGATAATCGAACACCCAGACCTCGCGGCCGGTTGCGAAATCGTAGCAGGTCACCGTCTCGCGCTGGCGCCGCTGCTCGATCGTGTAGATGCGCCCGCCGCCGACCACGAAGCTCGCGTAACCACCGCCGATCGGATGCCGCCAGACTTCTCGCGGGCCGTCCGCCTGCCAATCGATCGACACGTCGTCGCCGTCGTAAACCCCATCGCGCTCGGGCCCGCGAAAGTCGGTGCAGCGCAACAGCGCGTCGGGGCCCGTCGTTTGCGGCGGCGCGTCGGACTGTTGCTTCTGCCGCACGCGGTCCTCCTCGAGGCGCTGCGGAGCAATCCAGCGGTCAAAATCGAGTCGAAGGTCCGCCGGCCCGGACATCCGACCGGCAAAATCCCAGAACGGCTTGAGGGCCAGCAGGGCGAAGAATACCATCGCCGGCAGAAACAGAACGCCGGCGACGATCTTCTCCAGCCGTCCGCGCCGCGGCGCCGTCAGCAGCAGCACCAGGCCGACCGGGTATAGGAATACCAGCGCGACGATCACCATTCGCCGCGACTGCCACCAGCGCAACGGCCCCGCCGTCGCCGCAACCGGCTGATCGCCGTTCGGTGCTCCCATCATCGCATCATAGCGGCATTGCCGCTCACGTCAGCGGGCCCGGCGCCGCCGAACCGATTTGACTCCGCGTCCGCCCGCCGATGACAATTCGCACTCAACGAAACTCTCATCGGATGGAGCCCGCGAATTGAGGAACGTATGAAACGAGATTCGAGAAGACATTCCTGGGATTCGCTGCGCGGCAAGCTGGCGGAGCGCGGGGCGAGCCGGCCCGACCTCGATCGGTTCGACGCATTCGTGTCGCGACGCCAGTTCTTCGGCTGGGCGGGGCGCGGCGGCGCGGCGGCGTTGCTCGCCAGCATGGGCGCCGGCCCCGAAGCCGCCCTTCGCGGGCTCTTCGGCCGCGGACTGATCCCCGTCGCGATGGGACAGCAAGCCGGCCAGGCGCCGCTGGTGCCCGGCAAGCCGGACATGACGATCCTCAATCCCAATCCGATCAGCGGCGAATTCGCGGCCCACCTGCTGGACGACGACGTCACGCCGTCGTCGCGCCATTTCGTCCGCAACAGCGGCGACGTTCCCGATCGGGCCATCGCCCAGGACCCGCAGGGCTGGAAGCTCACCATCGACGGCGAGGTCCATCGCCCGTTGGAGCTATCGCTCGACGATCTGCGCAATTTGAAGTCGATCTCCATGCCGCTTTTGATCGAATGCGCCGGCAACGGCCGGGCCCGCTTCGACCCGCCGGTCCGCGGCAATCCGTGGCGCGGCGGCGCGGTAGCGTGCAGCCGGTGGACCGGCGTGCCGCTCCGCGACATCCTCGAGCGCGCGGGGCTCAAGGAGTCGGCCAGGTACACCGCCCATTACGGCGAGGACACGCCCATCGGCCAGATGACCCCCTTTTCGCGCGGCATCCCGCTCGACAAGGCGATGGAGCCCCATACGATCGTCGCCTACGCGATGAATGACAAACCGTTGACACCGACGAACGGCTATTCCGTGCGGCTGGTCGTGCCCGGCTGGGTCGGCAGCGCGTCGCAGAAGTGGCTCAACCGCATCTGGATTCGCGATCGCGTGCACGATTCGGACAAGATGACCGGCTACTCGTATCGCATCCCGAAGGACCCCGTCGCGCCCGGCAGCCGCCCTCCGGAATCCGACATGGAAATCGCCACCGCCTGGCCGGTGAAGTCGATGATCACCCGCCCGGCGGCCGATGCGGAACTCGCCGACGGCCGGCCCGTGGCCGTCGCGGGTCACGCCTGGGCCGGCGAGTCGAAAGTCGAGAAAGTGCGCATCTCGACGGACTTCGGATGCACCTGGTCCGACGCATCGGTGAGCCCCCCGCCGAACAAGTACGCCTGGCAGCGATGGGAGGCGAGCGTCACTTTCCCCCGCCGCGGTTATTACGAAATCTGGTCGCAGGCCGTTGACGGGCGCGGCAACGCCCAGCCGCTGCGCCAGCCGTGGAACCCCAAGGGGTACATGTATCACGCCGTCGATCGCCTGCCGATCCGCGTGAAGGGCTAGGGAATGTCGACGCCGGGATCGATCGTGCGCATAACGGGCGCGACGCTGGTCGCGGCGATGATCGTCGCGACCGGCTGCGACCGCGGCGAACCGGCCAGCGCGGCGTCGGGCGCCAAGTCGCCTACGCCTACGGCGGCAGGTGACCCGGCGACGGCGGTGCCCCCCGTCAAAGTGAATCATGACAATCAGGCGCTTCGGCCCGCCGCGACCCAGATGGCCCGGCCGAATATCACCGGCGATCTGACGCCGCGCGAGCTGTACGTCGCCTATTGCTCGGGCTGCCACAGTCTCGACCTGATCGAATCGCAGCGTCTGGACCGCGCGACCTGGGATTGGGTCATGGACGACGTGATCAACAAGTACGGCGCGACCTGGATCACCGACGAGGAACGGGCCGTCCTCGTCGATTTTCTCGTGGCCAATTTCGGCCGGGAATCGAATCCTTGAACGGCCTGCGGCGCATCGCCATGTGGTCCGGGCCGCGGAACGTCTCCACGGCGATGATGCGCGCCTGGGGCAACCGCACCGACACGATTGTCTGCGACGAGCCGCTCTACGCCCACTACCTGCTGGCCACCGGCATCGATCATCCCGGCCGGGACGAAGTCATCGCCGCCCAGGAAACGGATTGGAAAAAAGTCGTCGAACGGCTGACCGGGCCGCCGCCGCGGGGCCAGGCGATCTTCTACCAGAAGCACATGGCCCACCACCTGCTCGACGTGATCGACCGGGGCTGGCTTTCCGCGCTGACGCACTGTTTTCTGATCCGCGATCCGCGCGAAATGCTCTTGTCGCTTATCGGGAAACTGCCCGACGCCGCGGTCGCCGACACCGGCCTGCCGCAACAGGTCGAGCTGGTCGATTTCGTGCAGAAACTGACGGGGCGCACGCCGCCGATCGTCGACGCCCGCGACGTGCTCGAATCGCCACGGGAAATGCTCACGCTGCTGTGCGAAGCGTGCGGCGTCGCGTTCGACGAGGCGATGTTGAGCTGGCCGGCGGGGTCGCGCGCGACCGACGGCGTCTGGGCGAAATACTGGTATGCGGCCGCCGAGCAATCGACGGGGTTCGCGCCCTATCGTCCGCGGCACGAGCCGTTGCCGTCGCGGTACGACGCGCTGCTGGGGCAATGCCGCGAATACTACGATCGGCTTTACGCGATGCGTCTGCGACCTTGAATCGCAGCCCGGGCCATCGGGCCAAGCCGCCGAATTGACCGGAGGCCCGGTCGCCAAGACACTCATGCCCGATGAGCTTGCTGTCGACATACGATGGGCCGCGGCAGGCCCGAGGCGTTTGCACTCTGATCGCTGTTTGTATCGCGGCGGCGGGGATACCGACGCCAACTGTCTGCGCCCAGAGCACGTCGCGGCCTTCGGACGCAACGACAAACGGCCCACAGGAACGGATCGAAGCGCTGGCGGCGATGGCCGACCCAGAGGCCGACGGCGATTGGCGGACCGAACAGTTCGCGGCCGACGCGCTGCACCAACTCAAGTCGCTGGCCAAAACGCTGGCCGCGCGACCGGACCCGAAAGTCGAGGCGATCGCCGGCTATTTCGCCGCCGACGGCCGCTTGCAGGCGTTGCGTCCCGGCCGCCTCGAGTCGACGTCGATCGGCGACATCCGGGTTGCCCGCGCCCGGGCGAACGACGCCGGCGACGCGGGTCAGCTCGGCATTGCCGAGGCGTTCACGTCGTTGCTGGCCCCGCATTACGGCGCCGACGACCTGCGCATCGACGTGAAGGTCATCGGCGTGCGCGCCTCGGAGCAGGATCGACTCCAGACTGAAGTATTGTTTCAGGCATCCTCGGCGGCGTCGGGAACGCGCGTGCAGCAGAACGCGCAATGGTCCGTCGAATGGATCGCCGCCGGCCACGACGCGGACCCGATGATCCGCGACATCCGCGTCGAGCGCTTCGACGAAATCACCTGCCCCCGGCCGCTGATGACCGACTGTACGCGCGGCGTCATCGCCTCGTCGGAGGACTGGTCGCCGCAGCTCGCCCTCGGCTGCGAATACTGGTACGGCCGGATCGACGCGGTCGGCGAGATCAATTTCATGGGCCACAACGGCATCGCCGTCGGCGACGTCAACGGCGACGGGCGCGACGATCTGTACGTCGCACAGGGCACCGGACTGCCGAACAAGCTCTTCGTTCAAAAATTGAACGGCACGGTCGAAGACGTCGCTCCGGAGGCGGGCGTCGCGTGGCTCGACGACACCAAGGGCGTCCTGCTCGTCGACATGGACAACGACGGCGACGAGGACCTGCTCTGCGCGATCGGTCCGTCGATCGTCTATTGCCAAAACGACGGAACGGGGCGGTTTGCCGTCAAGGCCAGCGTCCGCGCCGGCGCCCCGGCGGGCTTTTATTCCCTGGCGGCCGGCGATTACGACAACGACGGCGATCTCGACATCTACGCCTGCTGCTACGTCAAATTGCGCTACGGCGTCAGCGTCCCCATTCCCTTTGAAGACGCCAACAACGGACCGGCCAATTACCTGCTGCGAAACGACCTGCCGCGCGGATTCACCGACGTCACGCGCCAGACCGGCCTCGACGCCAACAATTCCAGATTCAGTCTGGCGGCCACTTGGATCGACTACGACGACGACGGCGATTTGGACCTGTACGTCGCCAACGACTTCGGCCGCAACAATCTCTACCGCAACGACGGCGGCCGTTTCACCGACGTCGCCGCGCAGGCCGGCGCCGAGGACCAGGCGGCGGGCATGGGCGTGGCCTGGTCGGATTACGATCTGGACGGCGATCTCGATCTCTACGTGAGCAACATGTACTCCTCGGCGGGCCGCCGCGTCGCTTACCAGTCGCGATTCATGGCCGGCCAGACCGCCGACGCGCGGCGAGGCGCGCAACGCCACGGACTCGGCAATACTTTGCTCGCCAATCACGGCGACGGGACCTTTCGCGACGTCTCCGATCAAGCCGGCGTGCGCATGGGCCGCTGGTCGTGGGGCAGCCGGTTCGTCGATCTGAACGGCGACGGATTCGACGACATCGTCGTGCCCAACGGGTTCCTCACCAACGAGCGCAAGGACGACTTGTGAAGCTTTTTCTGGCGGCGCGTCGCGTCGCAGTCAACGTCGCGGGTGGCCGACACGGGGCCGACCGACCCCGCCCGGGACTATCTCCTGGGCTGGGCAGCCATGACCAAGCTGATGCACGACGGCCATTCCTGGAGCGGCCACGAGCGCAACTGCGCTTACCTGAACCTCGGCAGCGGCGAGTTCGCCGACGTGTCGTTTGCCGCCGGTCTGGATTTCCTCGACGACGGCCGGGCCACGGCGGTGGCTGACTGGGACGGCGACGGCGACCTCGACGTTTGGCTCAAGAACCGCACCGGGCCGCAGCTGCGCTTCATGCGCAACGACGGTCCACGAGATGGGTCGTCGTTCCTGGCGCTGAAGCTCGTGGGCCGCTCGTGCAATCGCGATGCCGTCGGCGCGAAGGTGACGGTTCGTTGCGGCGTCCGAAGCATGACACGGGTCGTGCTCGCCGGCGACGGTTACCTGGCGCAGTCAAGCAAGTGGCTGCATTTCGCGTTGCCGGACGGGCAGGCCGTCGATGAGTGCGCCGTCCGCTGGCCGGACGGAAAGCGGCAGTCACTCAACGGGCTGGCGGCTGGCGGGTTCTATCTCGTCGAACAGGGCGAGCCGGCGCGGCGAATCGAAGCGCGGACGGCGCCCGGCCTGATGCCGGAGCCCGCCGAGGTGACGGATGCGCCGCCGCTTGCGCGAATCGTCCTGAAAGTCCCGCTGCCGCTTCCGCCGTCCGTCCTTTCGGAGTTGGGATACGGTCCCCAGGCGGGCCGGCCGCTTTGGGTCGGCCTCTGGGCGCAGTGGTGCGCGCCGTGCATCAAGGAACTTCGCGAGCTCCTTTCAGAAGGCGACTCCCTGGGCGAGACCGGTCTCGACCGGCTGGCGGTGAACGTCGACCAACCGGCCGATCGGGGCGCGGCCCAGAGAGTTTTTGGCGAAAAGATTCTTCAGGACCACGCGGCCACGTCGCTGCGGGAGCAGGCGGCGTCACCGCGCTTGCTCGACATTCTGACCGCCGTTCTCGATCACGTGCGGGACAAAAAGGAGTCCTGGCCCCTACCGACCAGCATGTTGATCGATGCCAGGGGCGAGTTGCAGGTGATCTATCTGGGGCCGGTGACGGTCTCCCAACTGGCCGCCGACGCCGAGATGTTCGGGCGCGATCCCCCACCCCTGCATCGCCGCGGCGCGTTTGCCGGCCGCTGGTTCTACGGAATCCCGCGGGACCTCCTCGCCCTGTCGCGCGAGCTGAAGGAGCGCGGGTATCGCGACGAGGGGGTGTTCTACGTCATGGCCGACCGCCTTCGAAATCCGATCGGCCGGGGGCCACCCGATTCGCCCTAATCATCGGATAGACAGCAAGTTGCGTTGATTGCAATGCACTAGCCAGATGCCAGTTGAACGAATGGGGCATGAGGCGGCTGTTGAATTGACGCCTCGAACGAGTCCGCAATTTCGCAAGAATATGGCTTTGGGCTTCGGTACCGATTCGATTATTATGGGCCGATTGGGTATGGTTCATTCATCTCAGGGGCCAGCGCCGACCGTCGCCCCGTCCGGCATGGTCAATCTCCGCCCCCTGGTATGCGTAAGGAGTGTCGAATGTCGCGATTGAGCCCGGCTGTAGCGTTGTCGATTGTCTGCCTGTTCGCCTCGCCGGCCGTCGCCCAATGGGCGAACTTTGTTGACGAGACCGCTTTCCGCGTCAACACCAACTTGGATCCCAACAGCGGTCCGTCTGTTGTCGAAACCAACCCCGACGAGAAGGACTACGCCTGGGGAGACATCGACAAGGACGGCGACATCGACCTCATCGCGGTTTACAAGTCGCTGGGCACGACGGCCGGCAGGCGGCGCAACGTTCTCCTGATGAACGAAGGCGGCGTCCTCGTCGATCGGACCACGCAGTACGCCAGCAATGAAAGCGGCACGATCGGCGTCGCCGGCAGTTCGGGCTTCCTCGACGAGACAAACGACCGCGACGTCATCCTGGCCGACGTCAACGGCGACACCTGGCCCGATATCATCACCGCCACGACGCTCAGCGGCGACCAGCCGAAGTTCATCTCCCATCCCCGAATCTACATCAACCGCAAGGACGATCCACCCGGCAGCGGAATCTGGCAGGGGTTCGTCTATGACGACGTCGATCGCGTGCCGACCATGCCGGCCGAGCCGCGATTCTGCTCCGTCTCGGCGGGCGACCTCGACGGTGACGTGGACATCGATTTGTATTTCGGCGACTACCAGCAGGGCGGCGCCCGGCCGATCGACCTGAACAACCGGCTCTGGATCAACGACGGCAACGGCTATTTCACCGACGAATCGACGACGCGCATGACCGAAGACCAGCGCGACGTGTCCTTCGCGATGGCGACCGCGATCGTCGACATGAACAAGGACGGCACGCTCGACGTGGTGATCGACGACGCCCTCAGCGCCCCGACGGCGGTTTCCATCGTCTATAACGATCCCAATAATATAGGATTCTTCCAGGCGATGCCCCGCGATTTCGTCTACAACGCCAGTCCGTATCACATCGCCGTGGGCGACCTGAACAACGACACCTGGATGGACATCGTCATCACCGACGACGGCAATGATCGGTACATCCTCAACACCGGCGTGCTCGACGCCAACGGCTTCGCCACCTTCGGATCGTCGCAACTGCTTCAGGGGTCGTCCCCGTCGCAGTTCGGCGGCAACAACCTGATCGCCGACCTCGATGGCGACGGATTCGGCGACGTCCTGGTGGGCAACGTGGACGTCGACCTTCCCAGTTGCAACGAACCGTCGAAGATTTACCACAATCTCGGCAACGTGCCGGACGTAACCCTGATCGAGCAGGGAACCATCGGCATCGCTCCGGCCGACCTGCTCGGCGTCCATGACTGGGCCGTCTTCGACATCGATGGCGACCTGAATCTGGACATCGTGATCGGCACCTGCACCGGCACGAAGGTCTACGGAAACCTGCCGCTGGAAGGCGTGCGCTTCGAGTATCCGTTCGGTATCCCGCTGTTCGTCCAACCGGATACGCCGACGACGATTACCATCCGCGTCGTGGCCACCGGCGAAACCCCGCTGATGCCCAACTCCGGCACGCTCTTCTATTCATTGGACGGCGACCCGTTTCAATCCGTGGCCATGACGCCCATGGGGTCGGCGCGGTATGACGCGGACCTGCCCGGCGCCGAGTGCGCGACGAATTACAAATTCTACGTTCAGGTGCTGCTGCAAAACGGCGAGCCGTTCACTGACCCGTTCGACGCCCCTGCTTCCGCGAACACTTCAATCGCCGCCGTCGGCACGGAAATCACGCTGGAAGACGGCATCGAGGGCGACGTGTCCGCCTGGACCGTGGTCAACGACCCGTCGCTGACCAGCGGCGCCTGGGAGCAGGCCGAGCCGATTCAGACCATCTTCCAGGGGGCCATCGCCGCGCCCGGCGCCGACGCCGAGGCCAGCGACGACAACACCTTTGCATTCGTCACGCAGAATTGCCCCCCTCCCCCCGATCCGTGCAGCAATTTCGCCGCCGGCACCGCGGACGTGGACGGCGGGCCAACCGATCTGCTGACCCCCGTGCTGAACCTCAACGGAACCGACGCGGAGATTTCCTACTTCCGCTGGGCCTATAGCAGCGGCGCCGACGTCCTGACCGTGTCCATCACCAACGATGCAAATAGCCCGACGCCGACCTGGGTCAACGTAGAGAACGTCGCCCACACCTCCAACGGCCAGACGACCGCCTGGGAAGGCCATTCGTTCCGCGTCAGTGATTTCGTCGCGCCGACGTCCACGGTTCAGGTTCGCTTCCGAGCCAACGACGTCGACACCGGCTCGGTCGTCGAGGCCGGCGTCGACCTGTTCCGCGTTGAGAAATTCCTTTGTTCGCTCGTGCCGACCTGCGCCTGTCCGGGGGACGTCAGCGACAACGGCGGCGTCGACGGCGCCGATATGCAGGGCTTTATCGATTGCATGTTCGGCGGCGGGGCCAATTGCATCTGTGCCGACATCGATCCCGGGCTCGGACTGGACACTGCCGACATCGCGGCGTTTGTCACCGCGATCTTGAGCGGACCGGCGTGTCAGTAACCTCGCCGAGCGACGACGAAGCGTGACGATAAGGGGAGGGAATTGTCCCGTGAAGCGGATTCTCGCGGCCGGCCTTGGGTTTTTCTCGCTGGCATCCGTTGCGGCGGCATTCGGCGGCGCCCCCGCGCTCCAGCCCAGAATGGGCGAGCCGCTCAACGATCTGTCCGCGCCGGAGTTACAACGATTCATCGACGGCAAGGCCGCCTTCGAACGTGTCTTCACGCAAGTGGACGGACTGGGCCCCATCTTCAACAAGGAAAGCTGCGCCAACTGCCACAATAATCCCGTCGGCGGATCGGGCGCGCAGACCGTGACCCGTTTCGGCGTCCCCGACGAAAAGGGCGGCCCATTCGACCCGTTGGAGTCGATGGGCGGCTCCCTCCTCCAGGCGCAGTCGATCAGCGAGATGTGCAGCGAGGAAGTGCCGAACGTGCCGGGAATCTATACGACGGTCCGGACCACGCCTTCGACGCTGGGCTTCGGCCTCATCGAGGCCATTGAGGACGCCGACATCCTGGCCAGCGAGGACCCAACCGACTCGAACGCCGACGGCGTCAGCGGCCGGGCCCACATGGTCCAGCCGCTCGAGGGCCCGCCGGGACTGCGCGTCGGACGCTTCGGCTGGAAGGCCCAGGTGGCCACGGTTTTGACGTTCTCCGGCGACGCCGCCCTGAACGAAATGGGCATCACCAACGACCTGGTCATGGCCGAAAACGCGCCCAACGGCGACGCCGGACTGCTGGCCATGTGCGACACGGTCGCCGATCCGGAAGATACGGGACCGGTCGGCACGCGCTTCATCGACGAGGCGACGGATTTTCAGCGCTTCCTCGCCGCCCCGCCGCAGACTCCCGCCTCAGGCATGACCGGCGAGACGATCTTCACGACGATCGGCTGCGCCGTCTGCCACACGCCGTCTTTCACCACCAGCGACAGCGTCGCCCTCGAAGACGCAATCCGCGACAAGACGATCAAGCCGTACTCGGACTTCCTGCTGCACGATATGGGCCTGCTGTTCGACGGCATTCCGCAGGGCGACGCCGAGGAAGGCGAGATTCGCACGCCGCCGCTATGGGGCCTGCGCGTGCGCGACCCCATGCTGCACGACGCGTCCGTCGCCGCGGGGGCGTTCGATTCCCGCGTCACGGCCGCCATCATGGCCCACGGCCAGGCCGGCAGCGAGGCGAAGCCCTCGGTCGATCTGTTCGACGCCCTGAACGGCCCGGATACGGCGGCGGTCATTGCATTCCTCGATTCCCTCGGCCGGCGCGAATTCGACCACGACGGCAACGGCTCGATCGATACCGCGGACCAGGCGACTTTCATCGGCTGCTTCACCGGGCCCGGCTCGTTCTATACGCCCGACGACCCGTGCAGCATCTCCGACCTCGATCTCGACGGCAATGTCGACTGCGACGACTACCAGGGTTTCGAGGCGGCATTCCTCGGCGATCAGGGCGTCCTGCCGATCGTCTCAATGGAAGATTTCATCGGCGTCCTGATCGGCACAGTGACTGACAGCGCCACCAAGTGCATCGCCGACATGGACAAGAACACCGCCAACGACGCGGCCGACATTCCCGACTACGTCGCCGCGGTCCTGGCCGGCAGTTGACCGTTTCGCACATCCAACCCGTTTGAGATGACAACGTAGCGTCCGCCCTCTGTGGCGGACGATGGGGCCGCCCTCTGTGGCGGACGATGGGGCCGCCCTCTGTGGCGGACGATGGGGCCGCCCTCTGTGGCGGACGATGGGGCCGCTCCGGCTCGTACACTTTCCCCGTCGGCCCCGACGGAGCGGGGCCGCTACACGACGGCGCGAACCGACAGCAGTTTCGAGCATTCCGTAGCGTCCGCCCTCTGTGGCGGACGATGGAGCCGCCCTCTGTGGCGGACGGACCGGAGGCATCCTCTTCGCAGCTTATTCGTCGGCCCCGACGGAGCGGGGCCGCTACACGACGGCGCGAATCTAATTCCCGCGGAGCGATTTTGCTCGGCGCATCAGGTCCACCAATTCCGCCCGGCGGCCGTCGGAGTCGGCGCCGAGCGCCCCGACGGCCATCTGGATCACCGAATCAATCGTCAAATCGCCTTTGTGCGGGCTGCACCGCAGCAACATGCCGAACCCGGCGACCGACGCCGCCAGCCGCAGGTCCCCCGAAGCGCTTTCGAAACCGCGCTCGCTCGCCGACAGCGGCGCCTCGATCAGCGTGCTGACGTCGCCGTGCGGCAGCTTGTAGCGCAGCTTGACGGTCAACAGTTCATCACTCGGCGCGGTGTCGTTCGTCACCGTCGCGCTATCGTTCTTCGCCGCCGCGACCGCCGCCTGATACTTCAGCGGATCGACGCCCGCCAGCCCCATCGCCGCCGGAACGATTTCGTACAGCGCCGTGACCGTATGCCCCGCGCCGATCTCGCCGGCGTCCTTGGCGTCATCGTTGAAGTCCCGCGCCGCCATGACGCGGTTCTCGTAGCCGATCAGCCGATACGACGCGACCTGCGACGGGTTGAACTCGATCTGAATCTTGACGTCCTTGGCGATCGGCACCAGCGTCGCGGCGATGTCGTCGACCAACACCTTCTTGGCCTCGCGGAAGGTGTCGATGTAAGCGTAATGGCCGTTGCCCGTATCGGCGAGCTGTTCGAGCGTGGCGTCCTTGAGGTTGCCCATGCCGAAGCCGAGGACACTCAGAAACACGCCGCTTTTGGCCTTCTCCTTGATGAGGCGGATCAGTTCGCCGCGCTCGGTGACGCCGACGTTGAAGTCCCCGTCGGTCGCCAGGATCACGCGGTTGACGCCCCCCTCGATGAAATGGCTGGTGGCGATGCCGTACGCGGCATCGATACCCGCCCCGCCGTTGGTCGATCCGCCGGACTCCATTTGCTCGATCGCGTTGAGGATGGCCGCCCTGTCGCCGGCCGGCGTCGAGTCCAGGGCTACGCCGCTTTCGCCGGCATAGACGACGATGCCCACGCGGTCCTCGCCGGTGAGCTGGTTCGTCAGCAGCGACATCGCCTGCTTGAGCAGCGGCAGCTTGTTGGCCGGGCTCATCGAGCCCGACACGTCGATGAGAAAGACCAGGTTGCAGGCAGGCCGCCGCTGCCGGTCGATCTCACGGCCCTTCAGCCCGATGCGGACCAGGCGGCGCCCCTCGGCCCACGGGCAGGCCGCCTCTTCGAGGTGCACGGCAAACGGATGCTCGCCGGTCGGCGGGGCGTAGTCGTATGCGAAGTAATTGACCATCTCCTCGATGCGCACGGCGTCGGGCGGCGGCAGTTGGCCGGCGGTCAACATGCGGCGGACGTTGGAATACGATCCGGTATCGACGTCGACGGAGAATGTCGACAGCGGCTCCTGCAACACGGGCTTGAATGGATTGTCGAGAATCCGCGCATAGTCCTCGCCGGTCTGACGATACTGCGGATCGGGTTGGCGGCGGCGCGTCCACCAGCCGGGCTCGATCTTTGCTTGCTCGTCATCGGTGGGTTCCTCGACGCCTTCACGACGAGCGGTGATCTCCAGCCAATCGGGAGGGTACTTGATATCTTTGTGCCAAGGGATCGCTCCGTTGTTATCTTTGTTGGCGCGCAGGTCGAGCCATAGGACGCCGTGTCCAGCATTGCTCACTGGATCATCGTCGCTGCCGCCCAAGAACCCCCCGCCGCCCATACCTCCTTTTCCATTTGATGCTTTGCCGATCGATTCACGATCGGTTGCGTAAGTGACGTAGCCAAGGGCAGCCAATCGCTGTTGATCCTCACTGGTCAATTTGCTGGCTGCGTTTTCTCCGTCCTTTGCACCGTTTTGGAGTTTGTCAATGAGCTTTCTCGCGCTGTCAGGGGAAAGACTCCAAAGCTTAATGACGGATTGACCGTGGCCACCCTGATCAACCTCTTCGGACGGGGCATTAAATTGCTTAGGCGTCGTGTTGTTGTCGTTGATCGTCGCCCATAGTTCAGCTTGTGCATCGCTCGAACCGGTCGCGGCCGGATCGGACGCATCGATATTCATCGCCTGCCCGATTCCGCGCAAATTGGCTGACAATTCAACTTTGCCGCTGGAAGTCTGTTTGCCCGACTCCGGTGGGGTAAACTCGAGGTTCCACACAACGGATTCCGATCCCGCAGGGACGAACTCGGTGTTCTCGGATTCAACTTCACGACTCATCGCCAGCATGGTTTCACCCGACAACTCGCGCGCTCGGCTGAGGCCCCCGAACTGCATCGACGCCGTAACGCCCACGACCGCCAGAACGATCGACGCCGCGGCGGCGCGGGGGAGCCAGCGGCGGAGTTTGGAGGCGAGGATCGTCGCCTCGATGCGCTGGCGCTGTTCGTCAGTCAGGCGTGGGTCTGAGTCGGCGGCGAGTTCGTGCTCCAAGGCATCGGCCGTCGCGCGAATCTGCCCGACGATGTCCTGCGCGTCGGCCGACGATTCGAGAAAGCGCTCGACCTCCCCGCGGTCGGCGTCGTCGAGTTCACCCAGGGCGTAGGCGGTCAGTTTCGGATCGTTCAATTCAATGCTCATAGGTCACGCTCACTTTGGACCACGACGCTTCGTTCGTTCTTGCCCCAGCGGGGCAACGGGCTATAGCCACGGGTGAAGCGAAGCGAAACCCGTGGGAATCGCGCCCCCAAAATGCCTTCCGCCCCGACGGGGCGGCGGAGGGCTCCGCGTTCTGAAATAGCGCGGTTCGCGTCACTCCTCGCCCATCTGCTCGCGCAGGCGATTGACCGCCGTGTGGATCAGGTAGCCGACGTTGCCGACGCTCAACTCCATGACCTCGGCGATCTGCCGGTAGCGCAGGCCTTCCTGAAACTTCAGCCGGATCACCTCCTGCTCGCGCGGCGGCAGCGTCTCGACCAGCGCCGCTAGCCGGCTCACCGTCTGCCCCCGATGCGCTGTCTCGGCCGGCGACGGCACGCCGCCTTCGATCGTCTCCGCCGCCGCGTCCACCAGGCGCACGACGCGCTTCTGCTTTCGCTGCTCGTCCAGCGCCGTATTGCGACAAACCGTGTACAACCAGGCCTCCAATCTGCCGTTCAGCGACGCGGGGTCCTCGCGGCACAGCCGGCTGAACGCCTCCTGCACGACATCCCGGGCCCGATCGACGTCGCCGGTCAGTCGGGCGGCGTACCGCACCAGCCGGCCCTCGTAGTCCGCCAGGGCCCGGCGAATCCAGTCGCGTCGGGATGTCGGGTCGGGGCGTCCCATCTGGCCTCCGGTCCGGGGCTCGCGGCTGCTCTCGGCCGGCCCCGGCTGAGATAGTCCCCGCTACGTTCTTATGACGGGCGGGGCCGCGGTTTCTTAGGGCTCATCCGGGAAATTGGACGAATTCCGCCCTCCGGCGGTTCCCGGTACTGGTATCGTTTGGGGAGCATCGGCGTCTCGCCGGTGCGACCAGGCCATTCGCACCGGCGAGACGCCGATGCTCCCCTTGGATTCGACGCAAACAATACCAGTACCCGGTTCCCGCGGTCATACCGGTGGCTTTGCACGAAAGGCCATTTGGGGCCATAATCCCCGGCCGACCGGTGAAATGTGCCGCCGGGCAAAGGCCCCCTTTCGCTCAATGACTCGAGCACCTAACAGGGCGGGGGAATCAAGGTCCGCACAACCTCGCCGAGAGGAGAATTTGTCATGGGCGCCTCAATCCTTCCAGTGTACATCATCTTTTTCATCATTAACCTGGTGATTCAGATCGTCAGCGGCGCGCTGAATCCCGACATGCTCTTCGGAGACCTGGGTTCGGTCTTCGGGGACCTTGGAGCGCTGTTCGGCCAGCCCTCGGGCGAAATGACGACGATGTAGCCGCGTAAATCGGCCGGGATCGCCCCCTTCCTCGCGGCCTGTGAATAACTGGCAAATGGCCTTTCTTGGCGGCTCTTCGGGGTGCGTCCAGGGCTTGACTGCGCAAATACTGTGGACACGCGGACTCATAATCCGTTACAATTCGAGGTAGGCCCACGGGGGTGTTCTGTTCGGTGGGAGTCTGCAAATCATGAATGCCCGGCTCGCTGTCGTGCCATTATTCCTGGGACTGCTGGCAGTCGCCGCGTGGCTGTCGGCCGCGCCGGATTCTTCCTACGCCAATTCCGACGAATCCCGAACGCAGTGGATGTGCGAGCCCTGCGGCCACGTGTTTTCCCTGACGGCGCGCGAGGCGGCGGACGCGGCGCGGGAAAACGGCGGCGTCCTGACTCCCCTGACCTGCCCGAAATGCCGTCAGGCGAAGGCCTATCGATCCTTGAAGTGCCGAACTTGTGACACTATTTACCTCGGAGAGAACGCGCCCGGACATTCGGGCCGCTGCCCGGCCTGTAAGCCCTCTTCGGAGTTTCCGACCGGGCGCCATCCCGACGGCGCCTGGAACCGGCTGTTGCAAACGCAGGAAAACGTGGAGGATTCACGGCCCCCCATTCAGGTGATCTAGGTGATTCGGCGCCGCGAGGCCCGGCCTCCCGGCGGCGGCAACGGGTGAGACTGGGATCATGAATGCCAACCCGCAACCGATAGCCAGGGCTCGGCGGCCGCGGTCGCGAAGGGCGCTGACCCTGATCGAATTGCTCGTGGTCATCGCCATCATCGCGATGCTCGTCGCCATCCTGCTTCCGTACCTTCGGGCCTCGCGCGAAGAGGCCAAGATCGTCCGTTGCCAGGCGAACCTGCGCGAGTTGATCACCGCCACGCAGTCCTACTGGGACGATCAAGAGGATCGCCGCCTGCTTCCCTGGTATCAGATCCCTCCACACAAGGATTATTCGCCGACCGTCGTGACGCCCTGGGTGTTCGGCGGATTCAGGGCGCCAAAGCCCAACCCCTATGACCAGTACGTCGACAGCAGCATGTACCCGGCGCAGGTGCGCCCGCTCAACAAGTACATTGACCGCACCGCCCAGGCCGCCCCGTTCAACTTCAAGGAGCGCGGCCGCGACATGATTAAGTCGTTCGTCTGCCCCGGCGATCGCTCCAATACGACCGCCATCATCGGCGAGCCCGGAAAGTGGATTGAAGAGGAGCACCGCAGCAGTTGGGAGGCCAATGGCAGCAGCTACACGCTCAACACCCGCTGGCTTCAGGGATATGCCGGATTTGACTTCAGCCCGGCCATCCACGACCCGGTCGTCTACGACCTGATGTGCAAGCAGATTGCCCGCTACATGTCCGGCGGCAACGCCTCCCGGTTCATTCTCTGGATGGAACAGGGCTTTTACAGCGCCGCCTACAACGCGGCCCCCGAGGACAACTATCCCGGCCTGCCGCCCGCCTTGCCGCAACGCGACGGATGGCATCGCAAGTTCTCCTCCTGGACCATGGGCTTCGCCGACGGCCACGTCTCCCACGGCTTTTTCGACAGCCGGTACGTCAGCGGCCTGGGCGGCACGCTCTGGCAGCCGGACTTCAACGGCGACACCAGCTTCCTGAGCTCGAAATCCCAGCGATATTAGCCGGTCAGATTCGGCAATTACTGCCGAAACCAGCGGCCATCACCGGTCATCACGGCGCCGCGAAGCCCCCCGCCGCGGGAATATTCGTCTCATATCGGGGTCATTCAGCACTTCGCGACCGTGGCACGGATCACGCTCCGCGGCCGATGAATGCTTGGTCGCACGATGAAAAAGACCCTCGAAATAAACCATTCACTCTCGCCGACGCCGGCCGAGGCACTCGCCGATCGCGGAGCGATTACCCCGAGCATGGACGAATTCCTGCGGCCCGAGCCGCGGCATCGCGTCATCAATGCGCTGACCATCGACCTCGAGGACTGGCCCGTCGCGGTGCTGGGGCCGCACCACGCGGTGACCCATCGCGTCGTCGAGAACACCAAGCGGCTGCTTCAGATTCTCCATTGGCACAATGTCCGGGCCACGTTCTTCGTGCTGACGCGGGTCGCGTTGCGCTTCCCCGACCTGATCCGCGAGGTCCGCGACGCCGGCCATGAAATCGCCTCGCACGGCCACGCCCACGAACTGCTCACCACCGTCAGCCCGCGCCGATTCGAGCGCGACGTGGCCACCAGCATCGACATCCTGACCGACATCGTCGGTCAACGACCGATCGGCTACCGGGCACCGGCCTTCAGCATCGTCGAGGAGACGCGCTGGGCCGGCGCGATCCTCGCCCGGCTCGGTTTCAAATACAGCTCCAGCATCTTCCCGATTTGGCATCGCCGATACGGCATCGCCTCCGCGCCGAGGCGGATCCATCGCTGGACCGACTGTCCGCTGATCGAGTGCCCGCCGGCCACGTTGCGCCTCTGCGGACAAAACGTGCCGATCGCCGGCGGCGGATACGGACGATTAGTGCCCGGCCCCATCGCACGCTGGGGGGTCGGCCGCCTGAACCGAATCGGGATGCCCGCGGTGATCTACCTTCACCCATACGAGCTAGACGTCGACGGGGTCTGGGCCCATCGCCAGGGGGGCATCCGAATCAGCCCCATGCGCGGCATGACGCAAGCCATGTTTCGCGGGCGTACCGAGTCGCGATTACACCGCCTGCTGGAGCGATTTCCCTTCACGACGCTGGAAGATCTCCTGCGGCACGCCGACATTGTCTGAGCGCCGCCGCGCCGCCGCATTCGATCGGACGGGTCCAACGCCCCTTCAATTCGCCGTGCGCGGCGCTGGCCTGATCGCCGGCGTCGGCGGCTGGGCAGCGGACGCTTCTCGCAGAATCTGAGCCGCGGCGACGTCCTGGAAGTTCCCCAGGTCGGTCCAGAAAGTGCCCTCGCCGGCGAAGATCATGCGGATCGACTCCGGCTGGAATCGCTCGGCGAAGGTAAAAAGGTTGTACGCCTCGGGACTGCCCAGCGCCTCGACCAATAATCGATATCCCTGGGCCTCGGCCTCTTTCTTCATTTGTTCCACGTCGGCGCCGGCCTTGCCGAGAATCTCCGTGCGGCGGGCGTCGAGCTGCGCCACCTGTTGCTGAATCGTCGCCACGTCCAGCGAGGCCCGGGCGTCGATCTGTGCCGCTTCCTTTTGCCCCTCGGCCTGTATCCGGGCGACGAGCACACGGGTATCGGCGCGAATCGTCTCTCGGGCGATGTCCACCTTCTTTTTGACTTCTTCCAATTGCGCCTTGGCGGTCGCCGACTCCCGCTGTTTTTGCTTGGTCAATTGATTTTCGATGGCGATGTGGCTTTCCTGAATCGTTCGCTTGAGGTCTTCGGTGACGTCCGCCGATTCCTGGCCATGTTCAAGGGGCTGCACCTCGATTTCGCGGACCAGCGAGAGAAGCACTTCGATGTGCTTGGCCCGGCAAACCCGCTGCAATTCGAGCGTCATGTCGCGCTGAAACAACTCACGTTTCTCGCCCTGAATGAAATCGCGCGCGGCGTACGTCGAGCCGATGTTGCGGCAGATCGACCGAAGCTGCGGAACGATGATCTTGTCGAGGACGCCGTCGACGTTGCCGAACTCGTTGATGATCTCGGCGGCATGCTCCGGGCCGATGCCCCAGACCACGGTTACGCCGACGCGAATCAGATAACCCGTGTCGCTGGGAAACGAGATGCGGAAGTCGTCCAACTCCTTGTCGAGCGACTGCGAATACTCATTGAAGCCGATCTCGATCAACGTCACCTTTTGCAGCTTGGGATTGATGAAGTACACGCCCGGCTGAAGCACGTCGCGAAGCGTCCCGCGCTCCCCAACACGGGCCAGCGGCGGCACGATGCTGACCATCTCGCGGGGCGGGACGCCGCCCTTCGCCGCCATGTCCTTCGTCGAAGCCAACACCTGATCGTCCACCGCGGCCTGCACGGGCGGGCTGCTGGGCGCGTCGCCGAACATGTTCGTCACGACGCCGACGAACCCCGCCGGGATCACCAGGGCCGGATGCAGCTCCACCTCGTAAATGTACGGATTAAGCTTGTACGTCCCGGGCGTCAGCAACTCCGACAGGATGCCCTCCTCACCCGACGCGCGCGGAACAACCACGTCGGCTGTCGTTCGCTTCTTGCCGACCTTGCGCACGACGACGCCGACCTTCGGATAATCGCCCTTGAAGGCAAAGGAGCCGCTGCGCACCAACTCCCGCTGGCGCTCGTTCAGCGAATGCACCCACTCCCAGGTGCCGGGATCGCCGGAGGGGATGACCGTCAGCGGCTTGAGCTCCCAGTCCCAGATGATCGGGTTGCGAAAATGGCGGCCCGGCCCGAGGACGTGCTCCTGAATGCCGCGCTGCCCTGAGATCGTGGCGACCATCTGTCCCTCTGGGAGCGGATCGCCCATCTTGCGGATGAGCACTGCGCACATGTCCTCCGGCACGTAGACGCGGCAGCCGAACCAGAGGAAACCGACGAAAATTGCCGGGATGACCAGCGTCAATCCCGCCGCGATGAGCACCCAGCGACGAATCATCGCCCGCCTCCTTTCGCCGGCCGGCGATCAGGCGACTGAAACTCCATGAACACGTCGGCGAAGGGCCCGTTGGTGTCGGTCACGATCGACCGGATCGACGGCGCCAGCTTCTGATAGAAAAACTGCTGGGCGTAAGTCGTCCCGTCACCGAAGGCCTCGACCGCCCGCGCCAGCGGCTCGGCCCGTGCCTGATAATTGAACAGCACGACGTCGGCCTCGGCCTTGCCGCGCGACCGCAGGGCCGCCGCTTCCTTCTCCGCGGCTTCGAGGTTGAGCTTGGCCACTTCCAGCTCCTGATTGGCATTGGTCACGGCGACGCCCATTTCCTGCTCGGCGTTCTTCACGTGCGTCACGACGTCGCGGCGTCCGTCGCCGATCGCCTTGTTCTGTTCCTGCAGCTCCTCCTGTTCGACCAATCGGGCCTCGGCGATCGCTTCCTGCATTTGGTTCTGATACCGCTCGATTTCCTGATCGGCCTGTTCCCGCTGGCTGATCAGGCGGGCGATCTCCGGCGGCGGCCGGATGTCGCGCACCAGCGCCGCGCGGATGTCGATTCCCTGCTCCCAGCAGTCGTTGCGAAGGTGCGCGAGCAGCTTCTCCTGAAACGCAGTGCGCGTCTCGCCGCTGATGAACTCCCGGGCCTTCAGCTTCGATCCCTGAATGCGGGCAATGCTCCGCGCGTTGGGGAGAATGATCTTATCGAGGATGTTCTGCTTGTCGCCGTAAGCGACGGCGACTTCCGCGACGTGGTCCGGCCGAATGGCCCACTCGATCGTGCCCTCGATGATGATGGTGAAGCTGTCGCTCGAAGGGAAATAGATCGTATCCTCCCCCAGCATGTCGTATTTCTGGCTGCGGACGTCCACGATGTCGATCTGCTTGAGGTACGGGTTGTAGTATTCCAGCCCGGGCGGCAGCGACCGCTTCTGGACGCCCTTCTCACCGGGCTCGACGGTGTAGGTGTTCTTGACCTTCGGCTCGGGGCCGCTGAGCAGCGTCACGACGCCGACGTGTCCCTCGGGTATCTGGGCCGCCTTGAAGCGCTGCACGTTGAACGCAAAGGGATTGACGTTGTGTCGACCGGGTCCGAGGATCTCGGCGACCGGGCCGCGCTCATCGGCATCGGTCGCGACGGTCTTCGGAAACGGTAGCGGTTGACCGTATCGCCGCACGCGAACGCCGACTTCGTTCTGCGACAGGATCGTCGCCGGGGCCTTGATGCGCTTGAACGAATAGGGGTTGTAGAAGTAGCGGCCCTCCGGCAGCACTTCGTAGCGAATGCCCTTGTATCGGTTGCGAACCTGCTCCTCGTTCGTATCCGTCGCCTGGGCGATGCGCCGCACCAGCTCCGGGTAGAGGAGGACCTGGTCTCCGAAGTCCTCGCGCAGCTCCGGCGGGATCTCCCTGCCGGACTTGTTCACCAGCACGAGTAGCTCGTTCGCATTCACCTCCACGCGCACGACGAACCAGAGAAACCCCGTCAGCAGGACGACAAGGGACAGCACGCCGCCGATCGCCAACGTGATCCACGACGGCCGCCACATTTTGTGAAAAGGCGGTACGTATCGGGCCGGGTATTCTGACATCGGTAAAATCTCCTAGGGACGTTTGCGGATGACGATCAATCTCTCGGCGAACAGGTCCTCGATCTCTTGATCGGTTCCTACGGCGCCTTGGCTCCGCACTGTCCGCAGAACCGCGCCTTGGTCGGATTCAGTTCGCCGCACTCCGGACAGGGGCGGACGTCGCCTTTCGACGTCGGCGCGCCGCGGCTGGCGCCGGTGCGGAGTCCTGATTTCAATAGAACCGCGCCTCCGACGATCACGCTCACGATCAGCAGCAAAACGACGACTGTCACAGGATGCACAAGTCTCGACTCCTTCCGCAACCCGCGCGGCGTCACTCCCGATAGAATATACCACGATCATCGGGCCGCGCCGTTATAAACCGATTCGCGGATTTGAACGCCCCCAAAACGGGCCGCACCGGCGTTGCCCCCGGCACGTTCGGCGTTGCACGGCAGCCCGGCAATCTCTAAAATAGGCCAATGCGGGTGCGAAGCGTCGCGGCTGTGGCATTTCTCTCCATCGTCACCCTCGGCATGGACCTGGATTGCCGCAACAAAGACGAAGACGGCGCCGCCGATCGGCTCGTCGAAGGGCAGCGACTTCCGAGGGCCCTGGCGAACCGGCTGCGCGACGCCGGCTGGCCCGGCCGCGCCGGCGACGAGCTGGGTCTGTGGGTCTCGGCGCGCCGTCAGCGACTCTTCGGCATCCAGTCTGAGAAGGTCGTTTTCACTTGCGTCTGCTCGACCGCCGAAAAGGGGCTCGGAAACGAGGCGAACTCATTCCAGACGCCTCCGGGCTGGCATGAAATTGACGAGCGCATCGGAGTCGGCGCCCCGCTCGGAACCGTCTTCGTCGAACGCAAGCCCACGGGGCGAATCTGGAAACCGGGCGAGGCCAAGGAAAAGGACTATGTGCTGACGCGCATCCTCTGGCTTCGCGGCCTGGAGCCGGGCAAGAACGCCGGCCCCGGCGTCGATTCGCACGACCGCTACATCTACATCCACGGCACGCCGGCGGAGCATCGCCTGGGAACGCCGGCATCGATGGGGTGCATTCGCCTGTCGAACGCCGACGTCGTCGAGTTGTTCGACCACACCCGAAAGGGAACGCCGGTGCTGATCACCGAGTGGTAGGCGCCGTCGCGATGGCGCCCATCCGGCCGCGCGGTCGCGCGGCGACTCACACGATGACGGCCGCCAATTCGCGCCGCCGAAAGACGATGACCGCGACGACGAGCACCAAGCCGCTTTTGAGCAGGACGAACTTCCACGCATGGCTCCCGATCAGGCCCCACCCGACGGCCCGGCCTTCCAGCAGGTGGCGCACCGGATTGACGTCGCCGATCGCCAAGACCTGCGTCAGTCCGGCCAGCGTCACGCGGCGAAGCTGGTAGTCCCACGTCTGCTGTTCAGGCGGCGGGGCGTATTCATCCGTAACCGCCAGGGCCTCGGCGAGAAACGCGTTCGACGAGCTGACGACGAACAGGATGAAGCAGATCAGCACGCCTACCGGAAAGCTCAAGAACGTCGACGCGCAAACGGCGAACGATGCCAGGCACGCCAACGGAATCACCGCGGCGAGCAACGCCTGAACCAGCGACAGCTCCCACGAGCCGACGCGATACAGCACCTCCAGATCACCGTTGGCGATGTCAAAAACGGTGGGAATCGCCCGCGGGTCGACGTTTTGAAACAGCAGGATGATCGTCCCGTCGGGCTCGACGCCCTGCTGCGGAATCTCGACCTCGTAATACATGTGAATCGGATACTGATCCACCGTTTCGAGAAACTCCGCCTTCCTCGGATCGCCGACGCCCCAGTAGCAGAGCACTTTGTCCGTCTCCAGGACGCGGCCCTGAATTCGTTCGGCCAGGGGCTGCTTCGGCGCCCGCATCTTGAACCGGATACTCATGACCAGGTCTTCGCCCTCCTGCGGCGGCGGCCCCTGGAGCACCCACTGTCGGCCTTCGCCCGGCTCGACGGTGCAGAATTGGAGGCGCAGCCCGCGCTCGATCTCCCGGCGGACGCGGGCCGTGCTCCATTCTTCGGGCATTCGCTGTTCGTCACGGAGCCGCTGCAACCCCTCCTCGACGGCCTCCGAAAAGTCCGGCAACTGCGCCGTGATCGAAGCGCGAGCCACCAGAACCTGCCGTCGAAGCTCGTCGAATCGTCGCAGATTGACGCGCGTCGGCTCCGGCAAACGCAGCAACATGTCGCCCACCTGCTCTCGTGTCCACCCCAGCGTGCCGGCCAGCGCGGCCATGACCGGGCTCTCCATGCCCTCCTTGCCGATCCCCTTCACGTCGTCGAGGGCGGCGATGGCGGCCGACGCCTGCTGCGGCGTCAGACTTCCGTAGGTCGCCAGGTTGCGTTCGAGGTCGGCGCGAAAGCCGCGGACCATCAGCATCGTTCCGCCGTAGGTCATGGCCCCGGAGAGGAATAGGAGTCCGACGACGACGACCATCACCCCGATCCACTTGCCGACGACGATCTGCCACCGCGGAACCGGCTTGGAGACGATGCCATATATCTGTCGGGCCGCGATTTCCGCGGAGAGACTTCGGCAGCCGAAGAGGATCGTGAGAATCGACAGAATGAACCCGCTGAAACCCAGCGAGTAAGACACGAACATCTGCACCCGGCCCTTGATCGTCCCGTCGCCCTCGGCCGCGAAATAGAATACGGGAATGGCGACGAGGATCAGCAAGGCAAACCCCGAAGCGACTTTCGCGCGGAGCCCCTCGGCGACGGCGTTTCTTGCCACGGCGTAGAGTCGCTGTCGCGCGCCGCGCAGTTCCCAGCCGCCGATCTCGCCTCCCTGGCCGCTGAACGCCTGGCGAACGATGTAAACGAGGGTGGCCAGACCGATGATCGCCGCGATGGCGAACATGATCATGAAGAACGTGCCTTCGCTCATGACGCAGTCCAGTCGGCGGCGTGACGGCGTGTCGCCGTATCGGCGCGGCCGGCGGCCATTCTAGAACAGTATCAGAATTTGTGTAGCGGCCCCGCTCCGTCGGGGCCGACGAGTGATAGGTAAGCAGACAGCCGCTTTCCCGTCCGCCACGGAGGGCGGACGCTACAGAAAAAATGAAACTGCCGTAACACGGGAAGTCGGCGTCATGATTTCGATGGATCGGATGAGTCGGCGGGCTTTTCGCGCGGCTGATCGCCAGAGTGCACCAACCGGTCGATGACCGCCTGGTTCGGCTTTCGCGACGGGAGCGGCGACTCGATCGGCTCCGACGGGGGCGGCGGCGCGGGCTTCGTGGCGTCGACCAGCCGCTCCACGACGTCGTCCCTGACCGCGGCGGCCGCGGCGCGATCTTCGGCGTGTTCGTCGGCAGCCGGCCTGTCCGCCTCGTCCGACTCGCGACCGGCGCGCACCAGCGATTCGACGATGTCCCGCGGCGTCATGCCCGTTCCACCAAGAAACTCCGAAACGCCGGACGTCGATTCGGCGCCGCTGGTCTGCAATTTGTCTCGCTGGGCCCGGCCGACGACGCGAAGGAACAGGTCTTCCAGGCGATCGGTCGGATGATCGACGCTCAACGTTTCGCTGCCGGCGTCGGATATCAGCTTGCGGATCTTCTCGATGGTCGCGGGCTGCAATTGCCGTGCGGAGATCTGCGTCACGTCGCTTCGTTGCAGGAGCGTTTGGACGGCGCCCAGCGCCTGGCGGCGTCCGCCGTACATGATCGCCACGCGGTCGCAAACGTCCTCGACGTCCGCCAGCAGATGGCTGCACAACAGGACGGTCTTTCCCCGCTCACCGAGAATGCGGATGACGTCCTTGATCTGCCGCGTCCCCACGGGGTCCAGGCCGGTCGTCGGCTCGTCGAGAATGAGCAGATCGGGATCGTTGACCAGCGCCTGCGCCAGTCCGATGCGCCGGGCCATGCCCTTGGAATAGGTCCCCACGGGACGGCGGCCCGCCCGCGTCAGGCCCACCATTTCGACGAGTTGCTCGGTGCGCCGCGTTCGTTCAGCGCGATCCAGCCGAAATAGCCGACCGTAATAGTCCAGCGTCTCATACGCGTTGAGGTAGCGATACAGGTACGACTCTTCCGGCATGAAACCGATGCGGGCCTTGATCGCCGTATCGGTCGGAGGCCTTCCGAACACGCGGGCCACGCCGGTCGTCGGATAAAGCAGGCCGAGCAGCATCTTGATCGTCGTAGACTTGCCCGATCCATTTGGACCGAGCAGGCCGAAGGTTTCGCCCGGGCGGATCTCCAGATCGAGCGAGTCGACCGCCAGAACCTTGTCGCGGCCCCAGAAGTCCTGGAAGACCTTGGTCAGCGACACGCACTCGACGACGGGTTGCAGGGAGGAGACCATTATCTCGGCATGACCGGCCGCATGGGCCCCTTGGCGCCGGGCGCCTTGCCCAACTCTCGTTCCGATGGTTTCTTTTCCTGGTTCGATTCGTCGTTCAGATCGAGACCGCCGGACCGCGGGATTTTCAACCAGATGCGCGGGCCGCCCTGCGGCCGGGTCGGCACCCAGAACTTGTTGATCTCGGGAGAGTCCAACGCCCTGGAAAACGTCTCATCCCGCAAGCGCGACATGAAAATATCCGGACGGCGGAGATACTCGGGCCGCAGGCGCAGGAACTGATCGTAGTCCCCGGCGACCTCCTTGATCATCTGATCGCGGAGGATTTGGGCGCTGGCCACGATCGCCTGCACTTCGCCGCTGGCCTGTCGAAACTGCGTTTCAATCTCCCGTCCCAGCAGGTCGAGCCGCTCATGAAGCTCCGGAGCCGCAGCGTCGTCATTGACGCGCGTCGCCTCCGCCATCTCGAGCAACGCGACATGTTCCGCCTGAACCGCCGCTACGAGGGGCGCGAAGGATTCACCGGCGGTCTGAAGAAGTCGCCCGCGGGCCTCGGCTCTGGCCTTCGTGATCTCGGCGGACTTGGCGCTTTGCGCCGAAAAGACCTCGTCGAAGACCTGCTGCACCTGGCGCGGCGGCATGATCGCCTCGACCGTGCCGCCGCTCTTCGGAGCGAGCACGCCGTTGTTCGGATCGACGGTGATCCCCAGCGACCGGCCGGCCGCCTCGAGCCCGTCGAGCTTGTCGTTGATTCGTCGGGCGACGGCGACGAGAAAAGCGTCCTGGCGGCTGCCGCGGATGTCCAGCGCGTCCTGGCCGGCAGCCGTCTCGATGGCCGCGTCGCGCGCCAGGTGCGAAAGTATCGTATGCTCCGGATAGCGAAGCTGCTCCTCGGAGCGCACCGTCGCGGTCTCGTCGGGCATCGGATAGAGATTCGTCACGTACGCCACCGGATCGGTGATCTTGTACTTGACGATCAGCGACGCGTGCAGAATGTTTACGTCGCCCGTGATCAGATAATCGTCCCGCAGGGGGCTCAAATCGTTGAATCGATATCCGGTGATGCCGGACGCCTTCTCGGCATCCGACAGCTCGAACATGAACATGATCCGCAACTCGCGCTCGCTGGTCGGCACGGTGATCCAGCGATCGAATGGATACGGCAGCGAGAACTTCAGCCCCGGCCCCAGGACGGCGTCGGAAGCGGGCTCGTCGGGCGCCGCCCCCAGGATTCGCCCGAAGCGCATGACGAGGCCGACCTCGTCCTGGTCCACCGTGAACACGCCGCTGAACAGATAGAGCACGACAAGCACGATCATGACGAGCTTGAGGACGCCGAAGCTGCGCCGCAGCGCCTCGGCCAACTGCTGATTGGCCGGATCGAAGGCGTCATCGGCGGCGTCAGCCGGCCGTGCGGCGCCGGGGCGTTGTGGCGTTGCGTCGGTCATTCTCGAACTCCGCCTGCCTTCCCGCCCGGTCAATCCCGGGGCCTGAGCGTGTCTTCATCGATCAACGAACCCAGCTTGTCGGTGGCGGCATCCGGACTCGACGAGCGCCGGGCGCTGTCGGGCCGGGGCGAGGTCGCCGCGTCATGAAGGATCGTGAACGGTTGAATCTCCGCCGCGTCGAGCACCAGCGTCGCCTGGCCCGACTCGAGGATTCTCAATAACGACTCGATGAGCTTGAGAAACGAACTGAGCTCCGGCTCCTCGGCGAACTTCTCGTAATAGCGGGCCGCCATCGCATCGCCCTCGCTCACGATCTTCTTGGCGTAGGCCTCGGCGCGGGCGAGAATCTTGTTGGAAATCTCCTCGGCGGCAACGCGTATCTCCTGGGCCTTGGCCTGCCCCTCGGCCCTCAGCTCCTTGATCGTCTTCTGCCGGTCCTCTTTCATCCGCGTGAAAACGTCCTTGGTCACCGATTCCGGAATCCCGAGCCGCTGGATGCCGCAGCTGACGATCTCGATGCCGTAGTTCGTCCGGGCGGGACCGCGAATACCCTCGAGAAACTCCCGCTCGATGTCGGCGTATTTCATCTCCTCGGGGTCGACGTTGACCAGGTGCGTCAGCGGATGGGTGCGCAGTACGGTCGAGACGCGGTTCTCCAGCAAATCGCGAATCTTCTGGGCCGCGGCGTCCTCCCGGCCGATCGTTTTGAGAAACTTCTCGCCGTCCTCGATGCGCCAGGTCGCATAGGCGGTCATGACGACGGTCTTCTGATCCTCGGTGCCGAGCTGGCGGAATTCGGTGTCGAAAGACCGCAGTCGCGTGTCATAGCGGTGAACGCGCTCGATGGGCCAGGGCCACTTGAACTTCAGCCCCGCCTCCTGCGGCGAAAACACGTCGCGAATCTTGTCAAAGCGCGTCACGATCGCCGTCTCGGTGAATTGCACCTGAAACGCGCACATCATGAGCCAGACGATCGCCACGATCAGCAGCGCGACGATCCATACCGGTATGCTCCTGGTCATCAATTTGTACCTCTTGGCAGTGACTCCGCCCTTTGGCGGGGACGTCCACACAGTCGGCGACTACGGCGAATCCTTCATTTCAGAAATCGCCACCTCTTTGGCCATCGCGTCGAATCCGATCGGCGGCGAAAAATCGAGCTCCCAGACGAACGCGTCCGAGTTCTCCACGACCAGCACGTACTTGCGCACGTCCGCCAAACCCTCCTCGAGCATTCGCAGATATGCTCGCAGCTTGAATACGGCGGGCGCCGCCCGATAGGCCTCCAACTGACTCTCGTATCGCAGCGCCGCCGCCTTTTCACGCATCATGCGGGCAAAGGAATCCGCCGCGGCGGTCGCCACGATCTGCCGCGACCGGCCACCGGCAGACTGCCGCAACATCGACTCGACGAGGGCCTCCCGCTCCACGAGGTCCGCCGCCTCGTCCTGCCGTGCCACGTCCTCGAGGCAAATCGCGTCATACAGCGCCCGCCACTCCGTTCCCGCGGTCAGGACGCGCCGCTCGGCGGCGTCGCCCTCGGCGGAGCGGATCGTCGCTTCCCGGATCTCAAAGGCGCTGACCACTTCCTCGTACGACTTGGCGACGTCTTCGTCGGGCGGCGGATGCACGCCGCCGATGCCGAGGTGGACGATTTCCACGCCGAGCCCCCCACCGTCGAACCCCGCGCGGTCACACGCCTCTTGCAGGCGCTCCCGGAGCGTTTCGGCCGCCCGGATGCCGCCGCGGCCCATCAGGTCCAGAACGTCTGCCTGCGCCGCATAGCGCGTCAACTCGCGGTAGGCCAGCGCCCGAATGATTTGCTCCGCGTCCCGCGACTGGGCGTAAAAGCGAATGACGTCTTTGGCGTCGCGCTTGACGCGCCATTGAATGGGCATGTCCAGACTCAACAAGTTCATCGGCACTTTGGCCGTGGCCGACGCCTCGCGATCCGAGACGATCAGCTTGAACTCTTTGACCCGATGCCGCCGGGTCCAGAGAATCGGTCCGCTCAGCGCCGCCCTTTCCGCCGCGGTCAGCTTCGTTTCCTCCTCGAAGCCCAGCTCGATTCGCTGAATGCGATCCACGGGGATGATCGTCGCGCGATCGATCGGCCAGGGAAGCGCCAGTTGGATGCCTTCACCCGCCGTCTGGTCCATCAGCTTTCCATTGCGCGTGATGACGGCCTGATGCCCCGGCGGCACGACGACGATACAGGTCAGCGCCATGATCACCACGGCCTGAGCCAAAAGAAGCGGCAGCACGGCCTTTCCCAGCAGCTTGTAAAACCACGTCTCGCTGACCTTGAAGCCGAATTGATAATCCACGGCATTGGCGATGCTGCGAAGAATACCGCCCGGTTCGCTGAACATGCCCAGGAGCCGGCTGTCGTAAAACGGCCGGGGGGCGACGTCCGGCACGCGCGGGCGGTAGAAGTCGAAGATGAAATTCGCGACGGTCTCCAGCGCCATGAGGATCAGCATGGCCCCGATGCCGTAGGCGGCCCACACCTCGACCCACGGCAGTCCGCTGATCAGGAACAAGAGGCCGACGCATATCGCCAGGGCCGCGACGCTCGTCCCGAAGGCGTAGGTGCCGCCGGCGCGAAGCAGCGCCCATTGCCGCAGGCGGCTCATGCCCAGGGCGTAGCGCGAAAACATGAAGCACACGAACGCGATCCCCGCGGCAAAGAACAACAGCACCGTCGGACTCAGCACCACGGCGCCGGCGTGGTCGCGGATCGGGGGGAATTGCAGCTTGGTGGGAAAAATCGAAAAACCGGCCAGCAGATGCAGGGTCGTCACCGCCAGCGCCATCGCCGGCACCAGGAAGCGCTCGATCGCTCGAAGCCGCCGGCCCATGGACAGCTTCTCCATCTGATCGATGTCTTCCTGGTCGAAGATCGTTTGCGCCCCGCCGAGCCGCTCCTGTCGGTCGCGCTCCAGCGCCGCGATCTCCAGCCGTTCCTCTGATATCAGGCGCTGCTGGTGCAACTGGACCCAGGTGATGACCCAGATGCCCACCGTGCCCATCGCCTGGAACGAAGCCGCCCACACCGCGCCCGACCCCGTCCAGATCGCCAGCACGGCCAACGCGACGCCAACGCCCGCGCCCAGCAGCGCGCCGAGCAGCGCGAGTATTTCGCCTCGTCTGTCCACGGTCACCATGGTCATTGACTCATCACAGATTCACCGATGGCGGCGGCGACGATTGCCATGGTCCGGCCGCCACGCCGCCGGCCCTACGGCTGGCCACACGATTCGCCGCGGAAAGACCGGCCATTCTAAGCGAGCAATCGGCTGTGCCAAGCACTACACTGTCGGGCCGGTCTTGTCCTAGCATTGTCGAATCAGGCCATGACTCAATCACTCGCCATCGCCAGGAACACGTTGCTCCAGACCGCTCGCCAGCCGATTTACGGCATCATCGTGTTGGGGACCCTCGGCGGCCTCGCGCTGGCGCCCAGTCTCACCGGCTGGACCCTTGACGACGACAACAAGCTCTTGCGAGACATAGGATTGTCTACGCTCCTGATACAGGGCTTGTTCCTGGCCTGTTTCGCCGCATCCACCGCGATCGACGCAGAAATCGAGGACAAGACCGTCCTCACCGTCGCCGCCAAACCCATCAGCCGCTCGGTCTTCATCTTCGGCAAGTATCTCGGCATCCTGGCGGCCCTAGCCACCGCCCATTACCTGGCGGGGATCGCCTTTTACATGGCCTTGCGCCACGGCGTCCTCCAGACGGCGGCCGACAAATCCGACGTCACCGTTCTCGTCTTCGGCGTCGGGACCATGGTCGTCGTGGCCATCGCCGCGACCGTCCTCAACTATCTCTTCGAGTGGCGGTTCCTTCCGACGGTCATCGCCCTGGCCGTTCCGCTTCTGGGGCTGGGCGCCGGCATACTGCTCATCGTGGACCGGGACTGGAAGATCGCCGCCTACGAAACCACCCAGGCCATCGAGGATTTGCCGCGAACCTGTCAGGACCCCGATGTATTCCGCGGCATCATTGACTTCCGTCCCGGCGAAGGCGAATCCCACATCGAAGGGCATCTGGGCGAGCTGGTGCATGGCGACTGGCACGGACCGATCTCGATCGACGAGCAGGAATATCTACTGGGCCTTCACGATTCGGTGTCTTGGCGCAGGGTCATCAACCTCCTCGTCGATGAAACGCGGAAACGGCAGGGAACCGAGATCGCCAAGGCCGCGTTGCTGACCTTTGTCGCCGTCGCGCTGCTCGCCGCCGTCGCGGTCGCCTGCGCCACGAGACTGGGGCTTTTTTCGACGCTCCTGGTCTGCCTGCTCGTGTTATTCGTGGGCCTTTGCGCCGACAACGTGCTCAAGCCGGCGGCCGACGAGGGCAACCGGATCGCGGCGGTCGCGTATCGCGTCATTCCGAATTTCCAATTCTTCTGGATGGTCGATGCTCTCAGCGAAACACGCGTCATTCCCTGGGCGTACTTCCGCGCCGCGGCGGGCTACGGCGTCCTCTACTCGGCCGCGGCCCTCGCGCTGGCCATGTCATTGTTCCAGACGCGCGAAGTGGGGTAGTCCGCCGGCCGTCAGGGGCACGGCGGCGCCAGCAGCAACCGCTGAACAAATGCCGACGTGTCCGTCGGATCCGCCGCGCCCGAACCGTCCATGTCCGCGCAGGCACAGGCGGCCCCCCCGTCGATCACGCATTGAATGAACGCCTGCGCGTCGCCCCCGTCGTACGCGCGATCGAGGTCCACGTCGCCGGCGCAGCGGCACAGCGTATAGATATAGCCCGCCCCCTGCTCGATCCCCGCCGGGCCCGGGTCGTGACGGGCCCCCAGTAATAGCGTCCCGCCGTCGACAGCCGCGGCCTGAGCGAAATGGGCCTGCGCCGATGCGTCGCTCGCGGTGAGCTTGAGCGTCTCGGTCGCGTTGACCCACCCGCCGTCCGGCCGAACGTAGACGTACGCCGACCCCTGATCGACGCCGGCGAACTCGTCGTCAAGGTACGCCCCGACGACCGCGAAATCCCCCGACAGCGCCGTACAAATGCCCAACTGGTCGCTGACGGCCGGATCGGACGCCGTCAACTTCGCGGTATGCGTGGCATGGGCCCAGCCAGTCACCGGCCTCTCGAAGACGTAGGCGGCCCCGCGGTCGGAGTTCAGCAACCCGGAATCCGCGCGATACGCCCCGATGCAAACGGCGTCGCCGTCGATGCTGGCCCACCGTCCGAAGTTGTCGCCGCTCGCGGCGTCGCCCGCCGTCAGTCGCGCGTCTTCGATCGTGCTCCCCCATCCACCCGGCGGCTTCACATAGACGTACGCCGCGCCTTCGTTCAACGTGGCGCCATCCTCGTTGCTGGCCGTCACCACGATCGTGTCCTGCTCGATGTCGACGTGGAACCCGAACCAGCCCTGATTCTCGGTGATCGACGGCCAGAGCGTCGCCGTCTGCGCCATGTTCGTCCAGCCGCCGGGCGGCTCGACGAATACATGCGCCGTCCCCTGATTGGTGCCGGCGGGTCCGTCGAACCCAAACGCTCCGACCACGATCGCATCACCCCAGACCGCCACGACGCTGCCGAATCGGTAATCCGCGGCGATATCGGTGGGCAGCAGCACGGCGGTCTCGGTCATGTCCGTCCAACCGCCGGGCGGCTTGACGTACACGTACGCGATGCCCTGATCGACCCCGGCCGCCCCGTCGTATCCGGGAGCGCCGACGACGATGACGTCGCCGTCAATCGCCACCCATCCGAATTCATCGTCCGCCGAGGCGTCGGACGCGGTCAGAATCGCCGTCTGTCCCCAGGACGCGCCGTCGCGCTCAAAGACGTAGGCCGCGCCGTCGTTGGGTCCTCCCGCGCCGTCGTGGCGGTACGCCCCAACGACCGCGATATCTCCGTCAATGTCAACCGAGTTGCCCATGCGGTCCTCGGCGACAGCGTCCGAGGCCGTCAGCTTGGACTGTTCGGCGATCGTGGGCTCGGCGCGGACCATTGCCGCGCATGGGGATATCGCCATGACGAAAATGTGAATTCGAAACGCGGCGCGCATTCTCTCCCCGCTGCCCTTTGCGACGCGGATTGCCCGTGCGGGCACCCTGACCATTCTATCCGAGCGACTCCGACATTCGTCCGGCGCCCTCGAAGAATTTTATCGGCCCCAAGACCGGAATCGGATGCAGTCGGCCGCGTCAGAGCGATACGGGCGGCGCCTGGCGGATCGCCAGCGACTCGATCTCGAAGAATTCCTCGCCCTGGCGGCCCATCATCCGGGCCACCATCATCGACGGGAACTGCTCGACCAGCGTGTTGTGCTCGCGGACGTTCGCGTTGTAGAAGCGGCGGGCCGCGGCAATGCGGTCCTCCGTATTGACCAGCTCCCGTTGCAGTTGAAGGAAGTTTTGGCTCGCCTCGAGCTGCGGATACGCCTCCGCCCGCGCGAAGAGATGGTTGACGCTGCGAACGAGACGGTTTTCATCGTGCGCCTGCTGACCGACGCGGCCCGTCGAGGCGATGGCCCGATCCCGCGCGGCGACCACCTCCGCCAGGGCTTCTTTTTCGTGTTTCGCGTATCCCTTCACCGTTTCGACCAGGTTGGGTATCAGGTCGTAGCGCCGTCGCAGGACGACGTCCACGTTGGACCAGCTCTCGTCAATCAGGTTTCGCAGACGGATGAACCGATTCAGCGTGGCCACGAACCAGATCAGCGCCGTCGCCACGACGACGCCGGCGACGATGCAGCCGAGGGGAATGTCCGTCATCGCGTCCATGGCTCTCCGATACCGGCGCCTCAACCCGACTTGGCCGTCCGTCCGGCGCCGACCTGCTCAAGCGCGCGACAAATCCTCGCGGACGTACGCCGGCAAGCGCTCGGTGAACCCCACGACGGCGGACATCAATCCCGACAGCCGCTCCGGAGCGCAATACCGGTCGCCGACGATCAGGATGAGCCGTCCGGCCATCTGCCAGTCATGCGCGTCGATCGTCATCAGGTATTCGATCATCTGCGGATGGATCAGGTCGTACGCCAGCCGCCGATCGCTGCACTTCACATGATATCGCCGCGAGAAGGCGTCGCTCTCGAAATCAATGTCGTCGAAACCGACCGCCGCCGCCACCCGATCGAAGAATCCTTCGGGCCGCATCGACAGCCGCGGCAGGTGCAGGCCGACGCGCGCCGCCACGACGTGGTGACGATGGACCTGCTGGTGCTTGCCGCTTCCCGTCTTGTAGCGGTAATCGAAGATCTCCCAATCGACTCCGTCGGCATTGCCCGAAATCAGATTCTGGCTGCGCCGGCCGTGGCCGTTTCCGAACGGTCGAAAATCCAGCGCGTCGTACGTCTCGTGGACGGCCCCCGGCTGCGAGCAGAACACAAGGCCCTTCGACTGCGCGAAGGCCGCCAGCGCCTCGCGCCGCCGCTTCGCCATGATGTGACCGACGACGGCCACGACAATGAAGATGGCGACGGCCAATGCAGGAAGGAAATAGACTTCCACCGGTCGGCCTCCTGTTCGGTGTCTCCGCCATCGCGGCTGGATCGCCCGCCGGCGTCGGCGACCGGGCTCTGGACTACTCGGACCCGGCAAAGAGCGCGGTCAGGAAGCGGCGCCGAGGGCGAGCCACAGTATCGACTTGGCATTGAACACCATGTGAATCAGGATCGAAAGCGTCAAGGACCGCGTTCGCAGGTACACGTACCCCAGCGCCAGTCCGAGGGCGATCAGGGCCGGCACCGTTTGCGGCACCGCGTAGTGCATCGCGCCGAAGGCGATCGCCGTGACCATCGTCGCCGCCCAGGTCGAACGAAAGCGACCGGCGAGGGCCGGCAGAAGGATGCCCCGGAAGAACAACTCCTCGGCGAACGGCGCGAGAACTGCGGCCGTAACGATCAACAGCCACCGCGACGCCGCGGGCGTCTCGGCCCGCATCAGCATCTCGATCGTCGAATGTTCGTCGGGCTCGAATCCCGGCCATACCCAGCGAATGCTCCAGACTGACGCGTGGAGTAGCCCGAAGCAGATCGGCCAGATCATCACATAGACGAGCGCCGCCGAGCCGAGCCGTCGCATGGCCGAGCGCGCGGACAAGCCCCAGCCGCCGAGCCCGCCCGAGAACCTCTCCCGGCCAATCCCGAGCAGGATGACGATGCCGATCGCCTGGCCGAGGGCCGCCAGGGCGAGCTGCGCCGTCGCCGCGATCGGCAATGCGTCGTCCGGCGGCTGCGTGGACCCGTCGGCGCCATCGAATTCCGAAGACAAGGCGACGGCCACCGCCGGGAGGAGCAGGACCGCAATGAAGCCCAGGAGCAGATCGGACGGCTCCAGGCGGTTCGGCGGCGGCTGTTCGAGGCGAAGCCGGCGCCCCCAGGCGCGCCGTGCCGTCACGGCGAGCGCCGACGCAATCAGCATGACCGCGCCGGCGATCAGGAGAATCAGTTCGGCGATTTCGATACCATTCAGTTCAGATAGCATGATCCGCCGATGAACCGGCCGCCTGAACAATCGCAACGGCGATCGTGGACGCGACGACGATGACGCGAACTATATTGGACGAAATCGTGACGACCAAACGGCGGGAACTCGCCGAGTCGATACGCCTCCGGCCGCTCGACGACGTGCGGCGCGCGGCCGACGACGCGCCGCCCACCCGCGATTTCCATTCGGCGGTCGCCGACGGCGGCGCAGGTCCGATTCGTCTGATAGCCGAGATCAAGCGGCGCTCGCCCTCGGCCGGGCCGCTTCGGCCGGACCTCAGGCCCGCCGACGTCGCGACGATCTACGAGGAGTCCGGCGCCGCGGCGCTGAGCGTCCTGACGGACGCGCGATATTTCGGCGGGGCCCTGGATGACATCGGCCGCGCCCGGTCCGCCACGCGACTACCCGTGCTGCGCAAGGATTTTATGCTCGACGCGTATGGGGTGTACGAAGCCCGGGCGGCCGGGGCCGACGCGGTCCTGTTGATCTCCGGCATCCTAAGCGCCGCGCGGATCGACGAATACTCCGCCATCGCGGGCGACCTGGGCATGGCGTCCGTCGTCGAGGTCCATCGTGCCGAAGAACTCGCGGCAGTCCTGCCCATCATCGGCGCCGGCCGCGGGGCCATCCTGGGGATCAACAACCGCGATCTGGCCCTACAGCGGACCGATCTGGCCACGACCGAATCGCTCGCCGCGGCGCTTCCGGGGGGGACGCCGTTCATCTCAGAGAGCGGAATCCACGAACCGCAGGACGTGCGGCGCATTCGCCGCGCCGGCGCATCGGCGATACTCGTCGGCGAAGCGCTCCTCCGCGCGGACGATATTGGAAAAAAAATCAAGGAACTACTGGATTCGGGATGACGATCCGATTCGACGAGCCGATCGAAACAGCCGCGGATCCAGACTAGCGGCGGGCCTTATGAGTGCCGGAACGCAAGCGGCGGCCGGCGTCAGACGCCAGTCAGCGCCGCCTGAAAGTCCTTCTTGCTGGTGAGCCCCACGAATTTCTGCACGACCTGCCCCCCCTTGAAGATCAGCACCGTCGGGATGGCCTGAATGTTGAACTTGACGGGCGTTTCGGGGTTCGCCTCCGTGTCCATCTTGCCGATCTTGACGCGGCCGGAAAACTCGGTGGCGAGCTCTTCGATCGTCGGGCCCAGCGCCTTGCAAGGCATGCACCAATCGGCCCAGAAATCCACGAGCACGGGCTGCTCGGATTTCAAGACCTCGGATTCGAAATTGCCGTCGGTGAATTCGACCGTATCCGCTCCCGCCATCGTCTCGTCTCCTGTTCCCAATGCGGTGAAAACGGCCTGGCGCCGCGGTCAATACCGGGCGATCGGCCATTCATTCAAACCCGTCAAGGCTCGTCGATATGGCGCTGGGTTTGATCGGGGCGATTCTAGTCGTCGCATTTTCCGTTGTCAAAAAGTTATCCTCTCCTCCGATTTCGTTCGGTTGACCGACGACGGCGTCGGCTCTAACATCCTCTCATCCAAGCGGGCGACAATGACTCACATCGCCTCCTAACATCAACGGAGATTGAAAGATGGCGCGAACCTGCACACTCAAGGGCAATCCGCTCACACTCGAAGGACCTGCATTGAACGTCGGCGATACCGCGCCGGGCGCGACGCTTCGCAAGTCATTGGTAGAAGACGTGAACCTGAATAAGTTCGCCGGCAAGCCGTGCGTCCTGAGCGTCGTGCCTTCCATCGATACCCCCGTCTGCGCCGAACAGACGCGCCGGTTCAACAAGGAAATGGCGAATCTGCCCGACGTCAGCTTTGTGACGATCAGTTGCGACCTGCCCGTGGCGATGAATCGCTTTTGCGGCGCCGAGGGGATCGACGTCGAGCGAATGATGACGCTCAGCGACCACAAGGACCTCGATTTCGGGCGGCGATACGGCGTGCTGATCCCCGACTTGCGCATCCTCTGCCGCGCCGTGTTCGTGATCGGCGCCGAGGACAAGATCAAGTACGTTGAGTACGTGTCGGAAGTAGCGAACCACCCCAACTACGACGCCATCCTGAGCTGCGCGCGTTCGCTTTGACCGGCTGCGCCGGCGCGTCCTCAGCCCGGAGGTCTCGCGGCCCCCGACGTCGTCCAATCGATTTCGATCCGGGCATGAAGCCGGCCGGGCTGCCCGACGTAACGCCGCACACGGACCGATTCCGCGTTGCGCGCCAACTCGACGAGTTGGCGAATCGCGCGGATCGGGTCGAACGAATGCAGATCGATCGGCTCCTGGGGCAACACGGGAATTGACACGTTGACCGTTTCGTCGCCCCGCCGCACGCGCAGGTCGAATACCCGCCGCGGACCCCTGGTGCGGTATTTCTCGGCGACGCGCCGTGCGGCGTCGGACCCGGTCATCTCCTCGTCGCCGATCGCGAGAATCACGTCGCCGGGAAACAGGTGACCGTCGGCCGGCGATCCTTCGCGGAAGTCGTAGACGACGGCCCGTCCCTCTTTGCTCGAGTCGTTGCCCAGCCCGACGCCCAGCTCGGCTCGCTGGGCGACCTGCGCCGCGGCCCAACGCTTCCACCACGCGTCCTGAAGCGCCTCGGGTCGATGCGTTTCGATCCATTTCAACCAGGCGGCCAGCATCTCGGACATGTCCCGCCCCCGCAGCCACAGGGACTGCCCGAGGTCGGACTCATCCTCCGGCGGCCAGTTGCAACGCCCTTGCCGCGCCTCGGCTCCGTCGGGTGGACGCCGCGCGCGAATCACCTGCCGCGCATGTTCGAGTGAGGTGGACACCAGGACGCTGCCGTCGAGGGCGGCCCACGCCGGCTCGATCGGCGCAAGAAACGAAAGCCCGAGGCGATCGCTCAGTGCCGGACCCAATGGAACGCTCCGTACGGCGGTGTCTCCACAGCGGCTGGTCTTCGCGTCGATCTGCCTCCAGTTCTCGCGGGTCCGCGCCGTCATGTACGCCACCTTGGCGAAGAACGGCATGACCAGGTCCAGCCGCGCCGCGACCGCTTTGCTGTCGCCTGCTTCGCAGATGATCGTGACGGCAGGCAAGTCGAAATTGCCTTCCTTCGCAGCCGGGTCGCGCCCGACGATCCACGTACACTCCGGCCCCAGGGTCGAAAGAAGATCGGCTTCTCCCATCGGGGCGGCCATCGTGCCCAGCACAAACCCCGCGACCGTATGGACTCGCCGGGCCTGGTTATCCTTGCCCTCGCACAAGTCCGCGACGTTGATCGAACCGGTCCAGACGGCCAGACTCGAGGCCGGCGCATGGTGCGCCGTCTCGACGCCGATGGCCGGCGGCTGCGGCGCGCCGGCGTCCAGCAGGCCGTAAAGCTCCGCCCGAACCCCTGCGGGCTCAACGCGGAATGACACCAACAGTCGCCGGCAACCGGCCACCGCCATGGGGTCGCCCGGCGCCCAGGCGGTATAAAGAATGCCCGAGGCGTCCGGCAGAGAGACGCTGCGCAGCGCGGCGAACTCCGATCGGCTCGCCAGCGCCGGACCTCGACTGCCCGACATCAACAACACCGTGCGGCTCCACAATCCCTCGGGATCGCCGACCGGGCCGATCGCCAGCGTTCGCCCCAGGACGGCGACGGTCAATCCTCCCGGAATCGCGAATCGCTCGACGCCGCCCTCGGCGCCGGTGGCCGTCGCCCGCCAGGCGCGGAGCAGTCTTTGCACGTGAGAAGCGGTGTCAATCTCCGCCAGCACGACGCCACGGCTCCAACCGTCGGAAGTCGCGGCAATGATCGCGGCCCGCCGCCCGAGGATTTCGGTGATCGTCGCGTCGATATCGAAACCGAGCAGTTCTTTCGTCCGGTGCTGCCACGCCTTTGACGACTCCGTCGGCTCGCCGCCGTTGTGCAGCCGTTGAACGGCCTCCCAGATTCCGAGGTCGCGAAACCGGGCGCGAATCTCGGCCAGGCCGTGCAACTCGACATAAAAGCCCGTGTCACCCGGCGCCCATCGCGCCCAGTCGACGGCCTCGTCCGACCCAGACGCAGGCGCCGCCCCGAATGCCAGGATAAAGGAGAGTAACAGTCCGGCGATCAGCCGATTAGAAGCGCACAATGTCGCGGTCGTCTTCGGGACCCGACGCCGGTGCCGGAGGTGGGTTGAGAATTCCATCAAACGGGCTCAAGAGAACGTCCATGATCGTCAGATCGCCTTTGGGATCCGGCTGGACCTGATTCCGCAATCCCTGTACCTCGGACTCCATTCCACGCCGTGCCCCGTCGGCGGACAATACGATCAACTGATTCAGACTGTCGGCTGCCTCTCGCGTCCGAGACATCACTTCCATCGTCGGGCCCACAAGCTCATCGACGCCGGACGCCTCCACCGCCGTGCCCGCGACGAGGCGGGGCTGGATCGGCTCGGGGGACGACGGCCACAACAGCACGGCAAAGAACACCGCTGCGGCCGCCGCCGGAATGCTCCCGGCCAAGACCAGCCCGGCCCACCGCCAACGACGGTCGGACCGCGTCTCGATGCCGGCCGATGACCTCGACCGCGGCATCGAGGCCACGACGCGCGACGCGAAACCCGAATCCAGTTGCGGCTCGCAGCGGTCCCTGGCGATGATGTTCTGGCTGGCCCGCGTCAGCTCGATTTCGCGCTGGCAGGCGGGACACTGCAACAGGTGCGCATGCACCTCGGCCATCAGACAGGCGGATAGCGCGCCGTCCACGAACGGATCGTGAAGCTGTTTGACGTGACGGCAGGTGATCAGCACGCTCGGTCCTGTCCTTTCGTCGCGCCGCACCGGCGTCGATCGTCCGGCGCCGACTAGGCGACTCTATCCCTTATTCTCCGCCGCCGCCGGCTGGTTGCAGGAATCCCTCAGGCGCAACCTGCCGCGTCGCGTATCCGGACCGCCGACCAGCCCTCGACCAGTTCCTCACCGAGCAACTCGCGAAGCCGCGCCCGGGCGCGATGCAAGTGGCTCTTGACTGTGGCTGCCGGCATGTCCAGTATTTCGCCGATATCCTGGCAACTCAACGCTTCCCGATAAAACAATAGCACGGTCGCCCGTTGCGGTGCGGTCAGCCGATCGACGGATTCCCAGATGGCGGCCTTGAGCCTTCTCGCCTCGTCGCTGTTGGCGACGTCGTCCGCTACGTCTTCGGCCGGCGCAGTTCGGCCGTTTCGCGCCACGTCGCCGAAATCCACGTCGCCGCTGTATTCCCGCCGCCGCCGCAGCGTGTTGAGACTCAGTCGATACCCGATCGTAAAAAGCCAGGTGCTGAAGCGATAGGCGAAATCGAACTTGTCCAGCGATCCGAAGGCCCGAAGAAAGGCCTCCTGGCAGATTTCCTCCGCCTCGTGGGAATCACGGACCATGCGAAACACGAAGGCGTTCAGGCGATCCTGATGCGAGGTGACCAGACGGTGCGCACTGTCGGCGCAACCGCTCTGAGCGCGCTCTATGAGCCGCCGTTCGAGCAGCGGCGGCAATCGGCCGTTGCTGGCGTCGGACGCGTCCATCATTCGACCCCTATCTATTATACCTTGTCGCCGAAATGGCGGATGCAACTTTCCCTCCAGTTGCCGAAAAAACAGTTCGACTGTAACTTATTGCCATGCCAAGAGATGCATCCAAAGGCCGGGGCAACCAATCTCCCCGGATCGCCAATAAGAAGGCCCGCTTCGACTTTGAGATTCTCTCCAAGGTCGAGGCCGGGATCGCCCTGCGCGGGACGGAAGTAAAAAGTCTGCGGGAAGGCAACGCCAGTCTGGTCGAGGCCTACGCCCGAATCGACGGCGCGAAGGTCTGCCTCATCAACTTTCAGATTCAGCCCTATAAGCAGGGGAACCGCTATAATCACGACCCCAAGCGCCCGAAGCAGCTCCTTCTCCACAAGCGCGAGATCAAGAAGCTGGTGTCGGCCGTTCAAATCAAGGGGCAGACGTTGATACCACTGTGCGTCTATTTCAACGCCCGAGGCCTGGCCAAGGTTGAGTTGGCCCTGGCGCGCGGAAAAACGCATCGCGACAAACGCCAGGACCAGCGTCGAAAAGAAGATCGCAAGGAAATGGCCCGGGCCCAGCGCCGAGGAAGCATTTGAATCGTGGAGCGCGGCCGGCGCAGCGGACTGACGTTATGGGAATCGCAATTCTTGCCAATCCGACCTACCGCCGGCTCGGACTTTACTTCCTGATACTGCTGGCGCTGTCGCTGATCAGCATGGTCGTCTTCGTCCTGGCGACGGACCGGCCCCTTCCCAGCGAGGAAGAGCTATTTCCCGAGCCGGTGATTCTCAATCCCGAGAAGCGCCCGAGCTTCGTCTTTCCGGTCGCGGCGAGAACCTATGACCTATCCCTGAATCGATTCGTGGACCGATTTGCCCGCGTCTGCATGGAGGGGAAGTATTCGGAGTTTCGCCTGCTTCTCAGCCGCCACCAGCCCCCCATGCTCCCGCCGCGATTCGAATCGAATTTCAACGCCCTCAAGCAGATTCGCATCCAGTCCATCGAGAAACTGCCCCCGGTCAAAGACGTCGAGGGGCCCGTGTATTTAATGACCGCCGAGTACAGTCTCGAGGAGTACGCCGTGCGCCGCGGCGAAGCCGTCAAGCGGGCTCAGGTGGCGATCGCCCGGGAAGACGGCGAATGGCGCCTCGGTCCGATACCGTCGGATTCCATGGACCTGCTTCGCGCCTATCGGGCGTCGCAGGAGGCCGAACGACAGGGCGAAGTGCCCGACGCCTCCGACGTGGCCGTCAAGCCGCCGACTCGACCGAGCGCCAACCGGCCAGCAAGTCTCGACGACGGCCTTTGAACAGCCGAACACTCCGGCGATCGCCGAGCGGCCCGACGGCGGGCGACGGAACCGGCCAACACAGCCCCCGACCTGCCCGATAACGCCTTCCCAAATACTGCTGCCCCCGCGCCGCGGCGAACGCGGACGGCGGTCGCGTCCACGGTCCCTCAATCGAGCCCGCCGCCTCGGGAAACAGGCGGGCGCACTTTTATGGGCGATGTCGGCCCGGACGGGTGGATAACCCCTTCGGCGTCGTTCCGTCGGAATTTTTTATCTTAGGTTTCCTGCGTCATTAGGCGAAACAGCGTTGCCAACACTGAAAACCCATGACGGGTTGGCAGTGCTGGTATGCAGGGTGGTGGGCAAGGACTCGGGTCGGGACTGGGAAAGTAAGGGTCTTGTTGTCGCCTGGGAGAGGGGTAAGAAGCCATGGGTCTGACTGTTACGAATTCCAATACGCTGTCCTTGATCAACATTCTGGATCGCACGTCTCGGGCGCAATCCGACACGTTGTTGAAGCTGTCCACGGGCTTCAAGGTCAACAAGGGCGCGGATAATCCCGCCGGGTTGATCGCCATCCGAAGTCTGAACGCGGAAATCACCGGTGTCGAAGCCGCGATCGTCAACGGCCAGCGGGCCAAGAGCGTTCTCGACGTCGCCGACGGCGCGCTCAACGAGGTGTCGTCGCTGTTGCAGGAGATCGAGAGTCTGGCCGCGTCCAGCACCAGCTCCGGCGGTCTGTCGCCGTCCGAAATCGCCGCCAACCAGGCGCAGATCGACAACGCCATCAACTCGATCGACCGGATCATCCGCACGACGACCTTCAACGGAAAGCAATTGCTTGACGGTCAGCAGTCGATCCGGGCGACGGCCAGCGCGCCCTCCGAGGTCACGGACCTGAAAATCTTCTCGCGGCCGTCCTCCACGTCCAGCCAAACGTTCGCCGTCGAGGTCACCGCGGCCGGCGCCGTGGCGTCCGCTACCCTGACGACAGTCAGCGCCGCGTCGCTCAGCGCGTCCGAGTTTTCGATCACCGGCAAGCTCGGCACCGCGACGATTACGGTTTCCGATACCGATACGTTTGCGGATATCCGCGACAAGATCATCGCCGCCGCCGCCGACACCGGCGTCTCGGCCTCGATCAGCGGCAGCGAGCTCCACGTTCAGAGCCGCGACTTCGGAAGCAGCTCGTTCGTCTCCGCCTCCTTCATCAGCGGCGACGCGGATTTCCAGAACGTCGCTTACACGGCGGGCACCGATGCCACCATCGAGGTCAACGGGGCTCAGGCGTTCGTTGACGGCCTCAGCGTCTCGTTCAACTCCGGCGGGACCAGCGGTGAATTCACGCTGACCACGGCCGGCAACGTCGTCGGATCCGCCGGCAACCTGGTCATCAACGGCGGCGGCCTGACATTCCAACTGGGAACCGAAAGCAACACCCAGACGACGATCGGCCTCAGCCCGCTGTTCAGCCAGAACCTGGGCAACAGCACCGTCGGCTACCTGAACACGCTCAAGAGCGGCGGCGCGAATTCATTGTCGCAGAGCGCCAACAACGCCGTCGCCGTCGCCAAGGCGGCGATCGGTCAGGTCGCAACCGCCCAGGGCCGCGTCGGTGGATTCCAGAAATTCCAGGTCGATACGGCCATCAACAGTCTCAACGCCACGAAAATCGCGTTGGAAGGCGCGCGGAGCGTCATTCGCGACGTGGACTTCGCGGCGGAAACAGCGGAACTGGCCCGGCAGAGCGTCCTGCTTCAGTCGGGTATCTCACTCCTGGGCGTCGCTTCACAGCAGTCGGCCCAGATTCTGGCCCTCCTGAGATAATTGCGATACGCCCAGGCCTGGTGGGTCCGTCAACGGTGGGATCGAGGTCAACCGCCTCGGTCCCGCCTCTTTTTTTACTGCTCGCTGACCGGCGGATCCCCGGATTCGCGACGCGCATAGCGAATCGCCTGCCGCAGCCATCCCAGGCAATGCGCCGGACTGCCGCCGTCCTCCTCGAATTGCACCGCCGCGAAACCCTCGCCGGCGATCTTGTGAACCTCCGCCACGAGCGCTGAGCCAGATCGCACGGCGGGCGGACGAATTCGCAGCGACGCCCGGATGCGATCCGGCGGCACCGCCCGCGCGATCGCCTCGTAAGCGGCAGCAACATGACCCGACGAGAACGGGACCACGATGCCCGCGACGGCCTCGTTGATCGTCTCTTCCAACGTCGAAGACGGATCCATTCCCACAGCGGTCAGCCACAACGGGGCGGCGCATCCCCCCGCCAACTCGCGAATCAGCGACGCAACCGTCGCACGGCGCACCGTCTCGAAACCGGCCAGCGTACCGTCCGCCCCGAGCAGGTCGCCCGGCGTCTGCGTCGAGTCGGCCTCGGAATCCGCTGCGAGCGACAACCGCGACATCACGCTTTCACGAACCGCGCCGCCGTTAACGCCCGAATCCTTCGCCCGCTGAAGACACGACGCACAGAAACACCATCGCAGTAGCGCCGCCTCAGGACTCTGCCGGTCCAGCCAGTCCGTTGAATACCACTGCGGCCCGAAGCCCGATCCGAAACCGACGTCGTCGAGTTCCACCGACTCGGGACCAAACCTGGCGAGATCGCCGACCAGCCCCAGGAGATACTGCCGTACTTCCGGATTCGAGGGACACAGGCGGGCATCGTGGGCGTCGCCGAAAACGCTGACGCAGGCGCCGTGCGGATATCGTTCGACGAGTCCCGGATCATTCAGGCAGGTCGCGCGAATCTCGACCCCCAGCCCCTGGTCACGGGCCGATTCGACGATTCGCCCGAACGCGTCGCGCCCCTTCAACCAGGCGCCCGCATGAGGCCGCAGGCGCCCGCCGGTGTATCGCGCGGCATCGGGAATAAACTGCGCGCCGCCGCTCGAGCAGATCGTATGGTGATGGGTCGCCGCCCGGGGCGTCCAGACGCGAAGCGGCGGATGCGCCGCGGCGAGATTGACCGCGTCGATCCCGATCTCGCCCTTCAGGCGGCCGAGAAACTCGTTCGCCCCCGCCGCCTCCAGCTCCCGCGGGTACGCCGCGTAGATCATCCGCGCCATCTGATGTGCCCTCCATCGCGTCGCGAATGAGGCCGTTTACGCCGGGATCGTGACTCCCGGGGCCGCCCGCAAATCACCGTATGGGCCGGTTGACAATCCGTGTTTCGTCACGCTCTCCGCTGAATTGATGCGCGCCGCCGGGCGTTGCGTCAAAGCTGTTCGCCCTCCTCCAGCGGAGGAAGTGTCAGAACGCGATAATAGCACCACGATGCAAGAGAGACGACGAACCCGATAGAGACGAGCATGACCGTCCAGCCGTAAACGTTCATCGCGAATTCCCTTCCATCTGGGCCGTCGGGAAGCCGCCGGGCAATGGAATACTTGTTGGCTCCGGCCCCTTTCGTTTCCAGTGCTTGCCGGCAAAGAAGATCATCAGATTGAGTATCACCAGCGCCGCGATGATCATCGCCACAGAATAAAGCTCGACGCCGCCGTCCACGAGGGCGGGCACCTTTTCGACGGTTTCAGGTTCGCCCCACAGCGCCCGCCAGATGGGTTTCGTTGCCGGGATGACTTGATAAAGCGGCTCGCCGAATACGCGTACCGGAAGATTCTGAATGGACCACCCGACAAAGATCACCAGCAGGTACAATGGCGTGACGTACTTGATGACGAATTTGAAGATTCGCGGGATTCGAATATGTGCGCCCTCGTGGGCTTCCTTCAAGCCCTTCTCCACGCCGTAGATCCAGCCGAACATGATGACCTGGATCATCGCCAGGATGAAGATCGCCAGCGTCCCCACCCAGAAATCAATGGCGTCTACCGCTCCCAGGTTCTTGCTGAAGTAGATGACGAACAATCCACCCGCCGCCGTCAGCACGCCAAGGATCACCACCGCCGTATGCCGGCCAATCCGAAACGCCTCTTCCAGAAACGCGGCCACGGGTTGTAGCATCGAAAGCGAACTGGTGATCGCCGCGAGGAACAACATGAAGAACCACAGGAACCCGAAGAACCGCCCGAATTGCATGTGCGTGAACACCACCGGGAGCGTATGAAAACCCAATGAAAACGTCGAATTGATGGATTCGGCGATGCCCGTCGCCCCGAGGAATACAAACGCGGCCGGAATCGTAATCAGGCCGCCAAGACACACTTCAAAAAACTCGTTGGTCGACGTCGCGGTCAGACCCGACAGAACAAGATCATCCTTGCGCTTCAGATAGCTCGCGTAATTGATAATGACGCCGAAGCCCACCGAAAGACTGAAGAATATCTGCCCCGCAGCAGCCAGCCACGTGTCGAAGCTCTTCAGCTTCTCCAGGTCCGGATTCCACATAAAGCCCAGCCCTGAAATCACATTCTGATCGGGCTTGCCGGCGTCCGGCGTGCCCAGTGTCAGCACGCGCACCAGGACAATCAGGGCGCAGATCGTCATCGCCGGCATGGCGTATTTGCAAAACGACTCGATGCCCTTCGTCAGGCCACGATAGATCAAGGCAAAATTGACGGCGAAGACGATGATCCAGAACACCACGCTCTGGTGCAGCCCGCCGGACATCATCAGCCCATCCTGATTCTGCCCGACAAACGACTTGAAGTATTCTCCGAAGAGCTTCGGATCCTCGGCGCACTTGGCGAATCCCTCGGGCATCGTCAGGTACAAATAGCAGTAACCCAGGCACCACGACTCGACGTAGACGTAGTACATGTAGATGACCAGCGGGATCAGCAATCCGAGCGAGCCAAGGTACTTGCTGATCCGACGCGGCCAGATGACGCTGAAGACGCCGGGGCACGAGTTGTAGCCGGCCAGCCCTCCCCGCCGGGCCATCGCCCACTCAAGCCAGCAAATCGGAATTCCCAGCACGAGCAGCGCGATGAAGTAGGGGATCATGAACGCCCCGCCGCCGTTCAACGCCGCCTGCCCGGGGAACCTGAGAAAATTGCCCAGCCCCACCGCTGAGCCCGAAACGGCAAGGATCACGCCCAGGCGGGTCGTCCATTGCTCTTTGGGCCTGCTCATTTGGCGTTTCGCTCCCGACGGCGAATCGAGAATGGCGACTCCGCGCTCCGTTGCGGATTCGCAAAGGACGCATAGGGTAGGGGCGCCCATTCAACCCGTCAAAGCCGGACGGCATATCGACCTCACCGACGCCAACGTGCCATAACAGGCCCTCGCGGCGACCCCCGGGCCCGATCACCGCCGATCGCCAGTCGCGCCATATTGGCAATCGCCGGGATCGATGAGTTATAATCGCTGGTCAGCGTGTCTCGGCCGTCGCCGCGGAGCCGGCGCTCATTCACAAGCCGACACTCGGAGTCTGCATGCTCATGAAAATCTCGATCACCTATTGCGGACAGTGAAACTATCTGCCGAAGGCCGCCAGTCTGGCGGCCGAAATCGAAGAGGAAATCGGCGTCAAGCCCGGGCTCATCGAAGCAGCCGGGGGAATCTTCGACGTCGTCGCCGGCGGCAAGATGATCTTCAGCAAACACAAGGAGGGCCGCTTTCCCGAGCACTACGAAATCATCAATCAGCTCAAGCCGGTGACCTAGCGTTCGAGGGGCGTCGCCGCATCATGCAAAAGTGGGGAACAGGGGTGGGAACATCAACCACGACGCAGGGCGCAATTCAAGGCCCCGCCGCCATCATCGTCGCCGTCCTGACGATCGCGGCATGTCCGGTCCTCAAGGCCGCGCCGCCGTTGGCCGCACTGCGGGTCGAAGCGCCGCGACGAATTGAAGCCCGGATTCCCGGCGTGACGGCCGATCGCCGCGCCCATCCCGCCGAGGTTCGCAGGTGGTTTCAGTGGCTGCGCGGCCACGGCTTTGCCGTCGATCGCTGCGGCGTCAGCGTCGCAGAGGGTGTCATTCACATCGATGACGTCGATGCCGCCGACCTTGATCGGCTCGGCGCCGAGGGCTTTACCGACATCCGACAGCTCGCCGAAGGTCCCCTGCAAGGCGCCCTGCGCACCCAATCGCAGTATTTCGACCCGGATGAAATCGAGGCCATGCTGCTGACGATCTCCCAGGACCATCCGGCGATCACCCACCTGTTTCCGATCGGCGCCACGTCGGGCAACCGCACCATCTGGGCCCTCGAAATCTCCGATGCCCCCTGCACCCCGGAGGACGAGCCCGCCATCCAGTTCAACGGCCAGCATCACGCCCGCGAGGTCGCGACGAGCCATATCGTGATGGACGTCATCTCGTTCCTGACGGACGGCTACGGCGGCGACCCCGACGCGACGGCGTGGGTCAATCAGTACAAGACGGTCTGCGTGCCGATGGTCAATCCGGACGGCGTGCAGTACGTCTTCGACGTCAACAGCTTGTGGCGAAAAAACCGCCAATCATACCCGCCGAGCTGCGTCGGCGTCGATCTGAACCGCAACTATTCATACCTCTGGGGCCCCGGCTGCGGTTCGAGCCCTTTCTGCAGCAATGACATATATCGCGGCCCATCGGCCGCCTCGGAGCTCGAAACCCAGGCCATGTACGCCCTGGCGGACCAGTATCACTTTGTCATGGCCACGTCGTATCATTCGTACGGACGCTTCATCGATTATCCATACGCGTGCAGCGACGGCTCGCCGTCGCAGCAGATGCCCGAGCACGTCGTGATCCACAGCATGATGCTCGGCGTCGCCGCCGGAATCGCCGCCGTCGACGGCGTCAACTACACCGTTTACTCACCGGTTCCCTTCGGCGGAGTCAACGGCGACGACACCAGTTGGTACTACGCCCACAAGGGGGTCTATCCCTTCATCATCGAGGTCGGCACCGAGTTCGAGCCCCCCTTCGCCCAGGTCGCCGGCATCGTCAACCGCAATCGCGGCGGATGGCAATACCTGTACGATCGCCTCGGCCAGGCCCGCATCGACGTCCACGTCACGTCGAATTGCATCCCGATCGAAGCCGATGTCACGCTGGCCAATTACGCCTTCGACACCGGCGAACTGCCGCGAACCACCTTTCTGCCGTTCGGCCGCTGGAGCTTCATCGTCAAACCGAACGGCACCAGCACCGTTCGCGCCTCGGCGCCCGGATTCGTGACACGGGACGTGATCGTCGCGGTGAACAATGCGCCGGTCGACGTGCGGATCGAGTTGGTGCCCGTCTCGCCCCCGGCCCTGTTGCTCGGCGATATCGACGAAAACTGCCAGGTCAACGCCGCCGACATCGACGATTTCGTCACCGCCCTGACCACCGGCGGCACCCCGCAGGAAATTCAACTGGGCGACTTCTTCCAGGACTGCCTGCTGACCGCCGACGACATTCCCGGCTTCGTTACCGCCGTGCTCGACGGCGCCGCCTGTCCATAAACGATTGGGCAAATCCGCCGCCCCGCCTATCATCACAACCGGTATCCCATCCCGCTGGATCGCATTTCGGAGGACCACTCGTGCCCGCCCCGATGATTCCTTACAAAATGCCCGAACGCGACGAAGCATGGCAGCGCCATCGCGGCCAAGCGCTGCTGGAGGAAATGTCTGCCCGGCGGAGTTGTCGACAATTTTCCGATCGGCCGTTGTCTCGCGAGATTCTCTCACTGGCCCTGTCGGTCGCCCATTCGGCGCCCAGCGGCGCGAATCGCAAGCCCTGGCGCTTCGTGGCCATCGATGATCCCGCGATCAAGCGCGAAATTCGCCTGGCCGCCGAAGCCGAGGAAAGAGAAAGTTACGGCCGCCGCATGCCGGCCGAATGGCTCGAAGCCCTCGAACCGCTCGGCACCACCTGGGAGAAGCCCTTTCTGGAAATCGCCCCCTGGCTCGTCGTGATCTTTCGCATCGACTGGGAGATGAACCGGCAACGGCGCGTCAGGAATTATTACCCCGCCGAAAGCACGGGCATCGCCTCCGGCTTCTTTCTGTTCGCCTGCCATCAGCTCGGCCTGGCGACGCTGACCCATACGCCCAGTCCGATGAACTTCCTGCGCACGGTCTGCCGCCGTCCGGCAAACGAAAAGCCCTACCTGCTGATTCCCGTGGGTTATCCCGCCGACGGCGCCGTCGTGCCGGACATCCCGAAAAAGCCCCTCGATGCGGCGCTGCAATGGAACCGATGAGCGCCGTCCGCTGCCGCTATCCCGACTGTGCCCGGCCTGTTGAACCCGGAGCTTCGCTGAGTATCAAGTATGGATAGGACTTCGCGTCATGGTAGTTTGACGCTGTTGGTCCGACCGGCGGTGTCTCGTAGTACGCCTCAAATCGCCCCATGAACGGAACCAGTGCCAGCCCCATGTAGAGGTATCCCTCCAATCGCTCGGCTACAAACTGCAAGTGGCCCATGCTTGACTGCCGAAGCCGGCGGACGCCGTCCGCGTGCCCCATGTATCGCTTCAAGTGACAGGCGGACGCCTGAATCAGCCCCTGAAGAAACCGTCCCTGGACTCCCGCCTTGTCGGTCAGGTGCCATAGTCCTTCCCATGCTTCGTGCGCCTCCCACCAGTAAGCGTGATTGTAGAGATCGCACCCATAGAGATACTCGGCGCTGTCGATCCACCGCTCGGCCGAGACGCGGTTGACCTTTGCAGCGGCGAAGCCGGGCGGGTGGTAGCTGTGCCCCCGGGGGTCGGCCGTTGGATGTGCGTTTCGGCCGGGGACAAAGCGATAGGACGGAAACGGAACGTCGCAATACCGTTGTGCACAAATCTCCATGGCGCTATCCGGCTCGAGTTCTATCCCCCACTCTGGTTATAGCGGCAGAATGATTCATCCGAGGGAGCCGATCGTAACATCTGTGGGACCGGCTAATAGCCGGTCCGGCACAGACCATTGGCCTGTGCCACACATGATGATTTCTACTGCGGTTCAACTTAGTCGTCTAGCAGCGTAAAATCGTCCGATGTGTGCCGCTCCCTCAGGGCCCAATCAATGGCGCGCTCGACGGCGTCCTGCTTGAACGAAACGAATATCGCGCCGCTGTCGACCATCGCCGGTGGATGAGCATCGAATTCGTGCAGAACAACGCCAACCAATCCGTTTCGGTCCGGGCCGGACTTGGAAGTCTCAAGTTCCCATGCGATCCATTCGTCATGATGTGTGGACTGTGAGATCAGGCAGACGGTGATTTCAGCCTCCTTGATTTGCGCACGGAGCACGCGCTTGATGGCCTCGGCGGCCGGGCTGTTGACCGGTACCTCTAATCGGCGGTTGTAAAATGCCCGGTCTTGATTGGTGTGGGCCCACGCGCCCAGGCGCTCGGCACATCCCTGATAATGTGGTTCAAAACACACGAATATCCTGGTGGAAGCGCCCATTCCCTTTAGTCCTGCCTTGTGACCCTGGAAAGAATCGCTTCGGGCGACGTGAATCGACCCCAGTCGCGCCCCCCACCGAGTCGTCGCGACAACTCAATTAGCCGTCCCTTCAGGTCCTTCGCGCGAATATAGTCGAAAAGCTGCATGCCTTCGTACAGGACACACAAACTCCTGAACACGATGGTGCTGTCGCTTTGGACGGCGTAGGCGTCCACCGGGAATCCGTAGGCGCGGCAAAGCAGGGGCCGGTCGTGATACACACTGCACAAGTCGTCCACCAACAGCGGACACGCCGGGCTGGTCATGTTCAGACGCGAAACGCGCGCAGAAAACACCGCTTCATCTCGGCGGCCAGGTGTATCGGAATGGCCGTCGTCCTCGGCGAAAACCTGTCGCTGGCGTTCGAGAAGCCCGGTCGCATCCTGTCGTGCCCGCATCCTCAGCGGCGACGGCAGCGCCTCGATGGCGATGGACCATTGCACCGCCTCCGCCAGGGTGACGGCAAATACGGCGCCGCTCCGACAGCAATGACTGCAACCCGCTCGGCACAAAAGTGGATTGCGGCCATCCGCCCGGTAGCGATCCCCTCGCGCAAGGAACTGCTGGTACACTGTCCCTAATTCGTCGAGCGCCGATTCGAAGCGATGGAGGGCAATCGAAAGGCCCGCGATCTCGATGCGGCAACGCTCGTTCATGGTGCGCACTTGTCAATCAGCGTGCCGCGAGTCATGGCGCTCACGACAACTCCGCACGACGGCGTCCGGAATCGCCCTGTTTCAGATTCGATGCAACTGGCCGCTGAATGCCCCGGATCCACCGTGCTTGACCTTCGAGCCCCGGCCGCTTGGGGAAAATCACATCGGACGCCGCTAGGATGATAGTTGCATGCACGATCACACTCACGATCAAGACCTGCGGCGCTACGTGGAGCGCTCGGTCGGCCCGGGCGTGCTGGCATCGCGCATTATAGCGGTGATGCAGCGGCTACCGACGTCGATTTCTGTTGAGTTCTTGAACGATCCTTGTTTCCGACTGGCCCTGGACGATTTCGTTCCCGGAGAAGGGCGAACCGTGTGGATCGCGTGCCCGCGGCCGGGAAACGGCAGTCGGTGCGTCATCCTCAAGCCGCAACTGGCGGATTGCCGGGAGGATTTCGCACAATATGTGATCGCTCATGAATTGGCGCATGCGCATCTGCGTAACGGTGGATGGGGTGATCACATGGATCCGGAACTCGCGGCCGACGCGTTGGCGACCAGTTGGGGATTCGGCCGACCCGCGGGATCGTTCCGGATATCTCCAAGAAAGCTGCTCGAGGCGCCGCCGCCATGAAACCGATGATCGAATAGGGCGATCGCCCCTGCCCGACGGTCGCTCCGCGCGTTTCATTGAGCCCGTCCACCGGGTACTATCATTCATGAAGGTCGTCTCGATGTCCCCGTTACAGGCAGCCCTGGTGGAAGCGGATCGGCAGGCGAATTCAGAGGGGGCCGTTTGGGACTCGCTCAGGCGAATTGCGGGCGAGCTTCAGCGGCTTGATATTCCCTACGCCGTTGTCGGCGGGCTGGCGCTGCAACATTTCGGCATCCAGAGGTCGACGCAGGACATAGACATCCTGGTGACGCCCGGCGGTCTCGAACGAATTCATCGCAAACTGGTCGGGCACGGATATCAACCGAATTCACCGGGCGGCCGCCACCTCCGGGACGACGTCACTCGAATTCGCATCGAGTTTCTCATGGCCGGTGAATTCCCGGGCGACGGCCAGCCCAAGCCGGTCGCCTTTCCCGATCCCGGACCCGTCAGCGCGCCGTCGGAAGTCGGCATTCGCTTCGTGAAATTGGAGACCCTGATCGAGCTAAAACTCGCCAGCGCGATGACCGCTCCGCATCGAATCAAGGACCGCGCCGACGTTCTGGAGTTGATCCACGTCGAATCCCTGGGATCGCAATTCGCCGATCGCCTTCACGAGTACGTTCGTAAGGATTTTCTGGAATTGGCGTCGCTTCCGCCGCCGAGCGACCGAGATTGATCACGCCGCGGCCTATCCGCCAATCTGAAATGAGCCGTGCGGGTCCGATGAAGACTTCGTCAACGCGTCGCCGCAGCCGTCACCGCTGATCAATAGGCATGACCTTCAGGTCGGTCGGCCCGTCGTAGACCGCCCGCGGGCGGAAGATGCGGTTCTCGGGAAGATACTCGAGAACCCGCGCCGCCCAGCCCGCGGTTCGGGCCACGGCGAAGATAACGGGAAATAGCGGCGTATCGAAACCCAGGGCGTGGTAGACGATACCCGAATAGAAATCGACGTTGGGATAGATCGGCTTGCCCACCTTGCGCATCTCGGCGCCGAATGCCTCCTCCACCGCGACCGCGGTTTCGAACAGTCGATCGATCCCCTTCTGCCGGCACAGGACCTCGGCGTGCTTTTTGAGGACGACCGCCCGCGGGTCGTTCGCCTTATAGACGCGGTGGCCGAAGCCCACGACCTTTTCCTTGCGGGCGATCATATCGTCCACCCACGCCCGGGCCTTTTCCGGACCGCCGATCGCCTTCAGCGCGGCGAGGGCGGCCTCGTTGGCCCCGCCGTGAAGCGGCCCGCGAAGCGAGCCGATGGCCGCCGCCATGGTCGAGTACATGTCCGACAAGGTGCTGTGGACGACCATCGCCGTGAAGGTCGACGCGTTCATGCCGTGGTCGGCCTGGAGGATCAGGCAGATGTCCATCACGCGGCGGGTCACGTCATCGGGCCGCTCGCCGCTCATCATGTACAGGTAGTTGCCGGTAAAGCTCATCTCGGGGTTGGGTTGAAGTATCGGCAGCCCTTTTCGCGCCCGGGCGATGGCCGCCGCGATGGACCGGGTGCGCGCCAGGACGCGGATGGCGATCTCCGTCTCGACCTTCACCGCCGCCGCCGGATCGGAAACGTGATGCGTCAGTTCCTGCGACTGACCGTCCCAGCAGGCCAGCGCCGCCACTGCCGTCTGCAAGACGTTCATCGGGTGGGCGTTTTTCGGCTTGGCTTCGATAAGTTGAATGACCGGCTCCGGCAGCGCCCCCCCGCGGCGCAGCTCCGCCTCGAAGCCGGCAAGCTCCGACGCGTTGGGCAGCTTGCCGAAGATCAGCAGATACGAGACTTCCTCAAACGAGCAGTTCTCGCAAAGATCCTCGATCGAATAACCGCGGTAGATCAGGTGGCCCGCCTGCCCGTCGACGTAGCCGATCTTCGTGATGTTTGTGATCGCGCCTTCCAGGCCCCGGCCCAACTCGATGGTGCAGGGAAACTCGACGCGACCCAGAAACTTCGCCATGGAGATTGCCTCGGCGTCAATGAAATCCTATAGCCCACCCGACTCCCGGCGTGCCGGGTTGGCCCAAGTATAGGGGCAGCGGCAACGCCTGAAAACGCCGTCGTCTGCGCGCCGTCGGGCCGCCCGTTGGCACTCATTGCATCGGCGTTTACGATGTCACGGTTGCACTGATATGCCCCGCGATGCTGCCGCGTCGCCGTCACATCGACGTGCCGCCGCTCGCTGTTGCCGGAGGTCCGACAGATGAAGGTCCATGAATATCAGGCCCGCCGACTGCTCCACGATGCCGGTGCCTCCGTCCCCAGGTTCGAGGTCGTCGGTTCCGTCGATCAGATTCCCGCCGCCATCCGGTCGCTCGGCGGCGGCCGCCTCGTGGTCAAGGCCCAAGTGCATGCCGGAGGACGCGGCAAGGCCGGCTACGTCATCCTCTCAGACGATGCTCGCGAGATCGAAAAAAACGCCCGGCGAATGTTGGCCGAGCCGATGGTCAGCAAGCAGACCGGCCCGCAGGGCGTGAAGGTGCGCCAACTCCTCCTGGCCCCCGCCGTCGAGATCGAAAGGGAATACTACGTCGGCATGGTGATCGATCGGGCCCAGAGCTGCCCCGTCGTCATGGTCTCTCGCGAAGGGGGCGTGGAGATTGAAGAAGTCGCCGCGCGGAGCCCCGACGCCATTGTCAAGGAATGGCTGCACCCGCATCTGGGACTGCAACCGTACCAGGTTCGACGCCTGACGCAGGCCCTCGGCCTGTCCGGCGACCACGCGAAACAGGCCGCCGTGACCATGCAGGCCCTGGCCCGCATCTTCCTGGAAAAGGATTGCACGCTCGCCGAGATCAACCCGATGGTCTTGACGAAAGGAACGAACGGCGCAGCCGGCGAGATCCTCGCCATCGACGCCAAGTTCAGCTTTGACGACAACGCTCTGTTCCGCCATCCAGACATTGCGGAGATGTTCGACGCCACCGAGGAGAATCCCAACGAGCTGGCCGCCGGCAGGCACAATCTCAGCTACATCGCCCTTGACGGCAACATCGGCTGCCTCGTCAACGGCGCGGGCCTGGCCATGAGCACCATGGACATCATCAAGCTGCACGGCGGAGAGCCGGCCAATTTTCTCGACGTCGGTGGCAGCGTCACGAAGGATGGCGCGGTCGAGGCCTTTCGCATTATCCTCAGCGACGACCGCGTCAAGGGCGTCCTGGTCAACATTTTCGGGGGCATTGCCAAATGCGACGTGATCGCCGACGCGCTCATCCACGCCGCCCGCGAAGTCGGCTTCCAGGTTCCCGTTGTCGTTCGCCTCGAAGGGACCAACGTCGAGATCGCCCGGGAGATGCTCGAAAAGGCGAAGATCAAGCAGCTTATCCCCGCCGCCGACCTCACCGACGCGGCGAAAAAAGTCTGTCGCTCCGTCGCCGGTTGAGTCAGCCCGATCGATCAACGCGCCGTCTCCGCAAAGTTGACAGAACGCCGCCGGAATCATCGCCCGCCCATCTTGAGATTTAGTTCCAGATCAATCATGCACACTGCTTCCGCTCATTTCGGAGCTTGGTAGGAGAATGATGACGCCGCAACTGCCCACACCGGTATTCCAGCGCCCGGCGTTCGAACCTCGCCTGTTTCGACTGTTCTGTTATCAGACGCGATAGATGTTACTCGTCCCGTTACAGGGGTATAATCTAATGCTACGGGAAACAGCCCGTCCGAAGCCCTCACGCGGCGTCAATCGCGAAAAAGGCAGCCCATGGCCATCCGCCGCATCAAGAACATTACCCTAAAGGACATCGCCCATCGACTCGGCGTCTCGGCGATGACCGTCTCGCGCGCCCTGTCGGAGCGCGACCACCTCGTCAGTCCCGAAACCGCCCAGCGCTGCCGCCAGGCGGCCCGGGACATGGGTTACCGCCCGAACCTGATGGCCCGCAGTCTCCGCGGCGAAGAGCTGCACACGATCGTCATGTTCGCCGAGCATATCTCCAGCCATCATTACCTCGCCGCGCTGGTTGACATCGTCTCGCAGTCCATCGAGCGCCGGCAGTTCGGCGTCATCTGCTGCCAGTCGATGTCGGGCTTTCATCAAACACTGCGGAACTTCCGGCTGGCGGGGGCCGTCGTCATTGCCCCGCCCGAGTCGTTCTATGCCGACCCATACGGCGAGCGCGAACTCGGCGCGCTGTTGCAGACCCCGACGGTCCTGATCCACAGCGCCGTCGAGCAATCGGTCTTCAACGAGGTCAGCCCTGACATCACCTCGCTGGCGTTTCAGGCGGCCGAGCATCTGCTGGGCCTGGGCCACCTGCATCTGGCCTACCTCGGCGGACCGCGGTTCGACCTCGAGCCCCGCTGGTTCGCGCTGCGCCGCCTGGGCATAGAACGGGCGATCCGCGACGCCGGCGCGCCGATGGACCTCCTGCACTATCAGGCCTGCCCGGACGCCAGTCTCGGCCCGGCGTCGCTGCAACAGTTGATGACCCGATGGCCGCAGACCACCGGCATCATGTGTATCAACGACGAGATCGCCCTGGCCGCCATCGAGGGCGCCCGGGAGATGCGGCTTTCGGTGCCGGACGACCTGTCGGTCATCGGCTGCAACGACATCAAGATCGCGCAGTTCTTTCGACCGGGGCTCACGACGCTGGCGATCGACGTTCGTGGCATGGTGGAAACGGCGCTGGATCTGCTGTTCGATGAGATCAGCGACAGCCGCGAGGTGCCCGGCCGCGAGCCGATCAAGATCAAGCTGCCGGCGACGCTGATGCCGCGCGAATCCTCCGCCGCGCCGCGTCGGGACGCCTGAGTCTCCAGTCAACATCGCCTATTGATCGTTGGCCGGCTTGGATGGGCCGGGCGGCTGCCTGGAGCGGTTACCGCCGGTGTCGGCGGCGGCGCCCAATGAATGGAACGGCCATCGCCAGCAGCCCCAGCGTGGACGGTTCAGGCACCGCCGTGTAAACGACGGTGTCGATTCCAATAACATTGGATCGCGTTCCCGCCGGGCCGCCATTCTCGACGAAGTAGCGAAATGCGAATCGCCCCGGCGTCGGCAAGCCCAGACCCGAAAGCGTCACCTCGAATTGCATCCAACTCGTCGGATAGGAATTCGGCCCGCCCGTCAGATAATCCGGATTGATGTCCAACAGCAATTCGTCGAAATCGTTCCATGACGTGGACGTGGCGCCGACATCGGTGCTCGCGCCGGAGCGACTGAGGCGAAGCTGCAATCGATCGGGAAAGGCGACCGGCCCGATGTCCGTGCGCGTGAAAAACGAGATCGTGTCGCCGTCGCTGAAGGTGCGTTGCGGGGAGATGAGCCAGTTGCTGATGGTCGCGATGCCGCTGCCGTTCTGAAAGTCCGCGGAAATGAACGAATTGGCCGGACCCATGAATGTCGTGAATTGATCCGTCTGGCCCTGATACCACCCGCTCGTTCCGAGCGGCGCGCTCAGGTTCTGAAGCACCCAATCGTCGCCGGTCAACATCGAGACGTTGTTGAATCCCTCGGTGAAGCTCTGCGCGTGCGCGGACCGCGCCGCCGCCGAAACGGCGGCTAGAGCCAAAGCCAGAATCACCGAATGACAACCCCTCGTCAAAAGCTCTCCCCGTTCGCGGAGCGCGCGGCGCGCAGTCTGCGCGGTCGCGCGAAAGCGCCTGCGCCGTCGGCGCACGACCGACGGCGCGGTTTCGTATGCGGTCCCCTTCGTTGACAGGCCGCGGCGGATGGATGCACCGCAAGCGCCTGAATCACAATATCTTATGAAATCCAGGGCCACCGAGTCAATCCCGTAGCGTCGTTTCGCCAATCCTCGATCCGCCCGGCATTTTCGCCGATGCCGTGAATCCCCTACAATATCCGGCGTAAAACGCCCGAACCATCCGCATTTCCGACTCCGAACGCGCCTTCGAGCGATTCTGGATGCCGATTTCGGGGCGGCTGCCGTTGACCGGGCGAGGAAACCCCTATTATCGTGCCGGAAATACTCGCGACCCCGGTCCTCCCGAGGTCCGAATACGAGACGGGCGACGCATGATCGTCGATTGTCATACGCGAATCTGGGAATCTCCCGGGCAACTCGGCCTTCCGACGACCGGCGAGTTGAATGCGCGGCGCCATCGCGGCGGGTCTCTCCCGCCCGGAGCCGATTCCTGGCCGGACGCCTCGCCCGACGTGCACCTGGCGGCCTGCGATCCCGTCGATCAGACGCTGGTGATGAGCTTCAAGAGTCGGTACCTGGGCGTGGAGATACCGACGACGCTGGTTGCCCATTACGTCCGCCGACATCCGGACAAGTTGATTGGCGTGGCCGGCGTCGATCCGACGAACCTGGCAGAGGCGCTGGACGACCTGCACGCCGCCCACGACGTGCACGGGATGAAGGCGGTGACTGTGTCGCCGGCGTCACAGGACTTTCATCCCGCCGACAGCCGGGCCATGCAGGTCTTCGCCGAGGCGGCGCAGCTGAAGATGCCGGTCTTCGTCGATCAGGGGGTACACTTCAGCGCGCAGAGCAAGATGGAATTCGGCCGGCCGGTCCTGTTGGACGAGGTGGCGCGCGAACTCCAGCAGCTTCGCATCGTCGTGGCGCACATGGGCTACCCCTGGGTGGAAGAGTGCCTGGTCCTGATGGGCAAGCACCGCAACGTCTTCGCCGACATCAGCTCGCTCCTGCACCGACCCTGGCAGGCGTACAACGCGATCCTCGCCGCCTATCAATACGGCGTCATCGACAAGCTCCTGTTCGGCAGCGACTTTCCCTTCAGCCGGGCGGTGTCGGCGATCGAGTCGCTGTACCGCATCAATCAGCTCGTGACGGGCACGAACCTGCCGACCGTCCCGCGGACGCAACTGACCGCCATCGTGGAGCGCGACGCGCTGGCGTTGCTGGGAATACCGGGCGCCGCGGCGCCGCGGCCGATCGTGGACGCCGAGGCGGAGTTGCTTGAGACACACGACGCTTGATCGAAAGAAAGCCGGCCGATCCGGGGTGATGCGATCCTTCAAGCCGCGCGGAACGCTCGGCGTGCTGGTCGCCGCGATGGTCCCGATCGGCGCCGTCGGCTGTGCCCAGACCGCCACCCGCTTCGAAATCAAGTCCTATCGAGCGCCCGAGTCGGTGCGGGATTTCGCGGAAGTCTTCGGACCCGGGGCATATACCACCCTGGCCGACGGAAACTGGACGATCGGTTTTGAGATTCCGACTCAGTACGTCGACCTGCCGGCGACACCGACGACGCGGCCCGATGCCGAGGCGCCGCGGGCCGATGGCGAGCCGGGGGAGAATTCCGCCTTCGCCGGGCAGGTTCGCATGTCTCAGATCATTCTGATCGACGTGTTCTGGCGGCCGCAGCCCGGGCGGACGTTTGTCGAAAGCAGCCAGACCAACGCCAACATCATCTATTGCCTGACAACCGGGCCCAACAGCATCACCTACGAAGGTGCGGGCTTCGTCTCGTTCGCCGAATCGAGAGACGGAAGGTCGATTGTCGGACGCATCGAGTCCGCCGCGCTTTATCCGGCGCGTTTTGCCAATGCGCCGGCGGACCTGTTCGGGCCGTGCCGCATGACCGGCCAGTTCGAGGCCCAGCGCGATGCCGCGAAGATCCATTCCCTGCGACGTGACGTGCGCCGCAGATTGGGGCCTCCGATCGGCGGACAAGCGTCGGTCCAGGCCGGCCCATCGCCCTGACAACGGCTAACACGGAGGCGGCCGGGATCGCCCGCCGTCATCGTGATTTTCCCTCGACAGGTCCGTTTGTTCACCCGGTACGAGGGTCCGATGGGCAGCGGAATGAAGCCACACATGGGCAAATCGTCGCGGACTTCGGACCGCGGCGCCGCGCCTATTTTCTTCGCGAATGGCGCTTCATGGCGGCGGGAAGAAAATCGAGCAGGTCGGTCGCCATGACGCCGTGTATTCCCTTGTCCTTGGCGACGAGGTCCCCGGCCAGGCCGTGGAGATAAGCGCCGAGAATGGCGGCGCCGATGCCCGACGTCCGCTGGGCGACGAGTCCCGCGATGATCCCCGTGAGCACGTCGCCGCTTCCGCCCGTGGCCATCCCCGCGTTGCCGCTGCGATTGACATAGAGCGTCGCGCCGTCGGTCACGATCGTCCGATGTCCCTTCAGAACAACGACGCTGCGATAGTCCGGATGGTCGTCGCGGCCGGACATCTCGCGGGCCATCCGCACGGCGACGCCTTCGCGGTCCGCCTGCACGTCGGCGGTTTTTTCGCCGCGCATCCGTGCCAGCTCGCCGGGATGCGGCGTGACGATCGTGCGAAAGTGCAGCCCCCGGTCCCAGCCGCCCCGCGCGCCGCCCGATCGGTGCATCGCATTGAGCGCATCGGCATCCAACACGACAGGCACGCGGGCGTCGTCGCCGAACGCGTGAAGCAGGTCGATCAGCGCCGCGTCGAACTCCCCGTCCCCTCGTCCGAGTCCCGGTCCAGCGGCCACGACGGCCGGCGCGCCGGACTCGTCGAGCCACCCCATCTCGCGCAATTCTCTCGCCGCCGCGCCGGGATCGACGATGCCCTGGCGATTTTCAGGCAGGGGGATCGTCGTGGCGCAGGGGCAAAGGACGGCCACGAAGGGCTGAACGGACGCCGGGCAGGCGACGGTGACCAGCCCGGCCCCGGCCCGCAGCGCCCCGTTCGCCGTCAGGGCGGCGGCGCCGATCATGCCGCGCGACCCGCCGATGACCAGGACGGCGCCGCAGTCGCCCTTGTGCGCATCGACGCGGCGAGACGGCAGCGGCGGCACGATGCGGATGCGCCGCGTCTTTCGATTTGTTCCCGCAAAGTTCTTGGGCATAGTCTGAGGCCAGGGCGAATTCAGCCGCGCGGCCCCTGGCCTGGGACCGTCTTTTCTCCGATGCGATTGATCATCGACGCAAGGTAGCCGGCGCCGAAGCCGTTGTCGATGTTTACAACGCCGACGCCGGAGGCGCAGGTGTTGAGCATCGCCAGCAGCGGGGCGAGTCCGCCGAACCCGGCGCCGTAGCCGACGCTGGTCGGTACCGCGATGACCGGCGCCTGGACCATGCCGCCAACCACGCTCGGCAATGCGCCTTCCATGCCCGCTGCGGCGATGATGACCCGGGCGTCGCGCAGGGTCTGCGAATGCGCCAGGAGCCGGTGAATCCCGGCGACGCCGACGTCGTAGATGGCCTTCGTCGTCTGGTCCATGATCTCGCAGGTGACGCGGGCCTCCTCGATCACCGGCGTGTCACTGGTTCCCCCGGAAACCAACGCGATGACGCCTTCCGTCGTCGCCCGGGGCGTGTTTCGCAGCGTGATGCAGCGGGCGTGCTCGTGAAACTCGGCCGCCGGAAACTCGGATCGCACCCTTTTGAACTGATTTTCCGTCGCCCGCGTCGCCAGGACATTGCCCCCTGCCGCCGCCAGCTTGGAAAAAATAGCGACAATCTGCTCGTCCGATTTTCCGGGGCAGAAAATGACTTCGGGAAAGCCGCAGCGCAGCGCCCGATGATGGTCAACGTGGGCGAACTCCATCTGCTCAAAGGGCAGATTCGCCAGCCGCCGGGCCGCCTCCGGGACGGAAACGGCACCGTCGCGGACCGAAGCGAGCAGCTTTTCGACGGACTGCGGATTCAATCGGTGACCTGCCGGACCAGGACGGTCCCTAGGGGATTCCACCGGACCCGGGCGTGACGCCGAAGGGCCGAGAACGTTAACCATTGATAGTAGGGGCTTTTCCGAGTTTTCGACAGGCAATTCGTGGCCCGAAAACTTTGACTCGCCTCAGCGCGGGTGCTTATACTGAAAACCAGCAGTTCGACGGGTTGGCTTCCGATTGGGCGGCCGAACTGTCGAAACCTCTTGAGGGGCCGAGGACATTGCAATTCGCTCGTTCGAGCGAAGATGTCCTTTGCCGTCCGCGGCACGATCTTGTGCGGGGCCCGCTCATGAAAGAACAGGAAATCGCCGGCCGACGACTGGTCGAAATGGCCCGGCCCTTTCTGCGCCGCACCGACCGTCGGGGGCTGGCCACCGAGTTGTCCGGTAGCTGGAGTCCGCAGTGTCTGGTCCTTCTATTGGACAGCGGCGATCCGGAGGTGGTCCGTGTCGCCTTGATCGCCCTCGGCGTGTGCGGGAACATGACCGCCGGGCCGCGAATCGCCAAGCTTCTGCACCACAATGATTTCGAAGTCGTCTCCGCCGCCGAGGACGCCCTCTGGTCGCTCTGGCTGCGCGACGGAGGCGCTGACGGGCAGGAAGTTCTCTCCACCATTTCACAGGGTATCAACGCCGGCCAGACGATCGACGCCCTCGCCATTCTCGACGAGTTGATTCGATCGCAGCCGCGCTACGCCGAGGCGTATCACCAGCGGAGCCAGGCCCTGTACCTGGAGGGAGATTATCGCGGCGCGCTGCGCGACGCGCGGCGGTCCCTGGAGCTCAATCCGATTCATTTCGGCGCCATGGCCAATCAGGCCCACGCCCTATCGGCGCTCGGTCAATACGGCGAGGCGCTGGCGGTGTACGAACGCGTCCTCGAGATTCATCCCTTCATGCCCGGTATACGCGAAGCCGTCGCCGAACTCCGCTCCGGCCTCATCGCGCTCGACGCCCACCCCGCCGAACTGACAATCGCCCACGGCGATTGAGACTCGATCCCACGCTGGACTCCGGCTTGCCGTTTGGCAGACGCGCCCGACTCGCTCGCCCACTTCGACCGCACCCAGTAGGGCACGGCTCCCGCCGAACCGCGCGCGTCAGGGAGCGCGTGCATTCGCCTTTCCGAGCCGCGACCGTCAGGAGCGGGTTCTTTCGCCTTTCCGAGCCGCGACCGTGAGGGAGCGGTCGGCGCCCCACCCACGCGGCGGCTCCATTCGCGCTAACTTGCCGGGTCGATGACCCGACCTACATGGAATCCGACGCAACCCCGGGTCGAACACGGTTTTGATGCCCTCAGCCGTGGCTTGAGAAATTCAACCAGCGCGCAATGTTGAAAATCCCGGAAAATCCTTGAAATCAATCACCCGCCGGCGCGAAACCGGCAGCGCCGGCCCTTCGTCTCCGCCGACCGCGGCCGGTAGCTGCCCGTCAGGAGTCATACTTGCCCGCCGTTCGCGCGGGAAGGCCGGATCGAGGAGCCACGGGGCGCCCGGCGTGTGGCGGCCGGAGCGTGGGCAGGACCGCGGCCGATGGTACTTTCCAGTTTGCGAGTTTCTATTTAGAACGCGCCAAATATCCTGCCTTGGCGCCGCCGTCCCGGCGGTCGGCCACAGGCGAGACGCCCGTGCCACACGGGCACTTTCGGGAGCTTCGAATCATGTCCACTCAAAGGCCCATAGGGCGCGCCACAACGGAGACCGTTATGAAAAGGAATACGCGGCGATGCAGGCGATTGGGCCACGGGGGTCTCGCGCGGAGGATCGCGCCCGCCGCGCTGGTCGTCATCGCGGCCGTGGCCTTCACTGGCTGCGACGTGTTCAACCTCATCAGCTTCGCCAATTCGCCGCCCGGCACGACGACGACAATCATCCTGGTGCGCCATGCCGAGCGGGATCCGGGCCTCGACCCGCCATTGAACGCCGAGGGCGCCGCCCGGGCCCAGATCTTGAAGGAGGTGCTGTCCGAGAATGGCGTGAGCGCCATCTTCTCGCCGGACCTGATGCGCAACCGGCAGACCGTCGAGCCGTTGGCCCAACTGCTGGGCATCGACATCACGCTATGGAACCCGGCCTCATTCGCCAACACCACGGTGTTCGCCAACGCCGTCGCCGACGACATCCTCGCCAACTACGCGGGCCGGACGGTCCTCTTCGTCGGCAACATCGGGTCCAGTTCGCTGGGCACGACCGGCATCAACGAGGAGCTCTACACGCGCTTCGGCGGGACCGGCAGGCCGCCGAACCGCTACCAGGACATGTACATTTTCGTCGTGCCGGACCAGGGGCCGACGCGGTTCATCAAGACGATCTACGGCCCACCGAGCACGCTGGACTAGAGACTGGTTACTGGAACAACAAAGGGGACATCACTGATTATTGCAACCGCCTGCCCGCCGCGATATAGTACGCCCCATGCCGCGCACGGCGCGTTCCACCGAAGCGGGGATGATCTACCACGTACTGAACCGTGGCAACGGGCGAATGCGGCTGTTCCACAAGGACGGCGATTTTGAAGCATTCGAGCGGGTGCTGGCCGAGGGCTTGCAGCGATACCCGGTGGATTTGCTGACCTACTGCCTGATGGGCAACCACTGGCACCTGGTGGTGCAGCCGGGAACCGACGAGGCCCTCGGCCGTTTCATGGGCTGGGTCGGCGTGACCCACGTGCGGCGGCATCACCAACACTACCACACCCGCGGCGGCGGCCACTTGTACCAGGGGCGTTTCAAGAGTTTTCCCGTGCAGGAGGAAGCCCACTTCCTCACGCTGTGCCGATACGTCGAGAGCAATGCCGTGCGAGCCAGGCTGGTGCCGCGGGCGGAGGTTTGGCCCTGGGGCGGCGTGCATGCCCGACGCCATCGCGGAAAACCGATCACGCTGGGGCAGTGGCCGATCGAGCGGCCGCGCAACTGGACAGCGCTGTTGAATGCGGCCCTCGACGATTCACAACTGACGCAGCTACGGACCTGCGTCAACCGCGGCCGCCCCTGCGGCGACACCGAGTGGGTCCGGCGAACCGCCCGCCGCCTCGACCTGCTGTTCACCCTGCGCGACCCGGGCCGGCCGCGGAAGATCGCACCGAAATGAGTGATGTCCCCTTTATCTTCCTCGGACCTGCGTCAACCGAGGCCGCCCCTGCGGTGACACCGAGTGGGTCCGGCGAACCGCCCGCCGCCTCGACCTGCTGTTCACGCTGCGCGACCCGGGCCGGCCGCGGAAGAGCCCACCGAAATGAGTGATGTCCCCTTTTCCTTTCCCTTTTCCTTTCTTCCTTTTCCTTTCTTCTTTCCAGCAACTCCGCTACCGAATAACCTGCGCTGCTATTGATGCTGTCGCATAGAACGCAAGGACAATCAGCGAGAAGACCGCGCCATAATACCAAACCACGCGACGAGTGAGCACAGTATCCTTCAGGTACTCATTAAGACCATCTTGTCCAATGCGCTGACCACTCACAAGTTTCCCAATGCACTCACGCCATCGGTTTATTTGATTCCATGTCTGCACTTCTATTCCACCAGCAACAAATCCAAGAAGCATAAACGTTGCAACAGCAGACCATTTGATCGAAGGCTGAATTCTGCTAAGGTCTAACTCGACACCCTGGCCCCTAGTCACAATAATCAATGAGCCCAACACAATGAAGGGCCCGATAAAAAGCGTAAAGGAAATCCGAACTCTAAAATTCATAATGCATGTCGTTAGAGTTTCTAACTCTCTGGTCAAATGACTCAATAGATCACTCCTATCTACGAGAGTGTCCCCCAACGGCAAGCGATACATGGGAGACGGTGAAGTAATTGCCGATTTCTTCTTTCGCATCATCATTACACAATATCCTCCGCGTGGCAGGTATCAGCCGACCTACTCCTCATGCCTTCTGGCACGATATTAGATGATACCTATTCGCAATCTAGCATGCCGGTCTCAGCGGCGCTCGCTCGTCCGACCACTGACAATCACTGATCCATTGAATCCGCATCAATGGGCCAAGCTCATCCTCTGGCCCGCCCATCACCAATTGTGCCCCAGAGCCCCGGCCCCTCTAGCAGCCCGTGGCAAAAGCCGATTTCACCCCCTCTGGCAGGGTCAAAACGCCGGTTTTGGACTTTTACCACAGGCTGCTAGCAATCCATTATGCTCTAAGGTCTCGGATCAACCGATCGCGTAAGATCTCGTATTTGGAATAATCCCCGTCCCACCCTATTGCATCCGCAATCATTTTCTTCGTCACGTCGGCTCTCCGCGGATGATCCCACGTTGGTATCCCATCGGGTCCCTCTAAGAAAATAAAATCATCAAGGCGGACCGGAAACAGTATGCTTGCGATTCCTTTCCATGCACCGGTTGATGGACTATTGGATCGCCGATCTTCCTCCTGGAGCGCTCTTTCGATTTCTCGATTCACGGCGGGACTCTTTAAGGAGTGTTCGCTTGCTACCAAGACAACCTTGTCATGTATTCGAATAGCGCGATTAATTTTGTATTGTCCGCAGTTGCTTGGAATCTTATCGTGATAGACTTCGGCCGCATTTTCCACCCCCTGACGCCCCGCATTGGGTGAGGGCGGTCAGGGGGTGGAAAATGCTGGGTGGTTTGGAGATCGGACGGAACCAGGAGGAGATCACGATGGGAAGACAATCGGGTTTGACGCTTGAACAACGGACCGAGGCGGTGCTGTCGCTGCTGCGGCGTGAGGAGCCGGCGGCGAAGATCGCCCGGCGGTTCGGCATCTCCGAGCCGACGCTGTATCGCTACCGCGAACTGTTCCTTGAGGCCGGCAAGGCCGGTCTGGCCGCCGGGGCCGGCAACGGCAAGACCGATCCGGCGCGGCACGAGGTGGCGGAGCTCAAGAAGCAGATCGAGAAGCGCGACCAGGTGATCGGCGAGATCACCATCGCCAACCGCGTTTTAAAAAAACTTTCGGCCGAGTGCCCGTAAACGACCGGACGCGGGCGCGGGTCGACGAGGGACGAAAGGACCATCCGCGTACGCGTCTGACGAGCATCCTGCAATGGCTGAGCATTCAGACCTCCAGTTGGTATCACGTCGCCACGCCGCCCGACCAGCGCCGGCGTCGCGGTCCGGCGCCGCGTCCGGTGCCGACGTCGCTCGAAGAGACCGTGGTGGCGATGGCCACGACGCATCCCTGGTACGGCTACCAGCGGATCGCGGTGATGTGCCGCCGGGCGGGACAAAAGGTGACGAATCGTCAATGTTATCAGGTGATGAAGCGGCATGGCCTGTTGCAGAAGCGCAAGGCCCGGGCGGCGGAGTTGTATCAGGCGGCCAAGCTGTTCGATTTGCTGCCGGCGGGACCGAACGAGTTGTGGCAAATGGATGTCACTTATGTGCACATTCCCGGCTTCGGCTGGTGGTATGCGGTGACGGTGATCGACTATTACTCGCGTTACCTGCTGGCTCTGTACCTGACGCCGAGTTACAGCGCGATGGCGGCCACCGAGGCGCTGGCGATGGCCCGGTCCGAGGCCGAGCGGCTGTGCGGGCCGCTGACGCGGCCGCCGTTCCTGGTGACCGA